>Ga0316226_1003368_pt1 | contig 13762 bp, 10 predicted proteins | sample TBH18017metaG_FD_206009 | JGI IMG/M metagenome (GOLD analysis project Ga0316226, IMG submission 206009) | Freshwater microbial communities from Trout Bog Lake, Wisconsin, USA - TBH18017 | ecosystem: Environmental > Aquatic > Freshwater > Lake > Hypolimnion/Profundal zone | place: USA: Wisconsin... | reverse complement strand
TGCCAGCGAGGTCGGGCTGGATGGCGACCGCCACCAGTCCAAGGCTTTCCAGCAGGTCCTGAACGGCACGGCCCTGTTCGTCGCCAATCTCCAGGAAGAGCCACCCGCCGGGCCGGAGCACCATGGCGGCATCGTGCGCCACGCTGCGGACGATATCGAGTCCATCCGCGCCACCGTCGAGCGCCAGATGCGGCTCGTGCTCGCGAATGCAGGGTGCCAGCGTGGCGACTGTGGCGGTTGGAATGTAGGGCAGGTTGGCGACAATGGCGTCCACACTGCCGGCCGGGAATGCCCCGCAACCGAGGGTCTGCCGGAACTCGACGCGATCCGTCAGACCACATCGCGCGGCGTTGGCACGCGCCAGCGCTAGCGCTTCGGCGCTGGCGTCAATGGCGACATAGCGCGCCTGCGGCCGTTCGGATGCCAGACTGAGCACAATGCATCCCGAGCCGGTGCCCACGTCCACAATCAGGGGATGGGCAGCCCGTTCCGGCGGTTCCGCCCGGCCACCCTTCGACGCCCGACACTCGACGCTCAACGCTCGGGATGCGCTGCAACCCAACCGCCCACCGTCCACAGCCGGCCATCCTTCTCTTCGCGCTCTTTCGCGTCCTTCGCGGTGGATGCTGGCCGGCGGGTCACCCCAGCCTTCCGGGACGCGCCACAGTTCCTTGGCCTCCAGCACCAGGTCGACCAACTGCTCGGTCTCCGGGCGGGGGATGAGTGCGCGGCGGTCCACCGTCAGCGTCAGGTGGCGGAAATCCCATTCCCCCAGCACATATTGCAGCGGTTCACCGCCGGCCACACGCTTGAGACCGCGGCGCCAGGCATCCACGGTGCGCACAGCAGGAATCTCGCGGTTGTGGAGAAAGAGTTCCAGGCGCGGACACTTGATCAGGCGGCAGGCCAGCAGTTCACACGCCACGCGCGGAAACTCCACGCCGTGGCGCTCCAGGTAGGCTGTGCCCGCTATGATCAGTTGGCCGATCGTGCGGGGCATCGTAGTTGAATGAGGGGATGTCATTTTATATGTGCAGAGTTACCAGTAATCAGTGATCAGTCACCCGTTTTGAAACTCCCTCACTGGCCACGGATTACTGGTGACTGATCACTTTCTCCTCACGGCTTCGGTCATCGCCAGCCCGGTCTCGTAGTCGAGTTGGCGCGGTTCGTACTCTTCGTTCTCGCGCTGGCGGGTCATGCCGGTATAGGACCAGGTTGGCGGGCGGGCATCCGTGCGCCAGGGGCGGCGCTCCCAGCAGTAGCCGCGAAACGGATCGCGGGTCTCGTTCATCCAGCGCAGCAGGCGGTCATGGAGCGCGTCGCGCACGGCGTGGTGCGCCGGCGACAGGATCAGGTTGACCATCTCGTCGGGGTCGCTCTGCAGGTCGTACAACTCGTCGCTGCTGGTCAGCGTGATGGCGAGCTTGTAGCGGCCATCGTAGACCGCACGCATGGGTTGGAAGCCGCCGAAACCGTCATGGTCGACCTCGTAGCGGCCGAACTCGATGAAGACGGCATCGTTGGTGCGCACGGCCGGGTCGCGCAGCGTCGGCGCCAGGGAATGACCGTCCATCCAGGCTGGCCGGGGCAGGCCCGCCGCCTCGAGCAGCGTGGGCGCGAGGTCGATGTGCGAGACGGGGTGGGGACAGACCGCTCCGGCGGGCATGTGCCCGGGCCAGCGTACGATCAGCGGCACGCGCGTGATCTCATCAAACACGGTTGGCCCCTTGCCGCCGAGGCCGTGCGCGCGCATGGCTTCGCCATGGTCCGAGGTGTAAACCACCAGCGCATCGGGCGCATGGCGCGCCACGGCAGCCAGCACGCGGCCGATCTCATCGTCCACAAAGCTGTTGCAGCCGAAGTAATCCGGGCTGCGGATCTCGCGCTTCCCGGCATCGGCCGGCGGCGGCTTGCCGGCCCAGGCGCGCAGATGCTCGGGCTTGTCCTCCAGGCGGTCGCCCAGGTTGCGGCGCGCGGGGAAGACGTAATCCTTGTACATGCTGGCGAACGGTTCAGGGCAGACGCAGGGACCATGCGGCTCGTCGTAGGAGACCACGAGCAGGAAGTCCTCGCTGCCGTGCTGCGCCAGGAAGTCGATGGCCCGGTTGGAGCAGCGGTGGCCGAAGGTGAAATCAGCGGTCAGGAAAGGATCACGGTTGAGCGCCGTCTGCCGCGAACGAAGACGCTCGGCGGGCGTGAGTTCGTCGAGGTAGTTGCGCATGTCGAACCACCAGGCCGGATCCCAGCCGTTGGGGCAGCGGCCCAGGCCGAAGTAGTCCCCGCCGTCGAGATGCCACTTGCCGATGTAGGCGGTGTGCAGGCCGTGGTCGCGCAATCGCTGGCCGATGGTTTTGACGTTGTCGCCAAGCGCCAGGCTGTTGGCCCAGGCGCCTGTGCTGTGGGGGTAAAGGCCGGTGAAGAGCGCGGCGCGCGCCGGGCCGCAGACCGGCTGGCAGGTATAGGCGCGGTCGAAACGCACGCCTTCGGATGCCAGACGGTCGAGGTGCGGCGTGCGCATGCCGGGCGTGCCAAAGCAGCCGAGCATGTCGTAGCGCTGCGTGTCGGTCATCAGCAGAACAATGCGGCGGGGTTGGCTCATGGGTGGCGTCCTTGGCGGGGCAATCATCAGTGATCAGTCATCAGTAACCAGTGATCGGTGACCAGCCATTCGTCAGCAGTCTCTCTTGCGCGATCACCGATCACTGATTACTGGCTACTGATCACAGTCCGCTGCTGCCTCACTGGCACCTACATTTCATACAACGTGGGATCTTTCCGCGGCCCGGCGGCGCGCAGCAGGCGTTTGAGCTGATCGGCCTTGGTGTCTGCATCGGGATCCTGGGCGAAGGGGTTCTGCGACTCCAGGGCCTCGCCGAACTGCGCCTCGATCGTTTCGGGATCCTCGCCGGAGGCCATGCGGTGCAAAGCCTCCTCAACCGTGGCGTTGAACTTCATGCCGCTGGCCTGAGCGAACCGGCGCATCAGCGTGGCGGCCTGGCTGGGGTCACTGTTCTCTCCGAGATTGTCGATCTCGCCGCCCATGCTGGCCAGGGCCTGCTCCATGCGGGCCTCGTCGACGGGCGGCGTGCCGTCGTCCGCATCCGGCGCCTTCTCGCCGCTGCGCCGCACGTGGGCAAAGGCTGAAACCTGGCGGCGCAACGGGTGGTGGCAGCGCGGGCAGGGTGGGACAGTCGTCGTGTTCACCCGTTTGGAGAGGAAGTTGAAGAGCGTGTTGCACGGCTCGCAGTAGAACTCGTAGATCGGCATGGGGACTCCGGAATCAGGTGGTTTGGCTCCAGGCTAAAGGCTGAAGCCAGTTCAGCAAGAGCGATCGCGATGCAGTGCTCTTCGTTGGATAACTGAGCCCTTTCGAACCGAACAGCCTACAGCCTACTACCTACAGCCGCTTCCACTTGGTCCGCCAGCCGCGCAGCGGCCTCGGGCGCGGCCAGGGCGAGCAGCGCCTGGCGCATGGCGCCGCGGCGGGCGGGATCACTCCGGATAGCTGCGATCTCGTCGGCCAGCGCGCCCGGCGTCAGGGACGACTGGACGCGCAACACGGCGCCGCCTGCGCGCACCATGGATTCAGCGTTGAGTCGCTGGTGGTCGCGCACCGCGCCAGGCAACGGAATCAGCAGGGCCGGCACACCGCAGAGGCAAAGTTCGGCGCAGGTGGCGGCTCCGGCGCGGCACACCGCCAGGTCGGCGCTGGCATAGGCCCGGCCCATTTCACGCAGAAAGGCGTGGACCTCGGCGTGCACGCCCGCCGCGTCGTAACGCTGGCGCAAACTGGCATCATCGGCCGGACCACACTGGTGAATGACGCGCATTCCGGTCACGCCCCGCTGCTGCAGGAGGATGAAGGCTTCGCAGGCCAGCTCATTCACCGCGTGTGCGCCCAGGCTGCCGCCGGTGACGAGCACGGTGAAGATGCCTGCTGCCGGCGCTAACCCATCGAGCGGCGCCTGTCCCAGGAGGCCGGTGCGAACGGGCATGCCCGTGCAGACGGTGCGACGGTTGGGCAAGTCGTCAGCGGTGGATGCAAAACTGAGCGCCGTGACGTGCGCGAAGCGGGAGAGAAACTCAAGCGCCTTGCCCGGCACGGCGTTGGCCTCATGCAGCACGACCGGGATGCCGAGCAGGCGGGCTGCGAGCACGGGCGGTACGCTGGAGTAGCAGCCCATGGCCAGCAGAACATGCGGGCGGCTGCGACGCAGTTCGCGGAAAACGCGCAGCAGCGTCATGGCAAAGGCCGGCAATGTACGCCATGCGAGCGGACGCGCGCCCGTGCGGAAGACTGGCCCCGACCAGCCATGCAGGGTCTCGTTCTCGACGCTGCGCTGCCCGGAGAGCCAGAGGCTGACGGCATGCCCGCGGCCCAGCAGAACCTGCCCCGTGGCAACCCCGGGGAAAACATGACCGCCCGTGCCGCCGCAGGCAATCACGACGCGCAGAGCCGGCGGTTGCGGGTCTGATGATGTCGAATCGTCCATGGCCGAAGAATAGCAGAGCGCGGGTGTGGAGACCAGACGGGCCCATGCGGTACCTCTCTGGAAGACAGGCCGGCGTCGTTGGTGCTATTGTATCTCCCGTTGCCGTCTGGCGGGAATACGAAAGGAATGGAACGATCATGCAGCAGAGCAGGATGATGGACGCGAGTCTGACGATCGGTGCGTTGCTGGCGGGGTGGATGGTGGCGGGTTTGGGTGGCGCCGCTTACGGGCAGGATGTCTTCAGCGTGGCGCCGGACCACGCCGATGGCGTTTACGCCGTCGGGCAGCCGATCCGCTGGAACGTCAAGAGTGCACCCACGGCCCATGTTGATGCGGCGCGCTACACGATCAAGGCAGGCCAGATCAAGGTGATGCGCCAGGGTACGATGACGCTGACCAACGGTGTTGGCGTGCTGGAGACCGAGTTGCAGGCGCCTGGCACTGTTCTGGCCGAGTTCAGCTCTCCGGGCACGAGCGGCAAGATCGCCAGCGTGCTGGGCGGCGCCATTGCTGCGCCGTACCAGATCCAGCCCTCCGCGGCGCGCCCCGCTGATTTTGATGCCTTCTGGGCTGCGAAACTGGCCGAACTGGCGCAGGTGCCCGTCAATTCGAAGCTCGAGAGCGTGGACGTCGGCGTGACGAATGTCAGTTACTGGAAGATCTCGATGGACAACATCCGCGGCACGCACATCCAGGGGCAACTGGCCCGGCCAAAGCAGGGGCAGAAGCTGCCGGCGATGCTGATCGTGCAGTGGGCAGGCGTTTACGCGCTGAAGCGCGACTGGGTGACTGATCGGGCCAAGGATGGCTGGCTGACGTTGAACATCAACGCGCACGACCTGCCGATCGACCAGCCCGACGCCTTCTACAAGGATCAATCCAATGGCGCCCTGAAGGACTATCCGGGCATCGGCAACGACGATCGAGAGACCAGTTACTTCCTGCGCATGTACCTGTCCTGCTATCGCGCGGCCGAATACCTGGCCGCGCGCGACGACTGGGACGGCCGGACGCTGGTGGTCACCGGCGGCAGCCAGGGCGGCTTGCAGACCCTGATGCTGGCCGGGCTCTCTCCGCGCATCACGGCGGGGCTGGCCGACGTGCCCGCCGGTTGTGACATGACCGGCCCCGAGGCCGGTCGTCAGCCGTGCTGGCCGCAGTGGTATTTCAAGGCCGCGGGCAAGGATACGAACAAGGTGCACCGCGCCAGCCAGTATTACGACGTCGTCAACTTCGCGTCGCGCATCACGTGTCCCGTGCTCGTCGGCGTGGGACTGATCGACCAGACCTGCCCGGCAGCCGGTGTGCTTGCCGCCATGAACCAGGTCCAGGTGCCCAAGGAGATCGTCTTCTTGCCACACGCCGCCCATCAGGACATCCACGGTTCGCACGGCGCTTACTATGGCCGCATGAACGCCTGGCTCGCGGCCTTGCGCCAGGGCAAGCAGGCACCGGTCAAAGAACACTGAGCGGCCCCGCCGCGCGCAGGTTGCTTGACGTCAACGGTCGTCTCCGGGTTTCCGGGACGACCGTTGCTGTTTTCACCGCACGCGCAAACGATTGACGCCCAGAAGAACCGAGGAGCCGCAGATGAACGCTGATGGACGCTGATTGGCAGGGTCTTGCGACAGAAACGGCTTTCATCCATCCGGTACACATGGTTTTGCGCCGCACCGTCTTGATGGCGATGAGCTTATCCGCGTGGATCTGTGTTCATCTGCGGTTTCACGGTTGACCGATGGCGCGGCGTGGTGAATCGCCATTGCCGTGATTCCAGAAAATGGCATATTATTCAAATCAGTTCCAAATGATAGAATACCGCGCACGATGAACAATACCCTGCAAAACGGTTTTCGCTTGCTCGAGATGCTGGCCGACAACGGCGGCGAGATGTCCGTCACAGAACTGGCTGCGCAGGCCAGCCTTCCTCCGAGCCATGTCTGCCGCCTGCTGAAGACGCTGGTGCAGACGGGTTACTTGGAGCAGTTGTCCGAGACGCGCAAGTACCGCGTCAGTCTCCGGATTCTCAGCCTGGCCCACTCGCGCCTGGTGCACTTGGACTTGCGCCGCACCGGTCACCCCTTCGTGGCCCGGCTGGCCGATGAGCTGAACGGTCATGCATACTTGTCGGCGCCGTGGCAGGGGCACTCCATCATCGTGGACGTCGTCTGCCCGCCCCGTTACGTCGTCGATCTCGGCGTGGTCATCGGCCAGGTGCATTCCGTCTTCCACAGCGCCTGCGGCAAGGTCTGCGCCGCGTTCGCCACAGCGGACGAGGTGGCCGCCCTGCACCGGGAACTGACGCCGGGCGAGAAGAGCGAATCCCTCAAGGTCTGGCAGGCGGAGTTTGCGCGGATCCGCGGGACGCGCTTCGCCGTCCGGAACGAGCAGGGCATCCTGGCGGTTGCGGCACCGCTTTTCCGCGCCGGTGGGATCTTCAGTGGGGCACTCGGCGTGATGCTGCCCTCCGGCACGGCACTTTCGACGGAGATCGGACAGACCGTCAAACGCACGGCCAACGCGCTCTCATTCGCCATGGGATACCCGTTTGCCGACTGACCGCGGTTCGCGAAAGGAGACCTTCGCATGACAGCAGCTGAACTTAAGACGCAGGCGCGCCAATGTGGCGCGGATCTGGTGGGCATCGCGCCTGCCGGGCAGTGGGCGGCGTGTTCCGCCGACCACAATCCCCGTTCGATCCTGCCTCGATGCCAGGCGGTGATCGTGGTCGGCCGGCGCATCCTGCGCGGCGCCTTTCGCGGCGTCGAGGAGGGGACCAGTTTCGGCAATACCTACGGCATGTACGGCGTGCAGTGGCAGGAGCACGAGTTCCTGTCGCGGGTCATCCACCAGACGGCCTCGCTGCTCGAGTCGGCCGGCGCCGAGGCTGTGCCGCTCTTCGGCGGCGAAGCCGATGGCACGCGTCAGGTGATCGGCCCCGCCGGCGTGGCCGCCAACGTCAAGCTGGACTGCAAGGCGCTGGCCCATGCGGCCGGTCTTGGCGCGCTGGGCAAGGGTGGCTTCTTCCTGACCCGGGAATATGGACATCGACAGCGCTTCGGCCTGATCCTCACCGATCTTGCACTGGAGGGTGATCCGCTGGTTGATCCCGGCTTTTGTTCCGGTTGCGACGCCTGTCTGAAGGCCTGCCCGCTGGACGCGCTGAGCGATGCCGGATGCGCGGCCTTCGCCCTCGACACGCAGCGCTGCGCTGTCTGTGCCAACGGCAAGATGACCGGGCAGGCCAACGCCTATGAGCGCCTGGACCGCCTGGCCGCCTCCTGCGGCCGGGCCTGCCTGGTTGCACTCGAAGCGAGGATCGGCAATCGGTTTCAGGCGCCGTTCCGCCGCCGTTCGGTCTGGACGCGCGACATCGATGGCCAAGCCACGGTTCATCCTCTGCCCGGACAAGGAGTACACGCATGACCTCTGAAGACATCAAGGCGGCAGCCAGAAACTTCGGCGCGGACTTGGTCGGTATTGCATCCGTCGCTGCCGTGCGCGACCTGCCAGCTGACGAGAACCCGCTCTCCATCTTTCCCCAGGCCAAGGCCGTGATCGTCGTCGGGCGCAAGATTCTGCGCGGGGCGTTACGCGGCATCGAACAGGGGACGGAGTTTGACAACGCCTTTCCGGCGTTCGGCTTCTACAATCTAGAGGACAGCTTCCTCGCCAAGACGACTTACGACATGTCGATCTGGATGGAGGCCCAGGGTTTCGAGGCCGTGCCGCTCTTCGCCTACGATGGCGCCGGCCAGGCGGTGGGCGTGCCGGTGGCGCCCGGCAAGCCGGCACCCAACGTGATGCTCAGGTACCGCACCCTGGCGCAGGCCGCAGGGCTGGGCGAGACCGGTCTGCACGGCCTCTTCCTGACGCCTGACTTCGGTCCGCGGCAGCGCTTCGCCATGCTGCTGACCGATGCGGAGATCGAGACGGATGCGCCCTTCAAGCCGCACATCTGCAACGACTGCGGCGCCTGCGTGTCGGCCTGTCCGCTCGCAGCGCTGAGCAGCGGGACGGCCAAGCCCTTCGGGCTGCCTGGCTGCCAGCGGCCGGTCGCGGAGCGCGACAACACGCGCTGCCTGCGCTGCCGCAATGGCGCCATTCAGACCAACGAGGGGCGGTTCAAAACGGTGGAGCGTGTGGCCGCGGCCTGTTCGCGCGCCTGTATCGCCGCGCTCGAAGCGCGCGGCGCCACGCAGGAGGCGTTTGCCAACCCCTTTCGTCAGTCGGCGCCCTGGGGACGCGACATCCTCGGCAACCGCGTGTCGTGATTCCGCAGAGAGCAGCCATGTCTGAAAACGTACTGACCGCACGGATGATCAAGGACCTCGCGAAGCGCATCGGCGGGGGTGGGGGCGGCGTCGAGATCGTCGGCATCGCGCCGATCTCGCGCTTCGCCCATGCGCCGGAACGGATGCACCCGGCCAACATCTTCCCCGACTGCCAATCGGTGATCTCCCTGGTGCAGCCGATTCCCCGGAGCACCTACCGCGGCATCACCGAGGGCACGCACTGGAACAACTACACCTTCTATTCCTACAACCGGCTCAACACGCTCTTCCGTCCGCTGGTGACCGAGGAACTCGCGCGCTTCATCGAGGATCACGGCTTCGAGGCGGTGCCGGTCTATCCGGGCGTGCCCGAGACCTATCCGAACGATCCGGATCCGATCCCCGGGCGGCCTTCACCCGAGATCAACATCAACATCCGCATTGCCGCTGTGGCCTGCGGCCTGGGTGAGATCGGCTGGTCCAAGGTCTTCATCCACCCAGTTTATGGCCCACGCGTGCGCATCGGCACCATCCTGACCGACGCCGTGCTGGAGGCGGATCCTCTGATCAAGCCGGGCACGCTGTGCAAGAAGTGCATGAAGTGCGTGCCGGACTGCCCGGGCGCCGCCATTCCAGGACGCCAGGGACCGAGCATCAAGATCAAGATCGACGATCAGGAGTATGAGTGGGGCGACGTCCACATGGGCCGGTGTACGGCGACCCACCATGGCATCAACTACAAGGCATCGCCTTTCCTGAAGCGCTACTTCCCCGGCTTCAACCTGGACATCACCAAGACCACGATGTCCGAGGAACTGGCCTACAAGCTGACCCACTCGCTCGGGCTGGCCCACTGGTGGCGGCAGAACCCGGAGTTTCCAGGCACGATGGCCAACCCCTATATCAAGCAGATCTCCTCGCACTGCGGCTACCTTGCGGTCTGCGGCGCCAAGGGGTGCATCCGCGCCTGCATGGAGTTCCAGGAGAAGACTCACAACATCGGCCAGTCGACGTTCAAGACCCCCGTCTTCCCGACGAAAAAGTGGGAGCTTCCGCCGCCGGAGTCCGACGCGACGGGCGGCATTGTCGAGAAGAAGGCGCTCACCGAGCTCTACCAGGATGCCGACACCGATGCCGGTCAGTGGAGCTGACCGCGGGAGGCGTTGTGTGGCGGCGCGTTGACCGCGTCGCGTTTGCAGTTGTCAGGCGCGGCGGCACCGTGCTATATTTCATCTCGTGATTGACTATTTCACCTGGTGAAACGATGATACGCGTGCTCAGTCGTTCTCTGGATGTCCTGGAATTCCTCGCCGCGCAGCCGGCGCGGAACCACGCCCTGGCGGAGGTCGCGGCCGCGGCACGGCTCGATCCCGCGACCACCCGGCGCATTCTTTCGGCCCTCGCGGAACGCGGCTACGCCGAGCAGGCGGCGCCGCGCGGTGGTTACCGGCTGGGACCGATGGCCTTTGCGCTTGGCGCGCACGGACCGTATGCTCCGGATCTCGTCGCGGCCGCCGATGGTCCGGTGGCCCGGCTGGCCGGACGCTTGGGCGAGGCGGTGCTGCTGGCCGTGCTGCGCGACGGCAGGCGCTTCACGCTCTGCCAGACCGACGGCGGCCGCTCGGTGCAGGTGCGCACGGCCGTGCTGCTTGAACCCAATCCCTATCGCACAGCCACGGGGCGCCTGCTGCTTGCCCACCTCGACGCGGCGGCTCTGGCAGCCTTCATCCACACCAACGGCCTGCCGGGAACCGAATGGCCCGAAGCCCATACGCATGCGGCCCTGGAAGCGGTCCTGGCCGGCATTCGACGGGAACAGGCGCTGGTGGACTTCCCCAACGATCTGGCCGCTGTGGCCGTTCCGGTTTGCGCCGGCGAACAGGTGGTCGCCGCGCTGGGCGTTTTCCTGCCTGTCGAGCGGTACCGCAACCGGCGGACCGAGATCATCGCCGGCATGCGTGCGACCGCGCTCGCCATCAGCCGCACCCTGCATGTAGCTGCCAACCCCCAAGGATGACCGTCATGCACCTGAAAGACCTGATCAAGAACCATGCGTACGAACTGGGCGCCGACCTCGTGGGTGTCGGTGATATCGGGCGCTGCCGCCACGCACCGCCGATGATGAGTCCGCAGGGGCTCTATCCCGGGGCGAAGTCGGTGATCGTCATGGCGGTCCGCCATCCTGACGCCTGCATCGAGCGCGGCGGCGAGCGCCACCCGCAGGAGATCGGGCCCTACTCCGTCCAATACCTGATGAACTCCAGGCTGGACGAGATGTCCTATCGCCTGGCGACCTTCATCGAGAAGCAGGGGCACGGCGCCGTGCCGATCGTCTCCAGCAACATCTGGCGCTACAACGAATACAAGGATCTGAAAGCGGTCTTCGCGCCGGACGTCAGCCACATCTACATGGCGGTCGTGGCCGGCCTGGCTGAGATTGGCTTCTCCGGCCTGGCCTTGACGCCGGAGTACGGTGCGCGCAACCGCTTCATCACCGTGATCACCGATGCCGAACTCGAACCCGATCCGCTGATTCCGCCCGGCACGGTCTGCGACCGCTGCATGCTCTGTCGCAAGCATTGTCCCTCGGACGCGCTTTCGAAGGAGATCGACGGCGAGAAGGTCCTCAGGATCGACCCGTACGAGTATCGCTTCCCGAACAAGAACCTCTGGCGCTGCGCCTGGGGCGAGCACTTTGACCTCGATCTCGACCTGAAGATCCCCGAGAAGGTCGACGAGGCGGTGATCCTGCGTGAGGTGGCGGCGCACGGCATCCGATCCGGGGAGATGGGGCAGTGCCTCAAGTTCTGCGTGCCGAAGGGGGTGCGCCATTTCGATCCCACCTACTCGAAGACGCCGCTGCGGACGCACTGGGCGACGTGCAACACGGCCACGATGTCGCGCGCCGTTGTCGACCGCATGCTGGCGCGGCCGCTGGCGCGCGGGGCTGAGGCTGTCGTCGCGTGGACGGCGGATGAACTGCGCGCCCAGGGCATTGACTTGGCAGCCGTGCTGCCGGGCGCCCAGAGCGCCGTCGTGCTGGCTGTCGCGGCGCCGGCAGGGACCCGTGAAGGCCCCTTTTGTTTCGGCGCTTCCTACCAGATTGACTCGCTGTGCTATGATCTCACGCGTCAGTGCGAGGAACTCGGTTTTCGTTCCCTGATGACGTCCGGCGGGCCGTCACATCCCGAGGCCGAGTTGCGCGCGAAGCTGACGAAGCGCGTTACGGATCTGCCGGGCTTCTGCGACCGCATCGTCTTCGCCAATCTCGTCGTGACCTGCCTGCCGGTTCCGTCGCAGCAGCGCCGCTCCGTGCCAGCCGCGCGCCCCGGAATGACCGACGCCGGCGACGCCACCAACAACCTCACCGCCAACCTGTGCGACCTGGCCCGCAGTCTGGGTGCCGACCTGGTGGGCGTCGCGCCGTTGACGCGGATTGACGAGTTGGCCGCGCAACTGCGGCCGATCGTCGCCGGCGAGACGGTCCTCGACGCGGGCGACCGCTCGATCCGCTTTGCGCCCTGGGATCCCGTGATCACCGAGCGGGAGTGTGCCGTGCGCACAGCGGTGGACCACCTGCCCGGGGCCCGGTCTGTGTTTGTCTTCGGCCTGCGCTACCACGCCGAGGTCCTGCGCTGGGCAACCAAGCCGCCGGCGGAAGCAGTCGGGCCGTATGCTTTCCAGACCTACGTCACCAATTGGCTGGGCGCCGTCATCGGGTACCAGCTTGTCAAGCGGCTGGAGTCTCTTGGGCATGCCGGCGTGATCACGATGGACCTGCACGGCACGGAGTCGTACACCGCGAGCCCGCGCGGTTCGCAGCCGGATCTCTTCTCCAACCGCTTCGCCGGTCTGGCCGCCGGTTTCGGCTATCTGACGACCAGCGGCCATCTGGCCACGCCGGCGTTCGGCATCCGACAGCGGCTGATTGCGATCGTCACCGATGCGCCGCTGGCGCCGTCGCCCATGCGCGCGCCGGCCGCCATGCGCTGCGCCGCCTGCGACCAGCGTTGTATTGCTGCCTGCCCCTCGCACGCCATCACGAACCGCCGTGTCGCGCTCACCTGTGGCGGACACTCCTTCGGCTTCAACCGCATCGACGCCCGGCGCTGCGACTGGGTAAAGCGCTACGCCCTGATGGGTGACAGCGGCTTTCGCTACCTGGGCTCGAAGCTGGACGCCAAACCCGACGCCACAATCACCGAGCAGGCGTTGGCTGACGCGCTGCGGCAGCACGATGCGATCAAGAAGTACAGGCCCGTGGTGGCGGAACCGTGCGTGCTGCGCTGTCCGCTGGCGACGCCGGAGTTGACGCGGGCCTAGCGTCGGCTGGCACGCGCCTCTCCGCGCCAGGCGCCCGTCGCGTGGCATGCAAGCCCGGTGCCGCGTCCGTTGGCCGCGCGCCACCGCATCGTTGCAGCGCGCATTCGTCCATTGACGTTGAGGGGCGAAAAGCGCAGCATAACAGACCATTTGCCGCACGTTCCCTGTAAGCAAAACACAACCGGAGCTACACATGTCAGATGCACGTCAGGAGCGGAAGCATCCGCCCAAGGCCCTGATTGTCCACGGCGGGTGGGACGGCCATGAGCCGCGCCCCTGCGCCGAGCGGTTTGCCCAATGGATGACGGCGCGCGGATTTGCCGTGACGGTCAAGGACTCTCTGGACGCCTACCTGGATCCTGCCGTGATGGCGGATCTCGCCGTGATCGTGCCGATCTGGACGATGGGGCAGATCACCGCCGATCAGCGCAAGGCGCTGTGCGCGGCGGTGCGCCAGGGCACCGGACTGGCGGGTTGGCACGGCGGCATGTGCGACGCGTTCCGCCAGGACACGGAGTATCAGTTCATGACGGGCGGCCAGTGGGTGGCGCACCCGGGCGGCATCGTGACCTATCGCGTCGACGGCATCGACCCCTTCTGCCCGGTGGTGGCGGGGATCAAGCCCTTCTCCATGACTTCCGAGCAGTACTACATGCATACCGACCCGGG
>Ga0316226_1003364_pt1 | contig 13771 bp, 7 predicted proteins | sample TBH18017metaG_FD_206009 | JGI IMG/M metagenome (GOLD analysis project Ga0316226, IMG submission 206009) | Freshwater microbial communities from Trout Bog Lake, Wisconsin, USA - TBH18017 | ecosystem: Environmental > Aquatic > Freshwater > Lake > Hypolimnion/Profundal zone | place: USA: Wisconsin... | reverse complement strand
GTAACGGTCTTCCCGAAAGTTCCCTTGATCTGTTTGTCGATGCCGTACTGCTCGAAGATGGGCGTCTTACCGGTATGAAGTTTCACGATCCCTATCTTGTCGGGGAAGATCTTGCCGATATAAGCCCTGATCTCGTCGAAAAGTGTGGCATCGTTTACCACTATATTATTAAATGACTCGTTCAGGGCATCCCTGAGGATGGCTGAAGTACGGTCGATCTCACCGATGATCTTCATCGGGGGCTTGGCAGCTGAAAGTTTCTGGCTTATCGACTCCCAGCGCTTGTACAAAGCCCTGAGGTCCGCATCCAGGTCGGCCACCAGTTTATTTTCTGCGACGGTACGTATAATCACCCCGCAGTTTCGCGGCTTGATACTGGTAATCAGTCGTTTTAACCGGTTACGCTCTTCCGCGGATTTAATTTTCTGAGAAACTGAGATCTTGTCTGAGAATGGGATCAGCACGAGGTACCTTCCAGCAAAAGCAAGTTCGGAAGAGACCCTGGGGCCCTTGGTTGAGATAGGCTCCTTTGCTATCTGGATCAGGATATTCTGCCCTGATTTCAGTACATGATTGATCCTCCCGGTCTTTACGATCTCAGGTTCAAAGGCGAAGTCGCCTATGTTGATGTTCTGGGCTGCGCCCGACTGAGCCTGCCGGATGTATTTAAGGAGGGATTGCACCTGCGGACCGAGATCCAGGTAGTGAAGGAATGCATCCTTCTCATAACCTACATCCACGAATGCAGCGTTTAACCCTGGCATGATCTTTTTGATCCTGCCCAAATAAATGTCCCCTACGGAATACTCGTTGTTTGACTTTTCCTTATTAAGCTCCACAAGGAGCTTGTCTTCCAGAAGGGCGATTTCGACTTCCGAAGAAGTCGAGTTGATGATGAGTTCCTTGTTCACTTAGTAAATATATTGATCACAAAGGCCGGATGAGATCCGGGAATTGTAATGAACATAGGAATTGTAGCAGGGAAGGCTCATGCGAGATGCATGAGTTACTTCTTCTTGTGCCGGTTCTTACGCAAGCGTTTTTTACGCTTGTGTGTCGCCATCTTATGTCTTTTACGTTTCTTTCCGCTCGGCATAACCTGTTTATAAATTTGCTTACTTAACCCTTACGTGATTTTTAACTTTGTTCACGAAAGTCTTGGCTGGTTTGAATGCAGGAATATTGTGAGCGGGAATGATCAGGGTGGTATTCTTTGAAATATTTCTTCCCGTCTTCTCAGCACGCTTCTTGATAATGAAACTGCCGAAACCCCTCAGGTAAACATTCTGGCCATTTACCATTGAATTCTTAATGGTTTCCATGAAGGCTTCAACGGAAGCCTGGACAGCGACCTTTTCGATTCCGGTCTTGTTAGCAATTTCTGCTACAATTTCTGCTTTTGTCATGTTAATTACGATTATTGGTTATATATTATTAATACTGAATATTTTCGATGTTGCCCGGAATGGGGTTGCAAATATAAAGTTTTTTTGTGAAAACAAGAGATTAAAAGAAATTTAATTAGTGTTCAGTGGTGAAAATAAATGCTTTGTCGGTAAAATCAAAGTAATAAAGGGTTTTATGTTTTGAATATTGGGCCGGGACTTGCCGTGGTTCATACCATTACAAGAGTTGTCTTCACTGGGAAGCCTCTTAAAGCTCAACAAATCTGCATGAAATTTGCAAGTAAATCAATGACACGAACGTGTCATTTTCATTGAATTAAATAGCTGAAAATCAGTTCAGGTAAGCTTCTCTTTGATGGCTTTTGCCACGGCCTGGGCTTTGGTGTGCACCTGGAGCTTTTCGTAGATATGGCGGATATGGTTCCTCACGGTTTCTTCACTGATAAAAAGGGATTGGGCAATCGAAGCAGTCCCGGCCCCGCCAACAATCATGTCGAGGATCTCTTTTTCACGGGTTGTAAGATGGTAATCCGGGCCCGCCTGCGAAGACTGTGTTTTAAAAATTCCAAGGACCTGCCTGGCCACTGAAGGCGTAAGGGGAGCGCCTCCTTCATTCACCTGGCGTATAGCCTCCATGATCTTCAAAGGATTGGTCTTCTTGAGCAAATACCCGTCAGCTCCCTGTTTGATGGCATTGAGCACATTGAGATCATCCTCTAAGATTGTAAGCATAATGATCCTCGACTCCGGGTGTTTTACTTTCAGGGGAACTATAGCATCAATACCCGACATGGCCGGCAGGTTGATGTCAAGGAGAATGACATCCACATCGCTGCTGTTTTTTAAAGCCAGCTCGGCAGACTCAAAACTCCAGCTGACTAGAAAATCCCCTGCCGACAAAAGAAGGAATGACAGGCTCTGCCTGAAATCCCTGTGATCTTCTATTATTCCGACCGATATCATACTATGGTGACGGCAAGTTACAGGTAATCCTGAACACTGTCAATGATCAGTTTGTGTCATTTTAAAGATAAGCTGAATGCTGGTACCCTTGCCCGGATTTGAATTTATATGCAATTCTATCCCCGACTCTTCTGCCCTCCTTCGCATGTTCACCAGGCCATTACCAGGATTATTATCTTTTCCTTCGGTGGATGTGCTGAAACCCACCCCGTCATCGTTCACCATGATGGCACAATGCCCGTCATTGAAAGCAGATTTCAGACTAACATTAGATGCGCCTGCATGCCGAATAATATTGTTGGCGACCTCTTTGAGGATTAAAAATATATTGTGGCGTAATTTGTCGGGCAGAACTACATCTTTACCGGGCAGTTCGATATCAGAACTGAACTTGACCAGGTTGTCGTTGAACAGGTCATAATAATAATTTCTTGTTTTGGATAAGAGGCTCTTCAGGGAATCATGCCTTGGAGAAGTCATCCAAATAATATCCGCGATCGATTGAAGGGCAGTATGTGAAAGATCTGCAATTTTATCAGCCAGGTAGGAATCATTCTCATCGGTTTTTTTACTGAATTCTTTCAGGGTGTTCGAATAGATCGAGATGCTGCCAAGGGTCGATGCCAGGTCGTCATGAAGGTCGCGCGAAATGCTCTCCCTCACTTGCTGTTTTTCCATGGCTGCCGATCGCTTTACCTGTATCCTTTCTGTGACAAGGTGAAATAGGATAAGTAAAATCAATAAAATACCAACTGGAATAATAAATGAGAAACCCAGGGCCTGGTAACGCAACAGTCGTTCACATATGGCAAAAAGAATTAGCAGCAGTATGTAACCGGTTGCAAGAATGTTCATTCTCAATAATGGCTTCCTGCTGTGGATGTATATTGAAATACAAAAAAATCCAAGCACCAGCAGGTACTTAAAGATCTCAAGCTGGCTGTCGGGATCAAGGAAAAACCTGTGCATTGATTTGTACGAAAGTGACAGGAATGCAGCAAACCCGCTTTCTTCGCTTACATAAAGTACATCTCCCGGGTGTATCTCATTCACTTCAATTTTTCTTCCTGATGCTGGGAATTCAATGATTGCAGAATATTTCGCGCCAGCCGGAAGTGCGAAGATAGCTTCCCTGGCCGAAAGCGAGCCATACCCGCTGCCACCGTTGATCTCCCGGCTGCCTGCTATCACTTTCCCGCCATCCGCAGTCATTTTATAAAGAAAAACTTTAGCTCCAATGGCATCCCTGTTTGAGCTGCATCCTTCGGGAATGATCTTCACCGAGTTGCGGGGATCGGAATTGTTGATAAACAGCAGGCTGCTGCCATTGGTATAATTGGCCACGTAAAGGTCCGGGTCCCCGTCTCCGTCAAGATCCCCCGCGGCACAGCCGGTGCAGTAACCCGAGAGATCAGCCCCGAAATCATCAGTGGTTTCGGTGAAATATTTTCCACCTACATTTTTATATAATATATTTTCACCCACATTGGTAATATACAGATCGAGGAAGCCATCGAGATCAAAATCGGCAAACACGGCCCCGTTGCTCAGGTATGTGTTACCAGCGAAATATTGCTTTGTGGCATCCCTGAATATCCCATGTCCCTTATTGATATAAAGCTTGTTGGGCGAATTCCTTCTTGCGATGAACAGATCGGGAAGCCCGTCATTATTGACATCTGCAAAAACAACGGCATTACTCCTGCCGGGTTCCTGCCTGGCGAGATCTGAAAATGCAGTGATATCGCGGAAATGTACTTTACCCCGGCTGCTAACATTCAAATAGATCTTATCGGACCCGAACCATGAAGAAACACAGAGGTCGGGAAGCCCGTCATTGTTAATATCCGCGAAGGATGAACACATCCCTCCACGCACAGTTGCAAGGCCAGCCTTTACAGTTACATCAGTGAACCGACCAGTGCCGTCGTTCAGGTAAAGCTTGTTGGAGCCTTTTTCACTGGTCACGAACAGATCCAGATCTCCGTCCCCGTCAACATCAGCAAAGGCCGCGGTATTTGAGCGGTTCAGGTCAAAGCAGGCCCTGTTTCGTTCTGATGAAACATCCCTGAAATATCCGTTCCCGTCGTTTAAAAGCAACTTATTTTTCCCGTTCAGCGAACAGATATAAATATCCTGGTCCCCGTCATTATCAATATCACCCACTGCCACACCGAGTTTAAGTTCCGAGGGAGCCACTGAACCACTCATTTCGGGAATCCCCAGGGCCCCCCGTTTCATTGCCTCATCAAAAAAATTGTGAGTCGACAATGCAGTTTCCTTTATTTTGCAATAATTCATATACAGCCTGTCGGGGTTGAAAATGCATACCGAATAAATATCGTTTTTCCCATCGCCGTTGAAATCAGCAATGGCTACACCGTATTCGTCATCAGCTTCTCCTCCGTATTTATAGATCTTATACTTTGTGAAGCCCGGGATGTTTTCTTCGGAAGTATGCATTTTACGCTGACCAGAATAAAGCAACAGCCCCTTCTCGCCTGTGATCCAGATCTCGCCCTGTCCCGAAACCAGGATGTCCAATAGTTCTTCCTTACCATTAAAATCCAGTCTTTGGTATGTTTTATCCTGCAGCATTGAGATGAATCCTCCGGATCCTATGAACAGCAAGGTTTTATTATAAACGGCCAGTTTTCTCACCTTTTTTAATTCCTGAGATTCGAAAAACAGGCTGAACCGGCCATGATCATACTCAAAAACCGCATCCTCGCAAAGAATAAAGCCATGCCCGGGACCTTCCATACAAAAATCATTCACAATCCTGTTTTGAAGCATTCTCCTGTAAACCTTGCCGCTGTACTGGAAAAGTTCATGTTTAGCGCTGAGGCACCAGAACCTGTCGACAGATGTTCCTTCTGTTTTAATGATCTCCCGCATACTTGGGGTCGGAGGGATCCTGCCGACGACCCCTTCGGCATAAACGGCCATTTCAAACCATCCTGAAATGAAACCCAGGTTTTTACCGGGAAAACAGAGCGCTATGATCTCATTGGCGAAAGGAGAGGTCACCTTCTCAGTCCTGCCGTGATCATAATGATACATCACTGATGTATGCAGGGGGGTGTTCGCTGTATACCAGAAATCATCCTTTGCCAACGGGAAAAAAAGATCGATGGTTCGGGCATCAGGCAGGTTCAGTCTTTTCCATTGAGTTCCTTCACGGGCAAAGATTTTGTCGGTGAGAAAATAGGTGCAGGAAGTGTCAGGTGCAAAGACCCTGCGAATGTTGGCCCGGGTTTCGGAATTTACTTTTATGAACTGCGGATGAAATTTTACTTCGGCCCTTGCTGACAGGCAGATATTCAAGGACAGCAGAAACAACAAAACAACCCGGGATGTATGCAATAGTTTCATGCTTTGAACCTGGGGGTTGACATACAGAATTATAAAGATAATATAAAAATATTGAAATGCAAGCGACGCTCTGGGGAATCACTGGGAAAGTCGTCCTTATATCAGAAATCATTGACCTCAGTGGGTGAACTCATTATCTTTGTACAATGGCCGGATTCCTCGAAAAACTATTTGAATGGTACGATAAAAATGCCCGGGATTTTCCTTTTCGCCGGACCCGGGATCCATATCATATATGGCTTTCAGAAATTATCTTGCAGCAAACCCGCATTGAACAGGGAGTTCCCTATTATGACAAATTCGTGAATGTTTTTCCGGGTATTCATGATCTTGCCGCCGCGAGCGAAGAAGAAGTCCTCAAGCAATGGCAGGGGCTTGGGTATTATTCAAGAGCTAGGAATCTGCATTCGACGGCAAATGAGGTGGTTGAAAAATATGCAGGCAGGTTCCCCGAAACATATGATGGCCTGAGATCCCTGAAAGGAGTCGGGGATTATACCGCTGCTGCCATAGCTTCGGTTTGCTTCGGCCTGCAGCATCCTGTTGTTGACGGGAACGTAATCCGTTTTATTACGCGACATTTTGGTATTACCGGCCCGGTTGATAAAGCCGGGGTGAAGAAAGAGATCATGGAGGTGCTAATGAAATTAATGGAGGACGTTTCAGACATCCCTGCAAAACTCGATTTCGCTACCTCGCCACCTCGCTACCTCGCTACCTCAACCTTTCCCGGCTTGTTCAACCAGGCCATGATTGAGTTCGGGGCGATGTATTGCGTTCCGCGCAACCCTGAATGCAGCGCCTGTATCTTTAGCGATAGCTGCCACGCATGGAAACATAATATGGTAGGACAGCTGCCGGTCAAGAAACAGCAGCCGGCCCTCCGGTCGCGCTACTTCAATTACCTCGTGATCAGCGTGAAGGGGAGGGAAGGATTTTATTTCAGGAAGAGATCCGGAAACGACATCTGGAAAGGATTGTATGAATTTCCACTGTTAGAAACCAAGGGCTCAATAGCTCCACAAAAACTGCAATCATCCCCGGGATGGAAAAAACTGTTCGGCAGGAGCAGGGCGGACCTGATCAGCCATACCGGAGATATCATCCATATACTGAGCCATCAAAAGATCATAACAAAATTCTATACACTCGAAATTAAAGAGCCTTCAGAAACATTCGGCATCCTGGTCCATCCTGAGAAAATAGCTGAATTGCCGGTTGCAAGGATCATTGAGAAATATTTCGAATTATACCCGCTGCCGGGAGATTAAGCCTTGAGTCAACCGGCCTTGTAGCCTGTCCTGCCTGAAACCTTCAGTAATTTCTCCATATCCATGTGAAACAAACCGAGAAGCCATCCGGCGGCAGCCGAAATTCTCCATAAAGGTAAAATCCCTGCAGGTGTAACGATGGCTTTAAGGAAATCTTTACGGGCATCCCTGAATTCCTTGCGGATCAACTTATGCCGGCCGGAAACAACATAAGTGATAAGCCTGGTTTTCCTGAAATGACGGTCCAGGGTCTTTTTATCAATGGTAAGCGCTGACCTGAGTTCGGGTGTCAGTGAATCAAAGAATTGATGGACATATTGGATGCGTTTTTCGAGGAGCCGGATGGTATATGTTTTTGTAATCTGGTTGCTTTGCATCCTGTAGTTGGCGAGGATTTCATTACAGAAATAAAACTGCCCCATGCCTGCAAGTTTCAGAATGGTCGGGAGGTCTGTTGCAGGGAATCCTTCAATGGACTGGAATCCGCCTATGGCGAGCAATGCCGTTCTGCGGATAGTGATCGTGACCGAGGGAATGAAATTGTCGAGGAACAGGGCGTTAAGAATGCTCCCGGCCGGGTCATTGGACCAAACGGGGGGTACCTCGCGGCCGACAATAGGAAGCACGGCATGGACCTGTCCTGTTTCGGACGAAAAGGCATTGACCTTACCCCAGCATAAGACGACTCCCGGGTTGTTTTCGAGAACTTCAAACTGTTTCTGAAGTTTATCTTTGGCCCAGAGGTCATCACCCTCGAGGATTGAAATATATTTTCCACCGGATATCTCCAGCCCTGAATTGTTCGTTTCGAAAAGCCTGAAAATCCCTTTGTTGGGCTGGTTTAGATAGATTATCCTGGGATCGGATTCAGCCCGGGCTTTTGCAATGGAGCCGGTAGTATCGCTGCTCCCGTCATCCAGGATTATCATTTCCCAGTCGGAGAATGTCTGGCTGATCACCGACTGTATGCAGTCGTTAATGAATTTCTCGTGATTGTAAGTCGGGACGAGGATGCTGAATACGGGCATAATTTTAAATAGCGAGGTAGCGAAATAGCGAGGTAGCGAAATAGCGAAGAAGCAAAATAGCGAAATTACCGCGCATTAATTTATTTCGATCTTTCACCTTCTTCATCAGTTTTTTCCTTAGGTTCTTCCTTGCGATCTTCTTCGGGCAGCACGGTAACCAGCAGATCCACAAGCATATTCTTGCCGAACGGCTTCGCAAGGAAATAGGAAGCGCCACCATTCATGATCTTTTCCTTCATCCCTGCCATGGTAAAACCGGTGACTGCGATAATGGGAATATCCGCATACCCATCGAGTTTCCTGATCTCCCCGGTGGCCTGGATACCATCCATTCCGGGACCGAGGTTGATATCCATCAGGATAGCGTCATATAAACCAACAGCAGCCATGGTAATTGCTGTCGCAGCATCCACGGCGATGTCAAGGTCATATCTGCCGCTGAGATAGGTCCTGACCAGTTCAGCATTGATCTTGTTATCCTCAACAAGCAAAATTCTGAACCGGCTCAATCCTGATCTCGGTGTTTTTGGCAGGCCAGGTACTGAAGGTGTTCCTTCTCCCTTCGTTGCTAACGTTTGAGCCTGTAAAGATTTTTCAACCAGCGGCAGCACATCCATAAGCTTTTCCTGGCTATCCTCTCCTTCTTCTATCCTTGCGACAAGCATAACCGAATCCAGGACTTTGATCATTTCTTCACCGGATTCGTGAATATACCTGGGCATATCTTCTTGCTTCCCACTTTGTTCCTGCTGCATCATCAGCTCGCTGAACCCCATGATACTGTTGACGGGAGAACGGAATTTCTGGTTAATAAAGGAGATGAGGGATGATTTAAGCCTGTCCGATTCCTCAATCCTGGTCCTTGAAACACTCGAATCTTCCTGGGCCTCCCTTCGCCTTTCAACTTCCTCTTCCAGATCTTTTGTACGTTCATCAACGAGGTAGGTCAGCATTTTTTCCCTTGATTTCTTTATCCTGAAACTGATGAAAAGCCAAAAGACCAGGATCAGTAAAGCAAGAACAGGGAGAATGAACCAGGAAGTCTTGTAAAAGTAAGGCCTTATCCTGATCACGAAAAGACGCTTTTCTTTGGTCCACTGACCATTATGCCCCTGGGCCATCACCTTGAACACATAACTGCCTGGCGGAATATGAGTATAATAAGCCTGGCGACGGTTCCCTGCATTAATCCAGAAATGGTCAAATCCTGTAAGCATGTATTTGTACTGGGTCTTTTCAGGATTCAGAAATGAAGGGGAGGTGTAATCAAATTCAAGATCCACTGTGCCGGGGTTAAGTACCTGGGGGGCAAGTGGATCCACTTCCTGGTTATTGATGAGGACTTTGGTGAGAAGTAAGGACAGGCTTGCAGAATAAGGAGTAGCATGATCAACATCGAGCATGGCGAGGCCCCTCGGAGTGGCGATCCACAGATGGTTATTTGCCGTGATACACCCTGCCGGGAAAACCCTTACGCTGCATTCGGCTGTTAGCATCCCCTCGGGTTTCCCAAAAACAAGGGGCGTCAGGAAATCACGTTTATTATCGTGATAAGAAATCAGTTCATTCCGTGAAAGTGACAATATTCCCTTGTTGGAACTCAGCCAGAGCCTGCCGTTATTATCCTCGCATATCTGCTGTATCCCTTCGGCAATTAATCCATCATCGGTATTAAAAATAGTGGCCGAATCATTCTCCAGCATCACGAGCCCGCCATGAGAGCAGCCGACCCAGATCAGGCCTTCATCATCTTCATACATTGAATTGATCACATTGTCGGGCAATCCCGTTTCGGTGGTAAGCCACCTGATCTTACCCTTTTCAAAGATATTGATACCTCCACCGTTGGTACCAACCAGCATCCTTCCTTTCCGGTCCTCGAGAAAACAAAGCACCTGGTCGTTCGACATTCCCGATTTGGTTCCTATCCATTCTATCCTGCCCTTGTTGAGGACATTGATGCCTGCATTGGAAGTGCCGGCCCAGAGTTTACCGCTGCGGTCGGAATATAAAGCAAGTATGACATCCGTTACAAGGCCATCCGCAGTGGAAAGATGAATGGTTTTATCTTTGCTGTAACCATAGATCCCTGCTCCGTCGGTCCCAATCCAGAGCATCCCTGAGCTGTCAACCGCGAGGGTATTCACAGGGATGGGAGGCAGGCCGATTTTTTTCTCAAGTTGCTCAATGCCTGCGGATGAGATCGCGTTTATGGCACCTTTGCCGGTTCCCAGGTAAACCATCCCGCCAGGGCCCTTGATCACGGGGCCAATCGAGTGGTCACTCAGTCCTTCATCCTCAGTGAACATACTTATGATTCTTGGCCGCAAGGCATTTAATCCGGTACCTTCGGTGCCGACCCATATGGTATGCTCCCGGTCTTCGTAAATGCTGCTGATGATATTTCCTGAAAGCCCTTCCGATGAGGTTATCCCCCTGATCCTGCCTTCCTTTAAAAGATAAAGCCCGCGGTTCGTTCCAATCCATATCCCGCCTCCTGCTTCCCGGAAAAGTGTAAGGATATTCTGGCTGAAAGCTTTGCCGAATTCAGAAAACCGGCTGAATTTTCCCTTGCTGAAAATATTGATTCCTCCTCCGTTCGTGCCGATCCAGAGATTCCCATCCTTGTCGAAACAAAGCGAACGAATATCATTTGACGACATCCCGTCCCTGGTTGAATATACCTTAATTACCCCGGATTTCAGATGGCAGAGGCCGAAGCGGGTGCCGATCCACATTGTACTGTCCTTGTCACGGAGAATAGCCTGGATAAAATCATTCGGAAGCCCGTTTTTATCGGTCAGGAAAGTCATCTTTCCGTCAAAACCCAGGTGCCCGAGACCTAAGCCATAGGTGCCGAACCATAAACCTTTCCCGGGATCTTCCGAAAGGCAAAGAATACTTTTGATCCAGTTCAGTTCACGGTTGAACAGGCGGATGAACTGAAGTTTCTGATAGCTTACCAGATCGCCATGGTAAAAACCTACGACCATCGATGAATCACTGAATACATAAAGGCTTTGGACGTCTTTATCGGCGAAATTCGGGGTGTTCGCAGGATCGAAAGTAAAGAAGCTGCTGCCATCGAAGCGTACCAGGCCTTCTTCGGTACCCAGCCAGATGAATCCGTCGGAAGTCTGGGAGATGGCACGTATGCTGTTCACGGGCAGGCCATTGTCGGAGGTCCATACGCGCAAAGAATAATCCTTTTTAAGGCTGTGGATATTGCCGCAAAGCAGTGGTTGCGGCAGCGACAGCGCCAGCATCATGAGCAGGATGGTACCGGATATAAACTTCTTCATATTCCCGGATGTGGATGTAAATGTAGTAATTATTTTATGATTGTACTTCGCCTGACCACTGCATCCTTGTAAGAGTTTAATGGTGATTTAACAGCTCTGCCTTTCCACTGCACCCTTCAGCTACGAAACTATTGTGACCCACCATCAGTTTGTTTCCTAAGCCATGTAAGCCGTTCGGTACTATATTAATCTTCTCTCAAATATATATTGCTGAATACGTACCTCACTTCTCTACATGGCTTTACGGAAACTTCACTGGGTGGGTACCCCACAATAGTTTCTAAGGCTTAAGAGTGCAGTGGAACAGGCTTCGCTTTTATCACAATGATTTCCTTCTGGAAATTCGAATGATAATTGTACATGCGAAGCACAACACATAAGCTGCATCAGGTGCCAGGAGCCTCAATAGCGCAGGGGCTTATACTAATGTCAGGAGCGACGCAGCAACCGCAGCAGCGTTGTGTTTGTGCGAGCGAAAGACACATTAATCGAAGCAGCGATTTAAAGATGCAAGCGAAAGGAGAGCTGTGAAATCACCATTCAAATTGTCTGCGAAAACATTTATTTGATTTTTCACGGCGAAAGTTTTTACCTTTGTACCACACACAGATTTAAATATAATGGACCCTTATCCGGCGAGAAATAATACAGTAATCATCCCATAGTCCGAAAGGCCATCTGCCCAGCAGCAGGTGCATCTTCCGGGTTATGCTAACGTATGGAGGATGCACTAATGACTTCACAAACCACATTCTATTTCAGCCAGTTTGCAGGCAGGAAGTTTTTTGATCCGAGTGGCGAAACCCTGGGGAAGATAAGCGATTTTCTTATCGATGTACGCGGTTGGAGTGCCGAATCGCAGGAACTCCAGAGACCTCGTGTGCTGGCTATAAAGGTCAGGCAGGGAAAGGAATTAAAAACATTTGAATTCCAGAATGTCGAGATCAGGAAATACAAGGGAGCCTTACAGTTTATCTGCAAAGAGTTAAAGGAACTTAACACTGAAAACCTGCAGAACTGTATCTGGCTCAAGGAAAACATCCTCGATAAGCAGATCGTTGACCTTGAAGGAATTAAACTCGTCAGGGTAAACGACATCCGTATGGTCATGATTCCTTCTGGCACTTATGCCCTTGCCGTGGATGTCGGGATAGAAGGCCTGCTCAGGAGGCTGGGAGTGCTTACGCCTATCAGCAAATTCGTTGAAAGCTTCGGTCTGAACCTGCCCGACAAACTGATCCTTTGGGATGATATTGAAGCAGTGGACTTCTCCAACTCCAGCATAAAGCTATCCAAAGCTTCTTCAAAACTGAATACCCTGCACCCATCTGACCTGGCCGATATCATCGAAGACCTTGACAAGGCTTCACGTGCCTATGTTTTCTCAACCCTTGATGAAGAAAAAGCCGCCGACGTTCTTGAAGAACTCGAACCTGAAGTCCAGGCACATATTGTCGAAAGCCTTCCTGTTGGTAAAGTCGCAGATGTTCTTGAGAAGATGCCCGCCGATGAGGTTGCGGATATCATGGATGAATTGGGTATAAAGAAAGCCGAAGAGCTTCTCAACGAAATGGAGGATGAAAGCTCTAAGGAAGTCCGCGAACTGCTGGAGTATCCCGACAAGGTCGTGGGTTCCATCATGAGCACCGACTATATGACGTTCAGCTCCGATCTCACGGTAGAAGAGACTTTCAGGGCGCTTCGTAAGGAAAAACCGGAACCCTCATACATCTATTCCATCTTCGTGGTTGATAACAAAGACAAACTGGTCTCCGCGGTTTCACTTGGCGAGCTTGTCATTTCAGATCCTCTTCTCACCCTGGGACAGATCATGAAACGAAATCCTGTCACCGTTTTTGACGATGACGACATCGACTCGCTCGCCGAGATTGTTTCGAAATACAACCTCCTCGCTGTTCCTGTGATCAACCGTTCACAGGAACTTGAAGGTGTTGTAGTGATAGAAGATATTGTTGAGGACCTGCTCGATAAACGTAAAACCAAGTAATCCCGGAGTACTATGGCATCTATTAATATCCGTCGTTCCTGGTGGAAGCGCATCCTTTTATTCCTTGCAATCCTCGGTCCCGGCATCATCACCGGAAGCGTCGATAACGATGCTGGTGGAATTACCACCTACTCGGTAGCCGGCGCTTTGTATGGTTACAATCTTATCTGGACCCTGATACCCGCTTTCATCGTACTCATCGTGATCCAGGAGATGAATGCACGCATGGGTATTGTAACCGGCAAAGGACTTGCCGACCTGATCCGTGAAAATGCAGGGGTTAAGATCACCTTTTTTATTTTCGTAGGACTGCTGATTGCGGATATCGGGAATACAACCACCGAGTTTGCAGGTGTGGCAGGATCAATGGAGATCTTCGGGATCTCGAAGTATCTGTCAGTGCCACTGGCGGCGCTGC
>Ga0316226_1003350_pt1 | contig 13820 bp, 11 predicted proteins | sample TBH18017metaG_FD_206009 | JGI IMG/M metagenome (GOLD analysis project Ga0316226, IMG submission 206009) | Freshwater microbial communities from Trout Bog Lake, Wisconsin, USA - TBH18017 | ecosystem: Environmental > Aquatic > Freshwater > Lake > Hypolimnion/Profundal zone | place: USA: Wisconsin... | reverse complement strand
TTCATGGATCATACTGGCGTGGGGCTGGGCAAGCCGGGCACCGGTGGTCGCACTGATCTCGCGTTGTATTCCAGTTTCACCGTACGGAATGGCCAGGCGGTGCTCTGGTATCCGGATCGGAAATTCTTTCTGCTCGGACGACGGATCACACGCGTGGTATAATTCAGATCTGGAAAATTACTGAAAACAGTCCGGCCTGGACGGACAGAAAGAATGACTCGATGAATCAGCCTCTTGCTAAACAAATCGCCATCGTCACCGGTGGTTCAACCGGCTACGGGACGGGGATTGCCGCCGCCTTGCGGGCTGCGGGTGCGGACGTCTGGATTACCGGGCGCCAGCGCGAGCGGCTCGAACCCGTGGCGGCGAAATTGGGTGTCCGCTATGCCGTGGCCGATGTGACGCAACCGGCCGATTGGGATCGCTTGCTCGGCCAGGTTGGCCGATTCGACATCCTTGTCAACAACGCCGGTGCGGCGGGGCGGATTCAGCCGCTGGCGGACCAACCCGACGACGAAATCATCGCCAGTCTCTCCGTCAACCTGACCGGTGCCGCCTTGGGTTGTGCGCGGGCGGCTCGGATCATGAAGCAGCAAAAGTCAGGAATGATCATCAACGTGTCCAGCGTCTGTGCGAAATACGCCTGGCCGGGTTGGTCGGTGTATTCGGCGGCGAAGGCCGGTTTGGGCCAGCTCACAAAATGTCTCTATGTTGAACTGCGGGAGCATGGGGTGCGGGTTACGACTTTGATTCCTTCCTGGGGGGCGACGGACTTCGCGGCCACGCCCGATCTGGCTGGCCATCCCGCGCGCCAGGCCGACATTCGGCGCCAGTGCATTCAACCGGGCGAACTGGGCGAGATTGTCGTCCACATCTGTGCGTTGCCGGCGCATTTGAACGTGCTCGAATATACGGTCGTGCCGCGCGTCCAAGAAATCATGCCGCTATGACGGACGCTCTCTGCCGGTAGGGAATCACGAACACTGGTTCAAACAGCCGACAAACCCGCAGAAGTTCAAAGTGCAAGAGGAGCGCGTGATATGAAACCCAACGGGCCGGGAAATTACACCAACGTGCTGGATTTCGGTGCCCGGGGCGACGGTGTGACCGATGACACGGACGCCATCCAGCGCACGATCGACCACGTCTATGCGCGGGGCGGCGGGACGGTGTATTTCCCATTCACCCCGGCCGGCTATCGGATTGCCAAACCGGCGGCGGAAACCGTGGCCGGCAAGGCCTGTCGCTCGCAACTATATATTCCCTCCGATACCGCCCGCAGCGGAAACTGGAAGAATATCTGTCTGCAGGGCGAGATGCCGGTTGGGCAGCTCCATGCTTATCAACTGCTGGATGAGAAAGGCCGGTGGCCGGCGACGGAGTTTCCGCTGCCGATTAACAACTGTGTCCTATTTTCGGACTGGGAAGCGCCGGAGAACCGCACCACACCGAACGCCCGGCCCTGGTCGCTGATCTCCGTTCTCGACAGCGGTGATGAACTACTGCCGTTTGGACTGGAGAACCTGACGGTCCGCAATCTTGAACTCCGGGTGGTGCTCAACCCCGACCGGATGTACCCGACTTCGTCGGCTGCCAACTTCCGCAACACCTCCCGGCTCATCGTTGAGGACTGCCATTTCGGGCTGACCCGGAATGTGGCCAGTTTTACGTTCCAGAAGGCGCTGGCGGCCAATCCGAGCTATTGCGCGGGCCTGATCGCCTCCGACGATCAGAACGATCATCAGGCTTTCCGCAGCGTCGGCGTGCAGGGGTTCAAGTACGGTTTCGTCTTTGGCGAGCACACGGTGGCCGATTACCTCTACGTTCACAATTGTGAGGAAGGCATCGTCTTCCACGATTCATCGCACCTGTCGCATCTCCATCACATTGTCGCACAGCACAACAAAATCATCGTCTCCGCCCTCCGGCAGAATACCTTCGGGCTCCAGGCGTCGAAGAACATCTATTTTCAAATCGACTCGATCGATTTTGAGCCGGGCTTCGCGCCGCCAGACGCCTATCGCATGCAGTACGGCGTCGACGATCCCGACAACCGGATGCACGCCCGAATCACTTTTCACAGCGGTTATCCGGTGGCTGCCGCACCGTTTCCGATCCATGGCGGCGCGCACGTGATTGCGGAAAAGTTCATGTGATCGCTGAAGACCATGAATCTCACAATTCTTAATTGACGAAATTACCCGCTCCACCCAAATTCATCACAATCATGAAACTTAACGGCGCCGAATGCTGACCCGAAAACAGATTGCCAGACGCATCTGCGCCAGCCACGGCTTGATTGACGCGCATACGCATCTCGGCGCTGATGCGGCGCTGTTTTACAATGGCGATTTTCCGTACGCAATTTCGGCGGAAGACCAGGCGGTGCGGCTGGCCCAGTCTGGGATGGCCCACGCCGTTTGTTTTCCATTTCTTTACACCAATTATTTTCAATTGGCGGCCTTTCGGCGCGGTCAGTTCCGGCGCGATCCGCGGAGCAGTTCGACCTTCCCTTACGAGTTTGAAAACCTGCGCCTGTGCCGGGAGATTTACGAGGCGTTTCGTGAATCCGCCGGGCGCCTGCTGCCCTTTGTTTTCTTCGACCCTGCCCGGCGCGCCCGCGCGCAAGTGGCAGGCATCCGGAAACTCGCCGGGCGTTACCCAATTTTCGGACTCAAAACTGCCACCAGCTATCTGCATTCGCCCATCACGGAATTGTTGGGGCCGGGGGCCTGCCTGCTCGATCTCGCGGCGGAGTTGGATCTCCCGGTCACGCTCCACTGTGCCGTCCTGCCCGGCGATCCGTGGGCCAACGTTTTCGAAATTCTCAAGGTCGTGCAGGCGCGGCCAGACGTGCGGTTTGCCATCGCCCATACCTGCCGATTCGATCGTCGGGCGCTCGCCGCCGCCCACGATCTGGATAATTGTTTCGTGGATTTCTCCGCGTTCCACATCCACTGCACGCTGGCGCGGCAAAACCACCCGGCCGTCGCGGCCCGGGCCGACCGGTTCCCAGCCGATTACCGGCACCACGCCGCGACCATGCAACGCATCGCGGAAACATACCCGGCAACCATGCTGTGGGGCTCGGACACGCCAGCGCATTTGTGGAAGAGCCGGTTCCGCAACGACCGGGGCCAGGCGGTCTGGATGGACTTGTCGTGCGGACCCGACACGGAGGTGGCGGAGTTGCGCAAACTTCCCCGCCGTCTCCAACAACAAATCGCCCATGACAATGTCGTGCGCTTTCTCTTCGGTACGGTGCCAACCAAGCGGAGTCAGCAATGAAAAACAACTTCCCCTTTCAACCAGCCCCCTGCATTCCATTCCGCGACACGGCGGCGATTGCGCGCGTCCGGCGCATCAAACGCCGGGACATTACCCGGCATTGGAATCCGGAATTTCGGATCCGCGTCGTGCCCGATGCCAAATTCGAAGGGCTGTGGATCAATGACATCTTTCAGCGCATCCGCCATTCGGCGGAGACCGGGCAGCCATTGGTGATGATCATGCCCAACCCGTGGCCGAATTACGTCAAGGTGGCCGCGCTGATCAACCAGCACCGAGTCAGTTGCCGACACATTCACACATTTAACATGGACGAATACGCCGACCAAAACGGCCGCATCGCGCCGGAGACCTGGGAGTTTGGGTTCGGGCACGCATTCAAAAAGTATTTCATTTCCGCCATTCACCCGAAGTTGCGCCCCCCCGCAAAACAGGTTCACCTATTGAGTAACAAGACGCTCAAGGATTACGGGCAGATGATTGCGGATCTCGGTGGGGCGGACATCTGCTACAGCGGCCCGGGCTGGACCGGACATCTGGCGTTCATCGAGCCGGACGCGCCGGAGTTCGCCGCCAAGAGTCTGGCGGAATGGAAGACGTTCGGCCCCCGGGTCTGCACGCTCAGCCCGTTTACCATCGCGCAGAACTCGTTGCATGGTTGCTTCGGGGCGAGCGGCGACCTGACTGCTGTGCCGCCGAAGGCGGCCACCATCGGTCCGGCGGAAGTGATCGGCGCGAAACACCGGATCGATCTGCACGCGATCGCGGTGGGGGGAACGTTTCATTCATGGCAGCGGCTGACGACGCGGCTGGTGTTGCATGGCCCGGTCACGCCCCGCGTGCCGGAATCCATCCTGCAAACCCTGCGCACCGACGTTTGGGTTTCGGAAACTGCCGCCGCTGACATCCAACCGCACTGGGAGCTGGGCTACTAATGAAACCACTCGTCCGTAATCCTGCCCAGATTCGTCTGGCCATGATCGGCATGGTGGACGGCAACGGCCATCCGTACTCGTGGAGCGCGATTTTCAACGGCTACGATCGCGAAGCCATGGCCGCGTGTCCCTTTGCCGGCATCCCAGCCTATCTTAACAAGGAACCGGCGGCGAGTTTTGGGATTGCCGGGGCCCGGGTGACACATGTTTGGACGGACGATCCAAAGGACGCCGCCCACGTTGCGAAATGTTCTTTGGTTCCGAACGTCGTCACCCGCGCCGAGGATGTGCTTGGGCAAGTCGATGCGGTAATCGTGGCCACCGACAAAGGACACGAGCATGTGGCGCGCTGCCGGTCATTCGTGGAAGCAGGATTGCCGGTGTTCGTGGACAAACCGCTAACCGACAATGCGCCGGATCTCCAGATTTTCAAGGATTGGGTCGCTGCCGGTAAACCGATCATGTCTTCAAGTTGTATGCGTTATGCCAAGGAATTCCTGCCCTACCGGCTTTCAACCCATGATCTGGGCGCGCTTCGATTTGCCAGTATCACGACGCCGAAGAGCTGGGAGCGCTATGGCATCCATGCGTTGGAGGCGATCTTCCCCATTCTCGGGCCGGGTTTCCTGACCGTGCGCAACACTGGCACGGCCGAGCGGAACATCGTGCATCTCACGCACCGCTGTGACGCGGACGTCGTGGTGGTGGCGACGGCCGACATGTACGGCGGGTTTGGTTGTCTGCAACTGTGTGGCACCGCCGGACACGCGCAGGTCGCGTTCGCCGATTCGTTCTTCTCCTTCAAGGCGCAGTTGGAAGCGTTCATCGAGTACCTGCGGACTGGCGTACGACCGTTCCCGTTTGCGGAAACGGTTGAGTTGATGAAGCTCGTCATTGCCGGTATCCGCAGTCGCGAGCAGGGCGGGCGCGAAATATCAATCGCGGAAATCCAATGAAACACGTCAGGGTGTTCGTTCTGACCGGCCAGTCCAACAGCCGCGGGACTGCAGCCGACCCCGCCGGGGGTAACAGATACCAAGGAGCAGCAACATGAGCTTTAATCTTTCAGAAAAAGTCGCGTTAGTCGCCGGCGGCGCCGGCTATCTCGGGACTCCCGTGGTGGAGGCACTATTCGAACAGGGGGCGCGGGTCATGATCGCGGATATGGATCTCCCACGCGCCGAACGGGTCGCCGCGACGATCCGCCGGGATACGAAACGATCGGCGGCCTGTCCGTTGGACGGCGGAAGTGAATCCTCCATTCGCGAGGCGATCCAGCGGACGGTCCGGGAGTTTGGCCGGCTCGACATTCTGGTCAATATGACCTATCGCGCGATCGGAAAACGGTTGGACGAACTGACAGTCGAGGAATTCGACGAGGCCAACCATGTGAATTTGACGTGTGCATTCGTCTTTGCCCGCGAGGCGGCGGGCGTCATGGGAGAGGGTGGCAGTATCATCATGTTCACCTCCATGTACGGCCAGGTTGCGCCGGATCCCCGCATTTACCATCCGCCGATGAATCCCAATCCCATTGAATATGGCGTGGGCAAAGCCGGCGTCATTCAGATGACAAAGTATCTCGCGGTTTTCCTGGCGCCGCGGGGAATTCGGGTCAATGCCATTGCGCCGGGGCCCTTCCCGAATCCGGCGGTCCAACAAAGTGATCCGGATTTTCTGCAGCGCCTTGCCGGACGAGTGCCACTGGGGCGGGTCGGGAAAAACCATGAAGTGGCCGGAGCCGTCGTGCTGCTGGCCACGACCGCGGGATCATTTATCACGGGAGAAACGATCAGCATCAACGGGGGCTGGACCGCTTGGTGACCAGCCGTCATCCCTGTTATAAATCCGTTCGATGTGACACCCAAATTTTGGAAGAATAAATAATATGAATAATCAATCGATGCGGCCCAGTCAGGTCCTGGCAAAATTGCGCGCGGGACAAGTTGCGAATTGCTTCAAAATGAACCTGGCTGATGCGCGCGCCGTGGAGATCGCGGCGCTGGCGGGGTTCGACTGCCTGTGGCTGGATATGGAACACGTGCCCAATGATTGGTCGACAATCGAGAAGGGCATCGCGGCTGCCAAGAGCCAGAACGTTGACGTGATGGTGCGCGTGGCCCGCGGCAGCTACAGCGACTACATTCGCCCGCTTGAAATGGACGCCGCCGGCATCATGGTGCCACACGTGATGAGCCAGGCCGACGCGCAGGCCGTGGCCCGGATGACGCGATTCCATCCGATCGGCCGGCGTCCGGTGGATGGCGGCAACGCCGACGGCGCCTACTGCGGGATCGACTTTCTGGAATATCTGAAACAGGCGAACGAACAACGGTTCGTCGTGGTGCAGATCGAGGATCCAGAACCGCTGGCTGAACTGGATGCCATTGCCGCAGTGCCGGGGATTGACATGCTGTTCTTCGGCCCCGGTGATTTCAGCCATGGGATCGGTGCGCCCGGGCAGTGGAATCATCCCCGGTTACTGGACGCCCGCCGGCAGGTCGCCGAGGCGGCCCAGGCGCACGGCAAGTTTGCCGGCACGGTCGCCTCGCCGGCCAACCTCGATGAATTAATCGCCCTCGGATACCGGTTCCTGAGCATGGGCGCTGATGTGGTGGGTTTGTCGCAGTACTGCCGGTCGATCGCGGCTGAGTTCACCAAGCGTCCGACCGTCGCGTCATCCAGTCTTTACGGAGGCAAGGCCTGATGAATAACTGGACTTTCATCGCGTTGGATCAACAGATAGCCGACGGGCTGCAGGCGCAGTTGCCACCGGCGCTATTCGATGTCCACGCGCATGTGTGGCGGACAGCGGACATGGCGCCGCCGGCCACGGGGCTGTGGGCGGAGGGGCCCGCTGAAGCCGGCGTGGCCGCCTGGCGGCTTCACGTCAGCCGGCAGGTCGGCGTGTCCCGATTGGCGGGCGGGTTGCTGATTCCCAATCCCTCGGCCGGCGGCGACATCGCCCGGGCCAACGCCTTTGTTTTCGAACAGATCACCGGCGATCCCGCGCTGAAGGGGCTGACCCTGGTCGCGCCGCAGAGCTCGCCGGATCAATACCGGCCGTTGCTCGATAATCCGCAATTTGCCGGGTTCAAGCCGTACCATGTCTTCAGCGCGTCCAAACCGACGGTCCAGGCGCCGCTTTCCTCGTTCCTGCCGGAGTGGGTGTGGGCGCTGGCACACGAACGCGGTCTGGTGATCACCCTCCACCTCGTCCGCGATGCCGCGCTGGCGGATCACGACAACCAGCGCGAGTTGCGGCATTTTTGTTCCCGGTATCCCAATGCCCGGCTGATTCTGGCCCACGCCGGGCGCGGGTTCCACGCGCCGAACACCGTCAACGCCATCGCGAGCCTGCGCGGGCTGGAGAACGTCTGGTTCGACTCCGCTGGCATCTGCGAGCCGGCGGCGCTGTTGGCCATTCTCCGGGAGTTCGGCCCGCGGCGGCTAATGTGGGGTAGCGATTTCCCCGTCAGCGAGATCCGCGGCCGCTGTGTCACGGTCGGCAATGGGTTTGCCTGGCTGCAGCCGGACACGGTGCAGTGGGACAAGACCGGACCGCAGGGCCAGCCGACGTTGGTCGGGTTGGAATCGCTGCGCGCACTGCTGGCGGCCGCCGACTCACTGGGCTTGAACACTGCGGATTTGCAGGACATCTTTGCCGCCAACGCGTGTCGGTTGCTGGGACTGCAACCGGAGTCCGGTACGCAGACGCAGGGCCTCTATCGCCGTGCCAAGGAACGCATCCCCGGCGGCACGCAACTGCTGAGCAAACGCCCGGAGATGTTGGCCCCCGACCAGTGGCCGGCCTACTACCGCGAAGCGCGCGGCTGCGAGACGTGGGATCTCGACGGCCGGCACTACTATGATTTCTCGACCAATGGCATCGGCTCCTGCCTGCTGGGATTCCGCGATCCCGACGTGACCCGCGCGGTGCAGCGGCGGATCCAACTCGGCAGCATGTGCACGCTGAATCCGCCGGAGGAAGTCGAATTGGCCGAGCTGCTGTGCACGGTCCATCCGTGGAGCGCGCAGGTCAGATTCGCGCGGTGCGGCGGGGAAGCCTGCGCCCTGGCGGTGCGCATTGCGCGGGCGACCACCGACCGGTCGGTCGTGGCGATCTGCGGCTATCACGGCTGGCAGGATTGGTACCTGGCGGCGAACCTCGGCGCCAGCGACGCGCTGCGCGGGCATCTGCTGCCCGGCCTCAGCCCGCTCGGGGTGCCCCGCGAACTGCGCGGCACGGCGGTCACGTTCCCGTTCAGCGACCGCGCCGCATTCCAGGCGGTGCTCGACGAGCACGGCGACCGGCTCGCCGCCGTGATCATGGAACCCTGTCGGTCACAGGATCCCGCGCCCGGTTTCCTGGAGTTCGTCCGTGACGGCGCGCACCGGGTCGGCGCGCTGCTTGTCATCGACGAGATCACCACGGGCTGGCGCTTGCACTGCGGCGGCGCGCATCTGAAGTTCGGAATCGCGCCGGATCTGGCGGTCTTCGCCAAGGCGCTGGGCAACGGACATCCGATGGCGGCAGTGCTCGGCACCCGCGCCGCCATGGTCGGAGCTCACGACTCATTCATCAGTAGCACGTACTGGACGGAAGGCGTCGGCCCGGTCGCGGCGCTGGCGACGGTTCGCAAGATGCAGGCGGTAGACGTGCCGGCGCACGTGGCCCGGATCGGGACACAGGTCCAACGGTTTTGGGAAACCAGCGCCCGGCAGCACGGCCTGCCGGTCCATGTGGGCGGGTATCCGAGCCTGGCGCATTTCCGGTTCGACCATCCACAGGCCGACGCGCTGCGGACGCTGTTTACGCAGTGGATGTTGGCCCGCGGATTCCTGGCCGGGGCCGGGTTGTACCCGACGCTGGCGCACACAGACGAAATCGTGGCGCGCTACGGCGAGGCGGTCGACACTGTATTCAAGGAACTCGCTGCGGTTCTGGGCACGGGCGGCGATATCACCCGACACCTGCGCGGTCCCATCGCGCACAGCGGCTTCCGGCGACTGGCGGGCTGAGTGGTGGAACGTAATCAGAGGGAAAGCACCATGAACATACTCGAAACCTTCTCACTGAAAGGCAAGGTCGCTCTGGTGACCGGCGGTGCCGGTAACTATGGCCGGCAGATCGTGCAGGCGCTGGCGGAGGCTGGCGCGCGAACCTATATCGCTTCGCGCAACCTCGAAGCGCTGGAAAAACTGGCGGCCGAGCATCGGGCGCTGGGGCACGATGTGCGTGCCCTGCGGTTGGATCAGACCGATGAGTTGTCCATCTTTGCCCTTCGTGACGCCCTTGTGAACGAGAGCGGCAAGCTCCACATTCTTGTCAATAACGCCGTGGCCCGGCCAGTGAAGAATGGCTACTTTGATGATGCAGCGGCGATTGACGAAAGTCTGCGTGTCAACGGCACCGGCTTGATCCTTGTCACCCGGGCGCTGGGCGAGGTAATGGCCGATGGCGGTTCGATCATCAACATCGGTTCGATGATGGGATTGGTGGGACCCGAACCGGCCAACTACCAGGGCACAGAGATGAACGGGTGGTATCCGGACTATTTCTTTCACAAGGGTGGCATGGCGAATCTAACGCGGTTCCTTGCGAGCTATTACGGACCCCGCGCGATCCGGGTCAACTGCATCCACCCCGGCGGGCTACGGTCGCCGAGCCAACCGGAGGCCTTCGTGAAAAACTATAGCGAACGCACCTGCCTCGGGCGGTTGGCCAATGATGCCGATCTGATGGGCATTGTTGTGTTTCTGGCGTCGGATGCCGCGGCGTATCTCACGGGCACCAACATTCCCGTGGACGGTGGTTATACCGCGAAGTGAGGCGAAGATGCAGACCCGTGTCTGGAACGAATATCACCTCTCGCGGCTGATGCTGGGCACTGTCCAGTTCGGCCTGCCGTATGGCGTCGCCAACCGCACCGGCCCACCAGACTATGCGGAGGTGCGGGCGATCATGTCCGCCGCCATCGACGGCGGAGTCAACTGCTTTGACACTGCGGCGGCCTATGGCGGCAGCGAGGAAGTCTTGGGCCGGGCCCTGCAGGAGTTGGGTGTGGCCGACCGCGTGGTGGTGGTTACCAAGGTGCGGCCGCTGACCCCCGGCGAACTGGCCGACGCCACGCTGGCTGCGCGGGCGGTCCAGGAGTCGGTGGCTGAATCGCGGCGCCGCCTCCGGCTCGACTGCCTGCCGGTCGTCCTGTTTCACCGCGAGGCGGATGCAGTGTACCTGCCCGTGCTGGAACGGGTGAAAGCCAAAGGCTGGCTGCGGCACACCGGGGTCTCGTGCGACTGCCGTCCCGGTCCAGCGGCGAAGTTTGTTGCGGACGGCATCGCCTCCGCCCTGCAACTGCCCGGCAACGTTTTGGACCGGCGTCATCAGCGCAGCGGCGTGTTCCGTGAAGCAGCGGCGCGCGGCGTGGCGGTGTTCATCCGGAGTGTTTACCTGCAAGGGCTGCTGGTCATGCCGGAGGAGGCGATCCCGCCGGCGTTGCGGGAAGTCGTGCCGGTTCGCCGTCGGCTGGCCACGATCGCCAGCGCTGCCGGCCTGACGCTCGCTGAACTCGCCGTGCGCTACATGCTCGCCCAAGACGGCATCACCAGCGTTCTTACCGGCGTTGAAACCGTCGCGCAGATCCGGGAGAACATCACCCTGTTCAACCGCGGACCGCTGACCCCTGACCTGCTTGCCGCCATCGATTCCGCGGTGTCCGACCTGCCCGAAAACCTGTTGACGCCGGCTGTCTGGCCGGCGCGATCCACCGCACCGAGCGGAGCGCCGGCCGCATGACCGAAGCCCAACAACGGCGGGCCATGCCGTGGTTTCTCGCGCACGGGTTTTTAAATACTCTGTTCGCGTTTTGGACTTTTGGCGGGTCATTGTTTTTGTTGTTTCTTAGCGACCTGGGTTTGCCGAAAGGCCAGATCGGCGTGGTGCTGGCGTTGTTTCCATTTTCCGGAGTCATCGCACTGGGATTTGCTCCGGTGGCCACGCGCTGGGGTTGGAAACGCGTTTTTCTCGCCTGTTACGGCATCCGGAAAATCGTGATTGCACTGCTGCTGTTGTTACCGTGGGTTGTGACCGCGGGCGGGCCGACGGCCGGGCTGGTCGTTCTCTTTTTCATCATCATCGTCTTTGCGCTGCTGCGGGCTTTGGCCGAGACCGCGTTTTACCCGTGGTCGCAGGAATTCATTTCGAATCGTGTCCGCGGCAAGGTTGCCGGTCTCACCACTCTGTTGAATACTGTGGCGGCGGGACTGGCGCTCGGAATTGCCGGGCAGGTCGTCGGCTGCGGGACCGGCGGGTCGCGGTTTCTGGTGCTGATTGCGGCTGGTTGTGGGTTGGGTTTGTTGGGAGTCACGCTGATGGTTCGCGTCCCCGGCGGCGCACCCCGGCCGGAGCCGGTGGCCGATGGTGTGCATTGGGCGAACATGGCGCAGGCGCTGCGGGACCGGAACTTTATTGCTTTTCTCAGTGGCAGCGGCTGCGCGACGCTGGGCACGATGTTGTTCACCAGTTTTCTTCCACTCTATGTCAAAGACCGGCTGGGCGTCGCCGCCGGCACTGTGGTTCAGTTGGATATTGTGGTCATGGCTGGCGGTGCGCTCGCTGCTCTGCTCTTGGGCTGGGCGGCAGACCATGTCGGCAGTCGGCCGGTATTACTCTTTTCCGCCGCACTGACCCTGCTGGTGCCACTGGGCTGGCTGTTGCTTCCACGGCAGATTCCCCACGCGTTGGCCGGTTGCGTGGCGCTGTATTTTCTGAATGGCGTGGGCGGCAGTGGCGTGGCGATTGCCGCCAGCCGGTTGCTATTCAACAGTGTGATCCCACCGCAACACAGTACCGCGTACACGGCGATAAATTATGCGTGGAGTGGGGTGACCGGCGGAATCGCGCCGCTGCTGGCCGGGGCGCTGTTGACCACCTGTAGCGACTGGCACACCCGCATTGGTTTCATCGTGGTGGACAGTCACGCACTGCTCTTTGGTGGCGCGTTGGTGTTGCTGGCGCTGGGCGGGTGGTTGTATGGCCGGGTCCGTCCCGACGGGCGCCACACGACGCGCTCGGTCCTGAGTGAATTGCTGGTGCCGGCGTTGCGCCGCCGGCTGCTCCAGCCGTGGCGATGAAACGATGAAGTCGGCATTGAGCATAAAAAACGGAAAACACACCCGCATGACAACGACACTGAATCTCGGCTCTCGCCGAGAGCTCTTCATTGACCCGCTGCTCATCGAGCACCTCGACGGCGCGGAGCTGCGTCTGCATCCGCCGCAGCCGCAGGAAATCGCCATCTCCTTCGATGCACCCTGGGAAGGCCTGGCGCCGGGCTACTGCACGATTCTGCAGGACACCGAGCGCTGCCGCATGCTCTATCGGATCATGCCGGCCGGCGGCTGCAGCGACCAGGACCCGCGGCAGATGACCGCTTATGCGGAGAGCGCGGACGGCATCCACTGGGAGAAGCCAGCGCTGAGCCTGTTCGAAGTGGACGGCTCGACCGCCAACAACGTGATCTGGCGCGGCGGCCTTTCACACAATTTCACCCCTTTCATCGACACGAATCCCGCCTGTCCACCCGCAGAACGGTACAAGGCCGTGGGGGGTACCAAGATCGAATGGGGTGGGGAGGGTCTTTGGATGCTGGTCAGCGCCGACTGCATCCATTGGCGGAAACGGGACACCACTCCGATCGCGTTCCCAGGCAACTTCGACTCCCAGAACCTGCTCTTCTGGGACGCGACCCACGGATGCTACCGCGCCTATTGGCGGGATCATCGTTGCCAGGATCCGCGGGTTCCGTCCGGCCGCGATGTGCGGACCGCCGTTTCACCAGATTTGACGACCTGGAGCGAGCCGCGGTGGCTCGAGTATGAACCTAATCGCAGCGGCTCACCCGAGCGCGATCAGACCGACGATCCCACCGGCGACCATCACCAGTTCTATTCCAGCGGCGTGCTACCCTGCCCACGGGCGCCGCATCTGATTCTCGGCTTTCCACAGCGCTATTGCGACCGTGGGTGGATGGTTTCGACTGACCAGTTGCCCGACCCGGAGCATCGGCGGCGGCAGGCTGATCACGGCATCGCCGGTGGTCGGCCGACGCGGGAAGGCACCGTGGTCACCGATGTGCTCTTCATGGCGAGCCGCGACGGCACCGCCTTCCATGTCTGGCCTGAGGCGATGGTCCGCCCCGGCATTCAGCGGCCGGGCAGTTGGTATTACGGCGGCGCCTGGTTCACCTGGGGCATCGTGCGCACGCCTTCCGTTTTCCCCGGCGCGCCGGAGGAACTCTCCATCTACATCCAGGAACGGTTCAAGCCGGATGGGCCGGGACATCTACGGCGGCATACGTTTCGCATGGACGGCTTCGCGTCGCTTGGCGCCCCGCTGCCCGGCGGACGGGCCGTCACCCGGCCCGTCACCTTCGCTGGTGACCGGCTCTCGATCAACTTCTCTTCCTCCGGCGGCGGCCGGTTGCGCGTCGGACTGCAGGAGGCGAGTGGCGCGGACATTCCCGGCTTCGCCCTGGACGACTGCGACCTCCAATTCGGCGATGAACTGGCCCGCATCGTTTCCTGGAATGGCCA
>Ga0316226_1003346_pt1 | contig 13835 bp, 15 predicted proteins | sample TBH18017metaG_FD_206009 | JGI IMG/M metagenome (GOLD analysis project Ga0316226, IMG submission 206009) | Freshwater microbial communities from Trout Bog Lake, Wisconsin, USA - TBH18017 | ecosystem: Environmental > Aquatic > Freshwater > Lake > Hypolimnion/Profundal zone | place: USA: Wisconsin... | reverse complement strand
GGGCGGAAGGGATCGGGCGGTGAAACTTACAATCCCTATTTTATCGCCCTGACCACCGCATACCTTCGTGCTTTTCATCGTCACATCAACAAGGGACGCCCTTCGATCAGCCTCCTTATCATGGACGAGGCGTTTAAGGTTCTAAACAGCGAGGCGGTTCGTGATTGCGTGCAGATCATTCGCGAACTTGGGCTGCAGGGCGTGATTAGTTGCACCGATACGAATGGCGGACAGATCGTAGAGTTTTTCCAGTGGGCAATGATCGTGCAGAAGCGAGTCACAGCCGGGGCTGCAGCTGATGGTCACGACCTAATTGAAAATACGATTTATTCTGCACCGCGCAACGATCCCGAAATTGCCCGCCTTCTCGACGACCTTGTTACCGATGCTTCAACTTAATTCAAAAGAACGTGCCGAGCCCATGGTGCGAGCATTAATCGATGCATATCGCAGCTCACAGCACGGACGCACCGGCAATAGTCGGCGGGAATTCAATATCCGTTATGATAAGCTCGTCCATAAATTAGCTCGCGCCACGGTAACGGAAGAGAAAAGAGGTCGGGCAATACTTGACCGCATGCGGCTTTCCGGCCTTATTCGCTGGGATTATACTCCACTGCAAAGCGACCAAATAAAAACTATCTATATTGCGTCAAATTGTGAAAGGGACTTTTTCATTGCGATTGGTGAAACACCACCAAGTGTTGAGCGCACAGATGTTGTGGGAATTCTAGCCAAACACCTGAACGCACTGGACGGACATCCCCACGAAGCCGCGTGGAAAGCTGTTCTGCAGCAGGCCATTGATGACACCAACAGTGGACGCTCCGTTGAAGGACTTCCGAACGCCACTCGTTTGCACGATGAAATTCTTCGTGCGACCGCGGCGGTTCTGAACAATATGCAACCTATTCTTATCCGTCGATTGAGCGCAGAGAAATTAAGAAATTCAAAATTGCTGCAACAGCGTCGGGAGACGGTGGAACGGTTTATGGCTCAATTTCTTCCGCCTGACATTGCGACGCTGGAAGCATGGAAAGTAGCAGACACTCCGCCGACCGTTCTGTTGCGTGGCCCTTTAGGAATTGAGCTGGATGATGGGACACTGATTAGTGAACTGCCTCAAGGCAGCCCTTACACGATCAAAGAGGAAATACTGGCACGCGCTCAGCGCGTATTCACTTCGACTAAGCGCTGCTTGAGCATCGAAAATCATACGACATTCCGAGAAATTGCGGCTGCAAAATCCGACGATCTCATAGTGCATACTAGCTATCCCAGCAGTTCTGTCGTTAAGTTATTACGACTGTTGCCTTCGACCATACACTTACGGCACTGGGGAGATACCGATCCATGGGGATATGATATTCTTCGCGTGCTTCGCGAAAAAACCGGGCGCACGATTCAGGCCTGGCGCATGAGTTATCGTCCAAGGGATGGTTCACCATTAAGTAAACGGGAGTCCGCGATTCTATCTCGGCTAATAGAAGACCCGCTAGTTGTCGACATTCGATCTGAGTTAACTGCTATGCAAACCGCAGGTAGCAAAGGTGACTTCGAGCAGGAATCGCTCCCGGCTGTAGAACCAAACGACTAGTCGTCGACCCGTTTTCATCACGAAATTGGCGGTGGTTTCCGCTATTTATTCTCTGCAGGTTTTGTCACAGGGGCTGGTGTTATATGCTTGGGTTCATAAAACGAGCCAGAGGGAAGCAGCAACGGTGGATATGGTCCGGTAGCCATCACCGAGCGCAACATTTCGCGAGCCGTGCCATAAAGGACGGACGGGCCATTCGTTTCAACCAGCCACTGAACTTTATCCGCCGGTTGTTCAGCCACGACATGGAAAAGGCCGACAATTTCAACGGCAAAATGGTAGGGGGCATTTATGTCTGGCCCTGGGCGATAAGTTATTTTTAGCGTCACCTGCCATTGCCGTGGATCCTTTTCTTCTCCCTGTAAAAACGGCTCAACATGCAAATGGCTAAAACAATCAGCGCGAGCCTTCTGTCCGTCAAAATTACGGTTTGCCGTCAGACTCAACGTCGTGACAAAATAGTTTTGCAGTTCAAGCCGCGAGAGGTTCATGGCTATTTGCTATCTCTTGAATGCGTTTGGGCGATGTTTTAATATCAAAATGTGCCGTCCGGTCCACTGGCTCCACATTCCGTTCGATTTGCCGGCGCCAGTTAAAGTTGGGCTTCAGCCTGCTTTCAAGATAGGCCACATCTATACGGCCATCATTGAGCGCCGCGAGCAGCAAATTCATAGAGCGGGAGGGGCGCTCGCGCCCGGTTTCCCAGCGACTATAGCTCTTCTCACCGATTTGCAGCAATTCAGCCATCCGGTTTTGCGTAACACCCAATTGCTGGCGTAACAGGTGAATCGCATTCGGCAACATCAGCCCCATGTAGCGGGCTTTAGCATCGTCCAGCATCTGGAGCGCATCGCCATCTAAATAAATTTCGCCATCCTTTGGATTGCGATAGGCCGGCACCTCCACTTCCACTGTCTCCACGATTGATTTACCATCAATCGCGGGTATCGGAACTGGAATTTTGGTTTTGATTGGCTCCCATTTTTTCATCGCTTGATTCATAATGCCTCTCCTTTTAAAGGTCTGTGCGCGGAATAGATAATAATCATCGTGCCATCAGGACACAGGTTAACCTTCGAATAAATGTGCCTGCTATGGCATGTAAAAATAAATTCATAAACTTCACCTGGTTCATCCATGCCAGCAATTTTATTGCCGACTAGGTCTGACTGCTCAAGCGCCTCACTTAAAGCGATAAGAAGATCGCCTGCAAAAAGGTTCGGAAATAAATCCGACCAGTCCTTTTGGGCTCGATGACGAAGTATGATGTGCTTTCGATCGTTGGAGTCGAGAATCGTGCAAACTTTCGTTCTCCAATGCGATGGTATCAGTGAAGCCATTTAGGTTATTCATCACAAGACAAAGGTATCAATTGATACGCGCGTGTCAAATTTTTAATTAAAAAACAATGCGTTTTAATCATAACACGTTTATAACAAACATATTATACTTCAATATTTTGAGCCCGCCGTTGGATTGATTTGTTCAAAGCACCCGTATCGGTTCCACCGCAAAATGATTACTTCGGACAACATACTAAGCTGACTGCATGCAACTGCAAAGAAAAATGAGAATTCTCCATGCCGCGCCAAAATCGACTATTGATGTGAACGCCCGACAGTATTTTACGATATTATGTCGATTTATCTGGAGCGGAATTCTGGAACGCATGCTCCGAGGCAGTGCTTTTTTCCATTGCAAACAATGAGAAAGCTTCGCGTCGGAATGCGTCCACCACTTCTTCAATTTTCAATTGCCACCTAGCTGCTTCATAAATCAGTTCGGCGAGACGCGGTTGCAGTTGTTTCAGTCGCTCGTCACGGGGCGGTAGTTTTGGGAGATTTACCATCATCCCGACGCCTGGATGGCTGACAAGAAAGCCGGAATCCTTGAGTGTTTTGACCGCTTTGTGTGCCGTAGCGCGGCTGATGTGAAGTTCTTGGCTCAATTGCCGCACAGAAGGAAATTTCTTACCCACGGAAAGATCCTCATCAAGGATGGCCTTTTGGACTGCCAAAATGATTTGGTGGGAAGCCGGAGTTCCATCTTTAATCTGATTTATAAATGAAAGCATGACGGGTTCAGTGTCATAAGGTTACTATGACACATAAACACAACACAAGAATTTTCGTTTTTCTTTGCCATTAAATTTCCGTCGGCTTTTTGTTGGTTTCTGCAATAAAGACGGGGGGTCTGCAACTTTTACCGCTAGCAATTGGCAACAAATAGTCCCAGAAAGGCGGAAAAAATAATGTATGATGCGGAAATTTATGCACGCGGACCAAATAAATTTGCCGATACGACGATTCCCAACACGCCTGACGGTTGCAGAGACCGCGAATTCTCCGGCCTACCATCGGCCAGCGACCTCCGGGGCGTCAGGCTATTTTGAAGCCACGCGCAGTGAGGATCCACTTGAACTAATTCGTTTAAATCCGTTCGCTTTCATACTTGCCTATATTATCGCCCACCGGGCGAATTGGCGCGGCGGCTTCAACCGGCATAATTTGGAATTCGGCGAAGCGTTTCTAGGCGACCATGCAAAATGTGGCATGAGCGAGCGTCAATATCGCACGGCCAAAGCGCAGCTTGCCCGAGAAGGTTTTGCGACGTTCAAAGCGACGACCAAGGGAACCATTGCAAGACTAACAGATACAACGCTTTTTAAGATCAATCCGCCCAAGGGCGACGGACAAGCGACGGGCAGGCGCCAACCGGCCGACGGACAACCGACGACTAACTTAAATCTTAAACCAGTAAAGCAGGAAATCTATAAAGCTTTATCGACAAAGGCGAGCAAGCTTTCACAGTTGCAAAAAGAACTGGCAAACAGCATCGAGACCGCGCTTGGCGACCAATGGGTTAACGATGCTGGCAAATGGATTGGCAGAATTAAGGAGAATGCAAAAAAAGCTGAACGGGTTATTTCTGAGCTTCTTAATGCAATCAAAGAGGGACGGATAAAAACCACGCCCGCGCAGTATGCCGAGCAAACTTGGAAGGATTTCGAGTGAAACGGGGGATCAATATGGAACGCATGGAACGTCAATCAACTCCATATAGCCGGCCTCGGCCGGCTTGTGTCGGCATGGAACAAGCAGCGGCGATGTTTGGCTGGCCGGATTATTATGTGCCCATTCTGGTCAGTGCGGGACACCTCATGCCGCTGGGCAAGCCCGCACAGAACGCCCGCAAATGGTTTGCGACCGTCGAAATTGAGCGAATGAGCAGCGACCCGGATTGGCTGGACAAAGCCATCCGCATCGTGGAAAAACAGATTCAGGAAATGAATAAAAAACAAAAAGGCAGAGATCTGAAAGCGCCCCTTGTCAAATAGGCTGGTCAAATATGCGACCGCGAACTGAAATTCCCGCCAAACAGATTGCCGCGCTGCGGCGGGCGCTGCTGGCGGACACCAACACTTCTCGGTTTCCACGGTTGCAATGCCTATGGCTGCGCACCCAGGGCGAGCTTTCCACCGAGGCAATTGCCCAGAGGACCGGCTTGAGCGTGAGCCATGTGCGGCGCATCTGGTCCGACTATCTGCGCGGCGGGCTGGCCGGTGCCCGAGGCCGGATCAAGGGTGGTCGCCGGCATGAAAATCTGACCCTGATGCAGGAGCGGGCGTTGCTGGCACCCTGGCATAAAGCCGCTCTGAAAGGCCGGCTGGTCACCGCCCATAACATCAAGCTTTGCTATGAACTCCGCGTGCGCCGCGAGGTGGCAGTCTCGACGGTGTATCGGTTGCTGAAGCGACACCAGTGGCAACGAGTCACGGCCACATCTTTAGGGTGCAGTTGGGCACCGGTATAGTCGTTACGCCTGTTCGAGGCCGAAGCAATCCTCGACATTGGCATCGCTCAAATTCCAACCCCTCCCAACAAATTCCACACTCTCCCAATCTTGGGAGCCAGTTAGTATTAGATTGAACGCTAAACAGCGTTGCAACCGGCCGATTTGATTGAATTTGCGTTTGCCAGTAAATCCTGAGCAAATCTGAAATTGAAATTTTTTGCCAGTAAATTTCAAGCAAATTCCCCACCTGATATTTTACGGTTTTTTCGCATTTTTTATTTGCCAGTAAAATTTTAGCAGCCTGAATCCGTGAAAATGCCTCATTTTACGAAATTTCACGTTTGCCAGTAAATTTCAGGCAACGCCCGGATTTTTTGTATTTTTTTAAGGGCCTTTTACCCCGTCTGACAGCCATATGACCCCTGTTTTCCGGTCCCGTCATAGATAAATCAGCGACCGAAAATTGCCCGGCGGCGACCCTATTGGCGACCAAAATTTCCACGCCGTTTAAATCGCCCCAGGCGCGATCGGCACCGCTCCGGACAAAAAAGTCTCGTCCGTTAAAATTAAATCGCACTGACAGGCCAATGTGTGCGTGTGCTGAGGACCTACGTGGGTGTCTATGATTTCGCTTTGGCAAATTCTAAAATCATACCCCCCATTAGGCGGTTTGGGACGGGTTTTCGATGTTTTGGAAAGGCGGTGATTTTAGCCAGTAACCATGCGGGGTTTGCTGTTTTCTTGGCGGTAAAAAAAGCGGACGTGCGGGTGGCAGTCCGCGCGTATATGCCCATATTTAGAGACGCACGCACTTGTGCCGAACTTTTGCCAGTAAAAATCTGGCAAGGCCAAGCGCACCAGTAAAATACACATAAAAAAAACATACCAAAAATGAAAACAACCAATGCAAATCCTGACGGCGGGCGATTTTTTTCGTCCGCCAATTTTGAACAAGCCCACGACGAGGGGCGCGGGCGCGGGCTGGAAAGCCTCGGCGACGCGCTCACGGCGGCGGGCGTGTTTGACACCGGCACGCCAAAAGCGCGGGCAGGCGTCGCGTCCATGACCCTGCGCGAACTGCTCGCCAGCGGCGAGACTCCGGCGGGCGGGCTGCTGCTGGAGTGCCAAGGCCAGGTTGATCTCACGCTGGCGGGCAACTGCGTCGCACGGCTGGCGGCGCGCATGGCCGGGTCTGGCCGGGTCGTGACCGATGAGGAGCGCAAAGAAGCCATTGCGGCGGCGGCGTGTGCGCTCACGGTCTGGCGGGCGACGGGGGCGGGTTGCGACGGCGAGCCGGAGACGCTGGCGGCGCGGGTCGCGTGGCGGGCGGCGGTGCGCGAACTGTCGCGGGACTGGCTGGGCGAGTCCATCCCGCTTTGCACGGTGTCCGATGACTGGCTGTGGTTCAACCGTGAACAGCGGGACGAAAGCCGCACGGAGCGCGCGGCGCGGTTGCGGGTCGAGCGGCTGGCAGCGTCGCGGCAACTCCGCTTGCTGCGGCGACTGGACAACCTGCCATTGGGACGGGGCAAACGCGGGGCGGTGATTGACAAGCTGCGGGCGGCGGCGGTGGCCTTGCTGTCGGGCTTGCGCTTGGATGAAGCCGCGACGCTGGCGGGATTCAAGGCCAGCGGGCGGACGGGGGCGGGCGCGCGGCTGCTGCACGCGTGCAAGCGGCTGGGCTTGATTGGGGACGGGTTCGCCGTGCGGCGTTGCGCCTAATCCTCGGTAAACCTTCGACACCGGCCAGCGGGCAACCGCTGGCCGTTTTTCTTTTCGCGTTGCAAATCCCTTTGGACTGTCAAGCAATGCGCGTTGCGTGTTGCTGGCCGTGCGGCGGAAAGCTGCCCGCGCGGCCAGTCACGCCCGCCTTGCCGACGGCGGCGCAAATTTTCCGCCAATGGGTTTTTAGTGCGTTGCCGTTTCCTTTGATTGTGAAAGCGGATTGCGTCGCCGCGTGAAATTGCGGCGCAATGATTCGCCCGCTGAAAATTCTTGCCGCCGACAATCTGCCGGCCTCGTCTCGCCAACATCCTGCACGCAGCCCGGATCAAACCACCGGGCTGCGATCAGACTGTTGAAAGACAGTCGCACTCCCGTTGAACGGCTCAAAACCGTCAACTGGGGGTGGTCGCATTGAAACGCCGGAAATTTGTTTCCCGGTGGTCGTCGTCACACTCCGATTCGGAGCGCGGCGACTGCGTCGCGGCCAATGCGCGGCGCGCAGAAACGGAAAAAAGAATTTACACGGCCAATGGTGAAATGGTGGCCGTGGTTAAAACGTCAGTTTAGTGGTTGTTTCCCCACGCAAGATTTGCGCGAAGCCTCACGGGCAATCGCCCGTGACTTCCCGCAAAGCCAACGAAAGGAAACATGAAAGACACCCAGAAACTGACCTATGCGGAAATCCAGGCCCTGTCACCGGCAGAGCGTTACGCGCTCATGGCCGATGGCGTCAAGCTGGGCAAAAAAGTCGAGGAAACCCGCGACACCTATAAAAAGGTGACGCCGTGGTATGCCAAGATCGTGGCCGCGCTGAAACGCGACCATGCCCGGTTCAAGGACGAGAAAGCGATCCCGGCCGACCAGACGTTCAAGCAGTTTTACGCCCAGAATTGCGGCGGCGAACTGCCCGGACGGCTGGAAACGCTCGCGGCGTTTTTCAACTCCATGTGTCTGGTCGAGGATGGCCGGGGCAATCCCCTGCTCTCCGAAACCTGCTATGACGCCGCCAGCGTCAATTCGCTGGAAATCGCCAACAAGTGCATCAGCCATGCGAAGGAGAAACAAGGTGACAACTGGCGCGGCTGCGATGACACGCTCGACGTGATCAACGCGCTGTCCACGCCCGGCGACGCCACGGCGAAGCTGAAGGAAATCCGCAAACGTCAGAACGGCGCGAAGGAGAAGGCCGGCGATGAAAACGCCGCGCTCCTGACGCCCGAACACGCGATCGAGTTTCTCGTCGCGTGGATTAAGACCGCCGGTGAAAAGCCGGAAGAAAAGAGCGCCGCGATTTTCGCCGGCACGCTGAAAATCAGCGATGCGTGGGCGGAAAGCGGCCTGGCCGACGACACGCTCAACCGCTGGGCGGACAACCTCGCCAAAGGCGTCGCCCCGCACCTGACCGTCGTCACCGCCGAAACGGTCGCCGCGTAAAAGTCCTAGCGGACGGCCACCAAGCCCGGTGTTTGCCACAGTCGCCTTGAATGGTGGCCGTGCGCAAGCACCGGGCTTTTTTATTTTCTTTTTTTTTGCCCAAAAGGCGGCTCCCAGAAACGCCAGCGGTGTGTGCCACCGGCCATGCGCCCGCACTCCGAATCGGAGTAGAAACGGCGTTTTGAAAAAAGCTGGGAGGGTATCCCTCCTTTTTATGAACCTCAAAAAATCCGGCCACTACTTTTGCGACCGGTGCGATGACCTCGCCTTTGGCCGGTTCTGCCAGATGTGCCACCGACCGGCTCGCTGGGTTCCGCACCCGATTGAAAAAATCCCGGTCGAAACGGCGGCGGATTATTTCCGGCAGATGCGCGCGGCGGTGAATGGCGCGCCCATTTCCCGCAATTAACATTTTTTCCATGAACACGAAACTTCCCGAAGTGCAGGAACTCGCCCGGCGGGCGTTTCCAGCTTATACCGGCCGCCGGTTCGTCGTCGAACCGTTCACGCACCCGCTCACCGCCACCAGCTATTGGGACGGCGGTTGCCGCGATTACTGGTGTCTGGTCAATCTCGCCACCCACCGAACTTGGATGGTGCCGGAGAACGGCACGCCGTTTGTGAACCACGGCAAAACTTTCAAGATTGGCCGGCTGCCGGAAAACGTCGCGCTGGTGCGGCACTATCTCGGACGGTTTGAAAGCGTCACGATTTACTTGAACCCGGCCAACATCCGGGCGGACATGATCCCACCGAAACCGGCCTTGGAATGGGCGCAGTCGGTCGTCCTCGCGGCGACGCGCAGCCTTAAATCCAGCTACGCCGGCATCAAAAATTACCGCTTCCACGAGGCGCACGAACGCACCGGCATCACCGAAACCGAATGGGATTCGGCCAAGGCGGCGTGCATCACCAAGGGTCTGCTCAACCGCGCCGGAGCCATCACCGATGACGGCCGCAACGCGATTGAATGGACGCGTCTCGAATCCCTGAAACGGCCTAACTAACTTATTTATGATTGATCACCTGAACATCGGCCCGGTGCCGTGGGGCGAAGATTGCGCCCAAGTCGGCTCCGAAGATTACGACCAGCGCTCGCGCCGCGAGTGCGTGGCGTTTCTGAACCAGATCCGCCGCGTCGCCGGAACCGAACCGCCCGGCGCGGCGCTGGTCATCAAATCCTTCCCGCACGATTTTGGCAGCTACCGCGAAGTCTGCTGCCGCTACTCGGATGAAAATGATGCCGCGCAGGATTACGCCCTCAACTGTGAAGGTCACAAGGGACTTGAATCGTGGGACGACCAAGCCCGTCAGGAACTCGGCCTGGCTGTTCCCGCCGGTCTGGTGGTTTGAGCTTCCGGTTCAACCAAACGATAACTCGTATTCCGCCCCCCACCCTCGTCTTGGATCAGGATGCCTTGGTCGAGCAGGATTTTTATATCCCGCAAGGCCGTGTCCTCCGAGCATTTGACCAGCTTGGCGTATTTTGAAGTGGAAAGTCTCCCCTCAAAACCGTCCAGCAGCCGGTTGATCACCTTGCGCTGCCGTTCATTGACCGGCGACCGGCTGTTGATCCGTTCCCACGTTTTTGCTTTGCGCAAGACGCTCGCCAGACCGGCTTCCGCGCCGGCGACGGCACGCCCCAAGCAACCCAGAAACCATTCCAGCCAGGAAGTGATGTCCGTCCCGCCTTTCTGGCTTTGTTCCAAATTCAGGTAATACTGTTTCTTCTCGGCTTCAATCTGCGTGGACATGCTGTAAAACCGTTCCGGCGTGCCTTCCGCCCGCGCCAAGGCCATGTCGGCAATCGCGCGGCTGATGCGGCCATTGCCGTCCTCAAACGGATGGATGGTCACAAACCAGAAATGGGCGATGCCCGCCTTCAGCACCGGGTCAATTTCGTCCGCCGCCTCAAACCAGTTGAGAAAGGCCGACACTTCCGGCCGGAGCCGTTTCGCCGCCGGGGCTTCAAAATGAACCCGCTCCCGTCCCATCGGGCCGGACACCACCTGCATCGGACCGACGGATGCCGGACGCCACGCGCCGACGGTAATCCGGCGCATGCCGCTGCGTCCCGTTGGAAACAGGGCCGCGTGCCAGCCAAACAACCGTTCTGCCGTCAACGGCTCGGCGTATTTTTGGGTGGCGTCAAGCATCATCTCCACCACGCCTTCCACGTCGCGGCTGGCCGGGACATCCCCGCCGAAATCAAGCCCCAGCCGGCGCGCGATGGACGACCGCACCTGTTGGGCGTCCAGCAGCGAACCCTCGATGGCGCTCGACTTGAGGACATCGGACGTCAGCGTGGTCAGGCTGGCCTCGGCGCGCAGCCGAAAACCGAGTCCTTCCATCCGCCCCAGCAAAAGCCCCTGGCGATGCCGGACATCCGCCAGCAACGGCAGCAGCCGGGCGTTGTCCCACCGCAGTTTCGGCCAGTCGGGCTTTTCATGGATGTAGCTCACGGTTTTATTCTCCGCCCGCCTTGCGGCGAAGGCAAGAATTATTCACCGCACAATCTGCGGTGAATCGGATATTTATTCACCGCAACCCCTTTTGACCGGCGGGTGAATGCACGGGCCTGACGGGGTGAGCAGATTCATCTGCCCCCACGACGCCGCTGTGTGCCGCCGGTCATCCTCTTTAACTACTATTATGAAACGATTCAATCCCGCAGCCGTGTCCATTTCACCGCCGGAGCCAGCGACCAGTATGGTATCTGACCGCAAGTTGGTGATTGGTCAACGCGTCCATTGCATCCTGTATGGCGGCATGGACGGCATCGTCTATGAAATCACGGGCGAACAGCGCCCCGAAACCATCGCCAAGCTGGGCGGCGTCGGGGTCATGGGCGGCAACGCGGATTTCCACATCGTGTTCACCGGCGAACGCGCCCACCTGTCCACCGTGCCGGAGGCCATCGTCCTCGGCAGTTGCCAGTGGAGCATCGAGGACGGCATTGCTGATGCCGATGAAATCAAGGCCGCGCTGGCTGCCGCCGAGGCCAGGAAAAAGGCCGACGAAGCGGAACAATTACGCAAGACCAACGACCGGGCGGAGAAACGCGCCGCTTTGCCCAAGCTCTACCCGTGGTTGAAGGTGGCCGACCGCAAGGTCTCAACGCACGCGCTCGGCGCGGCCAATCTCAAAACCGAACTCCAGCGTGAGTTCTCCGGCGTGAAGTTTTCCGTCAAGTCCGAGTCCTATTCCGGCGGCGACGCCATCCGCGTCCGCTGGGACTTCGGCCCGACCACCGATGAGGTCGCCAAGTTCACGGGCAAATACCGCGAGGGCGACTTTGACGGCATGACCGACAGCTACGACTACAACCATGACAACGTCTGGCCGGATGTCTTCGGCGGCGCGAAATATGTAACTGAATCGAGGTGCTTCGGTGAAGATTTACATGAACAGGTTGGCCGCGCGTTGTGCGCGCTGCAACGCATCGCGTATGAAGGCCAGTTCACCCGGCATCGGCTGGGCAAAAACTGCGACCGCGACCTGTCACAATACGTCAACGAGCTGCTGGGCCGCACCCATTTTCCCGTCGGCGCGAAGTTCAAGGGCGTCGAATACACGCCCGACTCGGAACGCAGCGGCAACAACTGGTGCCGCATCGTCTTTGATCTGCCACCTCCCCCGCCGGCCAAAGCCGTCAGTTCGGTGGCCGCAACGCAGTTGCTCGAAACGGCGCATACGAAAACGAAGGTTCCACTGTTTGTGGTGCAGTTGGGCACGCGGGTTGACCGCTCCGTGTATGAGCAGTTGAACCGGGAGGCACGGACGCTGGGCGGTTACTATTCGAGTTACCGCCGCGACGGGGCCGTTCCCGGCTTCATCTTCAAGACCCGCGAACCGGCGGAGAAATTTGCAGAAACGGTGCGGGTCACACTCGGTGATCCACCGGCGGAAACTCCCCAACCAGAGCCGGCACCGGTGAATGTCCCACCAGCGCAACCTGCACCTGTCAGTCCTCCCCCGGTGGCCGTCCGCAAGGACGACTGGAGGAAGCATTTCTTTCGTAATTGAACCATGAAAATCATCGTCCATGTGTCACGGCTCGATTGGGGCGTGTTCAGCGGGCGCGAAGGCGACATTGCCGCCGCCTATTCCGCCCCGACGCTCGCCGGGTGCGGCGAGGGCAAGGGCATCAGCACGTTCCGGCACGACGGCAGACTGTGGACGGTGGGCGGACGCTGCGGCTCATGGCTGTCCCAAACCGCCGACGCCTATGAACTGATCCCCGCCGAAGATTATGCCGGCGCGGACAGCGCGCCTTACAGCTACGAAGGCCGACCTGTCACTTACAAGAGCCGCAAGTATCGGCTCGGCCAGAAAACCGAGTTTGTCGCCGCCGACCGCACGGTGGCCGAATGGTGCGTCCACCTGCGCCAGACCTACGAACGCGGCGGCTACTTTACCAGCGGCAAAACCTATCACAACCTGCTGCGGTCGGACTTGGAACGTGAAGTTTGGGATATGCCCACACGCTCCTACGCCAAGCTGACAGGGAATGTCGTCGCCGCCATCCGGCTTGAACTGGCCAAGCCCGATTTCGACAAGAACCGAAAACCGGCGGAGTTAGTTGAAACAATCACCCAACCCGACCTCTTGGGTTTGCCAATGGTTGATATAACTCCGGCTGTCCCCATGGTGGCCGTCCGCAAGGACGACTGGCGGCAATGCTTTCGCTGAAAACCTCTTATCATTTCACCCCTGACCTTCGGCTATCTCCGCGTCTCCACCAACCGGCAGGACTTGTCCATTGAAGCCCAGACCGGACAAGTCAAACGCGCCGCCGCCTATCATGGCGGCACGGAACCCGAACTGTTCGCCGAACCAGATACGAGTGGCAGCATCGAGTTCGCCAAGCGCGAACAGGGCGCCGCCCTGCTGGCGCGAACCCGTGAGGCGATCCAGTCGGGTCATTCGGTGACCATCATCGTCCCCAAGGTTGACCGGCTTGGCCGGGATGTCATCGACATCAACCAGACCGTCCGGCGCTTTGAACTGCTCGGCGTCCGCATCCTCTTTCTCGACATCAACGTGGACACCCGCACGCCGATGGGACGCGCGTTCATGCAGATCGCCGCCGTGTTCGCCGAACTGGAGCTCGCCCGCATCCGCGAGCGCATCCAGTCCGCCCTCGACCAGAAACGCGCCAACGGCCTGCTCACCGGCACCGTGCCCTTCGGCTGGGATGCCGTCGAAACCGGCGACGTGACCGGCAAGGGCGTCAAGGTGCGCAAGCTGGTGGACAACGCCTGCGAGCAAGGCTGGATTTTGC
>Ga0316226_1003344_pt1 | contig 13842 bp, 13 predicted proteins | sample TBH18017metaG_FD_206009 | JGI IMG/M metagenome (GOLD analysis project Ga0316226, IMG submission 206009) | Freshwater microbial communities from Trout Bog Lake, Wisconsin, USA - TBH18017 | ecosystem: Environmental > Aquatic > Freshwater > Lake > Hypolimnion/Profundal zone | place: USA: Wisconsin... | reverse complement strand
CCACCTTCAACCAGGGGTTCACGACGATGGAGTACCTGGCCTCGGCCCTGTTCGACCTGCGCTGCCACCTGGCCGGGGACGGGCCCTTCGATCCGGCCCGGTTCGAGGCCGAGGAGCTGGGCCGGCTGGGCCTGCCGGCGGCCCTGGTGATGCGCCACCGGCCCACCCAGTTCAACCACATCTTCTCCGGCGACGAGTACGCCAGCGGCTACTACGCCTACCTCTGGGCCGACGCCCTGACCGCCGACGCCTGGGAGGCCTTCCTGGAGGGGGCCGGGCCCTGGGATCCGGCGGTGGCCGCGCGGCTGCGCGAGCAGGTGCTGAGCGTGGGCAACACCCGGGACCCCAAGGCGGCGTTCCGGGCTTTCCGCGGCCGGGACGTCTCGGTGGCCGCGCTCATGCGCAAGCGGGGGTTCCCGGTGGATTAGCGGCCAGGCGGCCGCCCAGTTCGAAGGCCCGCTGGCAGTCCTGGGGAAACACCTCCTGCCGGCGGGCGGCCTTTTGCGCCACGTCGAACCGGTCCTGGTCGATCCGGGCATAGTCGTCGAACTGGTAGGTGTCGCAGCTGACCATGGCTTCCGAAGGGCCGAACACCCGGGTCAGGAACGTCTGGTTCAGCTCGATGGCCCGGTCGTAGCCGCACTCCCGCAGTCGCGCCTCGGGCGCGCCCAGGGTGTAGATGAAGCCGGTGCGGATGCGCCGCGGGAACAGGGTCTGGACCGGGTTGGCCTCGGTCACGTAGCGGTAGTACGGGAACAGCAGGCGTTCCAGGAACGACTTCATCTCGCCGGTGACCGCCCAGAAGTAGACCGGCGAGCCCAGCAGCAGGGCGTCGGCCTGCAGGACCTGGTCGAGCACCGGGGTGAGCTCGTCCTTGAGCGCGCACCGGCCGTAGGCCTTGCCGCCCAGGGTCTTGCAGCCGAAGCAGCTCCTGCAGCCCTGGTAGTCGAGGTCGTAGAGCTGCACCAGGGTGGTCTCCGCGCCCCGGGCGGCGGCCCCCTCCAGCGCCCGCTCCAGCAGCATCCCGGTATTCCAGTTCCTGCGTGGACTGCCGTTGAACGCCATCACGCGCATGCTATCCTCCCGGGGGCTTCGGCTTATTATGAACTCAATGGCTCACCCCAGCGCCTACCGCCCGCCACAGGAGTTCTCCCCGTGATCCACTTCCTCTCCATCGTCGTCGAGGTCCTGGCCCTCATCGGCCTGCTGTACGGCTACGGAAAAAAGGGCCGCAACATCATGCTGATCTCGGGACTGCTGCTGCTGATGGGCGGACCCATCCACAACCTGGCGCGCGGATTCGTCCTGGGCGGGATCGCGGGGATGCGGGGGCGCTGACTGCGGGTTTGCCGGCCAGCTCTCGACCACGTTGATGCCGTCGAAGGCGGCCTGGACCGCGGCCACCTCCGGGCCGTCCTTGCCGTCAATGCCGTCGCGGCCGAGGATGTGCTCGTGGAAGTCCCAGGTGGCCCTGGCGGAAGTCAGGGATCCGGATACTAGAGCCCGAGGGTGCGGCCGGTGTCGCGGAGGATGGCGGAGCTGCGCTCGAGCTCCTCGTGCTCCTGGTCGGAGAGGGCGGGGAACAGGGTGCGGTGGATGCCGTTGCCGCCGATGATCCGGGGCAGGGAGAGGCAGACCGGGCCGCCGGCGCCCGCCCCCAGCTCCGGGGACGGGGCGGAGAGGGTGAGAACGGCGTCCTCGTTGTCGCGCAGGGTCCGGACGATCCGCGCCACGGCACCGCCGATGCCGTAGTAGGTGGCGCCCTTGCCCTTGATGATCCGGGCGCCGGCGGCGCGCACGCCCTCGTCGATGGCCGCCCGCACCTCGGCGGTGAGCGGCTGGCCGACCTGGGCGGCGAACTGGTCCAGGGGGATGCCGCCCACGGCGACGCTGGACCAGACCAGCACCTCGGACTCCCCGTGCTCGCCCAGCACGTAGCCGTGGATGGAGCGGGGCGAGACGCCCACCAGGGTGCCCAGCCGGGCCCGGAACCGGGCGGTGTCCAGCACCGTGCCGGTGCCGAACACCCGGCCGGTGGGCAGGCCGGAGATCTGGCAGACCAGGTTGGTGAGGATGTCCACCGGGTTGGCCACCACGATGAGGATCGCCTCCGGGGCGTGGGCCACCACCTTGGCGACCACCTGCCGGAAGATCTCGGCGTTCCGGGCCAGCAGCTCCAGCCGGGACTCGCCCTCCCGGCGCCGGGCGCCGCAGCAGAGCGCGACCGCCTTGGCGCCGGCCAGCTGGTCATAGTCGTCCGCCGAGATCCGCACGGCATGGGAGAAGGGGGTGGCGTCCTCGAGGTCGTCGGCCTGGGCGCTGGCCAACCCCTCGTCGGGATCGATCAGCACCAGCTCGCTGGCCACTCCGCTCATGACCATGGCGAAGGCAGCGCTGCTGCCCACAGCCCCGGTTCCAATAATCCCGACCTTCATAGGAAACTCCGAGAAACCCCGCCTGTGCTATGCTGGCAGGTCTGTCGAAAAAATGGGGTGTTTCGGGAGGCCCACGTGGGCGCAGCGCCAGTCGGGGTGGCATCGGGAGTCCGGGTCCGGCTGCTGGTCGGGCTGATGGCCCTCTGCGCGCTTCCGGCCGCCGCCGCCCCCTTCCGGTTCGTGACCCTGGAATACCCCCCCTACGAGTACGAGGAGAACGGCCAGGTCAAGGGCCTGGCGGTGGAGATCATCCGCGAGACCTTCAGGCAGATGGGCAAGGAGGTGACCATCGAGGTCTTTCCCTGGGCGCGGTCCATCGAGATGTTCCAGGATGGCGAGGCCGACGGCATCTTCACCTTCTTCAGGAGTCCGGACCGGGAGGCCTACACCCGGTTCTCCCGGGAGGTCCTGGTCACCCAGCCGATCACCCTGTGGGTCCCCCGGAATTCCAAGGTGGAGGCCGCGGTGCCCCTGGCCAGGCTGGCCAGCTACACTTTCGGGGTGATCCACAAGACCAGCTATGGCGAGCTGTTCGACGGCCTGGCCCGCAGATCGGTGCTCCGGACCGACGAGAACTACACCATCGAAGGCTGCATCAACAACCTGCTGCTCGGGCGCTTCGACATCTGGGTCAACAACCACTACGGAGCCGTCTACTCGCTCCGCAAGGCCGGGCGGCTCGACGACGTCCGCGAGCTGCTGCCGCCGATCCAGGAGCTGCCCGCCTATGTGGGCTTCTCCCGCAAGCGGCACCTGGACCGGCTGCGCGACGAGTTCGACCGGAACCTGGTCCAGTTCCGGAAGACCGAGCGCTACCAGAAGCTCCTCGGCAGCTACATGGATGTCCTGAAGTAGCGGATTCGGCGGCGCCGGCCGCCCATGGAGCGAGCTTGACCACCCCCCCGCGCCAGCCGATCGATCCTGACCGCCGGCCGGGCCTGGGGTTCCTGGCCCTGGGCGGCTGGGCCGTGGCCGGCCTGGCGGTGGCGGTCCTGGCCTGGACCCGGTTCCGGCCCGAGCCCAGGCTGGCCCTCGCCCCGGTCCCGGTGCCGGCGGCCGCTCCCGTGGAGCCCCTGCCCGCGCCGGCCCCGGCGCCGCCGCCGGCGGTGCGCCCGGCGCCCGCGGAGGCCAGCCTGGAGGAGGTGGTGAGCCGGGGCATCGCCGCGGTGGTGGTGGTGGAAACCTCGCGGGGCCGGGGCAGCGCCTTCTTCGTCGCCCCCGACACCCTGCTGACCAACGTCCACGTGGTGACCGGGCAGTCCTACGTGACCATCCGCAGGACCAGCGGCGAGACCGCCACCGCCTACGTCGGCGCCACGGCGCCAGAGTACGACCTGGCCGTGCTGAAGCTGGCCGGCGCCCCCAGCCCGGTCAGCATCCCCATGGGATCCGCGGCACTGCTGCGGCCCGGCCAGGAGGTCATCGCCATCGGCTCGCCCCTGGGCCTGCAGAATTCCGTGACCCGGGGGATCGTCAGCGGCCTGCGGCAGATGGGGCCGGTGACCGTGGTCCAGACCGACGCCGCGATCAATCCCGGCAACAGCGGCGGACCGCTGCTGGACCGGAACGGCAACGCCATCGGGATCAACACCTTCATCCTGAGCAATGGGGGTCAGGTGGGGGGTCAGGCCGGCAGCCAAGGGCTCAATTTCGCCGTGGCCATCGATCACGCCAAGGCCCTGCTGGAGGGGCGCCCGCCCGCCGAGGGGTCCCTGGCGGAGCACGCCGGCAGCGCCCTGGTCCGGCCGCAGGCGCCCTCGGAATCCGACCGCCAGCAGCAGCAGGGCGCCCGCCGCTACGAGGCCCGGCTGGTCCAGCTGGCCCAGGCCGCCGACAGTCTGGACCAGGCCTGGGAGCGCCTGCTGGCCAAGGGCTTCCGGGACCCGGCGGCGGGCCGGTTCGACCACGGCTGGTATGCCGTCTGGAGCGGCGCCGCCGCCCCGGCCGCGGCCGGGACCGGGTTCGCGGCCGCGCTCGAGCAGATCCGCGGCCACGCCGAACTCATCAAGCGGCTGTCGCTCCAGGCCGATGACGAGGCCCGCCAGGATGGGGTGCTGCCCGGCACCCGGCGGGAGCTCAGGCAGAAGTACCGGCTGGAGTACCAGGGGTGGGGGCTTTGAACCTGACGACTCCCTGGCGGCGGCTGGCAGCCGCGCGTCTGGGGTCATCCTTCCAGATAGGTTTCCATGGTCAGGATTCGTCCTTCCAAACCCAGTTCCGCCTTGGCCTCGGTCAAGGCAGCCTGTTCGCGCGACAGGGTTGCAGGATCCCGCGTGTCCCAACAGGCCTGAATCAATTCCTGCCGGCCGTCCGGATAGCGGGCGACGAAGTCCACCTCCTTGCGGGAACGGGTGAGATAGTAGGCCACATCGCAACCCTGGCGGCGCAGATCCAGGTAGATCAGGTTCTCGAAGCGCTGCCCAAGATCTTCCGCCCCCATGCGAAAGGCGGCCACCAGACCAGGATCCACTGCATACACCTTCTTGGGGGCTGTCGCTGCCTTTCGCTCCGAGGCGTCATGAAGCGGAATGGCAAAGCAGAGGAAGGCATCTTCGAAGTAGGTTACGTATTCGTAAAGGGAATCCTTGGCGACCTTGCGCCCCTGGCTTTGGAGGTCGTTATAAAGTTTGTTCAGGGACAGGCTGCGCCCAGCATTGCGGAGCAAGGTCCGGGTCAGGTAGCGAGCCAGGGGCAGGTTCGTGATGCCGTGTCGCTCTACGACATCCCGGAAGACGACGACATCCACATAGTCCTGGAGAAGCCGCAAGCGCATGGGCACATCAAGTCCTCGCACCTCGGGAAATCCGCCCTCTTCCAGATAGGCGACCAGTCTGGGCCGCATCCGGTCCAGGGCGCGCTGACCATGCGGGCCTTTCACCAGCGGCCCACCCTGGGAAGGATCCGCTGTCAGCCATTCGGAAAAGCTGTACGGCCAGACCTCTCTTGCCAGGGAGCGGCCCCGCAACTCGGTGGCGATTTCCCGGCTGAGCAACTTGGCGGAGGAACCGGTCAGGTACAGCTGGACTCGACGGGTATCCTGCAAGCGCCTCACCAGGCGAGACCAGTCAGCAAGGGCATGGACTTCATCAAGGCAAAGGTGGGTCACCCGATCATGATTCTCCGGGGCCAAGGCATAGAAATCATCAATGATTTGGGCCGCTCCCTCAAGATCAAGTGGTTGGAGCCGGTCATCCTCGAAATTCAAAAATAGCAGGCTGCTTTCCGGCACCCCTTGCGCGACGAGGTCCTGCATGGCTTGGACCAGCAAGCAGGTCTTGCCGGTTCGGCGCATCCCGATGGCCACCCTGATCCGCTCTCCAGGGGCATTCATGCTGATCGCCCGCCGAACCAGAGGACGGGCCATTCGAGCTTTGTTTTCCTCCATCAAGGTCGGCACGAGAGCCATTTTATTTCCTTTTTGAAAAGGAAATATATGGCCACACCTTTCCTTTTACAAGGGGAAATTCTAGGGTCCGTGTCCGGTGACCCACCCGCCAGCTTCCCAGCCCCCCAACCGCGCCTCGATGGCGGCCAGCAGGTCCGGCAGCGGATGGGCCTGGGAGCGGGAGCAGGCGTGGGCGGCCCGGCCGCAGAGCAGGCAGCGGCGCGGGGGGAGGTCCAGGCGCTGGCGGGAGATGCCGCCCTCCGGTCCGAGCACGTCCAGGTCCCACAGCCGGCCCAGGGGATGGCGGTCCTCCAGCCCGGCCAGGGCCCGCTTCAGCTCCAGCGGGTCGGCCGCCACCACCCGCAGCGCCTCCGGCCCGGTGGGCTGGAACCGGCTCTCGCCCATCAGCACCGCCCAGCCGCGCTCGGCCAGCAGCCCGTCCACGGCGGCCAGGCCGGCCTCCAGCAGGGTCCGGGTGCCGGGGAAGGCCTTGTGCGGCCCCGGGATCACCAGGGTGAACCCGACCACCGGCCGGCGGAACCACTCCAGCGCCGACTGCTGGCGCGCCGAACGCCGCTCCCGGTTGGCCAGCACCTCCTCCAGGCTCACGGCCCGGTCCAGGACCTCGGTCGCGACGGCGGTCATGGCTTGATCTGCCGGACCACATCGATCACGCTGCCGTCCCGGTAGCGGATGATGCCGACGATCCGGTCCAGGAACTCGATCGGGTCCGGTTCGCCGGTGAGGGCGATGGCCCGCGCGTGCAGGGCCTGGATGCTCATCACCGGCAACCCGGCCGCCCGCAGCCGGGCCTCCAGTTCGGGCCGGTTCGGGTTCACCGCGATGCCGTGGTCGGTGACCAGCACGCCCACGCAGGCGCCGGGGGTGACCAGGGTGGTCACCCGCTTGACCACGGTGGGGATCCGGCTGCGGATCAGCGGGCCGACGATGATGGCCAGGTTGGCGGCGGCCGCCACGTCGCAGTGGCCGCCGGAGGCGCCCATCATGATCCCGTCCGAGCCGGTGACCACGTTGACGTTGAAGTCCAGGTCCACTTCCAGGGCGCTGAGGATGACCACGTCCAGCCGGTCGCAGCTGGCGCCCTTGGCGGCCGGGTTGGCGTAGGCGTTGGTGGAGACTTCCAGGTGGCCGGGCGCGGTGCGCAGGGATTCCGCGGCCCGGGCGTCGAAGCTCTGGGTGTCCACCAGGGTGCCGATCAGGCCCTTGTTGAACAGGTCGACGATGGCGCCGGTGATGCCGCCCAGGGCGAAGCCGGCGGTGATGCCCTTGGCCACCATGCGCGCTTCCAGGAACCGGGTCACCGCGGTGGCGGCGCCGCCGGAACCGGTCTGCAGCGAGAACCCCTGCTCGAAGTAGCCGGAGTGCTCGATCACGTCGGCGGCGTAGCGGGCGATCAGCAGCTCCTGGGGGTTCTTGGTGACCCGGGCGGCGCCGACGCTGATCTTGGCCGGGTCGCCCACCTGCTCCACCTGGACGATGTAGTCCACCTGGTCCTGGCGGATGCTGGCGGGGGCGTTGGGGTAGGGCACCAGCTCCTCGGTGAGCAGGATCACCCTGGCCGCGTACTGGGCGTCCACCATGGCGTAGCCCAGGGAGCCGCAGTGGGACTTGCCGCTCACCCCGTTGGCGTTGCCGAAGGCGTCGCAGGCCGAGACGCCCAGGAAGGCCACGTCCAGCTTGAGCTCGCCGCTCTGGATCAGCTTGACCCGGCCGCCGTGGGAATGGATGTGGATGGGGTGCTCCATCAGCCCGTTGGAGATGGCCTGGGCCAGCTTGCCGCGCATGCCGGAGGTGTAGATCCGGGAGATCACCCCGCTCTTGATGTGCTCGATCAGCGGGGCGTTGCAGCTCAGCAGGGAGGAGGAGGCCAGGGTCAGGTTCTTGAAGCCCATGCGGGCCAGCTGGTTCACCACCAGGTTGATGGTCTTGTCGCCCTCCCGGTAGGCGTGGTGGAAGGAGATGGTCTGGCCGTCGCGGAGGCCGGAGCGGCGGATGGCCTCCTCCAGCGAGGCGGTCAGCTTGCGGTTCAGCCTGGTCTCCGGGGCCAGCAGGTGCGGGGTGTCCCGGTGGCAGCCCTGGAACGGCTCCAGGCCCTGGCGCTCGAGGAGGTCGATGGTTTCGGGGGTCATGTCCATGTCGGGTCCTGGCTAGCGGCGGATGCCGGAGGTTGCGGCCAGCTGGAGCACCCGCCGGGCCCGGTTGATGATCGGCGCGTCGATCATCTTGCCGTTGAGCGAGACCACGCCGAGCCCGTCCCGTTCGGCCGCGTCGGCCGCCGCCAGCACCTTGCCGGCGTGGGCCGCCTCGGCGGCAGTGGGGGCGTAGACGTTGTGCAGCAGCTCGATCTGCCGCGGGTTGATCAGCGACTTGCCGTTGAAGCCCAGGCGCCGGGCCAGCTCGGCCTCGCGGATGAAGCCGGCCTCGTCGTCCAGGTCGCCGAACACCACGTCGAAGGCGTCGATCTTCGCCGCCCGGGCGGCGTGCAGCACCGCGCAGCGGGCGTAGAACAGCTCGGTGCCGTCGCCCCGCTCGGTCTGCATGTCCACCACGTAGTCGAACCCGGCCAGGGCGATGCCCATCAGCCGGGGCGAGGCCATGGCGATCGCCACCGCGTTGACCACTCCCGAGGCGGACTCGATGGCGGCCATCAGCCGGGTGGAGCCGCGCGGGCGCCCGCAGACCATCTCGATGCGCTCCACCTGGGCCTCCAGCTCGAGCAGGTCGGCGGCGGTGTCGGTCTTGGGCAGCCGGATCACGTCGGCCCCGGCCCGCACCGCGGCCTCCAGGTCCGGCAGCCCGAACGGGGTGGCCAGCGGGTTGATCCGCACCACCGTCTCGAGTTCGCGGTAGACCGGGTTGCGCAGGGCGTGGAACATCATCAGCCGGGCGGAGTCCTTCTCCCGCAGGGCCACCGCGTCCTCCAGGTCGAACATGATGGAGTCGGGCCGGTGCACGAATGCGGTGCTGAGCATGGCCGCGCTGGAGGCCGGGAGGAACAGCATGCTGCGGCGGAGGGTGCAGAGGGTCATGCCAGCACCCGCCAGTCCAGCTCCTGGCAGCGGGCGGCGCGCAGCACCGCCGCCTGGATCCGGGCCCGGATGGCGCAGTCCAGGGCCCCCTTGTCCTCGATCACCACCAGCCCGGCCTCGACCTCCAGCCTGGCCAGGGTCTCCAGGGCGACCCGGCGGATCTGGCCGCCGAACTGGCGCATCACCTGGCTGGAGACGACCAGCTCGAGCCGGCCCTCGTCGTGGGGAGAGACCTTCACCAGCAGGTCGCTGGATTCCAGCGTCCCGGCCATGGCTGCTTGCACGATTTCCATCAGCTTCCTCGTTTCTAGAGCGCGGCCACGGCCGTGGCGGCGTGGCGTTCGCGCATCAGGTCCAGGGTGGCCGGCGGCACCAGGGCGGCCATCCGGGCGAAGTCGCCCGCCGCCTGCAGCCGGCGCACTTCGGAGGCGGAGACCGGGCGGCCGCCGATCTCCAGCCGGGGCAGTTCCGCCACCTGCACCGGCGGGCCGGGCAGGGCCGGGTCCTCCAGCCAGGTGCGCATGTCCTCGTTGTACTTGCGGGTGAGCCGGCAGAACGGCTCGGTGCCGACGTAGCGGTGGGTGATCCCCAGGGCCGGGGCCAGGTGCTGGCGGAACAGCAGCAGGTCGACGGCGGTGTCGCAGGTCTCGACGATGCACCGGTCCTTGATGAAGTAGCTGGGGAAGGTGGCCCGGGAGATCAGGTAGCGGGAGCCCGGGTGCAGGGTGACCCGCTCGATCCCGGCCACCCCGGCCCGCACCAGGCTGTAGCGGTCGCGGAAGGGCACCGCCGAGGCGTCCTCGCCGACCACGAACAGGTGCAGCCAGTCGCAGGCCCGGGCGGCGCTCCGGACCAGGTGCTGGTGGCCCAGGGTGAACGGATTGGCGTTCAGGACGACGCAGCCGATCCGGCCGCCCTCCCGCCGCTGCCGGCGCAGGCCGCGCACGCAGCCCTGGATCCCGGCCGGGGTGTTCTCCATGAGGGTCGCCCAGCCCGGGACCTCCACCAGCGGGTGGAAGCCGCAGCCCTGGAAGCGGGCGGCGTTGCCGGGCCTGGTATAGAGGAACAGGTGGCTGTGGCCCCGCTCCAGGGCCAGGCAGCCCAGCTCGTGCATCAGGGCCAGGCTGAGGCTGCCGCCCCGGTGCGCCTCGGCGACCGCCACGCACTTGACGATGCCGCCCTCCAGCCCGGCGCAGGCCACCAGCTGCCCGCCCTGGCGGCAGACCAGGAACACCTGGACTCCGGCCTCCAGCTCCAGCTCGCAGGCGGCCAGCAGCTGGCGGATCTCCGCCGCGGCCAGGGGCTCCCGGCCGGGGTCGACGGTGCCGAATTCCAGGGGCTCGGTCACGGCTGGCTTTCCAGGGTCTGTTCCAGCCGGCGCGCCACCGCCTCCATGAAGCCTTCCGTGGTGCGGTACCCGGCCGGCCTGGGGCTGACCAGGTTCATCAGGTCCTTGGTGACGATGCCGGATTCGATGCAGTGGATGACCGCGTTCTCCAGGGCGTCGGCGAAGGCGACCACCGCCGGGGTGGCGTCCAGTTCGCCGCGCTTGCGCAGGGCCCCGGACCAGGCGAAGATCGACGCCACCGAATTGGTGCTGGTGGGGTTGCCCTTGAGGTGCTCGTAGTAGTGGCGGCGCACGGTGCCGTGGGCGGCCTCGTACTCGAACCTGCCGTCGGGCGAGACCAGCACCGAGGTCATCATGCCCAGGCTGCCGAAGCCCGAGGCGACCATGTCCGACATCACGTCGCCGTCGTAGTTCATGCAGGCCCAGAGGATGCCGCCGGGGTGCTTCATGATCTGGGCCACCGCGTCGTCGATCAGCAGGTAGCGGTAGCTGATCCCGGCCTGGTCCAGGTCGGCCTGGCGCCGGGCGATCTCGGCCCCGAAGATGTCCTTGAAGCGGGCGTGGTAGCGCTTGCTGATGGTGTCCTTGGCGCCGAACCAGAGGTCCACCTTCTCGGACAGGCAGAAGGCGATGCAGGCCTGGGCGAAGGCGGTCACCGAGGCGTCGGTGTTGTGCATGCCCATGATCACCCCGGCGGCCTTGAAGTCCTGGATGGTGATCCGGGTCGGCTCGCCCTCGGCCGGGGTGTAGACCAGCTCGGCCCTGCCGGCCCCGGGCACCACGAAGTCGACCGCCTTGTAGATGTCGCCGTAGGCGTGCCGGCCGATCATGATGGGCAGCTTCCAGCTGCTCACGGCCGGGGTGATGTTCCGGACCATGATCGGCTTGCGGAACACGGTGCCGTCCAGGATGCTGCGGATGGTGCCGTTCGGCGAGGGCCAGGCCTTCTGCAGCCCGTACTCCTGGATGCGGTCCTGGTCGGGGGTGATGGTGGCGCACTTGACGCCGACGCCGAATTCCTTGATGGCCTCGGCGGCCTCGACCGTCACCTGGTCGCCGGTCTGGTCCCGGTGCCCGACCCCCAGGTCGAAGTAGCGCAGGTCGATGTCCAGGTGGGGCAGGATCAGGCTTTCCTTGATCTTGGCCCAGATGATGCGGGTCATTTCGTCCCCGTCCATCTCCACCAGCGGGGTCTTCACGTGGATCTTGGTCATGGTGTCCGGCTCCTGGGCTTGCGGGTGTCAGTTCTGGGTGGTGTGGTTCAGCAGGCCGCCGGCCAGCAGGATCCGGCGCTGGCGTCCGGACAGGGCGACGGTGGCCTGGACCGGCGCCTGGCCGGGGACCTGCAGCTCGATGCCGCCGCCCTGCTCCAGGGCCTGGCGCCACTGCGGGGCGCTGAGGGCCATGCCGGCCTGCAGCCGGTCATGGTCGGCCGGGTCGGCGAACAGCAGCGGCAGGATGCCGAAGTTCACCAGGTTGGCGGCGTGGATGCGCTCGAACGACTTGGCCAGCACCGCCTTGACCCCCAGGTACATCGGGCACATGGCGGCGTGCTCGCGGCTGGAGCCCTGGCCGTACGACTCGCCGGCCACGATCACGTTGTGGCCGCCCTGGTCGCGGTTGGCCAGGCAGCGGGCCGGGAAGCCCGGATCCACGTGCTCGAAGACGTACTGGGCGTACTTGGGCACGTTGGAGCGGTACTTGAGCCGGACCCCGGCGGGCATGATGTGGTCGGTGGTGATCTTGTCGCCCACCTTGATGCTCACCACCCCCGCCAGCGACTCCGGCATGGGGGCATTGCGCGGCGGGTCGCCGATGTTGGGCCCGCGCCAGACCCGGGTGCCGGCCTGCTCCGGGGTGGGGAAGATGAACATGCTGTCGTCGATGCTGAAGGCCTCGGGCTCGGCCACCTGGGGGCAGTCCGTCCCGGTGCTCCGGGGATCGCTGAAGCTGCCGGTGACCGCGGCCAGGGCCGCCACCTCCGGGCTCACCAGGTAGACCTGGCCGTCCTGGGTGCCGCTTCTGGCCTCGAAGTTGCGGTTGGATGTGCGCAGCGAGACGCCGCCGCTCTGGGGCGAGAAGTGGTTGCCGATGCAGAAGCCGCAGGCGCTCTCCAGCAGCCGGGCGCCGCTGTCCAGCAGGTCGCCCAGGCTGCCGTCCCGGGCCAGCATCTGCAGCACCTGGCGGGAGCCGGGGGCGATGCCCAGGCTCACGTCCGGGTGCAGCCGGCGGCCCTTGAGGATGGCGGCGGCGGTGCGCAGGTCCTTGAGCGAGGAGTTGGTGCAGGAGCCGATGCAGACCTGCTCCACCTTGAGCCCGGCCAGCTCGCGCACCGGCTTGATGTTGCCGGGGCTGTGCGGGCAGGCCGCCAGCGGCTCCACCGCCGCCAGGTCCAGCTCGAGGGTGCGGTCGTAGCCGCAGCCGGGGTCGGCCGCCAGCTCCACCCAGTCGCCGGCCCGCTCCTGGGCCCGGAGGAAGGCCAGGGTGGTGCGGTCGGACGGGAAGATCGAGGTGGTGACGCCCATCTCGGCGCCCATGTTGGTGATGGTGGCCCGCTGGGGCACCGACAGGGTGGCCACTCCGGGGCCGCCGTACTCCAGCACCACCCCGACATTGCCCTTGGTGCCGAGCTGGCCGAGCAGGTGCAGGACCACGTCCTTGGCGCTCACCCAGGGCCGCAGGGCGCCGGTGAGCCGCACCTGCCAGACCCGGGGCGCGGGCAGGTGGAAGGGGCCGCCGCCCAGGGCCACGGCCACGTCCAGGCCGCCGGCGCCGATGGCGATCTGGCCGATGCCGCCGCCGGTGGGGGTGTGGCTGTCGCTGCCCAGGAGGGTGGTCCCGGGCTTGCCGAACCGCTCCAGGTGCACCTGGTGGCAGATGCCGTTGCCGGGCCGGGAGAACACCAGGCCGTAGCGGGCGGCGATGCTCTGCAGGTAGCGGTGGTCGTCGGCGTTCTCGAACCCGGCCTGGACCGTGTTGTGGTCCACGTAGGAGACCGACAGGGCGGTGCGGACCGCGGGCAGGGCCATGGCCTCGAACTGGAGGTAGGCCATGGTGCCGGTGGCGTCCTGGGTCAGGGTCTGGTCGATCCGGATGCCGATCTCCTCGCCGGGGACCAGGCGGCCTTCCTTCAGGTGGGCCTGCAGGATCTTCTCGACCATGTTCTGGGGCATGAAGGCGGTCTCCTCGTGGGTCGCGGCGGGCGGTACGCCCCCCGGAGCGGGCTCCGGGGCGGGCGGCGGGGTTGGCGGGTGCGGCGGCCAGGGATGGCGCCGCGGCCTCGCGCCAAGGTCATAGCGACCCCTGTGCCAAACCGGCAAAGCCGCCTGTGACGGGAGTCACAGGCCGGGGCCGGGCTCAGGAATAAGGTATTCCGGGCCACTCCGGGCGGGGCGCCGGCGGGCCGGCCCCGGGCGCCCCGCCCTGCCGGGGGGCCGGGCTGCCATCTAAAGGTCGAATAGGCTAGCCAGTTGACCTATTGATCAACCAATTGATGAAGAGCTGGCCCCGGGGGGTCAGTTCGCTGCCCCGGCGGCCGACGCTGGACTGGACCAGCCCGGCCTCGGCCAGGGCCTGCAGGATGCCCCGCACCTCGGCCTCGGTGAGGGCCTGGCCCTGGGCCAG
>Ga0316226_1003342_pt1 | contig 13847 bp, 16 predicted proteins | sample TBH18017metaG_FD_206009 | JGI IMG/M metagenome (GOLD analysis project Ga0316226, IMG submission 206009) | Freshwater microbial communities from Trout Bog Lake, Wisconsin, USA - TBH18017 | ecosystem: Environmental > Aquatic > Freshwater > Lake > Hypolimnion/Profundal zone | place: USA: Wisconsin... | reverse complement strand
TGAAATTAAACCAGAAAGTATCGAAATTATTACATTACATTAAATTAAGGAAACTGAGCGCCAAATGATTGGCACAATTAAGAGGGTAAAACGATGAGCGTTATCTCCATATCAGAAGAAGATGCGGATCGCATTTTTGGCACGGATAAGTTCTCAGACACTAATAAAATTTTGACACGCTCTGAAATGTCAAGCATGGATATTGTCGATCTTTTGTTGTATTGCGACAGAAACGGGATGTACGTGCACGGCGTTCAATCTAAAGCAGCAGAAGAGCTGGTTGCCCTTAGAAATGAGCTGGAGTTGCTAAAAATGGTGACAAATGCTTATAATCCCGTGTCACAGGGGAGACAGATGTAATGGCTTTATTAAATGTCGATGGTCAAAATCTTGACATCGAAAAGTCTTTAATGGAGCTAGATCAGGCTGACTGTGAAGACAGCTTGTATTTTTTTTTAAAGCACGCATGGCGGTATATAGACGCCGCTGATTTTACCCCTGGCTGGCCTATTGAAGCCGTGGCAGAGCACTTACAGGCTGTGGCAGATGGTGACATCAGGCGCTTAATTATCAATATTCCTCCTCGTTGCGCTAAATCTACGCTGACATCGGTCGCCTTCCCAGCTTGGGTATGGGCGCAGCCTTGGAAAAGCCCGACATCTGGACCAGGCGTACAGTTCTTACATGCCTCATACGCCCAACAGCTTTCGCTTCGTGACAGCGTCAAGTGCCGCCGCCTTATTGAAAGCCCTTGGTATCAGAAATTATGGGGTGAAAGGTTTAAACTGACGAGCGATCAAAACACGAAAACGAGGTTTGACAATGACAAAGGCGGTTCCCGACTCAGTACCTCTGTTGGATCGGCACTTACGGGTGAAGGTGGTTCGATTATTGTTGTCGATGACCCTAACGCGGCGCAGGAGGCTTTCTCCGAAGCCACAATTCAAAACACGATTGAGTGGTGGGATTCTGCCCTCTCGACCCGTCTCAATGACCCCAAGACGGGTGCGTTTGTCGTTATCCAACAAAGGCTTTCGGAAGAAGACCTTACGGGCCATATCATGTCAAAAGACATGGGCGAGTGGACCCATTTATGCCTCCCAATGCGTTATGAGTGGAATAGGCACTCACATACAAGTATTGGATGGGATGATCCGCGTGGCTGCGCAGACGATGGGACGCCGCTGGTCGTAATTGGGGAAGACGGAGAGCGTTTGGCTATTAGTCCAGAGGCACAAATTGAGCTTCAGGACGAAAGAGAAGGCGCTTTACTGTGGGAAGAGCGCTTTGGCGAGGAAGAAGTCACCATACTTGAGAAACAACTTGGCCCTTGGACGGCGGCTGGACAGCTTCAGCAGCGTCCTGAGCCAAAAGGCGGCGGTATTATTAAGCGGGAATGGTGGCAGCCTTACGAGGCTAAGATTTACCCCAACATGGACTTCATTATTGCGTCTCTAGACACGGCTTACACGACAAAAACTGAAAATGACCCATCGGCTTTGACCATTTGGGGCGTATTTTCAAGCGGAATTGACAGTGTTTCGGCCCCTACGCAGATTGCATCAAGAGACGGCGATCTGGTTGGCTACTCAAGAAACTATCGGGAGCAAGGCCCCCAAGTTATGCTAATGTATGCTTGGCAAGGACGCTATGAATTGCATGAATTGGTCACAAAAGTAGCCAAAGATTGCAAGGATTATCAAGTAGATACGCTTTTAATCGAAAATAAAGCTGCGGGTTATTCCGTGGCACAAGAAATACGCCGTTTGTATGGATTCGAGCGATTCGGTGTCCATATGTTTGACCCAAAATCGCAAGATAAAATTGCCCGACTGTATTCCGTCCAGCATTTATTTGCCGAAGGGATGGTCCACGCCCCACTTTATCAATGGGCTGAAATGGTTATTAGCCAAGTCGGTACATTCCCAAAAGGAAAACACGACGATTTGGTTGACACTGTGTCAATGGCTATGCGCCATCTTCGTGACACGGGCCTTTTGGTCAGAAACGCGGAATGGGCGGCTGACGCTGAAGAGCAGCTTAGATTTTCGGGTAATGATAATATGGCCCCACTATATCCCGCCTAATTATTCTGCTATATAATAGCCTGAAATTATTGGGGATACCTACATGCCACAAGTTCTGGCCAGCGCCATAGTCGATATTTTGCGACCCAGCAATCCAAATGCTTTTGGACTGTTTAAGGTCACTGTATGGGGCCAGCCTCCCTATGATTACAACATTTCTTACGAAATTACCGCAGCTTCTGATACAAAAGCAGCACAAAGTGCTATAGACAAGTTTGTTAACGAAGTAACGGCGATGGGGCCAAAAGGACAATAACATGCCTATGACACCCGGTTTAGGTCTTAACATACGTGACCCTGGCGACATGACAGATGGCATGGAAGAGGGTGATGTCATCATTGATGTTGTTCAAGATGACGATGACAACAATCAAACTGATGACAATGGCAACATTATACAGATTGACCACGCCGATGGCTCGGTAACTATTTCACTTGATGGCATGCCTGTCATCAAAAGGGAAACAAAAGAAGACAGGGACGATTGGTTCCGCAATCTTGTCGATGATATTTCGGACAATGATTTAAGTTCAATTGCTCAAGATTTATTGCGGGGTATCAGAGATGATATTCAAAGCCGTAAAGATTGGGTTGAAGATCGTGCCAACGGCATTAAGCTGCTTGGTTTGAAAATTGAATTACCTGGTCTGCAAGGTACAGCAGATGGCGCGCCCGTAGAAGGAATGTCGAAAGTCAGACACCCCCTTCTTTTAGAGGCGGTTTTGCGTTTTCAGGCTAATGCTCGTGCAGAATTATTGCCGACAGATGGCCCAGTTAAAATTCGCAATGACAATAACAACCCAACATTAGAACAAGATCAGCTTGCCAATGCTCTTGAGAAAGATCTCAACCACTATCTGACAGCTGTTGCGACAGAATATTATCCTGACACTGATCGCATGTTGATGATGCTGGGTTTTGGTGGCACGGCGTTCAAAAAAGTTTATTTCTGCCCATTGCGCAATCGTCCCGTGTCAGAAAGCGTTGATGCCAACGATTTGATTGTGAACAATGCTGCCACAGATTTACGCAATGCAAAGCGTATTACACATCGCACATATATGCGGCCTTCAACTGTTAAGCGGTTGCAAATCCTTGGCGTGTATAAAGATATTGATTTATCGACGCCTAAAGCACCAGACTTGGACAGCTACAATCGTGAAAAACGAAACATAGAAGGTCTTGATGATGAAAGCATGAATCCAGAAGATCGTGATCGGCTCATATACGAAGTCTATTGCGAATTGGATTTGCCCGGCTTTGAACATAAGCACAAAGGCAAACCATCTGGATTGGAAATTCCGTACATCGTGACAATTGATGAATCTTCACAGAAAGTTTTATCAATCGTAAGGAATTATAATGAAGACGATCAGGAATTACCCACGGCAAAAAGGCGTTTTGTCAAATATACTTTTGTGCCTGGTCTTGGGTTTTATGACACTGGCCTTCTTAACATACTCGGTAATACTACCAATGCTATTACTGCTGCTTGGCGCGAGTTACTTGACGCGGGTATGTACAACAACTTCCCTGGCTTTCTTATGGCCGACACAGGAGCACGCCAAAACACGAATATTTTCCGTGTCCCACCTGGCGGCGGCGCTCTTGTTAAGACAAATGGCATGCCAATCACGCAAGCTATTATGCCTCTTCCGTACAAAGAGCCATCTGGCGCGTTAATGAACCTTGTTCAGAGCATGGCTGACACGGGTATGCGTGTTGGTGGCACGAGCGAGGCTCTGGTGACAGAAGGAAAAGCCGATGCACCTGTTGGCACGACACTGGCAATGATTGAACAAGCACAAAAAGTGCTTAATTCGGTCCATAAACGCCTTCATGCAGCCCAAGCAGAAGAGTTTGAGTTGCTTGTTGAGTGCTTTAGAGAAAATCCAGAAAGCTTTTGGTTTAAAAATCGCACTCCAGCCTATCCTTGGGATGAAGATACATTCCTTAATGCGCTTGATACGTACTATTTTATACCTCAAGCCGACCCAAATACAGCTTCTCAGACCCAGCGTTTGATGAAAGTGCTTGCTCTGAAGCAGTTACAAGCATCAAATCCTGCTCTTTATGACCCAATTGCCGTTGAGCAAGCCGCTTTACGTGCTTTAGGCTGGTCAAATCCGCAACAATTTATGGCTCCGCCCTCTGCACAACAGCAACCGCCACCAGAATTGGTCCAAGCACAAGCTAAAATGCAGAATGACGCTAAAACTGCTGATGCTCGGATGCTTGATTCGCAAACTCGCGCTCAACAGGCCCAAGCTCAGATCCAAATGGATCAGCAACGGCTGGAAATTGAGCGTCAACAGGCAAATCCTCAGGAAGACCCATCAAAAATGATGGAAATGCAGCTTCGTTCGCAAGAAATCCAGCAAAAGGGGGCTGACGCTTTGCTTGATGCGATCAATCGTAAGAGAGATCGTGAAAGTCGTGAGCGTTTATCAGCTATTAAGCTTGCGGAAGAGATGGCGCAGAACCCACAAGGGCTTGGCGTAGTTGAACAGATGATTAGCCCCAACATGTTGCAGCGTTTAGAAGGGAATGAACCCACGCTCGACGGCAGACAGACTGGAGAATTATGATGCCTACTTATCAAGAGATGAGTCGTTTCGGCAAAGCTGCAATGGAATATTTGGAACAAAAGGGTTTGCCAAAAACTTCAGAAAATTTCAGCAATGCTGTTGATTTAGCTAAACAAGGCATGTTGCCTAAAGCAGTAACAACAGCTGCTCCAGTTAATAGTTGGGACGATCTTCTTGAGCCAAATAAAAAACCAGTTAATAGTTGGGACGATCTTCTTGAGCCAAATAAAAAACCAGTTAATAGTTGGGACGATCTTTTTGATATACAATGGGCGACAAATCCAGTTAGTAATACTCAAAAAGTTACTACTCCTGCGACTGCTTCTACTGTTGCATCGGCTAAACAAGTTTTAAATCCTTTAGATAAAGAAACAAATTATGTGTTGAGCAATCCAAAGTTTGGCGGTGCGCTTGGCAAAAATATTAACAATGCTACTGATGAAGAAATTGCTGCTGCTCGGCAAATTGCTCAAGCAAATCTTGATGCAAGATCTCCACAAACTAATATGACAAATGCCCCTGCCCCTGCTCCTGCTCCTGCTTCTTTATCTGCCCCAGGAACTTTAACCCAATGGGATAAAGAAACAAATTATGTATTAAGTAGCCCTAAATTTGGCGGCACGCTTGGTAAAAACCTTACCAATTCCACTAGCGAAGAAATTTCTGCTGCTCGTCAAACTGCTAAAGATAATCTTGAAGCACGTGGTGTAAAAGTTCCCGTGCAAATAGACCCATCATTAGTTGCTAACGCTCGTGCAATTGCTGGTTCTGATGCCCGCGCTTCAAGTGAATCTGTACAAGATATTATAAATGCTCAAAGGGCAAAAGCTTTTAATACAGATTGGGATGCAATTATTAATGCTAAAGTTAACCCACAACCACCAAAACCACAAGAATTTGATCGGTTTTCCAGTATAGCTGATAAATCACAAATACCAATTCTTGCTTTAACTGGTGGGGTGGGAACTGCTGCTATATCTTCTCAGATAACACCCCCCACATGGGACGCAGCAAAAAATACTAATGCTGTTGACCCTTGGGGAGTAGATACTGGAGCAATGGCTGGTTATAATTCATCACGCACAGGTGAACCTGGCTACAGTGGCCAAAGTGGTAATATCCTTAATCAAGCATTGATACAAAGTAATGAGCCTGAAGGTATTATTAAACCATCATCTACAGTAAAAAATGCCAAACAGGTCATGAGCCGTAACAATCAGCCATTAATTGACCTGAATACTAAAAATTCTGGTGAACAAGCATCTGTTCCTTCGGCTCGCGCACTTTGGGATATATATAATCAAACAGGTAGTGCAGCGGATTTTGTTCGCGCATCAAATGCTCAAAAACTTGAAGATCCTGGCAATGCAAAATTTGAAGCAGCTGCAAATGAAAAACGCGGCGGATCTGTTAGCGGCAAGGGAAAAGATGGCGGCATGAACCCAAAAGAAGCCGTTCTTCACAAAGCTCTTGAAATAATTCATCACATGATCTCACGTGGCAGGTAATTATGGCTGATGATCTGGATTATGACTGGAATAGTTTTCAACCTGGTTTGAAACAACCTACTGAAGACAGTTATATTGTTAATCCAGACACTGGAATACCTGAACTTGTCGGGCCTAAATTTCCAAACATGATCGCGCCAAACAAGCAAGCTGCATTGCTTGAAGCGTTAGATGTAAATGACCATGGCGAGGCTTACAGGGATGAAAATAGTCCTGCATATAATTCTAGCGGTTTAAGCGCGGGTCCTGATGTTACTTATCGTCAAAAAGCCGAAGACTATTTAAGCGGCTCTCATTCATCACCAGAGCGTGAGCGTTTTGTTAAAGGTTTTGGCAATGTAGCAGACTGGACGCCTGTTGGACCAGCTGTTGATGCGGCTGATGCTGCATTTCGTCAAAAATATGCTGATGCTGCTTTAAATGCTTTATTTGCTCTTCCAATGTCAAAAATTGGAAAAGTAGGTAAAGTAGCAGAGACAGTAGCGCATGGTTTTATGGATGGTGGTTCTGTTTTAGGCAGGGCTATTGCGCTTAGTCGTCAGGAGAATGAGCGCATGGCGAGGAAAGATGGCGGTAAAACTTACAGCAAAGAAGAGCGTGAGTTCGAATACAAGGGTTTGACCATTGGTATTCAGACATCAAAAGGCGAAAAACGCAAACACCATGGCGATGTAAAATTTCCCGTTGATTACGGCTACATTGGTGACACGGAAGACAACGATGACATGAATGTGGACGTATATATGGGTCCAAACAAAGACAGTGACAAAGCTGTTGTCATCAATCAATATCGTAAAAGTGGAAAATTTGACGAGCACAAGGTGATGCTCGGCTTCAAGTCTCAGGCCGCAGCGGTCAAAACTTATAAGGACAGCTGGCCTAAGAAAAAGGCTGAAGTTAGATATGGTGATTCGCTCGCCATGTCGGTGGAGGACCTTAAAAAGTGGTTGGAGTATGGAAATACTAAGAAACCAATCAAAAAGTCTGTTTTAGAACAGGCAATTATGTTAAGTAAGAAAAAGGCTTGATGTCGTCCAAGCCCCCTTTCGACGACACTGGGGACGCCCAGCAAACCATGGTTTAGGAGCAAGCATGAACGACATGGCTAAAAAGGCGAGAGCCGCTATGAAGTCGAAAGCAAGTAAAATGTCTTCGACTGACCCACACGAAAAGGTTGATTCGTCCACTTGGACACCATCAGAGCCTTTAAACGCTGACGTTAAAACGGGTTTACGCCCTATTTCTCGCCGCGCTTTCAAGACTGGTGGCAAGGTTAAGGGCGAAAAAGCACACCACAACGCTGGTCGTAAGCCACGTAAAACTGGCGGACAGGTCAAAGAATGGGTTGATGCTAAAATTAACCGCAATGTTAAGGATGCAAATGAAGCGCGTCCTGGCATTAAGCATATCGGTGGCATGAAAAAAGGTGGCCGGGCCAAGTATGCGACTGATGGCAAGGTAGATCCGCAAACAAAAGCTATTCTGCAAGATATGCAGAAGCATGCTCCTCCTCCTCCTGCTGCTACACCCACACCACCAACGCGCCCTAATTTTGATTACAGCTATACTGGTGGAAGCAGTGTCACTGGCCCTAAAGGTGAGCCAACGACACCTCAAAGCAGAGACCCCGGTAGCTATAAAAAAGGCGGACGCACCAAAAAGAATGTCGGCGGGACACTTTATGGCATGCAAAGTATGCCTACTTCCAGCCGCATCAGCCGTGCAGCTGGCCTCAAAAAAGGCGGTAAAGCTGGTCATCCTGACGAAGCAGCTGACAAAGCGTTGATTCGCAAGATGGTGAAGCCAGAAGCCCGCACAGGCAAAAAGGATGGTGGCGAGAAGTGGATTCAGAAAGCCATCAAGCATTCTGGCGCTTTGCATAAGTCACTTCACGTGAAAGAAGGCGAGAAAATCCCTGCCAAAAAGTTGGAAAAAGCAGCTGAAAAAGGCGGGAAATTGGGCAAACGCGCTCGTTTGGCTCAGACTCTCAAGCGCATGCACCATAAAGATGGTGGCAAAGTGTTTGAAGGACCCGGCTATCCTGGCAAGGTCCCTGGTGCAACTGGCGGTCGCACAGCGCATGCTGCTGGCGGAAAAGCTGGCAAGAAGCCACACACTAATGTCAATGTCATTGTAGCAGCTGGTCATCCTGCTGGCGGTCGTGACATGACAGCTGGCCCAATGCAGCAGCCACCAGGCCGTGGCGTTCCTGTGCCACCACCTATGCCACAGATGCCACAAGGTATGCCCGTGCCAAACCCAACAATGATGGGTGGCATGCCTGGCATGGGGACACCTGGTTTGCCAATGGCTGGTGCACCTGCGGGTCATCCTCCAATGCCTCCAGCTATGCCACGTAAAACTGGCGGTCGTGCTGTCAGCTCATACAAGGACATGACAGCGGGTGCTGGTTCTGGTGAAGGTCGTTTAGAAAAGACAGAGATCCAGAAGAAAAAACGCAAGTAATTCGCAGAGTGACACCGACTGTGCGGATTGGGGCAGGGACATTAACCCCCTTAGTGTTCCTGCCCGTCATATCATAAGGGGGCCGTAGGGGGCGGTTATGTTAACGAACACTGCACATTACCAGAATGTGCTTGCTAAATTGCTGGTTGAAGAGGTTGAGAGACTGAAAGAGGTCCTCGCTTCAGGCTACAATAGTGAAACTTTTGATATTTCGACTTACCGACATTATGTTGGTAAGATTGAAGGATTGCGTCTAGCTTTAGAATACATTGAAGAAGCAGAGGCAATAATGCTTGGCAAAGACAGGGGGTAGTTATGCCATTTATGATTATGGAACATGCAGAAGATCCGCGTAAAAAGCTTTTGGATGAGATTGGTGACATTTCGAACATTGAAATCTTCAACAATCAAATTCTTGCAGCGGTTTATATCCGCCCGCAAAAGACAAAAACCGGAATTTATTTGACCGACAAGACCACAGATGAAGATCGTTATCAGTCTAAAGTAGGATTGGTGATTAAAATGGGGCCTGATGCCTTTCAAGATTCTTCAGGCACTTGGTTTAACGGAATGAACATTGAATTGGGCGATTGGATTGTCTTTCGCCCATCAGATGGTTGGAGCATCACAGTCAATAATGTGCTTTGCCGCATGATTGATGATGTGAACATCAAAGGAAAGATTATCCATCCCGATCAGGTTTGGTAAGGAGTGACATATGTCAGAAACAGAAAAGCAAATTGAAATTGACCTTGGGGAGAATACCCCAGCGCCAGAAATTGTTGAGGCCAAACCAGATGAGCCTGTTGTTCAGGTTGTCGAAGAGGCCAAACAACCTGAAAAACCCGCGCCAGATGTCGAAAAAACTCTTAAAAAGCTCAGTAAAAAGCTTGAAAAAGAGAAAAAGGCTCGTGCGGAAGCTGAATTGGCTGCTCGTTTGGCACAAGAGCGTGTAGCTGCGGCAGCACATGAAGTTAATGACAGTCAATTACATCTTGTGTCTGGCGCGATTGAAAGTCTGCGTCGAGATCAAGAAGTCTTGAAGTCAGCCCTTAAAGAGTCAATGGCTGTTGGCGACTATGACAAAGCCGCTGATATTCAGGCTCATATGACCGAAAACCTCAAGAAATTGGGCGATTTGGAGCATGGCTACAAGGAAATGAAGGCTAATCCGCCTAAGCCTGTAGTCCCAGCCCCACCCAGTCATGATGCCGTTATTGATGGCATTATTGAGCGTCTGACACCAAAATCAGCCAATTGGGTTAAAGAAAACCGCAAGCATTTGGCTGATGAAAAGGCTCTCCGCATGATGCGTCGTGCACATGAGGATGCGGTTGATCGGGATATTCCGGTTGAATCCAAGGAATATTTCAAATTTGTTGAGAAGCGTATGGGCATACGCAAAAAGGAAAAGTCGGAAGATAAATCATATGAAGGATCATCAATGTCAGAAGCTTCCAAAGGTCAAAAGCGTAACTCGTCGCCTCCAGCTGCGCCTGTTTCGCATGCGCCAGGCGGTTCAAACTATCGTAATGGCACGGCAACGCTAACCCAAGCAGAGGCAGAAGCTGCGCGAATCAGCGGCATTTCTCTGCAAGAGTACTATCGCAACAAGATGAAAGAGCAGAATCGGCTCAATTAAGGAGAGTTAAATGTCAGAAGTTCAAGCAATTCGCGCCAAAGGACGCCCTTCTAAGGCGGCCCGTGTGCAACGTATTTTGAGCGAAGAAGTGCAGGAAGTCCAAGTTGAACGCCCTGCTATGCGTCCAGAAATGCGTGCAAATGACCCACGTGCAGAAGCAGCCCGTCGCGCTGCGGAAATCCGTGGCAATTTGGGCGGTGAAATGGATGAGGGCACAAATCGCTTTGATGCCCCAACAGCACCTCCTGGCTGGACATATGAGTGGAAGCGTAAAGCCACACTTAATCAGGAAGACACCAGCTATATTACGAAATTGAAGCGTAAGGGCTGGGAAGAAGTACCTGCCAGCCGCCATCCAGAGACAATGCCTCCTGGCTGGACAAATAGCACGATTGAGCGCGATGGCATGATCCTTATGCAATGTCCAGAAGAGATCGTGAATGAAATCAAGTCCATTGAATTGCGTCGTGCACGCGATCAGGTTCGTGTGAAAGAGTCTCAACTCACCGCGTCTCCCGATGGCACATTTGAGCGTAATAACCCCAACATCAAGAAGAACTACGAAGCAATTCCAGTTCCAAAATCTTGATTGGTGTCATGTCATAGTGTCATTTAAGGGCCGTGTCACAGCGGCCCTTTACTTTTGTGTCATGTCATAGTAATTTGGTGTCACGAGTTAATTCTCTGGCTCCCCCGGCGTGGAGTCTTCATACTTATCGGTTCTTAGTCGCCCCGGCGTGCGATGATGGACTTTTCCCTTAAAAAAGGAGGCTCCGTTATGGCAAATACAAATGCGCCTTTCGGATTCCGTCAGTGGTCAGGCAATGGCTCTGCTCCTACATATGAGCAGGTCGCTGTCGTCATTGACTATAATGCAAGTGCAATCTTTTACGGCGATCCAGTAACTCAACAATCAGATGGTACTTACGCTCAGTCAGCTTCGACTGGCGCAACACCAGCTGCTTTGGGTATTGGTGGTATTTTCTATGGATGTCAGTATCTTTCAGTAGCTCAAAAGCGTACTGTTTGGTCCAACTATTGGCCCGGCAGCGACGTTGCTTCTGGCAACTATGTGACTGGCTATATTGTCAATGATCCAAACGCTAAGTTTGTGGCTCAGACAGATAGCACTGGTCTTGCTTTCCCAACTGACATTAACGCAACCATCGGCTTCGCTATTGGCACGGGCAATACCTCAAATGGTATTTCTGGTGCTTATCTCGATAGCACAACTCTCAACACAGCAACGTACAATGTGGATGCGCCATTTAAAGTGGTTGGCATTTACAACCCACTCGTTGGCTACCCTGGCTCTTATGCCAATGGTCAGGCATATGACTGGGCAATTGTATCGTTCAACAATGTTGCTACACGCAACTTCACTGGCATCTAAGGAGTAAGGAACAATGGCTGTCAATCTCAGTTCCATTAAAGACCTTCTGCTCCCCGGACTCCGTGGCGTTGAAGGCAAGTACGAGATGATCCCATCTCAGTACGACAAAATCTTCACTAAGCATGATTCGAAAATGGCTCTCGAACGTACCGCTGAAATGCGCTACCTTGGGTTAGCCCAGCTCAAGACCGAAGGTGGTCAGACAGCTTTCGACAACAATGCTGGTGAGCGTTATGTGTACAATCAGGAGCACGTTGAAATTGCTTTGGGTTATGCGATTACCCGCAAAGCAATCGACGACAACCTGTATAAGACACAGTTTGCACCATCAAACCTTGGATTGATTGAATCATTCCAGCAAACCAAGGAAATTTATGGCGCTAACGTGTTGAACACAGCAACAACATACAACTCAGCAGTTGGTGGTGACGGCGTAGCACTTTGCTCGACAGCACATCCAATTGATGGTGGTACAGTTGCTAATACTCCATCAACACAAGTTGACCTCAATGAAGCGACATTGCTTAACGCAATGATTGCAGTTCGTACAAACTTCAGAGACCAAGCTGGTCTGAAGACGTTTGCTCGCGCTCGCAAGCTCATTATTCCGCCTTCTTTGGAACCAGTTGCAATCCGTCTTCTCAAGACAGAACTGCGTCCTGGCACGGCAGATAATGATACCAATGCTATCATGATGACAGCAGGTGGTTTACCAGAATCATATATGGTGAACGACTTCTTGACTTCATCTTACGCATGGTTCTTGCTGACCAACATTGATGGTTTGTCATACATGGAACGCATTAAGTTTGAAACTGACATGCAAGTTGATTTTGTGACTGATAACCTTTTGGTTAAAGGCTACGAACGCTACTCATTCGGTTACTACAACTGGCGTTCCATTTATGGTAACTTCCCAACATCGTAATGACGGCATGCCTCTCATGTAAAAGTGAGAGGCTCCTAAAAACAGGAGACAAAATATGTCAGACATTAATGGTGGGTTTTACCCTAATAACAATGGTAGCCCCGTACAGGCTGGGACTACTTTTACTGGCCCTTTGATCGCTGGTAACGTCATTCACTCAGATGGTACGGGAAACCTTGCTGCTTTGGGTGGTACGACTGGTACTGCAAACGCTGGTTATGCTAACATGGCACAATCCGCTGTTGTTACTCAGGCAAGCGGCGCTACCACAATTGTGATCCCTGCCCAAAGCCAAATCACCGACATTTATTTGATGGTGACTACTGCTTGGACTGGTGCTGCTGCTACTTTGAATATTGGTGCAACTGCTGGTACATCAGCTGCAACTGCTTTTACTGCCGCTAACGCTGTGACTGCAAGTGCTCTTGGCCAGCTCACCATTGTTCCTGGTACAGGCGCAGCTCAGGTTGCAAACTGGGATAACATCTCAAACGCTACTTTTCAAACAGGTGGCCCACAAGATGTTCAGATCAAAGTAACTTCCGCAAACACAGGCAGTGGCGTAGGCACTCTTACAGTGTTCTATATCCAAGGCATCAACAACGCTTCTTAATAGGAGACTCACATGAAGGGTCGTAAGCATCGTGCATCTGGCGGAGTTAACGAAGCCGCCGAAGACATGAAACGCAAAAACCAGAAATATACGTTTGAAAGCAACGTCCAAGACGAAGCTGTAAAGCGTAAACGTGGTGGAAAAACTGTTGCAAAACATGGCGAAATGGCAAAACACCATTCTGGCCGTAAGCCACGCAAATCTGGTGGTCGTACAGGTTCAAATATGAACCCACTCTCATCTGCTGCTAAGGGTTCCCCTGCTCCTGGCCGCAATGTTAGCGGCAGCATTAACGAGTAATTTTACTCATTAATCTGTACATGGCGGGGGCATAAAAGCCCCCGTTTTTGTAGGAGTCTATAATGGCTAAGACACCTGCGTGGCAACGTAAAGAAGGCAAGAGTCCATCTGGCGGCCTTAATGAAAAAGGTCGTGCGTCTGCACGTTCTGAAGGGCATCATTTGAAAGCCCCAACAAAAGACAAAGATAATCCTCGCCATAAATCATTTTGTGAACGAATGACGGGCATGAAGCGCAAATTAACTGGCGCGGCAGCTGCTGCTGATCCTGACAGTCGTATCAATAAATCTCTTCGTAAATGGGGTTTTTAAGATGAAAAACA
>Ga0316226_1003340_pt1 | contig 13849 bp, 15 predicted proteins | sample TBH18017metaG_FD_206009 | JGI IMG/M metagenome (GOLD analysis project Ga0316226, IMG submission 206009) | Freshwater microbial communities from Trout Bog Lake, Wisconsin, USA - TBH18017 | ecosystem: Environmental > Aquatic > Freshwater > Lake > Hypolimnion/Profundal zone | place: USA: Wisconsin... | reverse complement strand
CGTGGATTACTTCACCATTCATGCCGGCGTGCTGCTGCGCTTCATCCCGCTCACCGCGTCGCGCATGACCGGCATCGTCTCCCGCGGCGGCAGCATCCTGGCCAAATGGTGCCTCGCGCATCACCGGGAGAATTTCCTCTACACCCATTGGGACGACATCTGCGACATCATGGCCGCCTACGACGTTTCGTTTTCCATCGGCGACGGCCTGCGGCCCGGCTCGATTGCCGACGCCAACGACCAGGCGCAATTCGGCGAACTTGAAGTGCAGGGCGACCTGACCAAGCGCGCGTGGGCCAAGGGCGTGCAAGTGATGAACGAAGGCCCGGGCCACGTGCCCATGCACATGATCGAGGAGAACATGGCCAAGCAGCTCGAATGGTGCCATGAAGCGCCGTTCTACACCCTCGGACCGCTCACCACGGACATCGCGCCAGGCTACGACCATATCACCAGCGGCATCGGCGCGGCGATGATTGGCTGGTACGGCTGCGCCATGCTCTGCTACGTCACGCCCAAGGAACACCTCGGCCTGCCCAACAAGAAGGACGTGAAAGACGGCGTCATCGCCTACAAGATCGCCGCGCACGCCGCCGACCTGGCCAAAGGCCATCCCGGCGCGCAATACCGCGACAATGCCCTGAGCAAGGCCCGCTTCGAATTCCGCTGGGAAGACCAGTTCAACCTCAGCCTCGATCCCGTCACCGCGCGCGAGTTCCACGACGAAACCCTGCCGCAGGACGGCGCCAAGTCCGCGCATTTCTGCTCCATGTGCGGCCCCCATTTCTGCTCGATGAAAATCACCGAAGACGTCCGCAAATACGCCGCCGAGCAGGGAATTGCCGAAGAAGAGGCGCTGAAGAAAGGCCTGGAAGCCAAATCGAAGGAGTTCGTCGAGCAGGGCGCGGAAGTGTACGCGAAGGCGTGAAGGTCATGCCTGCACAGCCGCCAACCATTTATTTGATTGCCGGCTGCAACGGCGCGGGTAAAACCACCCTCGCAAAGGAGTTTCTTTTGCAGGAAGTCGGTTGCTCCAACTTTCTAAACGCCGACTATCTCGCCCTTGGCCTTCGCCACTTTCGCCGGAAATTGCCGCGCTGAAAGCGGGACGATTGCTGCTCGCGGAATTCAAATCGCTGGTCGCAGGCCGGAAAACCTTTGCCGTGGAAAGCACCTTGAGCGGACTCACCTATCTGCGGTTGTTGCGCGCGGCGCAGCGGCGCGGCTTCCAGGTTTACATCCATTTCCTCTGGCTGCCCAAGCCCGCCAATGCCATCGCCCGCGTGCACGAGCGCGTGAAAAAGGGAGGCCATAACGTTCCCGCGGCGGACATCCGCAGACGGTTTGCGCGCGGGTTGCGGCATTTCGTCTGCGACTACGCGCCGCTGGCCGACCGCTGGGCGGTTTGGGACAACCTGTTGAACCCGCCGGAACTGAGAGCCGATTCCCGCACTTGCACATCAGTGGAATTACAGCGTATGCTTTTGCCATGAGTGCTGAACGTAAAAAACAAATTCAGGACGACTTTATTGCGCCAGCCCAGCGTGCATTGCGCCGTGCTGCCCGCAAGGTCCGCGAGGAAAACCAACGCCTCGGTCTGCCGTTGATTGCTTTGAGGAATGCCAAGCCGGTGACCAAACCCGTATAAACACCGAGGACGTCCGCAAATACGCGGCGGGGCAGCGGATCACGCCTTCTGCGTCCTCACCCACGCCGCGTTCGAACAGTCACTTCAAGCCGTCCATGGTTATCAACTCATCACGCCCTCCACTCTATGAACACCAGCAGTAGAACGTCGTTGTCTCAAGACCAATGCGAAGAACTTCTCACGGCATTGAAGGCCCGTTTTGAAATAAACCTGAACCGCCATAAAAGTCTGGAATGGGCTAAAGTTCAGGCAAAGCTGGAAGCCAGCAAGGATAAACTGTGGTCACTCAATGAAATGGAACGGACCGGCGGCGAACCGGATGTGGTGGGGCAGGATAAGAAGACGGGCGAATACATCTTTTTTGATTGTTCAGCGGAAAGCCCCCAAGGCCGCACCAGTTTTTGTTACGACCGTGAAGCCCTGGATTCCCGGAAAGAACACAAACCCAAAAACACCGTCGTGGATATGGCTGCGGCCATGGGCATTGAGCTTTTGACGGAAGAACAATATTTCGAACTGCAAAAGCTGGGAGAATTTGACCTGAAGACGTCGAGTTGGGTGAAAACGCCGGCGGATATAAGAAAACTCGGCGGCGCGCTCTATTGTGATCGCCGCTACGGCCGCGTCTTTGTGGGCTACAACGGGGCGCAGTCTTATTATAGCGGCCGGGCGTTCCGTGGCTCGCTCAGGGTTTGAATTTCCAAGAATTGGGTTTCGTGCCTGCCTGGAAAGGATTGAATCAAAGCTCCACCTTTCGCATCCTTCCGCCCATGAATACCGCCTCCCAGGATTTTCCGCGCCACCTCGCCGAATTGCGCCAGCGCATGTTGCACCCGACCGATTACGAAAAAGCGGTGCATTATTTCCTGGAAGAATTCGCAGGTGACCAAGCCTTTATCACTGCCTCGGACGTGGACTCCATGCCGCACCTCGTGGCGGTACTGGGGCACGTCGCCTCCAAGGCCATCGGACGCCGGGTGGAAGTGGAAGGCGCGCTGGTGTCGCACCTGCGCGCGCACCGGTTTGTCCATGGCAATGCGCAGGTGGATGGGCGAATCGTATTGTTCTTTTATTTTCTGGAGGCCGACACAGGCATGATGATGTTGATTCCGGGCGTCCACGGCGAAGGTGACGTGGCGCGCTTCCATCTCACCGGGGGATTGACCGATCCGCAGAAGAATTGAGTGTGCTCCTACCAGACCCGCGGCACGAGCCGGTACTGCGTGCGCTGGCAATATTCCGCATAGCCGGGCAGGTCGCGCCGGAGCATGGTTTCCTCGTTGAGCAGCCGCCAGACCAGGATGGGGATGATCAGCGCAAACATCGGCCACACGATAAACGAGCCCAGTGCGAGTGGCGTGAGACAACTTTGGGCGATAGCCACCGCATACATTGGATGGCGCACATACCGGTACGGCCCCGTGTCCGCAATGGTCTGACCGCTCTCGACCTGAATGATGCTCGCGGCGAACCGGTTGGCATTCATCACCTGGATGAACAGGAATTGGCAGCCGGCAATCAACATCAGCGCCAGCAGCGTTAGCCAGGCGGGCACCGGGGCCAGCCAGCGCAGGGTCCAGCCCTGCCCATGGTCGAAGCCGCACAGCATCAAGATCAGCGCAAAATTCAGCTTCAACAACAGCAGAATGATCTTTTGCTGGCCAACCTTTTCGCCGCGCAACATCCGCCGTGCGAGCAATTGTCGGTCGTGAACATGGAAATAAATCACGAAGACCAGCGCGGCGGACCAATAACCACAAATATAAACCCACCCCTGCCAGAAATTCCAGGTGCCTGCGGGAATAAACAGCGCCAGCATCAGAATGTACGGCAGCGGCAGGGTGCGAAGAATCATCGCGGACAGGGAACGCTGGCCAGCCGGCATGGTGGGCGATGGATTCAATCGGGTTTAAGCCTGCCAAGTTTTTTCGTTGCCATCAAGAGCGGAAGGCTCGTCGCTTGCCGGCCACGGTGAGTGAGAAAGTCGCCAGGAATCGTAGCCGCCAAGGTAAGGAGGCGGAAGTTGCCAATGAAATCATGAGCCCTGGTCCGCCGCCTCTTCATCAAATAGAGAAAGGTGCCAAGATGCGCCTCCGAGTCTCGGGTCTGCTTGGAAAGAGTGCTTGGAAAGAGTTGAACAAATCTCCACCGCCCGCATCCTGCCGCCCAGGAATACCGCTTCCCAGGATTCTCCACGCCACCTTGCCGGCGGACTGTCCGATCCGCAACGAAATTGAAATCCCGGCGGAGCATTTGAGGGTAAGCGGCATCCGCAACCGCGCCCAGGTCACGCCGCGATTTTGAGATGCGTCACCCGGAAGATCGCCCCGCGCGGCTCGTTACCCAGGCAGGTAATTTCCCAGCCGTGGGCTTGGACAATCTGCTGCACCACGGCCAGGCCGAGGCCGGTGCCTTTTTGGTGCGTGGTGAAATAGGGCTTGAAGATCTCGCGGCGATTCTCCGGCGGCACGCCGGGGCCATCGTCGCGCACCTCCAGCACCGCTTCCGCGGGACCGGCGCGCTGGACGAAGATTTGAATCTTTCCATCCGGGTCCGCAGCCTGAATCGCGTTGATAAGCAAATTGAACAGAACCTGCCGCAACAATTGTTCGTCCGCTTCCACGGCCAGGTCTTCACCGCTGACTTCGGCCCGCAATTTCTTTTCTTCGAGGTCCAAGCCGAGGGTGCGGACGATCTCTTGGGCGGCGGCGGTCAGGACCACTCGCGTGCGGCGGACCTCGCGCGGCCGCGAGTAGTTGATGAACTCGGTCAGCTGGGCCGTGACCTTGTCAGTTTCGTCCACAATGATGCGGGATTTCTCGCGCATTTCCGGCGCGGCCTCGGGCAGGCGCGACAGCATCTGCGCCTGGCCGCGAATGATATTCAAGGGGTTGCGCGTCTCGTGCGCCAGGCCGGCGGCAGCCAGGTTCAATTCCTTGAGATGCGAATTCAACTCGCTGGCGCGCACCAGGCGGATTTGCAGGTCCGCCGTGCGGCCGATGTTGCGCCAGGCCAGGCCGGCGCCCAGCGCGGAGATGCCGGCGAAAAAACCGATGACGAATCGCAGCCACAAGTCCTTCGTGCAAACCGCGCGGTAATTGTCCGTGGACATGGCCAGCACGAGGCCGTGCAATTCGTGGGTGGCCATGAGCGCATTGTATTCGGCATCCGGCATCCCGCGCAGCCACGGCAGACGGCCGCGGCCGCCGCGTGAACGATTGCCGCCCTCGGGTGGCCGATTGCCTTCATTCGGCGGCGGTGGTTCCATCTGGCCGGTGATCGGCGATGGCGATGGCTCAATCCCTCCGTTCGCCGGCAGTGGCAGGTTGGTGGCATTAAGCCCATTGGTGAGCCCGGCGGCATTGTCATTGGGTCGCGGTCCCCGCCGGGGGAAATCCCTGCCAGTGCGCGGCGGCGGTCCGGGGAGGACCACGGTGGCATTGTTGGTTTCCCCCTCGGGACTCACGCTGGGTCCCTCAATGGACGAAACCAGGGTGACGTGATCGGCGGACCAGAATTCGTTCCCGGCAAGCGTTTGGGGCGAGAACAAATTGGTGTCGCCCACGGCCACGACGGGCTCGCCGTTGGTGTTCAGCAGCCCGACATACATTAATTTGACGACCGAGGTGGTGCGGTTGCTGACCAGTTCCTGAAGCACGGATTCCAAACGTTCCTGAAAAATCGTGCCATGAAACCGGAACGCGCTCGTGACGGCGCTCAAAGTGCCGGCAATCTCATGCGAACGACCCCGCAGGTCGAGTTTGGCGGCTTCGACCACCCGGTGATGCTCCTCGACCTGCCAGCCCACGACCAGTAACCAGACGCCGAGCAGCAGCCCGGCCGCCCATCCGCTTCGTCGCTCCGAATTCATGCAGCCTAGAACTTGGGAACGTTGGCGTCCATCAGGTCGGACTTTTGCTTCTTCTTCGACGAATTTTTCTCCGGCGCGTGTTTCACCGGGACGCGTTCGAGAAAGCGATCCAACTCCTGCTCGGAAATGGAATTGGTGATCAGCGGCAGTTGGCGCATTTCCGGGCTGGTCATTGCCGCAAGCTGCGCTGGCGCATCCACAATGTGCGGGGTAAGAAACATCAGCAGTTCCGTCCGGGCTTGAGCCTTGGTGCTGGCCCGAAAAAGCTGACCCAGGATCGGAATGTCACCCAGGAACGGCACCTTGCTGTCGGCGGAAGACTTGGTATTGGAAATGAGGCCGCCAATCACCACGGTCTGGCCGTTGGGTGTGACCACGACGGTGTCGGCGGAAGTGATGTTGATGTTGGGCGCATACACGGGTGAGGAGCCCAGCAGGGTGCTGCCATAGGCGATGATCTGCCCCGGTGTGGAAGTATCTATGGAGGAGTCCTGCGGCTGGAGAATCATTTCCACCAGACCGTTCGCGCCGATATACGGGGTTACGTCCAGAATGATGCCCACGGATTGATAAGATCCGTTGATGGTGGGAACAACGGTACTGGTCCCACCCACCGAAGTGTAAGCAACCCCGCTCGGCAGGTAAATGTTCTGGCCCACCGTAATCTGCGCCATCTGCCCATCCCGCGCCAGAATGGAGGGCCGCGAGAGCACCTGCGATTTGCCGGCGGCGGCGACGGCCTGGACCGTGGCCGTAAAATCATTACCTAAAACCTGATACATTCCGCCATTGCCAGCCACCCCGGGCAAGGAGGCTGGCAAACCGAAACCACTACCCATATTCAAGCCCTGGTAAGTTGGCGTGATGCTCTTGGGAATAATGCTGGGGAGCGCATTTGAGGTTGCGGATGAAACAGTATAATTGGTCACAAATCCGGTGAGTTGACCGAGGTTGGCACCGAAAGGATTACCCGTGTAGGTACCTTCCACCCCGATCTCCGACGAGTTATTGTGCTGCACCTCGAGGAAGACCACCTTGATGAGCACCTGGGGCTCGGGGGCATCAAGGCTTTCGACCACGCGGCGGATCTGTTCGCTGGTCTGCTTGTCCGCGATGACGATGAGGTTGTGCGTGACCGGGTCCACGGAGATGATCGCGTTGCCCACCGTGCCATTGTTGTTGTACTGGCCGCTGGTGGATGCGCCGCCGCCGCCGCGGTTAAAACCGCCACCGCCGCCAAAGCCGCCAAAGCCGCCGCCGCCAAAGCCGCCGCCGCCGCCAAAACGTTGCGCGTGCAAATTGACTGCGGCACAAAATAGCAGCAGCAGGATGCCGCTGGACCGTTTGTTGAATAAATTGAATTTCATAGTTTGCCTAAAGTGTTGCCAGAATTTGCCTCAAAATTGGGTTGCTCCGCCGCGTCCGCCGCCGCCGCTCGTCGTGCCAAAGCCGGTGCTGCGAGAACTGGACGACCCGGTCGTGGTGGCTGCGGTTTGCGCGCGCGTGGTCAGAGCGCTGTTTTGATTTCCCGTGGTCGTGCTTCGCGAAGTGGTGCTGGAGAACATGCCCTGCAGCACCTGTGCCGCCGCCTGCGAATCGGCGTTGTTCATCTTGAACACATAGACATCCTGATCGCGATCCGACGGCACGTCCAACTTCGCAATCATGCTCCCGATCTCCTGCATCAAATCCTTCGGCGCCTCCACGATGACCGACGAGGTGCGGAGGTCCGCCGTGGCCGAGACTTGGGTGGCTTTTTTGATGCGGTCGTTGGAACTGCCGCCGCCGCCACCGGCGGCGTTGGCCATCATCTGCCGGAAAAATCCGCCCGGTCCGCCACCGCCGCCGGCAAAGCGGGTCGGCGCCTGGGCAGTGCTGCCAGAAGAGCTGCTGGGAAAGACGGCGCTAATGTCGCTGGCGATATCCGTCGGGTTGGCGTTGGTCAGCGTAAACACCTGGATTTCTGTCTCCGCCTCCGCACTGTCGTCCACGGCTTTGATAATTTCGGCGATATGATGGATGTTTGCCTGGGTATCCGTGATGACAATGGAATTGCCCGCCTCATTGGCCACGACCGTGGCCTGCGGCGAAACGAACGACGACAAATCCGAGACGAGTTGCCGCGCCTCGACGAAGCGGATGGGGATGATCTGGGTGACAATCTCGGCATTCCTGGGAATGTTCTCCGGGACGTTGCCGCTCTTCACCGGAATCTCACGGGTCTTGGCGTCATTCTTGTCCACAATGGTCAGCGTGCGACCGTCGCGGATGGCCGCGTAGTTATTCTGATTCAGCACCTCATTTAACAACTTCACCACCTCGTCCTGGGTAAGGTGCTTGCCTTTGACGGTCACCACGGCGCTGCTGCTGATCCGCGTGTCCTGCACGATGATGAAACCGGCCGCATCGCTCAAATAATTCAGCACCATGTCCAAATGCGCGTGATCGAAATTCAGCGTCACATCGTTGACATTGGTGCCCGCCCCGGCCGGCGGCATGAAGTTGGACGGGAATTCCTCCGGCACACCCCCCGGTTTCTGGGACGGCGTGATGATCAGCGGCTCATTGACGTGATTCGTCTGGCCTGGCTCCGGCGCGGCATTGTTGGCGTCCGGCGGCATGGGCGGAGGGCCGCCGTTATCCGGGCCGTTGCCCAGGTCCGGCGGCGGCGGCCCGGGCTGGTCCGCGGGCGGGGTGTTGGTGTTGGAGTTGGAAGTGTCATCCCCGGGCGCGGGCTGCGCGCTGGCCGAAACCAGCAAGCCCGCCAAGCCGGCGGCAATCAGGCTCAAGATAATTTTTTTCATTTGTTTTCCTTTTCGCGTTGTTGCATTAGTCGTTTTAAAATGTCATTCGGCTCGCCCGCCGAGGTGGGCGCGGCCGGCGTGGCGCCGGCGCTTTCGCTGATGGGGGTAATTCGCATTGCTGTCAGGATGATTAGAATACTTCGGGCGATCCGGATTAAAAATGTTGTGGTCGGCGATAAAATGGCTGAACGAAACGTAATCTAGTGGGCCGGGAATGCGGTTCGGTTGGCTGGACGCAAAAACGGCGCCCGCCATGCCGGTGGCAATCAGGTTCAAGGAAATTCTATTCACTGGTTTTCCTTTGCGCGCCGTTCCATTAGTCGTTTCAAAGCTTCACTTGGCTCGCCCATTGCGGCGGGCGCGGCCGGCGTAGGGCCGGCGCTTTCGCTGCTGGACGAACCGGTGTTTCCCGAGTCACCGGACGCCGCCGGAATCTCACCTGCCGACGCCAGCACCCATTTGCCATTTTCCTGCCGGAAGCCCTCGCCCACTTTCATTTCGGGCTGCTCCTTCTTGTCGGCGGATTCCAGCCGGACACTGTTCTGCGTAATTTCCGTGATGGTGTAGTTGGCAATTTTGCCTCCCACTTGGAGCACCTTGCTGAGGTCCGCGCTGTTGCCGCCAAAAAAGGCGAACATCCCCTTTTCGTAGTTCATCGTGCCCACGAATTGGATGCCGGGCGTGCCATTGCGGCGGCTCGGGGGGCGGGGGCGATAAGTGGAATTCCGATTGTAATAATGCGGCACGCGATTCGGATTAAAAATGTTGCGGTCCGTGATAAAATGGCTGAACGATGGGTATTCTTGCGGGCCGGGGATGCCGTTTGACTGGCCGAAGGCGGCGGTGCCGGCCAGCAAGGCCAGCAGGCCACAGACAAGGCGGGATGGGAAACATGCAACATTTAACATCCAACATCCAACATCCAACATCCAGTGAATTGCCCCGCCCATCCCCTTGGAGGTTGGGCGTTGAATGTTGAATGTTGAATGTTTCTTAATTCGGGTAATTTTCATTTCTTGTCCTTTTGCAAAAGGGCCAGTCCGTTAATTTCCACGCCGAGGGTCATCTGCTGGCCGCTAACATCATGCGCGCTCAATTCCACGGAGTCCAACCGCACCATCATGGGGCCTTTTTCGATGTCATAAAGGAACTTGCTCAAGGCGCTCAGGTCGCCGGCGGTTTCCACCCGGCAATCCAGCGTCAGGTAATTCGTGCCCTCGCTTTTCCACTGCGGCATGATGCTGGTGATTTCCGCGCCGCTGTCGTGCGACCAGCCATCCATGGCCTTCAAGAGTTTCTGCTCCGCCCCTTGCAACTGCTGGACCGCCCCCTGCGCGCTGACTGGCAGGGCGTTGGCCTGCATGTCGCGCCAATGGCTGCGGATGGCGGTCTCGCGCTGGATCATCCGGTTGCCCTCCTTGATCTTGGTGCGCAGGTCGCCGATTTGCTTCTGCCGGTCGGACCACCAGCCGAAAATAGGGGGAAAAATGAAGCTGACCGCCACATATAGCACCACCACCGAGAGGGTGAGCACCACCAAAAAGTCCTGCCGGTTCTTGATTTTCATTGGGCGACTCCGTTGAATTTGAAGCTGAACACAAATTGAATGGGCGGTTTGTTGCCGCGGCTGGATTCGAGATGCACGTCCGAAATCCCCGGCAGCTTGCTCAAGCTGGCCTGGACCTCCAGCAGCGAGGCGTTGTCCCGGGCGTTGCCCGAACAGTTCACCGTGCCATCGTCCCGGGTGGTGATGACTTTCGCCGTCACCATGCCCGTCTCGGGAAACGCCAGCGATAATTCGCGCATAATTGCCAGGCTGCGGTAGTCTCCGGGTTCCCACGGCCGAAACTCTTGGATCTGGTTCTGGATCGCCTGGAGTTCCGTGACCTTGACCCGAATCTGCGACCACTGCGAACGCAGCCGCCACAGTTGGAATTGCTGGAACAAAAACAGGCCCAGCACCAGCACCCCCACGCCCGCCGCGATCGCCCCGGTCGTCCGCCACCGGCCCGAGGCATACTTCGTGGCGAACTGCTCGAGGAGCGTCGGTTTAGGCGGCAGAAACTCAAACGCCGGGGCCTGCTGCGTCAGGACATTCGCCGCCAGGCTGAATGCCGGCGACAGCGACGTGTCCGGCGGCAGCGTCACGGCAAAAGCGTCCGGCGCGTAGGCGAAGACGGTTTCCACTTTCAACCCCATCGGCTCAAATCGCAGCTCCATTTCGTCGGCTAACTGCTGGGCGAGGTCACGCGGGCCGAAAATGCGGATCCGCTTGATTTGCGCGCGCAGTTCGCCCGGCAACTGGCCAAGGGTCACCCGCGCTTCCCGCGCCACGACCTCCGTGTGCAGTGTCCGGCGGCTGCCTTCCGTTTCAATCGCGCCTTCGAGCGCGCGCAGCGCCGCCACGCCGCCGCCGCCGGTGACCTGCAAGCCCACGTTGCTCTCGCCGATGGCCAGGGCCAGCACGCCGCCGGAGGCTTCCTCGCCGGCGGGTTGCAGCGCGGAGATGCCCAGTGCAAAACTGGCCGGCTTCAGTTTGGCCGCCAATAAAATCTGTTCCAGGGCGGTTGCGTGCGCCTTGGGGATGCCGCCAAGCAAAACCAATTTTTTGCCGCCGGCCAGCGCGCAGCGCGAGTCCCCGATCTGCAGCGTCGCCGCGTCGGTATGAAAACCCTTCTCGGCTTCTAACTGCAACAGGCTGGCGGCGTCGGCCGCCGGCAGCGGCGGCAGTTCGGTCTGCGCCGTCATCACCCATTTCAGCGGCAGGCCCACGACGCAGTCGCGTTCGCGCACGCCCGCGGCGTCGAGCTGGTTGCGGATCTCGCGGCCCGCGAGTTCCGGGGCGGCGGTGAGCGGATCAAGTGCGAGCGGCGCGGAAAAACTCCGCAGCTTTTGCACCGCGCCGTTGGTGCGCCGCAGCACCACCCCGTCCAGCTTGCCGCCGTCCAGCACCAAGCTGAGCACGGTGGTCAGTTTCTTGCGCTTGCGAAATATCAAATTAGGTTTCATTGCGTGAGTCGTAGCGCAGGCTTTCCCGCCTGCGGGTTCACGGGACTTTCCAGTCCCGTGTTTCTGCTGGAACTGGCGACCGGAAAGTCGCCAGAAACCGCAGACAAGAAAGTCTGCGCGACGAATGCATTCGCCGCCCCGCCCTGTCCGCCAAGGTCAGTTGTGATTCTTGTGTTCATTGCGTGTTGTTCGCCAACAAATTTTCCCGCACCTTGTCGCCCAGCGCCCAGCCGAGCCGGCTCAGGTCCTGGCGATATAAGATGATTGGCGCGCCGTTGCTGACATCAAAGACAAACTTCACGCGCCGGTAACCGCGCCCATACGCGCCCACGGCCGCGATGTCCGCCGTGAACTGGTAGCTGTGCGTGGTGATATAGTCGCCATTTTTCGCCAGCGCCGTGACGACCGGGCTGGTGTTGCCGAGGGCGTCAATGACCCAGGCCACGGAACTCAAATAGCCCGCGTTCTGCTGGCGATAGGTCACCAGCGTCTGCGCCGCGCTTTCCGCCGTGGACTCATCCGCGTTTTGGCCCATCGCGCCCATGAACAACGCGGTGAGCACATCCACATTGGCGGTGTTGACGTTGACGCGCTTGCGTATATACAAGGTCGTGTTGGTATAGGTGGTGATGTTGTTGGCCAGATTCGCGAAGTCCGACGAACTCATCCCGGCGTTTCTGCACTGGAGCGCAAAGCCAAAAATGCCCGCGTAAGGCCGGTTGGTCAGTTGATTGACGTAGCTGGTGCTGATGCCGGCATTCTGCAATAGTGCCTTGATCTTGGCCGAGGATGCATTGACCACGTTGGTCAGCGAAGAGCCATCGGCGTGAAAATTCGGTTCGCGCGTATAGACTGTGCAGTATTCAAAGAGCCCGGGCTGCAATTCGCCATTGCCGTTCAAGTCCGTTTCGTTCTTGTCGAGCACGCCGTTCCGATTGAGGTCCGCCCCGGCGAGCAGGCTGATGTCCGCACCATAAACCAAATGGAGTTCATCCACGGTCTCGAATGGCGCATTCTTGTCCTCGTAACCGAGCGACGCATAATCCGGCGAAACAATGCCATTGGTGCCGCGCCAGTCCATGATGTAGTTGGCAAAGTCCACGGTCATGTTGGGCAGGTACTGGAGAGTATTGGTGCTGATATTGTTCAAATTTAATTTACCCCCCTCGTCCACGAGGCCCCAATACGGTTCGGTGGGGTTGTCCGCGCCGGGGTCGCGCCCAATGAGCCAGAATTTGGCGTCGCCCACCGGCACGGCCGCGCATTTGAACTGCGTGTTGTCCGGCATGGCGCCGTTGGTGGCAAAATTCTGCAGGATGAAGGTCACGTACCGCGCCGCACCCTCGATGGCTTGGTCCGCAGCCAATCCGTTCATGCGGTTGTCGGACGCGGTCAGCTCGTAGTGCATCGAGTTGGCAAAATAGAGCGCGATGCTGACCAAGCCGATGGCGATCCACAATACTATGATCAGGACGGAGCCGTTTTGAGACCTGCGACAACATCCAACATCCAACTTCCAACGCCCAACATCCAAGGAAGCGGCGCGCCCGGGGCCGGTTGGCCTTGGGCGTTGCATGTTGAATGTGGAATGTGGAATGTTCATCTTATCCGCCCGTGGCCGTGAGCACGGCATTGGTGCGCGGCTGCGAGTCAATCGGCACCACAATTTCAATCGGCCCCAAATCCGCCCGCCCGGCCATCTGGATGTCCACGCGCACCGCCGCCGGCAGGTTGGTGTTAATCGCGGTCGGGTCTGTCGTGTCCCAGGTGTCATTCCACTGCGCGCCGTCGTAGCAGGAAAACTTCAGGCTCGCCACGCCGCTCAGCATGAGTTGGTCGCTCACGTCCGGAGTGGTGGCCGCGAGCAGATTCCGCATGACGCTGCGATACAAATCCCGGCCGATGGCGGACGCGACGGTGGGGGTTTTCAGTTCGTAGGTCACGCGCTGGATGTCGCCCCACGGCTCGTTATCGCTCAAGGCGCCAGTCGCCGTGAACATTTCCACCGCCACCGGATCGCTCACGCCCACACTGGTGAGACCAGTGCCCACGCGAAATCCCCCGGACAAAATCTTGCTCGTGCCGTTGGTGGTCGTGACGGCGCATTCCAAGTCGCGTTTCAAAAACGCGACCGCCGCATCCACCGGCGAGGCGGCGTCCACCATGTCGGCCGTGACATTGCGCAGGTGCAGCGAGGAAAAGAACGCCGCGTTCACCACGATGAGCACGATCGCGGCGATGCCGATGGCGAGAACCATCTCGATCAGCGTAAAGCCGCCGCGTGAATGACGCATGACGCATGACGAATTGCCCCCGCAGGCGCCATTGATTTGCCGGCGCTGCGTTTGCCATTCGTCATTTGTCATTCGTAATTGCATTTGCTATTGCATTGTCCCCATTCCGGTGGGCTGCGATTGCACCGTTCCCGTTCCAGTGGGCTGCGCGGCCGTCTGCGAATTGGCCAGCGTGCTTAACCGCACCGTAAAATCTTTGCCTTGCGCGGAATAGGTCACTTCC
>Ga0316226_1003335_pt1 | contig 13860 bp, 12 predicted proteins | sample TBH18017metaG_FD_206009 | JGI IMG/M metagenome (GOLD analysis project Ga0316226, IMG submission 206009) | Freshwater microbial communities from Trout Bog Lake, Wisconsin, USA - TBH18017 | ecosystem: Environmental > Aquatic > Freshwater > Lake > Hypolimnion/Profundal zone | place: USA: Wisconsin... | reverse complement strand
CAAATCAAGCCGACTGAGCCACCGCCGGCTTAAAGGCCTCGATGGCCTCGATTCGGTGGTGGTGGCGAACGTTGTTCACTTCGAACTCGACTTCGTCGCCGATCTTGCGGTTGAGGAATGATTGGGCTACGGGGGAGAGGTAGCTGACGACGCCTTTCTCCGGATCCGAGTCCCAAGCGCCCAGAATCGTGAACTGTTCCGGGTGGCCATTGGCCAGGTCGACCGACCGCACGATGGTGCCGATGCCCGCCACGTCAATGCGAGGATTGGCGAAGTCGGTGCCCCGGGCGCGAACCAGTTGGCTCTCCAACTCGGACTTTCGCCGCATGAGCAGCTTCTGCATCTCCTTGGCGGCCTTGTACTCGTGGTTCTCGCGCAAATCGCCATAACTGCGCGCGATGGCGATCTCTTTGGAATTGGCCGGGATCTTCTTCTCCACCATCTCGTGGTATTCGTTCTTGCGCCGTTCCAAACTCTCCCAGGAGACGACCAGGTGGCTTTCCTGTTTGGTTTGTTCGCCGGAGATGAGCGACTGGATCGCGGGATAGCTCTTGACAATCCGGGCCAGTAACGACCGCTTGTCCATGTCATCGAAGCAGGGCGACAACTGCAAGGCACGCGTGAGGTCCTTGATGAGCTCCAGATCGGCCGAGCCGATGAGTTCCACCAAGAGTTCCTGGTCGTCGAGGATGAAATCGCGGAGCCGGTTGGAGCGGCGCTCGTTGAATTGGTCCCGCTCCATGGCGGTGAGCATGGCGCGGAAGACCTCCGGGCCCAGGATGTCGGCAAAAGAGTCGTTCCGGTCCTTGGCCAGCCACAGGAGCAGTTCGCTGCTGGCGGCGTGCTGACTGATGAGCCGCGCCAGGGTTTCCTTGAGTTGCTCCATCTTCCCCTCGTTAATGAGGATGGCGGCAAACTCGTGGCAAAGCTTAGCGGAGACCCCGTTCATGGTCGTGCGCAGGACCTCCTGCCACTGTTCGGGGGTGGCCGCCTTGAAGGATTCCAGGGATCGTCGGTGTTTGGCGGCCGGCAGAGCTTCCATGAGCGCCCCCAACTTCGCTTCCTGGGCCCAGATCGCGCGTGCACCCACCTCATCGGGCGCGGCTTCGAGGCCGCCCATCGCGGCAATATCATCCCGGGCAAAAATGCCTTCGAGGGCGACGGCTGGCTGCGTGCGTTGGTAGCTGGGAATTTCGGCGTTCAGGGCGATGACGACCTCCTCGGCGGCGGTCTTGCGATCCGTCAGATCGTCCGCATTCTTAAGCAACTCGCCAGCGACCACTACCCGAGCTTTGAGGCCCTTGGCCGCGCGAAACTCGCCCAGCAGGCGATCTTGCAGCGAAATCTCTTTCACCTGGTAGATCACCGGGTCGGTCTTCTTGATTGGCACTTGAAAATGCCCGTCCTTTTTGAGTTCCCGTTTCGCGGTTTCCCACCATTTCTTCCAGTCGTCACGAATGACGTCGGGCACCAGGACCTGCTGGATTTGATCGGGGGTGGCTTTGCCACCGTAGCTGTTGAGCACTAACCGGATGAGCTCCAGGTGATTGGACCCGGCGATTTGGCGCAAACCATCGATATCTGCCGCCTTCCGGGCGAGAATATGGTCTTTGGCAATGGGCTTGAGCGACTCCGCGGCGAAAGCGAGGTCCATCGTATGCGCGGGCCTGCCGGGGAAATCGATGGTAAAACGCGCAAAAACCGGATCCATCGTCTTGATCCGGCCGAATCCCCAGCTCCGGTGCATACAGAAGCCGCTGGTGGTGAGCTGCACCAACGGCTCAATGTGGTGGCGGTCCAGTTTTCCTGCCGCCGCCAGTTTTTCGAATTCTTCTCTCATAAAGTCTCTTCTCGCTCGCTTTTCCCCTCTGGGGAATGCATGTATTAAAGGACGTGAGCCAACAAAATCCAAGAGAAATCGCGGTGCGGGTGCTTCAACCCCGCCCGCGCGGTGAGTATATTGAGCATTTGCTAGAGGCTGCGCTGGCCCAAGCGCAACTCTCATCCGCCGATCGCCATCTATGCCAGGAGCTAGTATATGGGATCGTGCGCTGGCAAGCAACGCTCGATTGGCTGATCGAGCGGAAGGCCCGCAATCGCCCGACCGCTGCCCTGCTGTTGAATATCTTGCGCCTCGGGCTTTACCAGGTCTTTTGGCTGGATCGCATCCCCAACCACGCCGCCGTGAACGAAAGCGTCGAGTTGGCCAAGAAGCACGGCTTCAGCCACCAGTCCGGGTTCGTCAACGCTCTGCTCCGCGGTTACCTGCGCGATTTCGAGGCCACCCGGAGTGTCCTGGCCGGCCTCAAAACTTCCCAGCCGGACCTGGGATACTCGCATCCCCAGTGGTTGGTCGACCGCTGGCAGAGACAATGGACTCCCGCCGGCGCCGCCGCCTTGATGGAATGGAACAACACGCCCCCGCGCTCCTTCGCCCGCATCAACACACTCCGGGCCGATCCCGCCAAACTCCTGGTCCAATGGCACGAGGAAGGGGTCACCTATGAATTGGCGCACCACGATTGGTTCGACGAGAACCTCGTGTTCGAGCTGAAGTCGCACCCGTCGCTGGCGGCTCTGCCCAGCTTCCAGGACGGCCTGTTCTATGTCCAGGATCCCAGCACCTTGCTGGCGGTAAAAGAACTCGATCCGCAGCCGGGTCAAACCGCGTTGGATTTTTGCGCCGCCCCCGGTGGCAAGCTGACTTACCTGGCCCAACTCATGCGCAACCAAGGGCGCTTGCTGGCCCACGATACGGACCGCGAGCGCCTCCAGTTGGTGCAACAGAATTGCGCTCGACTCAGCGTCGCGATCATGGAGCCGGCAGCCTTCGGAAACCAGGTGCCGCCACCACCGAGCGCAGCGGCTGGCCCGGGCTCGGTTCCGCGCTTTGATCGCATCCTGGTGGATGCGCCTTGCTCGAATACCGGGGTGATGCGGCGGCGAGTGGATTTGCGCTGGCGCATCCGCTGGGAAGAAATTGAACGGCTGAAGCAGGGACAGCTCGCGCTCCTGCGGCAAGCGGCCCCGCACTTGAAACCCGGCGGGCGGCTGGTTTATAGCACTTGCAGCCTCGAACCCGAAGAGAACGGTGCCGTGGTTAAGCAGTTCCTGGAGGAGCATCAGCGATTCTCGCTGGTTGCGGAACGTCAACTGACGCCTATGGTGGACCAGGTGGACGGCGCCTATGTAGCGGCGGTCGTCGAGCACTCGTCGTCAACGCTATGAGTGGCCGCGTTGGCTGAGATCCGAGTCGTCGCTCCGGTGAGGTTGATTTCCCGTCTTGCCGGCTGTGAGACGGGGGGCTATTTTGCCTCAGGATTCGCGCCATCACTCCGCACTGGATGAACCAAGCTGAACATGAGAAGAAGCAAGCCGCCCTCAAATCGGTCTTGGCTGCCCTGTTCCTGACCGGGATCAAATTGGTGATTGGCGTCATGAGCCGCAGCTTGGGCGTTCTGGCCGAGGCTGTGCATTCAGCCCTGGACCTGTGCGCCGCCCTCCTGACCTATTTCGCCGTGGGAGTCTCAAGTAAACCGGCTGACAAAGAACATCCCTATGGCCACGGAAAAGTGGAAAATCTGTCGGCCTTAGCGGAGACGCTCCTGTTGCTGGCCACCTGTGCCTGGATTGTGCGGGAGGCTTGGGATCGGCTGGTCGGCCGGCACGAACATGTGGACGCTTCCATCTGGGCGTTCCTGGTGGTGCTCATTTCGATTGGGGTCGACATCTCGCGCTCCCGAATGCTGATCCACGCCGCCCGCAAACACCACAGTCAGGCCCTCGAGGCTGACGCCCTCCATTTCCGCACCGATATCTGGAGTTCCGGCGTGGTTTTGATCGGCCTGCTGGGGGTGAAGTTGGGGGACTGGTTCCCGTCGCTGGCAGTGCTGGTCAAAGCCGACGCCATCGCCGCCCTGGTGGTGGCGGGTATTGTCGCCACGGTGTGTGGCCGGATGGGTTACAAGACCGTCATGGAGCTCCTGGATACCGCCCCGGTGCAGATGGCCGATCAGGTGAAGCAGATCGTCGAATCGGTGGATCACGTCAGAGATTGCCACGCCATCCGGGTCCGCTCGGCTGGCGCGGAGATCTTCATCGATGCGCATGTCGTTCTCGATGGCAGCCTCTCGCTTTCCGAGGCACACCGGATCGTCGACAATGTCGAGGCGGCAGTGAAGCAGCGCATCCCCCGCGCTGACATTACCGTCCACGCTGAGCCGCCCGAGGCGGTCTAACCGCGCCCCCCGAATAGCATTACTGGGTGGGTTTCAGAACGGCCACGAAACCGCCGCGCGGCAGGGTGCTGACGGCGAATCCTGCCGTTGAGTCGATGGCTCGTTCCGTGGAATGGAACGAGCGGGGATCTGCTCCGTCGGCAATGGTCGTTAGATCAAACCGACCGGCCGGGAGCCAACTGCCGGGCTGGACCCGGATTTCGCGCGGGCGGTTTTCTCCGTTCACCCCCGCCACGTACCAAGTGTCGTTCTTCCGGCGAGCCAGGACGGCGAATTGGCCCGGATAACCGTCCACGAAACGGGTCTCATCCCAAGCCACGGGCACCGTTTTCAAGAACTGTTTCGGAGCCTCGGGCAGTGACAGGTAGGCCTCGGCCTTGTCGGTGAGATGCAGCCACCCGGTTTCAAAAAGCACCGAGAGCGCCAACTCGTGAGCCCAGGAGGTCTGGTGCGGGTAACGGTTGTCGGAGAATCCCACCGGCGTGTAGTCCATCGGGCCAACGGCGTTGCGCGTAAAGGGGAGGATGGTATTTTGCGCGGGCGCGCGTTCCGGGTACTGCGGGTCGAAGATATAGCATTCTTCGCCGCGGACCCCTTCCATGGACATGAGGTGCGGATAGGTCCGCTGCCAACCCCGCGGCAGGGTGCAACCGTGGAAGTTCACCATGATCTTCTGCTCCGCCGCGTCCCGCATAATGCCCTGGTAAAGGCCGATGACGTCCTGTTTGTCGCTTTGGAAGAAATCCACCTTGATGCCCTTCACCCCCCAATCGTGGAGCAGGGCGAACTCGTGTTTGCGGAGCTCAGGGTAGGTGAGGCAATCGCGTGGTTTTTCGGTCACCACGTTGTGCGGCCCGCCGGAATTGTACCAGAGCAACACCCCCACGCCCTTGGTCTTTGCGTAGCGGATGACATCATGGATGTTGCCGTGGTCCATGATCGTCCAATTCGCATCCACCAGCACGTATTCCCAGCCCATCTCGGCGGCGAGATCGACGAATTTGAGTTGCTTGGCGCCGTCGGTGGGACTGGGGTTGTCCGACCACCAACTCCAGGCGACGCGGCCGGGGCGAACCCAGTCGGTCTCCTTGAGCCGGTTTGGGGCGCTGACGTCATCCACCAGCGTGGATTCGACGATCGCGGCCAGCGAATCACCGGCCATGATCACCCGCCAAGGCAGTTCCCAAGGCAGGGTGGAGGACGGCTGCACCGAACCCCGAGCGTTTCCCTCGGCCGGTTGCGGCAAGGCAACCCGGTACAACCCGCTCTCCGCCGTGCTGGAGAGCCTTGACCCGCAGAAGGACGCCTCCAGGTTGGCCTCGGTGATTAACGCCCAGTGGCGGCGGTCAGCGGTCCGGAAGAGCAGGGGAAAGGACCAACCGAGTCCGGTCGGCGAGGGAGTGCCGACGGCGATCTCGTTTTCATAATACACCTCGTAGGCGGGTGAATAGGTGGTAGCCTTGTCGCTTGGGGCACACCAGAGTTTGGCGTCCAGTGGCAGGGCAAACCCAGTCGCCTCGGACTCCAGCGTCTGCACGCCTTCGAGGCCCGTCGGCAGTTGATACCGGAAGGCGAGGCCATGGTTGAACACCCGAACCACCAATGCCAAGGGCAGGCCGGCTCGGTTTCGGAATAAGAGCGAGAGCTCGTTCCCCCGGTTCCGGCAGAGGCGCTGCTTGCCGTGGGGCATCGTGTAGGCTTCTTCCACGGTTCGTTGGGGGATGGCCTGCACGAACTGCAAAGCGCTGGCGAAGTCCTGTTTTTCCAGCCGCAACCCGAGCGGCGACTCGCGAATGATCTCGGCGCGGCTGCCGTCCGCGCCCTGCTCGACTTGGTAAAACAGAGGGCCTTCCTTTTGGGGCAAGGTGATGGTCATTTTCAACTGTCCGTCCGGTGAGGCGACCGACCAACTGGCCGCTCGCGCGGCCACTTCCAGTCCGACGCCTGCCATTACCATTAGCAGCATGGCGCGGCAGCTTTCTCGAATAAGTCGACGACAGAGACGCAATGTATTCATGGCACGTGAGCCTAACCCCCACCTTTGCGCGCGACGAGTATAAAACTCCGGCAGTATAAACCTCTGGCCCAATTTAGGATTCGAAGCCTCCCGAAAGCTGGTCAGTGCATTTCCACCGCGCAGGACCCCAGGCCTCCCCGGAAGTAATGGAACTGGACATTCGGATGATCCGCCAGGAGCGACATGGGCACCGAGGTTTCCACGATGCGCTTGGAGATCATGTAGGCGGTCAGCCGCTGCCCGAACGGGTTGTCGTGGCTGCCGGCGTGCCAGATGGACACTTTCTCCGCCTTCCAGGTCTCGAACGGACCGACGCTGATGGCCATGGTCGGCACCCGGGAGATGTTGCCACCGCTACTGGTGCGAGCGTTCTGTGCCACCGTGAGCGGATGCAACTTCACGACGCGGGTCGTCAACTGGCGGTATTCCTGCGGTGGAGGCGGCTCGTGCTTCCACTTGCCGGCGCGCTGGGGCGGATCGTTGAACGCCCAGTGCTTCACATCGCCTTGCCCGCCCTGCATCACGGCGCAACGCACTCCAGCCTCCCAACTCTGGCGATAGGGCGCGGTGTCGGCTTTGGGAAAATGGAGATGCGCATCCGGCACGCGGAATTTCCTTTCGATGCGAGCAAAGCACAAATCACGGTCCGCCTTTTCGAAGGACAAGGGATGCGTGACCGGAACCTCCTTTCCGTCGAGAAACCACTCGTCCATACCCCAGAAGTGCCCCGAACGCACATCGAGTCCCAGAGCGTTCACCAACCGCGCCACCAGTGGAAGCTGTTCCGTGGGGCCGATGGGACCGCAGATACCGACCGGGTTGTCGTCGGTGCTTTGACGCCACGCATCGATATACTCCAGTGCCTCCGCCAGATAGAAGTCCTCCAAGGTGTCATGCATCACCACTTCGAAGCCCGGACGGGAAAGCCGTTCCAGGAGACGCGGGGTGAGCCGAGCCGCCGCCTCGATGATGTCCTGAGGCAGCGTGGTATAGTCCCACCAATCGGGCGAAATAGCACTGGGTTTGCGAGGCATAGGCAAGGTGTGGTTGAAGCGGGCAGACTAGTTGTTAAGCAGATTCCAGCAGGGATTCGTAGCGCGGGTTGACCAGATAGTCCGATCCGAGCGCATCGCGCAAGGGGTCGGCGCCGGCCGCGCAGAACCCGTAGTGCAAATGTCGGCGCCAACCTTCGGCATGGAGGAAACAGCCTGACATCGCACCCAATTCGCGCGAAAAGCCCTCCATCGTCAGGAGGTAATCGTTCATACCCTGAGAGGAGCCCAGCCATTTCTGCTGGCTGCGGTGCTCGGAGAGCGCGGCGGTTTTCGCGGCCTGTGCGCCCGTTGTATTCACGAAGGCACCAGGGATAATTCGCCGACGGAGCGGGTCACGGAGGCCATGAGGCATGGCATGATACACCGTGACCTCACCGTCCACCGGCTGGCGTGACGGCTGGGTCCTGAAATTGCGCATGCCCCGGACAAATGCCGCGGTGACCACCAACCGGCACGCGTTGGTGTGATCCTCCATGTAGTCCTGCGGCGACGGAGCCAAAAGAATGCCCGGATTGACCTCCCGGATTACGGCTGCCAACCGCCGCAAGGTAGGTCGCTCGTAGTAGATGTTCAGGTCGTCCACAAGACTTTCGTGAAAGACGGCGCCGAGTACGTGAGCAGCGCTCCGGCTCTCTTCGCCGCGAATGCGCCGGAGCCTCGCCACCGGATGCTCGGCACTGCCGCAAGACCCACTGGCGAGGTTCAGATAATGGGTTTCCCATCCGGCCTGTTTCAGGCACCTCAGCGTCCCGGCCATCATGAACTCAATGTCGTCCGGGTGCGCTCCCAGGGCCAATGCGATCCTAGCGTTCATGCAGGTCCTTGGTTATCAATGGCGGAAGGGGTGGGATTCGAACCCACGGTACGGTTGCCCGTACGTCTGATTTCGAGTCAGGTGCCTTTAACCACTCAGCCACCCTTCCGACCGTTGATAATCAATGACTTATGACGCTTCCAAAACTCGCGTATTGACAATCTGATACTGCATTCTGATAATGCATTCTGATACTGTTCGCATGAATACGAGCGAAACAGACCAGAATCCAATCTGGCAGAAGACGCCTTACGCAAACTTGGTTCGTTACGAGCCATCGGGGAAATATTTTGCACGACTGCGCGTCCGGGGCAAGCTAATTCGCCGGTCGCTCAAGACCACTCAATTGCGGGTCGCCAAGCTCCGTTTGGGTGACCTGGAAAAGGGTGAGCGCCAGAAGGCGGAGCATCAAACCGCGGTCACGGATGGGGGCATGACGTTCGGGGATGCCCTGGCGATTTACCGGCAACGGCTCAACGGTGACGGGTCGCTCAAACCGCGCAGCAAGGAGTATCGGGAGGAGCGGATTGCCGCACTGCTCAAGACCTGGCCGGGAATCGAGACCACGGATGTGCGGAAGATTTCAAAGCACGATTGCCTGACCTGGGCCGCCGGCTTCGGCCAAAAGGCTGCGCCCTCGAACTTCAACAACACCGCCGGGACGCTGCGGTTGGTGCTCGGCGTGGCCGAGGAGGCGGGCGGCATCTATGACAATCCGGCCCGGTTCATCAAACGCGTGCGAGTTCTGCCCAAGAGATTGCAGCTTCCCGACCATGGTCAGTTCGTCAAACTGCTTGATGCGATTGACAAGGCGGACGGCGGATGGAACCACCGGTGCGCCGCGCTGGTGCGGTTCCTGGCCTTCGGTGGGTTTCGCAAGAGCGAGGCCGCCAACGTCACCTGGGCGGACTGTGATTTCGACAAGGGGGAAATCCTGGTGCGCGGCGATGCCGAAACCGGCACCAAGAATTGGGAGGTGCGCCGGGTCCCGATGATTCCTGACATGAAGCGACTGTTGACGGAGCTCCGTGCCAAGAGGGTGGGGGAAGCCCTGACCGAAACGGTCATGGAAGTCCGGGAATGCCAGGGCGCGATTAATTCGGCGTGCAAAAAGCTGGGGATTGCTCGGTTCACGCATCATGACCTGCGCCACCTTTTCGCCACCATGTGTATCGAGTCGGGAGTGGATATTCCGACCGTAAGCCGCTGGCTCGGCCACAAGGACGGCGGCGCATTGGCGATGAAAGTCTATGGGCACTTGCGGGACGAGCATTCGGTGAGTATGGCGCAACGGGTGACTTTCGGACCGGTGGAACAGGGCAAGGTGATTACGCTGAACGCGGCGAAGGCCAACTAGGCTATGGAAGGTGAGACGGAAGTGAATGAGCGGCGGGAGCAGTGGCTGGAGCGGCTCGGGAATGAGCTTATCAAGCTGGAGCCTTTGATGCCTTCGAGGCTCTTGCCGGAAGAAGAAGGGTGCCCCGAGTGGGTTGAGCGAGTAGAGCGGGAGGTCGGTGCGGTTATGTTTCCCCAGGCGAGGCCCAAGGAGGGGCCGGGTTTGACGCCGCAACGCATGGGCGCACTCCTAGGCCATGAATGCGCTCAAGCCGTCTGGCTGATGGAGTGGTTCGAGGCACAGGCATCCGTGGTGCAGAACGTCGCGGCGGCAGCGCCGGAGGAGGGTTTGGCGAGGGCGGAGGCTGCCTCGGAATCTATCATCGGAAAATGGTATCCAGCCATGCGACGGTTGGCGAAGTTCGCGCTTTGCTCGAGCGTGGACCAAGGCTTCGAGGACATGTCGGAGTTCTTGTTGGCGTTCGCGAAAGCGTTCGCCTCCAAGCCCAAGTCGTTTAAGGTGGGCGAAATGGGCAACCCAACGTTCGAGATTTACGTTTTCATGCTGATATACTGGCGGGTCATTAACTCCCTCAAGTCGGTTCGGGAGTTGCACGAACTCTTGATTCGAGTCTTCGGAGTGCATCGCGTTGGCGAACTGAAGCGGGTTGAGAAGATCTGCCAGCGCATGGGCCTCCATTACCGCAAGCCTGGGCGGCCAAAGCCGACCCCGTAATTCAGACACGATAGGCTTCCTCCTGTCGGTATTACAGTGCTCCCGAGTTCGCTAGAACGGGGGCATGTCTGCTGAAGTCATACCGAATAATACCGTCCCCAAGCTGGGGTTCAATCGAGTCGAGGCGGCCAAGGCCCTCGGCGTGAGTCCGGCGACAATCGACCGGCTCACGCTTCGAGGCTTGCTCCGTCCCTCGCGTGCGACGCGCCGTCCCATTTACGCGGTCAGGGAGTTGGAGCGGTTTCTCCGGGAGACTACCAAGGTCGCGCAATGGGCCGTCGTGGGCAACCTTGGAAGATAGGGGGCCGCGGTGGGGCAGGCGACTTTTGCAGGCGGTGCGGTGACGGCGCGCGAAGCTGGCCAGCGGCCGCTTCCCCTGGCCGATGAGGACGGCTTCAGCCGGGCGGAAAGCGAATCCCTCGTTGCTGCCATTACAGCCCTGGCGACCCGGAGGAGAAAGCGGCGACAGGGAAAAGGGGCGGGGGCGGAGCGCGGCGGAGCCGCGCCCGCCCCGCCTCTTCCTTGTCTATTTGAAACAACTGCATCGGATGACGACCGGCCTCCACTGCCTGGGCCGCGGAAGAAACAGGCGCAGGCGTTGACGGAGAACATCAAGTGGATGGCAGAGGCTTTCGGGCGGGAGTGCATTGGGTTCCTAACCCTCACCCTGGGCGACCTGGATGCGGGCGGGAGGTTCCGCAACCTGCGAGACAGGAAAGAGGCGCAAAGGCGGTTCCATTCGCTACTGACTAACGAGATTTCGAGGCGGTACCTGTGCGGGGTGACGGTCACGGAACGCCACGCCAACGGCGGCATTCACTTCCATTTGGTGGTGGCGTGTCGGAAGGACATCCGAGGCGGTCTCGATTTCGCGGCCTGCTTTCCGCCCAAGGATGCCAAGGGCAAGCCGCAGTACAGGCCGGATTACTCCTCGGCAAGCGATGCCTTGCGGCGGGAATGGGCTTACTGGCGGCGGGTGGCGAAGCTATACGGTTTCGGGAGGCACCAACTGCAACCGATGCGGGAGAATGGCGAGGCGCTTGGGCGTTACCTGGGCGCTTACTTGCGGAAGGACTGGGACCACCGACTGCCAGAGGATAAAGGGGCGCGCTGTGTCCGCTACTTCGGCCACTGGTCGAAGCGGGTCCGGCGCAAAGGTGAACGCGAGGGGCCACCGCACTGCGCCCGGTTCGGCTGGTTGACACCGAGGGCGCGAGCCTGGCGGGAGATGGTCTCGCAGGTCGTCATCGTTCTGAACTGGAAAGGCGCCAGGATTAGCGAGCGCAACATCAAGGACATCGTTGGCGCGCGCTGGGCCTGGAAGGTGGGCAGGCTGTTTGAATCGGTGCGCTTCGAGACAGCGCACGTGAAAGACGAAGCGGTGCGCCGTGTCATCGAGGAGGCGAATTTCAAGGTCCAAGTGCGTTGGCTATCTGGCGGCGGCGACCCGGCCCGGAATTGCTGGTGGCACATAACGGAAATCACCCTGGACCATTTGAGGGCGTCGCCGGAGTGGAAACGGGAAATGGAGGAACTGGAACGAGCCAAGGAGCCCGAAGCCGCTGAGCGGAAAGGGTTGAAAGTACTGGCTGAACGACGCGCACAGGAGGAGGAGAAGTACCGGCTTCTCCGTGAAGTCGCGGCGGAGTTCGATGGGCTCGGGGTTCCTGGGCAGCCATAGCGGGGCCTGCCCAACCCCTGGGGAACCCAAGGAGAAACGTTCAGACGCCAAGGAGGTGGCCTCTCAGTGGCGGGCGTGGGGCGGGAGGCGCGGCCAGTGGCTGCCGTCTTGTGGCTGGGGCCTGGACCGCGCCATCCCGGCCCGCCACTCTATCCGGGGATTAGGGTCCGGGAGCGTGTCCAATGGTCTCGGGGGCTTTCGGTCTGGTGCTGGACGTGCAAGAAACAGGTTGACGTGAAGCCTACTTCGGGGATAAGCAATTCACAGCAATTGACGTGTTCAGAAAATGAAGACCTTTGGATTCATGAACCAGGATAAACGAACCGCTGGTGCATCACGTTCGGTTACTATGGACACGCCTAGTCTGGTCTACGGGTCCCCGATTCGGCTGGCAAGGACGGCCGCGGGCACCATCCTGCTAACCGTTGCTCTTGCTGCGTCTGGGCAGGGAACGACGACCGTCACATTCGACCAGTGGCCCTCGTTTTCGCGGGCGCAGAACTACAGTGAACAGGGCGTGTGGTTCCACGTCGTTAGCACGAACGGTGTCCCCGTATCCCAAATGACGGAGGAGCCCTCGGGCGGTGCGAATGGCTCCCCGTACATGCTCTTCAACCGACTCTCTGGGACCGGCGACTACGTGACCATCAGCCTGGGGTCCGGGGGGGAATTCGGCGTGGCATCCATTGATTTGGCCAACCGCTTTGGCACCGCCGACGGGAGATTCGCGACATTTGGCGGTTATCGCGCAAACGGGCAACGTGTGTCCACGACCGTCGATCTTGGGGTCTTCTCCAACTTTACCACTTACCAACTGGGACCGGGATTCTCCTCTGGCCTGACACGATTGGAGGTTTCATCGGCAGATTGGATGATGGATAACCTTGCCCTCAGCGTGCCCGAGCCAGGCTGGGGATGCCTTTTCGTTCTGGGGCTACTCGCGCTCTTGAATGATGCTCTGATCAAGATGCGAGACGCCAAGACGCCTACCAAACCGCTGTGAGGAGGCAGAACCGCTGCCCGCAGATGAGCGCGGGTTGGGCGCCTCGCCGCTTATCGTTGCTCAGTTACCCCGCCCGACTGACGCAGAGCGTCGAGGCATGACTGTTGCGCCGTGGCACTGGGAAGGCCCTCGAAAATCTGATACTGCCATCTGATACTGTTTGCCATATGTCGCGCATATTCGGGAGGATTCAGGAGGACGGCGAAGTTAGGAAACGACTGAAAACATTGGTCGGGATGAGGTCCGAGGACTTGGGAGGAAGTGCGTTTGTCAATTTCGAGTCAGGTGCCTTTAACCACTCAGCCACCCTTCCAGCCGTTGTCTATCAGTCACTTACAGTGCTCTTGCCGCTGCCGTTTTTTTGCTTTGTATCCCGCAGACTTCGACCGTGAGCGACACGCAGGACACGCAGATTCAATCGCCTCGAAAACGAGAGGAACACCTGTCCACCGATGGCCAATGGCGCTCGTTTCCGAAAGTGCCGCACCTGCTGCAATACGTCAGCAACGGTAAATATTATGGCAGAATCAAAATAAACGGCAAGGTGATTCGCGAGAGCCGGGGAACCACCGCTTGGACCACGGCGAAGCTGCGGTTGACCGATTTTCTGAAACAGCACCAGGAGGCCCGCAACCGGGTCGACCCGCCCACCTTCAGCGAAGCGGTGGAAATCCTCAAACGAGATCTCGACCACGAGACCGGGGTTAAACCGCGAAGCAAGGAATACCGGCTGTTGTGCCTGCACAAGATTGAGACGACTTGGCCGGAGCTTCGGAAATTGCGTTTGGATGAGATCCCGGCTCCCGCGTGCAGGGCTTGGGCCGCTGCCCTCAACGGCAAAATTGCCAGCCACTAATACAACAACACCATCGGCACGCTCCGCATGGTGCTCCAGGCGGGCATCAAAGCTCACAAGGAAAACGGTGGGGCTGCCATCGAGAATCCCGCTGGCGAACTGAGCCGTGCGCGCGTGAAGCAGAA
>Ga0316226_1003330_pt1 | contig 13884 bp, 11 predicted proteins | sample TBH18017metaG_FD_206009 | JGI IMG/M metagenome (GOLD analysis project Ga0316226, IMG submission 206009) | Freshwater microbial communities from Trout Bog Lake, Wisconsin, USA - TBH18017 | ecosystem: Environmental > Aquatic > Freshwater > Lake > Hypolimnion/Profundal zone | place: USA: Wisconsin... | reverse complement strand
AGCAGTTCATGACTCTGGCTGGAGTACCGGTCCTCCTCCACAGCCTGCGCGCCTTCGCTTCAGTCGCACGCATCGAGCAGATCGTAGTCGCCGTACGCACCAGCGAGATGGAGCGCACCAACGAACAGGTTCGCGAGTTCAAGCTGGAAGGCCGTGTGCGCGTTGTCGAGGGCGGAGACAATCGGCAGGAGAGTGTCACTAACGCGCTTGCCGCGCTCAAGGCCGCGGAGGACGATATCGTTCTGGTGCATGACGCCGTACGCCCGCTCATCGATGCCGCCACCATCGAGCGCACCATCGACGCCGTCGCCAAGCATGGAGCTGCCATCGTCGGCGTGCCCGCAGTGGACACCATCAAGCAGGTGGAGCGCACCGCCGGTGGCGCCATCATCACCCACACCGTGCCCCGCGAGCTCGTCGTGCTGGCCCAAACCCCCCAGGGCTTTCGCTACGGACTCATGAAGCGCGCCTTCGCCGAGGCCGCCGCCGACGGCTTCGTGGGCACAGACGAGGCCAGTGTGCTGGAGCGCGCCGGCATCGAGGTGGCGGTGGTCATGGGCTCGCCACGAAACCTCAAGATTACGCAGCCTGGCGATTTAGAACTGGCTGAGTTCTACCTCAGCTGCTCCTAACCAACCTGCTGCCCCGGAGATTTTCGCAACCCGGCAGTGCAATCGCAGTTATAGGATATGAAACATGGGAATGCGCATCGGATACGGTTGGGACTCGCATGCCTTCAAGCCCGGCGTGCCTCTGGTCATCGGCGGGATGAAGATTGAGCACCACTCCGGGCTGGCTGGACACTCCGACGGAGATGTTCTGCTGCACGCACTGACCGACGCGCTGCTCGGTGCCGTGAGCGCCGGCGACATCGGCACCTTCTTCCCTCCCAGCGACGCGCGCTGGAAGAACGCCGACTCCTCCATCTTCCTCAAGACCGCGCTGGAAGAGGTCGCCACCGCCGGATATCGCATCGTCAACGTGGACACGGTACTCATCCTGATGGCGCCTAAGATTGTGCCCATCGCCGGCGACATCCGCGCGCGCGTGGCCGAGCTGCTCGAGGTCAAGCCCGGCGACGTCGGCATCAAGGCCAAGACGCCCGAGGGCCTGCCGCAGGAGAACACGGCCGTCGCGCACTGCACAGTGTTGCTGGAATCTATCGCTGCAGATGATGGGCTGGAGCGCATGGCCGCCACCGCTGATGTGGACGACGTGGTGCAGAACCTGGTGGGCGGTACGCCCTTCGGCGCCGGCCTCAAACGCAAACGCCCGCATTTTGATACCGAAGATTTAACTTAAGGAGAAGTAAATGAATAACGCCGTTTGTGTGCATCACACTTGCCCCATGCTTGCGTATCTAGGCCCCATGCTCATCATCGGAATCGCTATCGTGGCTGCGATTGTCATCATTCCCTACTGGCAGATCTTCAAGAAGGCTGGTTTCCCGGCGGCGCTCTCCATCCTGATGATGATTCCGCTCGTGAACCTCATCCTGTTGTATGTGTTGGCCTTCTCGCAGTGGAGAACGCAGCCGCCGCAACAGAGCTGAAGACACGCGACGCAACAGTGAACCTGCTAGCATCGGAGAGGCGCACTGCGCCCGCACCACACCATGACACCTGACACCCCAAAGCGCCCTGTGCGCACACGCATAGCACCCAGCCCCACAGGGGATCCGCACGTCGGCACGGCCTACATCGGACTGCTGAACTACCTCTTTGCACGGCAGCATGGCGGGCAATTCCTTCTGCGCATTGAAGATACGGACCGCGCGCGCTTTGTGGCGGACAGCGAGAGGATGATCTTCGAGGCGCTGCGGTGGGTGGGACTTACTTGGGATGAGGGGCCGGACGTGGGGGGGGCTTATGGGCCTTATCGGCAGTCGGAGCGGACGGAGATTTACCGGCAACACGCGCAGATTCTGTTAGATAGCGGCAGTGCGTACCGGTGTTTTGCCACGGCGGAGGAGCTGGAGGCGGAGCGGGAGCGGCAGCGGGCGGCCAAGCAGCCGCCGCGGTACAACCGTGCGGCGCACGCCGTAACACCAGAGCAGGAGAAGGCTTATCTGGCTGAAGGCAGGCCGTTTGTGGTGCGGATGGCGGTGCCGGCAGCGGGGTCTACAAGCTTCCGCGACGAGCTGCGCGGGGAGATAACGTTCGACCACGTGAACGTGGACGACCAGGTGTTGCTGAAGAGCGACGGTTTCCCCACGTACCACTTGGCGAACGTGGTGGATGACCATCTGATGGAGATTACGGACGTGATTCGGGCGGAGGAGTGGATCTCCTCGACCCCCAAGCATGTGCTTCTATACAAAGCGTTTGGGTGGGAGATGCCGCGCTTCTGGCATATGCCTTTGCTGCGGAACGCGGACAAGTCGAAGATCTCGAAACGGAAGAATCCGGTGTCGCTAATCTACTACCGCCAGGCGGGATTTTTGCCGCAGGCGGTGTTGAATTTTCTGGGGCTGATGGGTGGCGGTATGCCGACGCTGACCGAGCAGGAGATTGTCAGCAAGTCGCTGAATACAAAGGAGTCTGACATCTTCTCGCTGGAGGAGATGCTGGCGAAGTTCGACTTCCGGAAGATATCGCTGGGCGGACCGGTGTTCGACATGGTGAAACTGCGCTGGCTGAACGGCGAGTACCTGCGCAAGCTTACGCCGGAGGAGTTCTTGTCGGCGCTCAGAACCACTGTGTTTTCAGATGATTATCTGGCCAAGATGATACCGCTATTGCAGACGCGGATTGAGACTTTGGCTGAGTTTGGGGACACGGCGGCGTTCTTATTCCAGGACAAAATCGAGCCTGCGGAAGCGGTTTGGCTGCCCAAGAAGCGGACCGTGGAGGAGACGTTAGTCTTTGCGGGAGAACAACTTGCGGCGATGGAAGCGACGGCGTGGGAGCATGATGCGCTGGACGCCAGCTTGCGCGCGCTGGGCGTGGAGAAGCAGTGGAGCGTGAAGGAGAACTTCATGCTGCTGCGCGCAATCCTAACTGGCTCAACGACTTCGCCGCCAATCCTAGAGAGCATGGTGGTGCTGGGACGGGCGCGGACGGTGGACCGTGTGCGGCGGTTTCTGGAGCGGGAAAACGGCCGAAAGCGTGGGTAATCCACGGTAAATCGCTGGTGATTGTGTGGTGAAGTGATGGATAGTTGCTGGAGAAGCGATGGCTGTTTGATGGTTCAACGCATGGAGTTGTGGAGTATCCGAACGCTTCAATCGAGCGATCGAGTTTTCTTAAAGAAAACAATCAGGGATAAAGACAAAATACGCCCCCCAGTAACTTCGTTGCCTGGGGGGCGAAATCTATTTCACGGTGACGAGGACGGTGAAGGATGCCGTGCTGATGGGGAAGCACTGGCGGCGGTCGCAGGCCTGGTAGCGGAGGGTGGCGGGGAGGGAGAGAGTTCCCTGCCGGGCGGCACGGATGGGAACGTGGATGAGGAACTCACCGGAGTAGACGTTGAGGGGTGTGGTGCTGCCTTCGAGGGTGAAACTGGCGCCGGAGGCGTAGTGGATGTCTCCGAGTTTGACACCGGCGGGAGGGGTGAGGGTGAGGGTGGTGGGAATGAGGGTGTCGTCCAGCGGCTTGTGCGAATTGATGTGGAAGCCGTCGTCCACGCGGAAGGCGAGGGTGATGGATTGCGCTGCACCGTGGGTGATGGCGATGGGTTCGGGGAGGTAGTGGACGCCGGGCAGGGCTTTTTCGTGCGCGGCGTGGGTGATCTGCGCGGGAGCGGCGAGCGCGGCGGAGAGGAGAAGCGCGATGGCGGCGATGCGTGTCATTGCGTGGCGAGAATCTTCTGGATATTGGCGTTGACTTCGTTCTCGGAGGCGAGGCCGGCGGTCTGGGCGAGGACTTTGCCGTCGCGGCCGATGTAGAAGGTCTGCGGGAGGTAGTCGATGCCGCCGTAGGCGTGGGCGACGTCGCGGGTGCCGTGGAGGAGCGGATAGTCGGCACCGGTGCGGGCGACGACCTGCTGGACCTCGTCGGGCGAGGGCGCGTCCTCGGCGACGCCGAGGACTTCGAGACCTTGCGCGGAGTAGGCGTGGCGGGCGCGGGCGAACCAGGGCATCTCGACCTTGCAGGGCGCGCACCAGGTGGCCCAGAAGTTGAGGATGACGGGCTTGCCGCGGAGGCTGGAGAGCTTGACGGCGGGGCCGTTGTAGGCGGTGAGGGTGAAGTCGGGCGCGGGGTGGTTGGTGAGGTCGGCGGGCGCTCCGGAGTCGGATGCGGCGGAGCCGTTGTCGGGCGTGGGGGCCGCGCCGGGGATGAGGTCCACGTGGGTGCCGAGGCATTGCATCTGTGCGGCGTGTTCGCGCATACGGCGCTGGAAGTTGTGCCATCCGGCCCAGAGGATGAGGGCGCAGAAGGCGAGGAGGATGGCGAGAGTGGGGAGGGCGCGTTTCATCCTCTTCAGTTTATCGCCCTCGTCGCAATTTCCGGCGAAAACGGATAGTGTTAACCATCGAATGGCAAGGAAGACGGACAATCCGGCGGAGTTTGTGCGCATTGAGGCGGCGGCGCTGACGGCGCTGGCCGAGCGCATGGAGAACGGAATGCGTGGTCCGTTCGAGAAGGCCGTGAACGTGCTGGCGGCGTGCGCGGAGCTGCAGCGGCGGGTGGTGGTCGTCGGGATGGGCAAGAGCGGCATCATCGCGCAGAAGATCGCCGCGACGCTGAGTTCGACGGGGACGCCGGCGCTGTTTCTGCATCCGGCGGAGGCGCGGCACGGCGATTTGGGGATGATCGCCAAGGGCGATGTGGTGATTGCGCTTTCGGCGAGCGGAGAGACGGAGGAGATTGTCTCGCTACTGCCGGTGGTGAAGCGGCTGGGCGACGCGCTCATCGTTTTTTGCGGAGCGGCGGGAAGCACGCTGGCGAAGTCGGCGGATATTTTGCTGGACTGCTCGGTGACGGAGGAGGCGTGCGCGCTGAATCTGGCGCCGACGGCTTCGACCACGGTGATGCTGGCGCTGGGCGACGCGCTGGCGATGGAGGTGAGCCGGCGGCGGGGGTTCAAGGCGGAGGATTTTGCGGAGCTGCATCCGGGCGGGAAGCTGGGCAAGAAGCTGGCCAAGGTGGAGCAGTTGATGCATACGGGGGAGCGGGTTCCGATGGTGGCGGCAGGCGCGGCGATGAAGGATGTGATTCTGGAGATGAGCAGCAAGGGCTTCGGATTGACGACTGTGGTGGAGGACGGTTTTCTCGTCGGCGTGGTGAGCGACGGGGATTTGCGGCGGCTGCTGGAGCGCGAGGGCGGACGGGCGCTGGAGATGAAGGCCGGCGAGGTGATGAACCGCACGCCGCGGACGATCGCTCCGGAGGAGCTGGCGGCGCGGGCGCTGGCGATACTGGAGGAGCGGAAGATTACGTCGCTGGTGGTGGTGGATGGGCGGCGCGCGGTGAAGGGCGTGATTCACCTGCATGATTTGTGGGGGATGGAGCTGATTTAGGTGCTGGGCGCACGTAAGGTGGAACCACATACCCTACTTACAAGACACTTATTGAGACCGAGTATAGTTACGCTATGAATGCCCGCCGATTTATTTACGTGGCCATGCTTTCATGCGGCCTGCTTACGACGCAGGCTCAATCCCCCACAACCACATTACAAATCACCGAAACTGGCAGCTTCCACGGCGATGAAATTCATATCCGTGATGGGCTGACATGGGTGGGCCTTTTCCCTAATGGGACTTCCTACTCCTGGGGGTCTGTCGTCGCCCATGTGCAACGCGAACACGATGATGTAGTTGACGAAGACTCAAATCGCAACACAGGAAAACGGGTATTCGTTCATTCGAAAAACCAACCGCTCTTTTTGCTGCGCGGCATTCCAAATCTCATCGGCGTTCATGTCACTACATTGTTTTCCGGTTTTCCAGATTCAGACAAAGTTGCTCCTAGTTCCTTTGACCTGAATGGTGTCCATTATGAATTCATCACAAGAAATCCTCATCCAGATTCCGATGGCGGCTTAGGCGTCGGCGCAGAGTTCATTCTTCGCGCAAACGGTAAAGAACAAGTTTTATATGACCTGCCACATGGCGGAAATGACGCCTCATTCCAACTTTTGTGGGTAGGCGATTTGGACGGCGACGGAAAACTGGACGTTTACGCTAACCTGACATATCACTACAACTTATCTAATCGCATACTTTTTCTTTCATCCCATGCCCAGAAAGACCAGATTGTAGGCAAAGTTGCCGTATTTCAAACGACTGGCTGCTGAACATCTTCGCTAGCCTTCGATACAATCAATGCACTATACGACGTTGTTTGAAGCTCATTATTGCCACGTTGCGCTAGCCTCGGCGGACTTCGCGTTGGCCAACTATAAGTTGTTGGGCTCTGGGCTACATGCGCACGATGCGCACACATCAACAGGAGACAACATGAAGGGTTACTCGTTCGGGCGCGGGATGCGGAGCCGGAGGGATGTGCTGCGCGGAACGGCGGTGTGCGCGGGCGCTTCCCTGTTGCCGCGCGGATTGTGGGCGGCGGACGCAACGGTTCCGGTGGTGGAGACTACGGCGGGACGGGTGCTCGGAAGGCAGTTGGGTGGGGTGAACGTCTTCAAGGGGATTCCGTATGGGGCGGACACGGCGCGTTTTCGCTTTCAGCCGCCGGCGAGGCCGACGGCGTGGGCGGGAGTGCGGGAGTGCGTGGAGTATGGGGCGCGTGCGCCGCAGGGCGGGCGACGGACTCCGGGGAGCGGAGCGAGCGCGAAGGGGTATCACGCTCCGCCGGAGTTGGGCGAGGTGGGCGAGGATTGCCTGGTGTTGAATGTATGGACGGCCGGGGTGAACGACGGTCGGCGGCGGCCGGTGCTGGTGTACATCCACGGCGGAGCGTACAGCGGAGGAAGCGCCAACAACGAGCTGTACAACGGGTTGAACCTGGCGCGGCGGGGCGATGCGGTGGTGGTGACGCTGAACCACCGTCTGAACGCGTTTGGGTATATGTACCTGCGGGAGCTGGGCGGGGATGTGTTTGCGGACTCGGGGAACGTGGGGCAGATGGATTTGGCGTTGGCGCTGGAGTGGGTGCGGGAGAACATCGAACGGTTTGGGGGCGACCCGCAGCGGGTGCTGATATGGGGGCAGAGCGGCGGCGGGGCGAAGTGCGCGACGCTGATGGCGATGCCGGGGGCAGCGGGGCTGTTCCAGCGGGTGATGACGATGAGCGGACAGCAAGTGCAGGCGCGGACGCCGGAGCATGCCACGCAAAGCGCGCGGATGGTGCTGGATGAGTTGGGAATTGCGGTACGCGATGTGCGGGATTTGCTGAATCCGTCGAAGTTCCCGATGGAGCGCATGATTGCGGCGACGCGGGCAGGCGGATACTTTGGGCCGGTGCTGGACGGGCGGACGCTGGCGCGGGATCCGTTTGCGCCGGATGCGCCGGAGCTGAGCCGCGGGGTTCCGATGATTTTGGGGAACACGCACGACGAGACGCGGGGACTGATTGGGTTGGGGGAGCCGGAGCTGTTCGCGCTGACGTGGGCGGCGCTGCCGGATGCGGTGGAGAAGCACGCGGCACAGTTCATACAGCCGTTTACGGCGGCGGAGCTGGTTGCTCGGTACAGGGAGATGTATCCGAGGTACACGGCGGCGGATGTGTTCTTTGCGCTGACGACGGCGTTCCGGTCGTGGCCGGGACAGGTGGAGGAGGCGGAGCGGCGCGCCGGCCAACCGGTGGCGCGGAGACATACGTGGGTGTACGAGATGGAGTGGCGGAGTCCGGTGGACGGGGGGCGGTGGGGGGCTCCGCACACGAGCGACATTCCGTTCTACTTTGACAACACGGAGATTGCGGCAGGGATGACGGGCGGCGGGGCGGGGCCACGCAAACTGGCGGCGCTGATGAGCGAGACGCTGCTGGCGTATGCGGAGACCGGGAATCCGAACCACGAGGGGCTGCCGGAGTGGCCGGTGTACGACGTGAAACGGCGGGCGACGATGGTGTGGGACGCGCGGGCGCGGGTGGTGGACGATCCGCGGGGGGCGGAGCGGCGGTTGATGGAGCAGGCGCGGTACGTGCAGCCGGGGGTGTAGGCGGCGGGATGATTCACAAACATTGATGGGGGAATGTATAGTCTGTCTCCACCGGCAGACCTTTGGGAGGGCTGCGGACGGCGGGCAAGGAGGCGGAGATGCGGGTGAAGATGATGGTGGCGGCGCTGTGTTGCGGGGTGATGCTGACGCCGATGGCACAGGCGGGGCACAAGAAGAAGTATCAACCGCAGCCGCATGTATGCACGCCGACGGTGGCGCCGGTGCGGAACAAGGCTCTGCTGGCGCAGGTGAGCTTGTACTACAACTATCCGGGCCAGAACAAACATCTGGATGATGACACCAAGAAGATGACGCACGATTTTGTGATGGGGTACTTGAACGCGGACGGCATGGATGACGGCAACACGTTCAAGGAGCCGGACGGGGTTCCGGCGCACCTGTACCTGACGTACACGGTGACGGTGGACGAACAGCGGCGGTCTACGGGGAGTTTGAGGATGGAGGGTTGGGGACAGGGGTACATCACGACGTTCAACCGGACGCAGTACCCGTATGATTCGCCGATGACGCTGCTGGAGGACCTGACGAAGGATATGTACGTGTACATCCACGAGGGATGGCACGACAGCGCGCCCGGGTGCTCGGCGGCGGGGCAGTAGCGGGGGCGGACGCGGCACTTCGATACAATCGAAGTACTATGCAACGTTGGTCAAAACTGTTTATTCCCACACTGCGCGAGGCTCCGGCGGACGCCGAGGTGGCCAGCCACAAGCTGCTGGTGCGCGCAGGATACATACGGCAACTGGGCGCGGGGCTGTACAGCTATCTGACGCTGGGCAACCGGTCGTTCAACAAGATTGTGGCGATCGTGCGCGAGGAGATGGACAAGATCGGGCAGGAGATGCTGCTGCCGGCGCTGAATCCGCGCGAGGTGTGGGAGGAGAGTGGGCGGTGGACGGGCATGGGCGACAACATGTTCCGGCTGAAGGACCGCAAGGGCGCGGAGCTGTGCCTGGGGATGACGCACGAGGAGATCATGACCTCGATTGCGCGCAACGAGCTGCGCAGCTACAAGCAACTGCCGCAGATCTGGTACCAGATACAAAACAAGTTTAGGGACGAGCCGAGGCCGAAGAGCGGACTGCTGCGGGTGCGGCAGTTCACGATGAAGGATGCGTACTCGTTCGATATTGATGCGGCGGGGCTGGACGAGAGCTACAACAAGCACGATGAGACGTATCGGCGGATCTTTACGCGGTGCGGGCTGCGGTTTGTGGTGGTGGAGGCGGACAGCGGCGCGATGGGCGGAAGCGCGTCGCAGGAGTTCATGGTGTACACGGAGGCGGGCGAGGACCAGATTGCAAGCTGTACGTGCGGATATGCGGCGAACATCGAGAAGGCTGTTTCACAACTAACGGCAGTGGAAGACTTGCAGGCTACGGGTGATGGGAAGCCGGAGCTGGTGCATACGCCGGGCAAGGGCGCGATTGCAGATGTGGCAGCGTTTTTGAATGTGCTGCCGGAGCAGGACATCAAGTGCGTGGCGTATATGGCCAACGTGCCGAGGGCGGACGGGGTGCCGGTGTGGGTTCCGGTGGCGGTGTTCCTGCGCGGAGACCATGGGGTGAACGAGGCGAAGCTGCTGGGGCTGGTGGGAGCGGCGGAGGTGCGTCCGATGGTGGACGAGGAACTGGCACTGCACATCGGCGGACCGGCCGGCTATCTGGGGCCTATCGGCATTGCGGCTGTGATGACGGGGGGCTCGTTGAACGGGCTCAAGTCAGGCAAAGCGATCGAAAAGATCACGGGCCTACGCCGCGAGGATGCGAGTGGCTCATGGAAGACCATCGTCGTGATGGACCCTGGACTGGAAGGCAGGAAGAATCTGATTGCCGGCGCGAACAAGCTGGACTACCACTACCGCAACGTGACGCCGGGGCGGGACTTCACTACAACCTTGACGGCGGATGTGCGCGAGGTGCGCGAGGGCGAGGGTTGCCCGAAGTGTGGCCAGGCGCTGAAGCTGGGCAAGGCGGTGGAGGTGGGGCACATCTTCAAGCTGGGATACAAGTACAGCAAGAGCATGGGGGCGAGCGTCCTGGACAAGGACGGCAAGGAGGTGACGCCCATCATGGGAAGCTACGGCATCGGGATTGAGCGGATTCTGACGGCGGCGATTGAGCAGTCGGCCGCGGCGGAGACGGATCCGCGGGCCGTGGGGAACAGCATGGTGCTGCCGGCGGCGATTGCGCCGTTTGCGGTGGTAGTGACGGTGACGAACTCGACGGACGCGGCGATGGTGGAGGCGGGCGAGAAGATTGCGGCGCAGCTCGACCGGCTGGGCGCGGACGTGTTGCTGGACGACCGCGACGAGCGGGCAGGCGTGAAGTTCAAGGACGCGGATCTGGTGGGGATTCCCTACCGCATCAACGTGGGCAAGAAGCTGGCGGAGGGCAAGGTGGAACTGGTGGACCGCGTGGCGCGGACTTCGACCGATGTGGCGGTGGACGACGCGGCGCAGGCGGTTCTGGAGCTGCTGGCGGGTGTTGAGTCTGCAGAAGATTCGACGGGAGAGTAGCGAGTGGCGCTGAAGCTGAAACTACGCGGGAACGGCGGCGGCCAGACGGGCGGCGGCGGGAGGAAGCAGGTGGGCTTCCTGCGGCGGCTGCTGCATCTGGCGCTGCTGTGCGCGCTGATTGCGCTGCTGCTGGGCGCGGCGGTGTTCGGCTACTACTACAACAAGTACCAGAAGCTGGTGGACGAGCGGCTGCGGCAGCCGATTTTCGCGAACACGGCGCAGATCTACGCGGCTCCGTACGAAGTGCGCATCGGGCAGCAGATGACGGCGGGGGCGATTGCGGTGGAACTGCGCAACGCGGGGTACGCGAGCGGGTCGGGCGGGGGGAATCCGCAACTGGGAACGTACGCGCAGCGGGGGTCGAACATACGCATCAAGCCCGGGCCGCTGAGCTACCACTCGACGGACGGGGCGACGATTGACACGGCGGGCGGGACGGTGGTGAGCATCACGGCGGAGAACGGGTCGGCGCTGCGGGCGTACGAGCTGGAGCCGCAACTGATCACGTCGCTGAGCAGCGGGCAGAACCGAATGAAGCGGCGGATGGTGACGTACGACGAGATACCGGCGCATTTGGTGCAGGCGGTGACGGCGATTGAGGACCGGCGGTTCTTCGAACACGGCGGGGTGAACTACTACCGCATCGGGGAGGCTCTGTTCAAGGACGTGACCACGGGCCGGAAGATGCAGGGCGGGTCCACGCTGACGATGCAACTGGCGCGCGGACTGTTCCTGTCGCCGGAGAAGCGGTACAAGCGCAAGCTCATCGAAATCCTGATCACGTTCCAGCTTGAGGCGCGGTTCAACAAGCAGCAGATCTTCGAGATGTACGCGAACCAGATCAACCTGGGACAGCGGGGGAGCTTCGCCATCAACGGGGTGGGCGAGGCGGCGCAGTCGTACTTCGGCAAGGACGTGAAGCGACTGGACCTGGCGGAGTGCGCGATGCTGGCGGGGATCATCCAGCGGCCGAACTACTTCAATCCGTACCGGCATCCGGACCACGTGATGGAGCGGCGCAACGTGGTGCTGGACGCGATGGTGGACACGGGGGCGATATCGCAGAACGAGGCGGAGCGGGCCAAGGCGGAGCCGCTGACGCTGGCTCCGCAGAACGTGGACGCGAGCGAGGCGCCGTACTTTGTGGACCTGGTGCACGACCAACTGGTGCAGCGGATGGGCGACCAGGACTTCAACAACGCGTCGCTGCGGATCTACACGTCGCTGGACCCGGAGCTGCAGCGGGTGGCGACCGAGGCGGTGGAGGAGGGGATGCGGGGCGTGGACGCGCTGGTGGCGAACCAGCACCGGCACCGCGGCCTGGCGGCGGGGACGTACACGCTGCCGCAGGTGGCGCTGATTGCGCTGAATCCGCACACAGGGCAGGTGCTGGCGCTGGTGGGCGGGCGGAACTACGGGACGAGTCAGTTGAACCATGCGGTTGCCAGCCGGCCGACGGGATCGATCTTCAAGCCGTTCGTGTATGCGACGGCGTACAACACGAGCCTGAACGGGACGGACGTAGGCGGACAGGGCGTGTTCACGGCGATGACGAAGCTGAACGACGATCCGCAGGACTTTGTGTTCGACGGGAAGTCGTACACGCCGCAGAACTTCGAGAAGGGCGAGTATCCCGGGATGGTGCCGGCGTACGAGGCCATCGCGCACTCGCTGAATCTGGCGACCATCAACCTGGCGCAGCAGTTGGGCTATGACACGGTGGCGGCGCTGGCGCGGGAGAGCGGCGTTGTGAGCGCGCGGGGGACGCCTTCGATGGCGATCGGGACGTACAACGCGACGCCGCTGGACATGGCGGGAGCGTACACGGTGTTCGCCAACAACGGGGTGCATCTGAATCCGTGGATGCTGGCGAGCGTGCGCAACGCGAACGGCGACGTGGTGACGGACTTTTCGCCGGAGGCGCGGCAGGTGCTGGACGCGCGGGTTTCGTATCTGACGACGAGCCTGCTGCAGGGGGTGCTGAACTTCGGGACGGCGGCCGGGGTGCGGGGGCGCGGCTTTACTGCTCCGGCGGCGGGCAAGACGGGCACCGACCACGACGCGTGGTTCGCGGGCTATACGAGCAACCTGCTGTGCATTGTGTGGGTGGGCAACGACGATTACACGGACATCAAGCTGCAGGGCGCGGAGACGGCGGCACCGATATGGGGAGAGTTTATGAAGCGTGCCATCACGCTGCCGCAGTACAGCGACGTGCACGAGTTCACGCCGGCGGACGGAACGCATCTGGCGCGGGTGGACAAGGCGACGGGGCTGCTGGCCGACGACAGTTGCCCGAACGACGTGACGGTGGCGTTTTTGGACGGGACGGGGCCGACGGAGACGTGCAGCGAGGGCGAGCATACGGGGTTGATGCAAAGGATATTCGGCGAGAAGAGCCCGCCGGACGCGGACGCGGAGAAGAAGAAGGGGCTATTACAAAGGATTTTCTGAAGCACCCTATACTCCAGCTATGAGGAGAAAGATGAACAGTAAGACCTGCCAAAGTGGGCGGATGGGCGCACTTCCCTCTTTGGGGATGGCGGTGCTGTTGCTGTGCGCGATGGCGGCGGCGGCGCAGGGGACGGCAGGATGGAAGATTACGGGAGACGGGGAGCGAGCGCTGCAACTGGCGGGCGTGGGGCAGATGATACCGGGGTCGTGGCACTTCACGTTTCAGAACGTGGCGTCGAAGCCGATCATCGCGGTGCAGTTTGCTCCGCCGCAGGCGGACGGGGAGCAGACGTCGGAGTTTGATTCGTTTGAGGCGGCGCGTGCGGTGGCACCGGGCGAGACGGTGGAGAGCGACTTCGGCGAGGAGTCGTTTGTGAGCGGCGGCAGGCCGGATAAGGAGCTATCCGTGTACGCGGTGCTGTTTGCGGACGGGACGCAACTGGGGCCGGGCGATGCGTTCACGATGCGCGAGGCGAACATGCTGGGCACAGTGCTGGAGAAGCAGCACATCCTCAACATGCTGCGGGCGCAGCCGGGCGGGAGCATTGAGGACCTGAAGACGGCGGCGCTGGCGATCCGCGCGGAGGCTCCGCTGACGAATGCGAACAGCTACGGGCTGAGCGGGGACGCGATGCCCGGGCGGGCGGAGATTGTGGCGCGGGTGAACGCGCGGCTGGCGGGGCTGGCGCTGCCGGGGATTGCTGCGGCGACGGTGGAACGGTGGCTGGAGCACGATCCGCAGGCGGTGATGCTGGGCATGCAGTCGGAGCAGGACGTGGAGCTAGGCACATTCCAGCAGAGCGTGGAGTTGGGGCTGAGCCCG
>Ga0316226_1003318_pt1 | contig 13921 bp, 9 predicted proteins | sample TBH18017metaG_FD_206009 | JGI IMG/M metagenome (GOLD analysis project Ga0316226, IMG submission 206009) | Freshwater microbial communities from Trout Bog Lake, Wisconsin, USA - TBH18017 | ecosystem: Environmental > Aquatic > Freshwater > Lake > Hypolimnion/Profundal zone | place: USA: Wisconsin... | reverse complement strand
TCAACAGCGGCCTCTACAGTTCCATCATGATCGATGCCTCGCATGAGCCGTACGACAAGAACGTCGCAACCACTAAGCGCGTGGTCGACGCCGGCCATGCCAAGGGACTTTCCGTCGAGGCGGAGCTTGGCCTGCTCAAGGGTATCGAGGAAGACATCAAGGCCGACGAACACGTGTTCACCCAGCCCGACGAGGCCGTGGATTTCGTCAAGAAGACCGGCTGTGACAGCCTCGCTTGCGCCATCGGCACCAGCCACGGCGCGTTCAAGTTCAAGGGCGCCCAGAAGCTGCGCTTCGACATCCTCGAAACCATTCAGAAACTGATGCCCGGCTTCCCGCTGGTGATGCATGGCTCCAGTTCGGTGCCCGAGGACGAAGTCCGCCGCATCAACTACTTTGGCGGCGCCATGAAGGACGCCAAGGGCGTGGACGAGAACTCCTTTGCCGGGGCGGCCAAACTCGGCGTCACCAAGATCAACATCGACACCGACGGACGCCTTGTCTGGACCCGCGTACACCGCGAATACTTCGCCCTTTATCCCGAGAACTTCGACCTCCGCCCCGTGGGCAAGGTTTTCATGGCGGAGTACGCCCGGTTCATCGCCAACAAGAACAAGAAACTTGGCAGCGCCGGCCAGCTCGACGCCGTCCGAGAGTTCTACAAGGCGAGCAAGAAATAATCAGGAGAATCATCATGGCCCAGAAAATCATGGTTGACGGCAACGAAGCCGCCGCCGCCGTTGCCTACGCGTGCAGCGAAGTTGCTGCCATTTACCCCATCACGCCGTCCTCGCCCATGGGCGAATGGTCCGACGAATGGTCCGCCAAGCTGACCCCGAATCTTTGGGGCTCGGTCCCGCAGGTCGTCGAACTGCAGTCCGAGGGCGGCGCCGCCGGCGCGGTCCACGGCGCCCTGACCACCGGCTCGCTGGTGACGACCTTCACGGCGTCGCAGGGACTGCTCCTGATGATTCCGAACATGTACAAGATCGCCGGCGAACTCACGCCGACCGTCTTCCATGTCACGGCCCGTTCCCTGGCCTGCCAGGCGCTGTCGATCTTCGGCGACCACGGCGATGTCATGGCCTGCCGTCAGACCGGCTTCGCCATGCTGTCGTCGAACACCGTCCAGGAAGTCATGGACATGGCCCTGATCGCGCATGCCGCCACGCTGGAGGCGCGCATCCCATTCCTGCATTTTTTCGACGGTTTCCGCACCTCGCACGAGGTGCAGAAGATCGACACGGTCGAACGCGAGACGATCCGCGCCATGATCGACGACAACCTCGTGGCCGCCCACCGCGCCCGTGGTCTCAGTCCGGACCGTCCTTCCATGCGCGGCACGGCCCAGAATCCGGATGTCTACTTCCAGGGGCGCGAGACGGTCAACAAGTACTACGCCGCCACACCGGCCATCGTCCAGAACTGCATGGACAAGTTCGCTAAACTGACCGGTCGCGCGTACAAGCTGTTCGACTACGTGGGCGCGCCCGACGCGGAGCACGTCGTCGTGGTCATGGGCTCCGGCGCGGACGTCATCCACGAGACCGTCGAACAGCTCGCGGCCAAGGGCGCCAAGATCGGCGTGATCAAGGTGCGCCTCTATCGACCCTTCGACACCAAAGCCTTCGCGCTTGCCCTCCCGCGCACCACCAAGACCATCACGGTGCTCGACCGCACAAAGGAACCGGGCTCCATCGGCGATCCGCTTTACATCGACGTGCGCTCCGCCATGGGCGAAGTCATGCAGGACAAACTCGTCACGCTCGACCACTGGATCACGACATTCGGCGGCCGCTACGGTCTCGGCTCGAAAGAGTTCACGCCCGCCATGGTCAAGGCGGTCTTCGACAATGCCGCCACCGCGAAGCCGAAGAATCATTTCACAGTCGGCATCATGGATGACGTCACCAATAGCAGCCTGGTTGTCAACGAGTTTCACCTCGACCACGCCGGCCGCAAGGAATGCATGTTCTACGGCCTCGGCTCGGACGGCACGGTCGGCGCGAACAAGAACAGCATCAAGATCATCGGCGACGACACCGACTTTTTCGCGCAAGGCTACTTCGTGTACGACTCGAAGAAGGCCGGCGCCATGACCGTCTCGCACCTGCGCTTCGGTCCGGGCATCATCCGCAGCCCGTACCTTTGCACCAAGGCCGACTTCGTGGCCTGCCACAACTTCTCCTTCCTCGAGAAGTACGACATGCTCTCGCAGGCCAAGGACGGCGCCGTGTTCCTGCTCGCCTCGCCCTATGAAGCGAACGAGGTCTGGAATCACCTCCCGGACGAGGTCGCGCGGCAGATCATTGCCAAGAAGCTGAAGTTCTACGTGGTCAACGCCCTCAAGCTCGACCATGAGCTGCACCTGGGCGGACGCATCAATACCATCATGCAGACCGCGTTCTTCAAGATCTCCGGCATTCTGCCCGAAGCCGAGGCCATCGAGGCGCTCAAGAAAGCCGCCAAGAAGACCTACGGCAAGAAGGGCGACGCCGTGGTCCAGAAGAACTGGAACGCCATTGACGCCGCGGCCAACGCGGTGCGCAAGGTTGAAGTGCCCGCCAAGCCCGCCGGCGCCCTGAAAATGCCGCCCGTGGTCTCTGTCGACGCGCCGGTCTTCGTCAAGAACGTCACAGCCCGGATCATGTCGCAGCATGGCGACACCCTGCCCGTCAGCGCCATGTCCGTGGACGGCACCTGGCCGACAGCCACCACGCAGTACGAGAAGCGCAACATTGCCACCGAGATTCCGGTCTGGGATCCGTCGGTCTGCATCCAGTGCGCCCAGTGCTCGCTGGTCTGCCCGCACGCCTCCATCCGCGTGAAGGCCTATGATCCGGCCGTGTTGTCCAAGGCGCCCGCCACGTTCAAGAACGTGGACGCCAAGGGCAAGGAATACGCCGGCAAGAAGTTCACCGTGCAGGTGGCGCCAGAAGATTGCACCGGTTGCGGCCTGTGCGTCCAGCGCTGCCCGGCCGTGAACAAGGCTGTGCCTGGCAAGAAGGCCATCAACATGGCCGAACAACCGCCGATCCGCGAATCCGAGGCCAAGAACTTCGAATTCTTCCTGCACCAGATACCGGAATTCGACACCGCCGCAGTGGACGTTTCCACGATCAAGGGCAGCCAGATGAAACGGCCTTTGTTCGAATTCTCCGGCGCCTGCGCGGGCTGCGGCGAAACAGCATACATCAAGCTGCTCACGCAGTTGTTCGGCGACCGCCTCCTGATCGCCAATGCCACCGGCTGCTCATCCATCTATGGCGGCAACCTGCCCACCACACCGTATTGCCAGCGCGCAGACGGCCGCGGTCCGGCGTGGTCCAACTCGCTCTTCGAGGATAATGCCGAGTTCGGTCTGGGCATGCGCCTGACCTGCGACAAGCTCAATGGCTACGCGCTGGAACTGGTGGACAAGATGCTGGAAGCCACCAAGGACAAGACCGACCTCCAGGGCCTGCTGCAGCAGATCAAGTCTGCGGAGCAGAAGACGCAGGAAGGCGTCGAGGCGCAGCGCGGCCGCGTTGCCGCCCTTAAGAATATCCTGACCCAGGGCTGCGACCAGGGTTGCACCACCTGCAAGCAGTTGCTCCCCATCGCCGACTATCTCGTGCGCAAGTCGGTCTGGGTGCTGGGCGGCGACGGCTGGGCCTACGATATCGGTTACGGCGGACTCGATCACGTGCTCGCCACCGGCCGCAACATCAAGGTCCTCGTGCTCGACACGGAAGTCTACTCCAACACCGGAGGCCAAGCTTCCAAGTCCACGCCCCTGGGCGCGGTCGCGAAGTTCGCGGCCGGCGGCAAGCCGCAGATGAAGAAGGATTTTGGCGCCATCTCGATGACCTACCGCAACATCTACGTCGCGCAGGTTGCGATGGGCGCCAATCCGGTGGCCACGGTCAAAGCCTTTGCCGAGGCCGAAGCCTTTGACGGGCCGGCGATCATCATCGCCTACTCGCACTGCATCGCGCACGGCATCGACGACATGGCCAACGGTCTCGAAGCCCAGAAGACGGCGGTCAACACCGGCCACTTCCCGATCTACCGGTTCAACCCGGCAGTCGAGGCCGGCCAGAACCCGCTGAAACTGGACTGCAAGGCGCCGAGCCTTTCCTTCAAGGACACGGCGCTCTCCGAGAACCGATTCAACCTGCTCAAGAAGGTCGACCCGGCCACATCCGACCGAATGCTCGCCCAAGCCGAAGAGCTGTTCAAGCGGAAGTTCAAGATGCTCGAAACCCTCGCCAACGCGCCGCAGGCGTAAGGCGAAAGGTTCATCATCGCAATCGAAAGGTGGCGGGAAATGTCCCGCCACCTTTCCTTTTTTAAGCCTTAATACCGACCGTACTTTTCACAAACCTCAACCATCTTGACAATGTTGGCCTCGTGCGTGTCCCGACCGCACTGGTCCCCGGTGCCGAGGATAAAGCCACCGCCAGGCATGCCAATCGCCAGGCATTTCCGGGCTTCTTTTTCCACGCCGGCAGGATCCATGCGCAACATGACTTCGGTCGTGTGAAGATTGCCTTTCAGCGCAAGTTTCCTGCCGAACGCCGACTTGATTTCCGCGAGGTCGCAGTCGCCCATGGGCGCAATTTCCAGCGGGTCGATGCAATTCAGATCCGTTTGCGCCGCAAGTTCAACGATCGCCCGTTCCCTACCGCAGCAATGCAGGGAAGTCAAGATTCCGGCCTGCTGGAATATACGGGTTAATTTCCGCAGGGCTGGAAGCGAAAATTCTTTCACGATTTCCAGAGACTGCATGGTCAACATTCCGGAGTTGGGGAAGAAAACGAAATCCGGTTTAATCGGCTGCGCCACGACGGCATGGGCCAGGCGCTCCAGATAATCGGTCCATTCGGCAACGAAGTCGGCCAGCAGGTCATGATGGTCGTAATAGTCGTACATCGCGCCTTCGGCCGGTTCGCGCTGCATGAAAAGAATGGTCGGCAGATAAATGCAAAGCCCGACCACGCCAGACTCCCCCATGTCCTGCTGAACCTTGGCGTAGGTCTCGAGCCGCAGTTGTGAAAGATCGCGATGGAACATAATCTCGCGCAGGATTTCGTGCTGTGCGACAAAATCGGTGATGGGTTTCCTGGTATCGGTGGGCGGTTCGCCGCACAGAAAAGTGGTCTCGGCATAAAGATCGCCCAGGCGGGTTCGCGTCCAGTTGCCGACAACCTGGCGCTCCTCGGTCTGAAACACAAGCTTGGTTTCACAGCTCACATTCGCGGTGGCCGGCAAATCGTAAAACCCATGGTGTGAAAAACCATCAATTCCAAACCGCTTAACGCAATCGTTATACGCCTTCCAGATGGGCGGGTTGTTCTTGCGATAGACCTTCCAGAAAGGTCCGCCGATCTGTTTGGCCGGAATCATCCAATTGGTGTCCGGACTGGCCGGCACCCGATCTGGAATGCCGCCAGACATGGCAGTCAACATACGCTGGCGTGATGTCATTTAAATCCCCCTATCGCTAGGAAAAAGCACACAAACGCATTTTTTGGCGTCCAATCCACCTGTGGAAACGCCATCACCTTATGCTGTAATGCCAAATGCAGCTACCTGCATATGGACTATTTACGAGCTTTTATTGACCAGATTTCATCCAAGCTCATTAAAATTCAACTAATTTACGCATAATTTGGCCAAAAGTTACAGCCTGCCACCAAAACTGTTCCGGCTGACAAAAGTTGAAACTGGGTTTTTAAAAAGGATTCAAGTAACATCGTCTCCACCTGCACCATGAAAGTCAACGGCACGCCCTATCGCACGGTCTGGATCGATGACACCGACCCGGCCGCAGTCCAGATCATTGACCAGACGGCGCTCCCGCATCGCTTCGCAACGCTCCGCCTGCAATCGGTTGCGGAAGTCTGCACCGCCATTCGCGACATGCTGGTGCGTGGCGCCGGATGCATCGGCGCCACAGCCGGTTACGGCATGGTCTTTGCCGCACGCGAAGCCGACCCGAGGAATTTCGATGCCGCCGTGGCGCGCGCAGGCCGCCTGCTCATCAGCACCCGCCCCACCGCCGTAAACCTTGTCTGGGCCGTGCAACGGCAATTGCAGGTCATGCAGGCTGGCGCAACGCCTGCGGAAAAGATCAAAATCGCCCGCCAGACCGCCCAAGCCATTGCCGACGAGGACGTCGCCTTCTGCCAAAGCATTGGGCGGCATGGGCTGACCCTCATCCGAGAAATCGCCGCGCGCAAACCCGGCCAGCCCGTCAATATCCTCACCCACTGCAATGCCGGCTGGCTGGCATTCGTGGATTACGGTTCTGCAACCGCGCCCATCTACGCCGCACATGATGCCGACATCCCGGTGCATGTGTGGGTGGACGAAACCCGCCCGCGCAATCAGGGCGCTTCGCTGACCGCCTGGGAACTTGCCCGGCACGGCGTCCCCTGCCATCTGATCGTGGACAATGCCGGCGGCCACCTCATGCAGCATGGCATGGTTGACCTCGTGATCGTCGGCACCGACCGCACGACCGCCACCGGTGATGTCGCCAACAAGATCGGCACCTATCTCAAAGCGCTTGCGGCCGCGGACAACCAAGTCCCCTTTTACGTGGCGGTCCCCTCCTCCAGCATCGACTGGAACATGTCCGATGGCCTCGCCGAAATTCCAATCGAAGAGCGCGACCCGCAGGAAGTCCTCACCATGCGCGGCAAACTCGGCGACGCAGTGGTCGACGTCAGCATCGCTCCCGAAGGCGTCACGGCCTGCAACTATGGCTTCGACGTGACCCCGCGACGTTTAATCACCGGTCTTATCACCGAACGCGGCATCTGCCGCGCGGATCGCGAGGCGCTGCTGAAGTTGTTCCCGGAGAAAGGCAATACGGCGGCGCCGAGGAAGCGGCGCCCTCCAGTTCTTTCATCCAGGTGACATTTTAATGGAGGGCGGCGCGCTGTCGCCGCCGTTTGCACATCACAAAACGGGACAATTCCATGAACAAAATCGGCATCATCGGCGGCAGCGGACTGGATAACCCCGACATCTTGCAGCATCCGTCGGACAAGACCGTGACCACCCCCTATGGCGCGCCCTCCAGCCCGCTGCGCTCCGGTCTGATCGGAGGCGTGCCGGTGATCCTGCTGGGCCGGCATGGACGTGAACACACCATTCCGCCCACGCAGGTCAATTATCGCGCCAACATTCACGCCCTGCGCGAAGCGGGTTGCACGCACATTCTGGCTTCCACGGCCGTGGGTTCGCTGCGGGAAGAAATTCAGCGCGGCGATTTCGTCATCCTCGACCAGTTCATCGATTTTACACGCCAGCGCAACATGACTTTTCATGAAACCTTTGCCCCGCATGCGCCCAACCACACGCCCATGGCCGATCCGTTTGCGGAACCCTTGCGCCAGGCGCTGCTGACGACCTGCCGCGAACTCGGCATCAAGCATCACGAACGCGGCACCGTGGTCACCATCGAAGGCCCCCGTTTTTCAACCCGCGCCGAATCGCGCATGTTCCGGGCCTGGGGCGCGGATGTGGTCAACATGAGCGTCGCCACCGAAGCGATTCTAGCCAACGAAGCAGGCCTCCCCTACGCCGCCGTGGCCATGAGCACCGATTATGACTGCTGGAAAACAGACGAAGCGCCGGTCAGTTGGGACGCCATCCTCGAAGTCTTCAAATCCAACGCCCAAAAGATGACCGACCTGTTGTGCTGCGCCATTCCGCGAATTTAGAGCGGTTTCAGAAATACCGTAGCCATTGCAACTTTGCGATAGCCTTTTGATGGCAGCATCAGTAGGGGTGAAAGACGCGGCGGTCTCGCCGCGTCTACAAAGGTCCGTCATCATTGCAATCGTCGTTTGATATGTGATGATGCCTAGAGGGTCTAGGTATCATCGCCTGTCCCGCAACGCCACTTCCGCCAGGTCCCACACGATTTCGCGAGGTTTTTTCATGGACGAATACGCGCAGACCATGTTTCCGTCATGGCGCACCAGGGCCTGTCCATCCTCAATCGCAATTGTCATGCGCGGATCCTGCCGCCGCTCGCGCAGAATCATGGCCACCGTGAGCGCGCGCTCCAATCCGTCGCCGCGCCCGAAGTTCCAGACCTCATCGGGCTGCGCCAGACGCGCCGGCCCGTCATAGATGGACTCGTTGGGCAGTTCGCCCGCCCAGCGCAAAACTTCCTCGTCGGACATGGCCGCCGTACCCGCCAACGCCACGGGCGAGCGCTGCAGCGCAGCCAGCAGAAAAGGCAGGGCCTCCGTGCGTGACAGATCCCGAAAGGCGTAAAAAGCCAGGTCCACGGTCCGGTTCCTGCCGCGCAAGGCCTCCAGTTGCGCCACCACCGCCTCGGCATTCAGGCACCCATCGATCTGAATCTGCGCTTCCTCCGGCGCGAATTTTACGCGGCTGGCCTGCGGCAGACGCGGTTGCACGTGGCAAAAGGTGATCAGGTCGTCGATGGCGCTGATGCCTTTGAGGCAGCCGCACGCGACCTGCTGCTTGAGCCCCGCCACGTCCGCCGGATTGCACAGGTCAATGGTGTGACCGCGGATGTAATCCTCCATCTCATTGAACACGAGGATGTTTGGACAGTGTGCCGCCGCAAACTCCTCACGCGCGATCTCTTCCATCAATTTGGCGCGCGTGTCATCCGTGAGTCGCGCGGAACTGTTCTGCTCATATGCGAACACGCGATCCAGCGACACGTAGCGGTCTACGCCGTTGATGGGCCAGCGCATGACGAAGCACGTCTGACATCCGGGACTTTGACGCAGGAAGTTGCCAAGCATCTCGGGCGTCAGATCGGTTTTCAGAAAAGCCGTCAATTTCTGGTCAAACCGTTGGTAGGCAGCGGGATCGATGGTGGCGTGATCGAAGACGGTATGGATATGTCCGGAGACGTGCGAGACAATCGTGACGCGTTCGTTCTCCAGCGCGCGGCGGGCCTGACCGGAGAGCGCCGAGCCGTTGAACCACATGTTCTTGGTGACCAGGCGGCGGTTGTTGATCAACAAACCCTCGCCGGTATCCACGAAGTTCTGTGAATGCAGCGGCGTGGCCATGAGAAATATATCGCGCAGCGGCACGCCCGCCACCGCATGCAGCGCGGCGGCGTAGAGCGTGGCCAGCGAGACGCATTCGCCCGCGCCGGTGGTGTAGCCCGGCTTGTGCACAAAGGCATCCATGGCCTCGACGGTCTCGGTTTTCCAGTACGGGATGGTGTCAGTGGTGAATTGATCGAGCCCGAAGTGCGTGCGGATGTCGATGTCAAAGTAGTATTTGTCGCCCTCGTAGCCAAAGAGCGCGTTGGATTGCGCCAGCGTGTCCGGATCGATGAACGACTGGAACCGGGCCATCTCGCGCGGTTTGGTGGTCAGCCCCCAGGTTTCGAGATCGAGGTTGAAGACATAGTGGTCGATGATGTACTGCTTGAGCCGCTGAATGCGGCGGTAGGTATTCATGCGCTTCAGCCCGGCAAACCAGGGATCATCGCGCCATCGCCAGATGCGCGGCGACATGAGGTTGGCCAGCACCAGGCTGTACATCAACTCTGGGAAGATGAACACTTCCATGTCGGAGAGTGTCACGGCCGATGACCGTTGTTCCAGATCGCGCGTATCCATAATATCCCCTTGCAAGACAACCGCAATGATAGACTGCCGCCGCCAGCCAAGAAAGCGCGGAATGCGATCTCATGCTGAATTAGATTGAACACACGCCCGCGCCCGATGTAGCGTTTGGGCATGGTGAAACCGCGATCAATGCCTGTCCATCCCGCGAACCGGCACCCTCTGGTCGGCTGGCTGAAACAACCCGAAAGCAGCCCGCACACCTACGAATTCGAGGTCTTGAAAGGTGTGCGCGGCTATATTGAGAAGCATGGGGACTGGACCTTCGAGCAAGTACCGGCGAAACTCTCCCCTCGCGAGTGGTCCCAATGGAACGGCGACGGTCTCCTGGTACTGAAGATTGAAAATAAGAGCGTAACGGCCATCCGCCAGCACATCCGACAATTGCATGTTCCGGTGGTGGATGTCTCTGCCGCCCGCCTGGTTCCCGCGTGGTCCTGGGTGGAGTCGGACAATCCGGCGGTGGGCAAAATGGCCGCGGAACACTTGCTGGAGCGCGGGTTGCAACATTTTGGTTTTTGCGGGTTCCGCGGTCGCGGCCACAACTATTCCCAATGGCGGCAGGATGGGTTCGTGCGCCGTATCCAGCAGGCGGGTTTTCCCTGTGCGGTTTGCAGCCTGGATGCCCCGCCCATGCCCTTTCGAACGAACGCATTAATCCGATGGCTGGCTGCCTTGCCGAAGCCGGCGGGCATCATGGGAGACCCCTCCGAACTGGCCCGGGAGATATTGACCGCCTGCCGTCGCCTGAAATTGGCGATCCCCGACGACGCCGCAGTCATTACCGTCAATTCAGGCTTGGATCCGGGAGTATTGGAATCGCCCCCTCTCTCCTGCGTGAAACTGAACATGTACCGCGTCGGTTATGAGGCTGCGGCTTTGCTGGACCGTCTCATGTCCGGTGCCCGGGAACCACCGGGAACCGCGCATTTGATTACCCCCCTGGATGTCGAAACACGGCAATCCACCGATCTGCTGGCCATCCCTGATCCGCACGTGGCGGCAGCCCTGCGTTACATCTGGCAGCATGCCTGCGAAGGCATTCAAACAAAGGATATCCTCCAGGCTGTGCCCCTTTCGCGGCGCCTGCTGGAGTACCGTTTCCGCAAATTCACCGGCCGCACCCTGCATGAAGAAGTCATCCGCATGCGAATCCGCCAGGCAAGGAAATTGCTGGAAGGAACGGATCTCTCCCTGGCCGCAATTGCCGAGCGCTCCGGTTTCCCGCACGCACAATATCTGGTTGGAAAATTTCACCGTGAAACGGGCCTGCCCCCCGGCGAATACCGTACCCGCCACGCCGGCAAGCGCCACCTGCATTCGTAAAACCGGCAATGAAATATGCGCAATTGCGCACACCCGGATCACCGGCTTTGCTGCTATGCTTTTTGTCAACGCGCAGAAAGGAACTGCTTCGAGCGTCCTCGCAAGCCACAGCCCCTTCGGCCCCAAAGCATTCCTATGACCCACAAACAACGCTTGTCGACAATTCTGCAGGGCAGCATTCCGAATGCGCCGCCACATTTCGAAATGGCGTTTGCCCTCGAAAAAGAAATGTTCGGCATGGACATCGAGCCCATCCGGAAAGGAACCTATGGCTCGCAGGCCACGCGGTCCGAGGCGCTGGAAGCGTTCTTCAGAGAAGTTGCGCTACGCTGTGTTGATGACTTCGGCTATGCCGCAATCACCGCACCGCACTACGAAAAAGAGATCGATTTGTTCCGCGCCTTGAAGAACGCGAAGACGGCACTGGGTGGCCGGGCGCTGACATATGCGTTCAGCGATATCGGCGTGATCTGGATGCCGCTGGGCGGCAACGCATTCGAGGAGTTCGTGATCCGGTTGTACGAACACCCCGAAGAAATGCATGCCGAGGCGCGCCGAAAGGTTGGCTTCACCACGGAACGCATCCGCCGACAACACGATGCGGGCATCGATTTCTTCATACAGAACACCGACTTTGGGCTGAATTCCGGTCCCTTCATATCGCCGGCGCAGTTCGGCGAATTCTGCGTGCCGTAATGACCGAACTGGTTGCCTTTATGCACGACCTCAAACTGCCCGTGATCATGCACTCCGACGGCAATCTCAACGCCATTCTCGATCAAATTCACGCCACCGGCGCGGATGGGTATCAGTCCGTCGACCCGCAGGGAATGATGGATATCCGGCAGGTTCGCGCAGCCTATCCGGACTGGATCCTGATGGGGAACGTCAACTGCGCCATGCTGCAGGAAACGCGTGAACACCAGATTCGGGAGTCGGTGCGCTACTGCATGACCCACGGCGGCGGCGGCAAACGCTATATCTTTTCCACCTCCAACACCATTTATCCCGGCATGCCCGCCGCAAGCTACCGGATCATGCTGGATGAATACCGGAAATTATGCGCACATGAATAACGCAACCAACCTTTTTGACAGGATTAACAGGATTGTTGGGTTGCTAACCACGTGCCGAAAGCATGTCAATCCTGTTAAAAAGGAATAATAACTATGACCCCAAAAGACAAAGAAATCATTCACACCCTCGCCTCTCAGGTTGCCGCCATAGCTGCATTGCCGCAACAGGAGCAGAAACGCAGCCTCTGGCGGAAACTCAACGCCCGAAAGCCCGTGCGCCCGATGGTCATGATCGACCAGGTCTGTTGGAACGAAATGAACGTCAACGATGAGCTGACGCTGCGCTGCGAGGACCAGGAATGCCGCGGTTATGAGGATCGCCTGCGCAGGATCATCTGCCAGTGGAGGCACTTTCCCGTCGACATGGTGGTGGAACCGTTCTTCCGCGTCTCCAAGGCTGTTAATTATTCCGCCTATGGCAACACGTTTGGCGTCAGCACCGACGAACAGCAGGCCGTGAGTGACCCCACCAACAGCGTTGTCGGCCACGCATACACGAACCAGTTTGTCACCGACGCCGACCTGGAAAAGATCAGGACCCCGGTCATTACGCATGACCCCGTGGAGACCAGTCGAAGAATGGAAGTCGCCCAGAAACTTTTTAAGGGCACGCTGGACGTCTTCGAGCAAGGTGTTGACCCTTACGTTTCCGTATGGGACCCGATCAGCACCTGGATGAGCGTGGAAGATGCCCTGTATACCATGGTGGACCGTCCGGAGTACATGCACGCAATGGTCAGGCGGGTGGTGAATGGGTATCTGAGCATGCTTGATCAACTGGAAGCGCAGGGACTGCTCAGCCATCACCAGTCGCTTGTGCACTGCACCGGCGCCTACACGGATGAACTCCCTGCGCCCGGTTTCAATCCCGCCCAACCGCGCACCCGCGACATCTGGATGTACGGACTGGCGCAGATGTTTTCCACCGTTTCTCCAGAGATTTTCGACGAATTCGAAATCGAAGCCAGCATGCCTATTTTCCAACGTTTCGGTCTGGTTTACTATGGTTGCTGCGATCCACTGGACAAGAAGATGAAACAGGTCCGGAAAATCCCCAACCTCCGCAAGGTTTCCATGTCCCCCTGGGTGGACGAGGAACTGGGCGCATCCGAAATCAAGGGCGATTATGTCTATTCACGCAAACCCAACCCCGCGCTGCTCGCCTGGCCGCAATTCCGCGAAGCCGAAGTCCGGAAACACCTGCAGGCCTCTGTAAACGCCTGCGCCCGGCACGGCTGCCCGCTGGAAATCATTCTAAAGGACATCAGCACGGTGCATTATGAACCCAAGCGCCTGTGGCGCTGGGCCGAGATCGCCATGGAGATCGTGGGCGGCATTGCTTGATGGATTATGGGTGGCCTGGGCGCGACGCGCACGGGCAGGTTTCAGAAGCGTATGCGGCTCGCCCCAATGCCCGCGCGCGGAGCGCCCGGGCCACCCTGCCAAGAACGCTTCGAAGGCCCTGACTCATGAATTATCTGACGAAAATAACGGTCCAGTTGGCAGGCGGGATCGCGCTGATCGCAAATCTGGCGCAAGCAGGCGAGCCCTCCGACGACCCCCAATGGTGCGGGCGCGCGGATCGCAACCGGATCGCCGCGGCAACCGGGCTGGCGAATTCTTTCGAGGAGATCAGCACCAACGCCACCGAGCATGCGCATTTGCGCAATGTCAAATGGCTATTGCATGAAGCACGGCGGCGTCGGAAAACGCTACATCTTCTCCACGTCCAATTGCATTTACCCCGGCATGCCACCCGCAAGTTACCGGATCATGCTGGATGAGTACCGACAGTTACTAATCTGGACACGATTTAGTTTGCTATTAGCATCGGAATATGAAACACTCTGGGCATGAAACGAGATGCACGTTCCCTTTCGCCTTCGGCGCAGGCAGCCC
>Ga0316226_1003308_pt1 | contig 13947 bp, 10 predicted proteins | sample TBH18017metaG_FD_206009 | JGI IMG/M metagenome (GOLD analysis project Ga0316226, IMG submission 206009) | Freshwater microbial communities from Trout Bog Lake, Wisconsin, USA - TBH18017 | ecosystem: Environmental > Aquatic > Freshwater > Lake > Hypolimnion/Profundal zone | place: USA: Wisconsin... | reverse complement strand
CACAATCACCTGCGGGCGCCGGTGGACAATACGGTCGCGTATGCCACCAACACTTTGCCGGATGGCCGGCTGCTCCATTGCTGGAGCGTTCACGACGTGCCGCAAATGTTCCCCGAACCGGAAATGCCCGGCATGGAAACCGTGGTTCAGCGCATCCTGCTCAGCACCGCCCCGGACTGGCCCGCCATTTCGCGGTGGTACGCCGGTATCTGCCAGCCGCACCTCGACGCCGTCAGCCCGGAAATGCGCGCCACAGTCTCCAATCTGGTGGCCGGCATCACGGACCGCGACGAACAAATCCGCGCGCTGTTCAAATTCGTCTCGCAGGACATCCGCTACATGGGCATCACCACGGAAACCGTGGCCCCTGGAAACGAACCGCATGATGTCTGCATGACCTTCAGCAACCGTTATGGCGTCTGCCGCGACAAGGCGGCCCTGCTGGTCGCCATGCTGCGGCTGGCGGGCTTCGATGCCCACCCGGTGCTGATCATGGTCGGTTCCAAGATCGACGCCGAAACGCCGCTTCCCTGGTTCAACCACGCGATTGTCGGCATCGCCAAACCCGGCGGCGGCTACCTGCTGATTGACCCCACCAACGAAAGCACGCGCGATCTCTTCCCCGCCTACCTCTGCAACCGCAGTTATCTCGTGGCCAACCCCACCGGCGATGTGCTGCGCGTCTCGGAAGTGCCCCCCGCCGAACAACAGCTCGTGCGCATCCGCACACACGGCACACTGGATCCGACCGGCACACTCGCGCTCGACATCGCCATCAACTTTGACGGCATCAACGACACCGCCTACCGCGGCAAATTTCTGCATGAAAAACCCGAGGAACGCAGGCGGTTCTTTGAAGGACTGCTCAAGGCGCGCCTTGCCGGCGCTGAAATCACGGCCTTTCGCCTCACCCCCGAGCAACTCCAGAACACCGCCGAGCCGCTGGTGGCCACGATCTCCTGCCGCGTCAAGGATTACCCGGTCACCGGCGCAGGCGTCACCCTGCTGAATCTGCCGTGGCTCGGCACAGCGGTCGGCTATGTGAATTTCCTGGCCAACGGCGCCACCCTCGAAAAACGCAAATACCCGTTTGTCACGGAACTGGCCTGCGGCGTCGATGAAACCATCGCCATGACCTGCGACCGCGCTCTCGGCACGCCGCGACAATTGCCGCCCGAAGCCCACATCCAGCGCTCCGGCGTTGAATTTCTCATGACCACGGCCATGACCAACCGCACGCTGACCGGCCAGTTTCGCTACCTGCTGACACAACCCGAATACACCCCGGCCGAATATGCGGACCTGAAACAAGCGCTCCGCGACATCGAGTTTGCCGTACGCCACGTCCCCATCTTCACCACCACGGCAGGCGCGGCGCAGCCGGATGTGCGCGTGCTCTCCGACAACACCCGCATCGAACTCACCTCGCCCCAGGCCTGGACCTCCACGCGCACCATGGTGCGGCAGGTGCTGACCTACGCCGGCAAAACCCGCTTTTCCGAGATCAAGATGCCGTTTAATCCTGCCTGGCAAACCGCCGAACTCATCGAAGCCACGGTCTCCAACCGCAATGGCACCGTGCGCACCGTGGCGCCGCAGGAGATCAACCTGATGGATGCCAACTGGGTCGCCAGCGCAGCGCGTTATCCGGCAGCCAAAATCCGCGTCATCAGCCTCCCGGGCGTCGAGATCGGCAGCGTCATCCGCACCGTGGTCCGCCGCACGCAACAGAACGCCCCGTTCTTCTCGTACGAACAGGATTTCGGCGGCTTTGATCCCGTGGATTCGTCCGCGCTGGAAATCGTCACCCCCGGAAACCTGCCCCTGCGGACCAGCGTATATCATGGCGATGAGCTGTCGCTGTCCTGCACAACGAACAAAGACACCATCACCCAACGCTGGGAAGCAGGTCCATTGCCGGCGGTCAAACCCGAGGACAACCTGCCGCCCTGGCCAACTTTCCGTCCCACCGTTTTGATTTCCGCCGGCGACTGGTCCACCTACAGCAAGGACCTGCGACGCGCGTTTACTGCCGCCATGCGCAGCGATCCAGCCGTGCAGGCGCAAGCCCGTGACATCACGCGCGGACTCCATGCGCCCGAAGAACGCCTCAAGGCCATCCGTGACGAACTTGCCAAATCCATCCGCGACGATGGCCCGTCATTCCTGGAACTGCCGCTGACCTGCCTCACGCCTGCGGCACGCACACTCACGGATGGCTATGGCCATGCCGCCGATCAAGCCATTCTGCTGGCAGCCATGCTGCGCGCCGCGGACATCGATGCCGAACCCGTGCTGGTCTCCGGACAAGCGCGCCTCGCGCCGGCGCTGTTGGACCCCTTCGTAACCACGCCACAGATCAACTTGTATGATCAGGTGCTGGTGAAGGTCACGCAAGATCACAAGATCCTGTTCTTGAATGACAGCGATCAATATGCCGAGCCCGGCACCACGCCAAACAACCGTCATCCATTCTTCACGCTGGATGGCGGCACCGGACGCGTCGCCGTGGCCTCGCAGTATCGCGACCGCAACCGCACCGAATGGAACATCACGCTCGATCCCGACGGCCAGGCCACGATCACCACGACCAACTGGTATTTCGGCAGCGCCTGCGATGGCTTCCGCAAGGAATACGAAGAAATGCAACCGGAGGAACGCAGCCGCCATTTCCAGGGGCTGGTGTCGGAAGTCTCGCAATCCGCCAAGGCAGTCGGCGATCTGGTCACAGCCACGGATGTCTATCCGGGCTTCTGCAGCTTCACCGTGAAGGCTGAACGCTATGCCGTACGTGAAGGCAAGATGCTCAGCCTCAGGCTGCCCGATGCCGGCGCACCGGCGATCACGCTGCGCGCCGATCAGCGCGCCAATCCCTTGCTGATCGCACAACCGCGCGAAATCGAATGGGTCTGCCGCGTGATCCTGCCAGCCGGCGTGCGCAATCTGCCCGTGCTGCCGCCGGAAGTGGACGAAGCGCTGCCGGACGGGCTGGGCCGCGTGCAACTCCGCGTGCACCGCGCCACGCTGGACGACGGACGCACGGAAGTCATGATCCAACGCACCACCACCATCGAATCCGCCATGCTCCCGGCCGATATCTATCCTGCGCTCCTGGAAATCAACCGCCGCCTCACGCACCCGCAAATGCACACGCTGCTGGTGGAGTTTTAAGCCCGCAATCGATCTAAAACTTGTACTGCACGCCCAGCGAGACGACCTGATCGTCGAACTCGCGCTTGGTGGCCGGCAATTGACTGCCCGATGCCTGTGACAGATCCGCGTCACCCTGCGCGTTGCGACCCAGTGTCGCCGCATACGCCAGATCCAGCGTGATGCGGGAGGTGAGCGCATACTGCACGCCGGCCGCGGCGGTATACATCCAGTCGTTGCGATAATTCGGAATCGGGGTCGCGGAAATGACTTCGCCGACATTGTAGTCCGACGATTGCACGCAGAACCCGAGCCGGCCCATCAACCGGTCGGTGAATTGATGCTTGTAGGTGAGGCCGAACGTGTTGTCGTTATAGGGCACACAGCCGGTGCTGGAAACCCACCGCCACTGCCGGTAGTTGAATGCGATCGTATCGTACGCGGATGCGATTGCCGTCAGCACGCCCTCGCCGTAGAAGGTGACAGGATCGTGCTCGCGCACCGGCGCCGCCGCATCGTAGCTGCGGAAATCCGGACCTGCCTGAAGCTTGCCGCTCAACCAGCTCGTCAGCTTGCCCTCGATGCCCAGCAACACCCGCTGGTAATCATTGTCGGAGGTCTGGCCATAAGGATCGATCGCAAACGGCAGGCGCTGCTGGTATTGCTCGCCCGCGCGATAACCCAGCGTGACCGCCAGATCCTTGTTCAACTTGTAGCCCAGATCGGCGCCGCCATTGAGGTCGGAACGGTCGACGTAATTCAGATACCCGTAATTCACGGAGGATGAGGGGATGGCAATCAGATCCGTGTGCAGATCGTAACCCAGCAGCGAGGCTGTCGGCCGGAAGAACCAGGACTCCTGGTCATACGTCAGCGTGGCGGTGGTGCGATCCTGAAATTGATCCCGACGTTCGCGCACAAACCCATGCCCGTAGGAACTAAAGTATTTTCCGGGATAGGTTGCCGCGTACTTGCGGCCCTCGATGTCGGTGAATCCCTCGTCCAACGCGAACGCAAGGTCATGGCATTTCAAGACGATCGTGGCGGCCAGGCGGTGGGCAATGTAATCCTCCGAGGGGGCGTCGTCATAGGCGACAAAATCCGGCGCATAGCTGAAGGTCAGGGTCTGCACGAGATTGTCGCCGCCCAGCAGCTTTGCGAAATCAGCCGCCACCTTGGGTGTGAGCATCTCGAAGAACGAACCGTGATTCTTCTCCGCCGTCACGCTTCCCGGAACCGGGCCGGCATAGACGGGCAAGTACCGCGGGTCGCAGCCGCTCATGAAGACGTTGTTGTCATAGCCGCCCCGGATGGCGATGGATGCCTCGGTCAGCCAGGCGGGCTGGTTGGTCTGCGCAAAAGCTGCGGCCACGGTGGAGAACAGGAGGATTGCCGTCGTGCGTGCATTCCGTGCCAATTGATTCTGCATGCGGTACGTCATCTTTCCGGTAATATCGGTTCGTTCGGTTGAATTCGGACTCGAATCACGCAAGGCCTTATCGGGCGGATGCAGCCGTGCAGCGGAATAATGAGCGCACCTACCGCGCCTGCGGCAGATCCCAGCCGTGCTTCGCATAGCAGGCCCGCGATGCGGGCGTGATCAGGAAATCCATCAGTTTTCTGGCCAGCGCCGGATTCTTCGAGGTCGAGAGCAGCGCCACGCCGGTGCCGCGCATCACCCGGTGTTCCAGCGGCGGCTCGACAACCTCGATGCGTCCCGGCGCCAGATGCGCAAAGGCGCTCCAGCCAAAGGCCGCATCCACCTTGCCCTGCGCCACGGCTTCGACAATCGCCACGCAGCCATTGGCCTTGAACGTGATGTTGGGGCGGATGGCCTCGCACAAGTTCAAGCGCCCGGCCACGTCCTCCCACTGCCCCTTCAGGCAGTCGAGCACGGAGATGGCCACGCGCATACCGGGGCGCGCAAGGTCCGCATAGCCTTTGATTCCGGCCGGATTGCCCGCGGGAACCGCAATGGCCGAATGCCGGTAGGCGATGAGCCGCCGCTCGCCCTGACAGACGATGCCGCGCACTTCGCCGTCGTCCAGCAGGTATTCCGCGCCGCTGATCGCCAGATCGTAGATGCCATCTTCCGCAATCTCGACCAGAAAGTCATGGTTGCCGTGCTGCGCCGCCGCCTCCTCGGCCACGGGTGCGGCGCAATGCCGGTTGCAGACGGAAATTTCAACCGGAATGCCGGTCGCAGTTTGAAACAGACGGGCGGCATCCTCCAGCGGCGCAGCACAGGCGCGGGCACTGAAGATCTTGATGGATTGCGGTCCCTTGGCGTTCATTCCAGTTATTTCCTTATTTTCCAACATCGGCGATCCCGGCCTGCGCACGCAGGCCCGGCGGCGGCCGTTTGACGGTTCCGGTCCAGAGCATGCGCACGGCCACCACCAGCAAAAATACGGCAAACGCACGCTGCAACGAGGCATCGGGCACACGCGCCATGAGCCGCGTGCCGGCCAACACGCCGATCGCAGCGCCTGCCATCAGCAGCGCAATGGGCCCCCACTGCAACAAAACACCCGGTGTGCGCGCATACTGAACCACGCCCAGCGCCGCCATGGGGACCATCAGCGCCAACGCCATCCCCTGCGCGGATTTTTGCGGGCAGGCCAGCAACAGCACCAACGCCGGCACGACGATAATCCCGCTGCCAACCCCCAGGCTGCCGCTGAGAGCGCCGGCCAGCAGCCCGACCAGCACAAACAACCACCAGGAATGAGCAAGGGCTATCGCCATATTTCATTACTATAGCGTAATTATGGCGGGAAGGTCATGCCTTTGTTGCGACAACGTGTCGAACATACCTGCGCGAGACATGCGCTGAGCACGGTGCCGCCGACGCGGCACCCTCCAGTTTCTTTAGCTGCCTGTCAGTGGCTATACGCTGGAGGGCGGCGCGCCGTCGCCGCCGATACCTTTTGTTGTTCGTAATTGTTCGTTTGGATCTGCCGCCACGTTCGGTTCCGGCAATGGCCAGGGATAGGCCTGCAAAAGAACCAGCGCCTGCCCTGCCAGAAAGAGCGAACCGCAGACCAGCACCAGGCCGCCTTCCGCACGCGCCCAAACCTGTGCGGCGGCCAGCGCCACCGCCACATCCGCCACTTCGACCCGGGAAATGCCAGCCGCGCGCATCAAATCCGCCGTGGCTGCAGCCGGACGTGAACGCGGCGATGGCACGGAAACCGCCCAGGCGCGCCGGACACCGGAGGCCAGCAGCCGCAGAAAACCGGGCGTATCCTTGTCGTCGCAAAACCCCGCCACCAGCGCCACCGGCCCGCGAAACTTCGCCCGACGCAAGGCTTCGCGCACCGCCCGGGCGCCATCGGGATTGTGCGCGCCATCCACGATCACCGGCGGTTCGCGCACCGCAAGCTGAAAACGGCCGGGCCAGCAAACGCGCTGCAATCCTGCGTGAATAGCCGCATCCTCCAGCGACACCTGCAAGACCGTGGCCACGGTCTCCAGCGTGGCCACGGCGGTGGCAATGTTTTCGGCCTGATACGCGCCAGCCAGGGGGGTCCGCACCTTGCCCAGATCGCGCGCCGCGGTTGCGATCCGCACGGTCAGACCGTCCAGCGCCACCGCAACCGCCGTGACGTTCACCTCTTCCGCAGCATCGACAAATGCGCAACCGTGTTCCGCCGCCGTCTGCCGGATCACCGCCCGTGCTTCCCCGGGCATGGCGCCGCAGATCACGGGACGGCCGGGCTTGATGATGCCGGCTTTCTCCGCGGCAATGACCTCGATGGTGTCGCCGAGTTGCTCGCAGTGGTCCAGCCCGATGCGCGTGATCACCGAGACCAGCGGCGTCAGCACGTTGGTCGCGTCCAGCCGGCCGCCCAGCCCGGTTTCGATCACCGCCAAGCGGATGCCGGCGCGTTGAAAGAGCACAAAAGCCACGGCAGTGGCGCATTCGAAGAAGGTCGCCGCCAACCCGCCCCCCTGCTCCACCGCCAGCGCCGCCGCTTCGACTTCAGCCGCCGCCGTCGCCAGCGCCGCATCGTCCACCGGCTGACCGGCCAGCCAGAACCGCTCCTGAAAGCGCACCAGATGCGGCGAGGTGTAGCGCCCCACGCGCAAACCGGCGGCAGCAAGCATCTCCGCCACCAGCGCGGCCACCGACCCCTTGCCGTTGGTGCCGGCCACATGCACCGTAGCCAGGCCAGCCTCCGGGTTTCCCAGTCGCGCCAGCACGGCGCGCATGGTTTCAAGCCCCGGACGCATGCCAAAGCGCCGCCGCGCGTAAAGTCGTTCGAGACAAGGATTCATGTTCGCCATAAGGTTAGTTGTACACACGGGTCACAGCGTATGCGCTGCAACCAGATTTTACCTCTGTGCGCTCTTTATCTCTGCGCCCTCTGTGTCCGCATGCCCACAGTTACCGAAAGTTCTGCATTTTCCGCACCCGCCGTTATAATCGGCTTGAGCCGTTCAGATCAATGCGTTAAAAGAACATTGTGAGAGCGTTGCTTCTGTTTGTTGATGGTTTTGGCGTGCGCGAACCGGCTCCGGATAATCCTGTCACGGCGGCGGTCTGTCCGACGCTTTGTCGTCTTCTGTCCGGGAATTCCGTGTCGATTGACGCCTGTCTCGGCGTGCCGGGATTGCCGCAGAGCGCAACCGGACAGACCACTTTGTTCACCGGCGTCAATGCGCCGCACTACATGGGACGCCATGTGGAAGGTTTTCCGGGGCCTTCGCTGCGCAACCTGATCGTCGAAGGCAACCTGCTGCTCAATCTGACCCGGCGTGGCCAGCGCGCCCGTTTTGCCAACGGCTATCTCGCGGAAAGCACCGAGGAGATCCGCGCCCGCCGCTTCAAATCCGTCACCACCGTGGCGTCGCTCACCTGCCCGGAAACTTTCTGTCTGCGCGAGCATCTGCTGGCCAACCAGGCGGTATTCCACGACATCACGCGCGCCACCATGCGTCAGCGCGGCTACACCGGACCGCTGGTTACACCGCAGCAAGCCGCGGAGCACCTGATCCAGGTGGCCCTGGCCAACGATTTCACGCTGTTCGAGTTTTTCCTAACCGATCTGGCGGGCCACTCCCGAAAATTGTCGGAAGCCGTCGAGACACTCACCCTGTTGGATGCCTTTCTGGAACCCGTTTTCTCCATGGCCGCAGAACAGGAGATCCTGGTGGTCCTGACCAGCGACCACGGCAACATCGAGTCCATGGATGCGCACGGCCACACCACCAATGCAGTGCCGCTGATCGCCACCGGCCCCGGCGCGGAGATCATGCAGCGCGACGCCGTTTCGCTGATGGACATCACGCCGCGCCTGATGAACCTGCTGGCGTAAAGCCTGCACTGCGGCGCGCCGACCTCCCGTGCAATCGCAATCGAATGTGATACCGGAACTGGAGAGTGCCGCGCCGTCAGCACCGTGCCCAGAGCATGTATCGCACAACTTGGCGCCAAATCCGGCGGGCCAGTGTCCTTGCGCACCTCGATTTCGAAACAAATGTTACGCCAACTGTTGCGCAATCTGCGCCAATTCCGCGGAACTTAGTTTGGCGGCAAACGACTCGTCCGATCCGCTGACAATCGCGCGCACATCGTCCGACTTGCCGGCCGCCGCAGCAATCGCAGCCACCTCATCCGGCATCAAATCCACCTTGGTGTTGTCCGCGCGGATGATGGAACAGATTCCAGTTTCCGGGCAGCGTTCGATCTGCAGCGTGGCGCTCATATTTTCTTCCTTTTGTTGGCTTGTGCTTTGGCGTCAACGCGTGATTGCGTTAACGCATCGAAAGTAATCGTGGCCAGCCCCTGCCAGAGGTCCTGCTGCACACGTGCGAGCGCCTCGTGCACGGTGCACTGTCGCAGTCGGGAGCAGGACCCATCCTTTCGAAGACAGGCATTCAGCGTGACCGCATGCGGATCAATGGCCCGCGCCACATCCAGCAGCGAGATCTCCCTTGCAGGCCGCACCAGCTGCACACCACCGCTGCGCCCCCGCGAACTCCTGACTAGTTTGGCAGCAGTCAATTTCCCCAACACACGCCGCATAAATGGATACGGCACCCGCGTGGCGCGCGCCAGTTCGGCGGCGGAACGTCCGCGCGCGCGGGAAACCAGCTCCAACACCGCCCGAATCGCATAATCCGTCTCGCGTGTGATCATCGCAGGCGCTCCAGGATAAATGACACGGTTTTTGTACCATTTTAGCCCCGGCCGCGCAACAGGGAAAATCAGGCCGTGTACTGTCTCATGAAAGATGGCCCGGGACGCCAAAAGCAGTCCAGCGCACGCAGGTAAGGCGGGCCCGCTGGGCCCGCCGTGTTCCTGTCACACGACGGCAAGCCGCGCTTGCCGTCGCGGACGGCGCGTGCAGCGCCCGCGCCCTACCCATCACCGCGCCAGCGGCGCCAGCGCATGGTTCAGCGCCAGATATTCGGCGTAGATCGTCTCGTAATCCCGGGCGCGTGCCGCATCCGGTTCGGCGCGCGAAGCCGGATCGAGCTGCACGCAATGCGCGGTGAATGCCGTAAGCGCCGCATGACCGCCCGCCGCATGATCCGCGCACCACATGGCCTGGATCACCGCGCCCATGGCGCCGGCTTCGGCGCTGATTGGGCAGACCACCGGACAATTGAACACGTCGGCCACGATCTGACGCCACGTGCGGCTCTTGGAGCCTCCGCCCACCAGGCGAATCTCGGAGGGCGTCACCCCCTGCTGCTTGAGCAGATCCAAGCCGTAGCGCAAGCCCAGCGTGGCGCCTTCCATGGCGGCGCGGCAGACATTGGGGCGCGTGAAATTCGTGCTGGAGATGCCGGAGAGCGTGGCGCGGGCACGCGGCAACGGCGGCGTGCGCTCACCATTGAAGTAGGGCAGCAAGCGCAAGCCACCCGCCCCCACCGGCGCCCGGGCTACTTCATCGTCAAAGGCCGTCAAATCCTGACCGAACAACTCGCGCGTCAGTTCTGTCGCCACGGTCACATTCATGGTGCAGATCAGCGGCAGCCAGCCGCCGGTACTGGAACAGAACGCCGCCAGTTCGCCATGCGGATCGATCACCGGTTGGTCGGCATAAGAATAGATCGTGCCGGAGGTACCGAGGCTGGTGGTCACCATGCCCGGCGTGACATTGCCGGTGCCAATGGCGGCCATCATGTTGTCGCCGCCGCCGGAGGAAACCGGAATCCCTGACGGCAGACCGAATTGCGCAGCAATGGCCGACAACAGCTTCCCGTGCGGCGCATCCGACGCGATGACCTTGGGCAGACATGCCGCCAGACGGCCGCTGTCATCAATCGCCTGCAGCAGCTTGCGCGACCATTTGCGTTTGCGCACATCGAAATATGCTGTGCCCGAGGCATCGCCGCATTCGGTGCGGTATTTGCCGGTCAGCCAGAAGTTCAAATAATCGTGCGGCAACAGCACATGCGCCAGACGCTCATAGAGCGCCGGTTCGTTCTGTTTCAGCCAGAGCACCTTTGAGGCCGTGAACCCTGCGGCCACCGTATTGCCGATGGCGGCGATGACTTTCTTCGGACCGCCAACCGCGGCCGTGATCTGCTCGCACTGCGGCACGGTTTCCGTATCGCACCAGAGCTTGGCGGCACGCAGGACCTTGCCATCCTGGTCCAGCGGCACGCAACCATGCTGCTGGCCGGAAACGCCGATCCCGGCCACCTGACGCCGATCCACGCCCGGCGCGGCCAGACACTTCTGCAACGCCGTGGTGGCGGCATCAATCCACCATTGCGGTTCCTGTTCGCGGCGACCCGCATCGTTCTCGATCAATGCGTGCGGCGCGGAAGCGGATGCGAGAATCTTGTTCTGCTCGCGACTAAACACCACCACCTTCGTGCTCTGCGTGCCATTGTCAATGCCGATGAAAAGCTGGTCAGCCATGGGGAACTCCTTTTGCCAAGATGATGCGAAGCGCAAACACCGCGAACGTAACAAAACCGGTGCGGCGGGACAAGCGGATGCATTTGGAAGATACGTCAGATTGCGGCGCCGACGGCGCGGCGCCCTCCATTATGAATATCAACAGCGCCATACCAGTGCTGGAGGGCATGGCTCCGCCGGCGCCGTTTCCTGTGCTGCGATCTGTGGTGTCAGGCGCGGTTGCCAAGCCACCCACGCCATTGCTACTATGACCGCCAACGCAAAACCCATTGGCAAACCCATGCGCCGCTGGCTCAAAATAACACTGTCCTGCCTCGGCTTGCTCATCGCCCTTGTTGCGATCTGGCTCTGGATCGCCTCGCGCGACATCCCGCCGCAGGATTTCAGTGATCTGACATTCCCCTATCAAAATATCCCCGCTGAAGAGAATGCCCACACCTGGTTCAAGGCCGCCGCAGAGAAAGTGGTCTGGGGCGAGCGCGAAAAGAACGTCTACGGCCGGTTACGCACGGGCGGCGCCGTTGACGTGACGGAGGTGGAATCCATCCTCGCCACCAACGCGCCGGCGCTGGCGCTGCTGCGCCGGGGTCTGGCGTGTGCAGCCTGCCAGCCGCCGTTGGCGACAAACTTGACGACATATAACACAATCAACATTGGGCGGTTTATTAACACTGCGGACGTGTTGGCACTGGACACGCGCTGGAAGATTCGTAATGGCAACTTTACCATCGCGTTCAGCAATTGCCTTGCTTTGATGCGTTACGGCGATCTGGAATCCCGACAGGCCACCACTTTTATAACGTACCTCGCGTCGCAAATGACAATCGAAAATGGCCGAAGGATCTGTGGCAACGATCTGGTGAACTCCAACCGTTTAGATGACGCTTCATTACGGATTCTCGACAAATCGTTACAAGCCATTGATGTTGGCCAAGTGGGGCTGCGTAATGCGATGTGTGGCGAATTCTTGTTGCAATCAGGATTGATGAATGATCTGCGTTTTGGGCGTATTCCTGCTCGCGGCACAATACCGTCTTGGTGGCAAAGAAAAAGAGGTGTTTCATATTTCTTGATCAAGCCCAACGAAACACGCCTGCTCTATGCGCAGGGATCGCGTGAAATCATTAGAAATTCAGCCAAAACCTATCGCGAAAAGATGTTCCATGATTTTGAGCAAGCTATTGGAAACCCATGGAGCCTTCTCTTTTACGGCAACGGAATCGGAAGACTAAATATCGCAACAATTTATCCGGCATGGGAAAGCGCCGCAAAACAACGGTGTCGCATCGAATGCGATCACTCGGGATTGCGTCTGTTGATCGCCTGTCAACGTTACGAACGGCGCAACGGCCATCTGCCTGCAAAGCTGGACGACCTGGTGCCTGCGTTGATCGAGGCTGTGCCAAGAGATCCGTATGATGGACAACCGCTGCGATATGCGGCGGATCGACGAATCATTTGGGCGGTTGGCGAGAACCTCAAGGATGATGGCGGATCGAAGATGAATATAACCGGCAGTGGCGAGATGGTTGTGAAAAGAATGATGTTGGACCATGTCATCGACATTCCGCCGTTGATCAAACCCTGATCGCAATCGCGCTGCGGGGCAGCGCTTCTACAACTTAATCGCGCAAGTGGGGCAAGGTGGCCCGTGCGCGGAGCGCCCGAACCACCTGCGGCGCCGACAGAGCGGCGCCCTCCATTCTGCCCCGTTCATCACTTCACAAACGATCCGTTCTCGTACTCCTCAAACGCCAGGCGCAGTTCGTCCTGCGTGTTCATGACGATCGGGCCGTACCAAGCCACGGGCTCGCCGAGCGGCCGGCCGGAAATGAGCAGAAAGCGCACGGACTGCTTCTCGGTCGTGATCACAACCTGGTCGCCTGCGCGTTCGTAGAGCACCACGGTTTCGGGAACGCAGACGCAGGGGCAGGAAACATCGGACCATCCGGCGCCAAAGCGCTTGTGCGCAAATTTATCGCGCTGCGGATCAAAGTACCCCGCCCCTTCCAGCACATAGGCAAAGACCGTGTGCCCGGGTTTGACCGCATGCGTGAAGGTGCTGGACGGCGACACCGTGACATCGACGAATTCCGGATCAATGACGATGTCCCGCACCGGACCGCGCACGCCGTTGAGTTCGCCGCTGATGATTTTCACACGCGCGGTCTTGCCGATGGCAACCTCCGGCACATCCACGGCTTTCACATCGCGGTAGCGCGGCGCCATCATCTTGCTTGTTGCCGGCAGATTGGCCCAGAACTGAAAGCCCCACATGGTGCCGGTCGGACTTTTCTGCGGCATCTCCTGATGGATGATGCCGCTGCCGGCTGTCATCCATTGAATGTCCCCAGCGCCAATCACACCGGTGTTGCCCATGCTGTCGCCGTGTTCGACCAAACCCTCCAGAATATATGTAATGGTCTCGATGCCCCGATGCGGATGCCAGGGAAACCCCGCCAGATACTCCGCAGGTTTGGAAGTATGAAAATCGTCCAGCATCAAGAACGGATCGTACTGCGGCACTTCGCCATAGCCGAACGCGCGCTTGAGATGCACGCCCGCCCCCTCGATGGTGGGATGGCTCTTGCTCATGGTTTGAATGCGTCGGGTGGTCATGGTTGCCTCCTCTGTTGTGCCTGCGACGCCGCTGCATCGCATTTCAGGTAGGGCGGGGCCGCCGGACCCGCCGCACCCTGTTGCGCAACGGCAAGCGCGCTTGCCGTTGCCGGACGGCGCGCCCGGCGGTCGCGCCCTACCCCAATAAATCCAACGTCAAACATAAATCGCCTCGTAATCCGGTACGCGTGTCGGAAAACCGGTAGGGCGGGGCCGCCGGTCCCGCCGCACCCTGTTGCACAACGGCAAGCGCGCTTGCCGTTACCGGACGGCGCGCCCGGCGGTCGCGCCCTACC
>Ga0316226_1003306_pt1 | contig 13963 bp, 14 predicted proteins | sample TBH18017metaG_FD_206009 | JGI IMG/M metagenome (GOLD analysis project Ga0316226, IMG submission 206009) | Freshwater microbial communities from Trout Bog Lake, Wisconsin, USA - TBH18017 | ecosystem: Environmental > Aquatic > Freshwater > Lake > Hypolimnion/Profundal zone | place: USA: Wisconsin... | reverse complement strand
AGAAACTCGGCGTGGTTGTAATTCGGCACGACGACGGACAGGCGGGGCAGGTTCATAGGTTCATCAGTTCAAATTGACCAGCGGCCGCACGCGGCAGGCGCCCTCGGCCACGGCCGTCTGCGCCAGGGCCAGGCGTTCGGCGGAGTCAATCGCGCAGCGGAAGCCCGCCAGCGGAAAGCCGAACAGCCGGCCGGTCCCCACCAGCGGCGCGAAGACGTCGCGCGGCAGGTCGCACGGCTGGTCCGGCGGGATGTGGGCGAGGATTTCCGGCGAGCAGATGCAGATGCCGGAGTTCACCCACGGCGACACCACGCCGCGCCGGGCTTCCTCGGTGGGCCGCTCCAGAAACCCGATCACGCGGCCGGCGGGATCCAGGCTGACGACGCTGTTGGACTTGGCGCGCTGATGCACCAGCAGGGTCGCGAGCGCGCTCTTCTCGGCGTGGAACTTCGCGAGCGACCTGAAATCCTGGTCGGTCAGCACGTCGCCATACTGAACGAGAAAAGCGGGTTCATCCTGAAAGAAGGCGGCCATTTTTTTCACGCCGCCGGCGGTGCCGAGCAAAGTCTCCTCGTGCGAATAGGAAAATTTCATGTTCCAGCGGCCGCCGTCGCCGAAGTGTTCGCGGATCAGGTGCGGCAGAAAATGGAGGTTGATCGCCACGTCGCGGACGCCCTGCGCCTGCAGATGGCCGAGCAGGTAGGCCAGCAGCGGCTGGTCGTTGAGCGGCAGCATCGGCTTGGGCAGCTCGCGGGTCAGGTCGCCCAGCCGCGTGCCGAATCCGGCGCAGAGAACCATGGCTTTCATCGCAGGAATAATAAGCGAGCGGCCTGACAATACAAAATGAAAGCGCGGCGCGAGCCGGGCGGCATCGTCATTTGGCCGGCGCTGGCTGGCTCAAAATCCAGTCGGCCGCCGCCGGCAGGCCGGCGCAGGTGAAGTCGGGCTGCACGGAAACATCGAGCGGCTCGGCGGTTTCAATCGGCGGCTGCCCATGCATCCCGGTTTGCACCAGAATCGTCCGGCAGCCCGCACGCGCACCGGCGATGATGTCGGTGATGCGGTCGCCCACCATGTAACTTGCCGATAAATTCAGGCCGAGTTCGCGCGCGGCGCGGAGCAGCATTCCGGGCTGCGGTTTGCGACACTCACAATTGACCCGGTAGGCGGGCACGTTCGCCTTGGGATGGTGCGGGCAGAAATACCAGCCGTCGAGACGTGGCCCGCCGGCCTGCTCAATCATATGTTGCAGGCATTCATTCAGGGCATCCACTTCCGTTTCCGATGCCATTCCGCGCGCCACCACCGTCTGGTTGCTCACGACATCCAAGGAATAGCCGGCACGTTTCAACAGGCCGAGGGCTTCCGGCACGCCAGCCAACAGGCGCATATCCTCGCGCCGGGTCAACAGGTCAACGTCCTGCACCAGCACCCCGTCACGATCGAGAAACACTGCGGCATTCATGGGTGCGTTTAGGCGTGGTAAAATGTTTTTAGACACCAGCGCTCCAGCCAATCCGGGAAAAAACGCCGCCCGGCGACTTCGGCGCAGCGCCGCCCGGCACGCCGCACAAATGCGCCGGTCAGAAAACGCCGGTGCTCCGAATGGCTGGCAACTAATCGCAGCATCGGCCAGCCAAACGCGCCCAGGATGCCGCTCCGGCCGATGCGCGGCGCGACGTCGGCAAACGGTTCGCTTTCCAAAAGTTCGAGCACATGCAGCATCGCGGCGCGGCGCTCATCTTGGGAGCGGGCGGAATGGTAATAAGAAGTTGGGCTCAGATTAAAAGTGGAGAGCACCTCCGGCACATGGCAAATCCCGTGGCGGAAGCCCACCGTAAATGCGCCAAACCAGTCGGTAAACCAGCGCAACTCCGGAATCCAGCCGCCGGCTTCAATCAAAGCGGCTTTGCGATAGATGGTGCTGGGATTGGAAATCATCAGGCGTCCGCGTTGCCCCAGCGTCACCAGGTCGGCGGGATCGAGGTAGCCGGGTGCGTCGGGCATTTCCGCTCCCATGACCCAGGCCAGGCCGGTGTCGGTTCGCCGCCATTCGCACCAGCCGGTGCAAAGCCCGGCTTGCGGGTGTTCACACAATAGGCGGAGTGATTTTTCAAACAGGCCGGGACGCACCTCGTCATCGGCCGCCGTGAAAAAAACGTAGTCACCTCGGGCCAGCGGAAGGACGCGGTTCATGGTTGCATTAACCCCCAAATTTATTTCATTGAAATGCACTTTCAAAACCGGATGTGCGTGTGCCAGCGAACTCAAAATTTCCCGGCTATTGTCCGTCGAGGCATCGTCCACGACAATAATTTCACAGGCTGGAACCGACTGCCGCAGCAACGCGTCCAGACACCGGGGCAAAAACCGGGCATGGTTGAAGTTCGGAACAATGACAGAAAGGGTTGGATCGCTCACAAGCCGGGATTCTCAAATTGGCGTGGCCGGCACAGCGGGCAGAAAAATCTTGATGGATGGATCAGCACACACTTCCCCGATGCGCGCCGCAACCTGGCCCGCCAAGGCAACCGGCAGCGGGATGAACAGGTGTCCGCCGGAGGGAATGTCTTTGGGCGCAAGAATCATGCGGCCAAGATGCTGCCGCCCGATCCGATCCGGGTCTTCATCAACAAAGTAGCTTGTCTTGCCGCCCAATTGTGCGTCCAGCCAGGTCGCAGCGATGGAGGTGCCAAAGATGCCAAAATTGCCTTGTTCCGAAACATGCCGCGCTTGTGCGGCAACGCCCTTCAAAAATTCCCAGCCGGCCAGCACCTGGCTTTGCTCTTGGCCGGGCGCATCCGCTGTTGATGGTTGAACCGCCGCCCCGCCAGCCGTCCAGCGCGCGACGAGGGAAATTTCCTTTGGCACCCATTGGCTGGTGGCTTCGAGGACGGTGAAACCCGCGTCGGAGGCGATGCGCGCCAGCGTGCCCACAGAAAAATGGGAACAATGATCCGCCACCATCAGGATGAAAGGGTTGGCCTCACAATTAGGCACCTCAATCAACAAAAGTCCGCCCGGCTTGAGTTTGGCGGCCAGTGCCTGCAAAAAATTGCCCGGACCAGGAATGTGTTCAATGACGTGAACCAGCGAAATGAGGTCAAAGCTGCCCGGCAGACTTTCAATCGCGCCGGTGTAAAGCCGTTCGACACCAGGAATGCCTTCCACCACCTGTTTGTATTTTTCGCTGACCTCGGAACCGCACAGTGTCCAACCGGGCAAGGCACGACTGAAGGCGCGTAAAAAGGCGCCGTTGCCGCAGCCAAAATCCAGCGCCCGTCCCTGCGTGGGCAGGGTGACGTGACGTGAAAGCGCCTCCACGATGGCATCGGAGCGGGAACGCCCCACGCCGGTGGCGGCATTGAAGGTTGGCTGCTCCACGCCGCCGCTCTGGTGGTAGATCGTGTAATGGGTGTAAATCTCATCCGCTTCCGCCGCCCATTGCGGCGTGGTCACGGTCTGCACGAGGCCGCACGCCTGACAGCGGGCGAGGATGCCGCCAGGACGCCAAGGTTTGCAGTCAGAAGTGACACGCATGGCCGCAGCATAATCAACGGCGGTCTTTAAGTGCGTCGAGCCGCAATGATGACATTTCATTTCAGTTTGCATTCTAGGAGTTGACATGACCAAGGGATTGGGCAATGACCCGCGATGCTTCAGGAAAATCCAAGCCCAGCTTCGCACGCGTCCCGCGGGCATCAAGCGTTGTGTGCGCGGGCAGGTGTTCGAGCGAGGCAAGCTGCCGGGCTGAACCGGGGCGAATCAGTGAAAGATCCGCCTGCACCAGCCGCCCGACCTCGGTGGCGATGGTGGCATAAGAAACGTCCTCGGACGGTGAAAACTGCCAGCGCCCTTCAAGTTCTTTTTCAGCCACCATAGCCAGACCTTGAATAACTGTTGGCAGGGCGACCGGGGCGCAGACCATGTCCGCAAAAGGTGTTATCGGTTTTCCAGCGCGCAAAGAATCTCTCCAGTCGCGCACCAGCGGCAGGCCGGAGTGAAAAACTTTGGCCAGACGGACAACCGCGTGACGCAGTCCTAAAGCCATGAGCCCGGCTTCAACCGCAGCCTTTTGGCGACCATATTCTGTGCGCGGGCTGGTGGCCTCATCCGCCTGTCGTAGCGGCTTCGTGCCATCAAAAACCAGGTTGGTGGAGAGAAAAACCACAAAGGTTCCCTGTTCCGCCAAGAGTTGCGCCAGGGCCAGCGTGTGTTCGACGTTGACCTTACGAGTGCCCGCCGGATCGCGGCGGCACTGTTCCAAACTGGTGATGGCGGCGCAGAGCACCGCCGCCCGGCAGGGCGGCAGCACAGGCCAAAATTCAGGAGATTGGGAAAGGTCTAGCCGGTGTGTGTCCCGCTGGTCGGCCACCGGGAGAAATGTGGTGGCTGCAACTGCGCGCTTTTGCTGCTGCCAATGGGCACGGAGCGCGCCACCCAAAAAGCCGTCTGCACCGACGATGAGCAGGCGATCGTTCAAGGAGACTTACGGTTACAGCACAGCGCCCAGAGGTAATGTGCCAAAGGATGGAAACCCGTGTGAACCACCTCGTCATTCATCGAAAAAATGAACACATTGTGAAAATGGCGGGACATGGTGGCGCGCAACCCCGGTGCATCCTTGCAATTGACATGCCCGGCCTTGCTCGGCGGCGAGGCGTATGCTTGCGACTGTAGCGATGGGCTGCCCACAAGACAGACGCCTTGCGGATTTAATGATCCAGCCATATTGGCGATAAAGCGATGTTCGTCGGCGGGCAGGATGTGTTCGAGGACGTCCACCGCATAAGCCCCGTCAAAACCTTCAGCAAGCGGCCCGGCCATCATGTCATGCACGCGAAAATCCACGTTCCATCTGGCATGGACACGTTCCCGGTTGCGCTGAATAAATACCGGGTCAAAATCCGTCGCCACCACCGACGGCACTTCCTGCCGCACCACTCGCGTTCCAAACGCATCAGCACATCCCACTTCCAAAACCCGGTTCATACCGGAAAACATTTTTGAGACAAACTTATAACGCGCCAGCACAAACAACAGCCGGCGCGGATCGTCCCGCCAAACCTGGCTGCTCATCAAACCGAGCGTTTCGAGCCCCTGCTTCTCCTGCTCCAGCAAAAATTGGTATTGTGCTTCCTTGGTAATTTCACTCATGACAGTTTGGGGCTATTCAAAATAAATGAACGAATGGTCGCCGGTGTAGCCGGTCTGCTTGAACCACCAGTCCCACGCTTCGGGCCGGCAGAAAGTTTCGCAGGTCAACTGCCAGTAGAGCAGGTTCGCCTTTTCCTCCTCGTTGCGGTAGGACTCCACCACGAGGTATTTGTTTTTTCCCACGCGCTCGATTTCGCGCAGGGCGTGGTCGAGGTCGAAGCATTGCAGGTTGTGCAGCGTGTTGAGCGAAATGACGAGGTCAAAGCTCTTGTCCGCAAACGGCAGCGAGTTCGCATGGCCGATTTGCAGAAACGGACGGACTTCCTCCTTCGCGTTGGCAATGCCATATTCCGAAATGTCCAGCCCGCAAACCTCCACGCCGGGCACGGACTGGGTGAGGTCGTAAAGCAGAAACGCCTTGCCGCAGCCCACGTCGAGAATCCGGTCGCCCGGCTTGATCCCGTAATGTTTCACCAGGGCGTCGGCCACCGCCCGCCAGCGGCCGTCATATTTCATCCCGCCATAGCCCACCTTGCGGTCGCCATCCCAATAATCCTTCCCAAACTGCCGCGCCAGTTTGGCGGCCTCGGCCTTGGGAAATTCATTCACCCGTGCCAGGTAATTGCGCTGGGTTTTCTTGTGAATGACAGAGATGAAATCAATGTATGGCACGACGGAGAAATTAACGGAATGGCGGCACGGTTGACAATCTTTTATCCTCGGCTCAGGTGACCCGTCCGAGCAGCGCGCGGGCTTTGGCCAGTTGCCGTGCCTTGCGCCCGGCCACTTCGCCGCCGGCGGCGAAACGGCGGCGGGCCGAGTCCGTCCGCAGAAATTCATTCAACAAAATACAGCACCACTTGATCTGATATGCCGGCAAAAGCTGCGCCGCGCGGGCGGGCAGATTGGCAGACGCGCCAAACAGCCCGTCCAGCGGCCGCACCACCGCCTCCCAGTGGCGGATGTCCACGGACAATTCCGGCTGGCAGAAAAAATCGCACACCAGCTTCGCCGGGTCGTCCCAGCCAGCATACTCGAAATCAATGAACCGCAGCCGCCCATCCGCCACGAGCAGCGCGTTGTGGAAACCAAAATCCGACGGCGAAATGCAGCGCGCGCCGGCGGGCAGCTCCTGGTTTAATTCCGCCGCCGGCTGGCTGGCGAGCCGCGCGCGGACGCGCTCCCACGCCGGATTCAATTCAGAACGAACAAACGCGACCGCCTCGCCCGCCAGATCGCCTTCCGGCGAAATCTCCTCCAGCCGCCGGACGCGGCGCTCCACGGTGGCGATGTGCTGCGCGGTTGTGAAACAAGCCTCGGACGCAGGCTGCATCAGTTGCGCTGCCGGAGCGTGACGCGTCGCGTTGATTTCCAGGACAAACTCGACGGCTTCGCGCACGCGATTTTCATCCACCTCTCCCGGCGCGAGCTTGCGGCCGGACAAGAGCGTGAACAGGCCGAGGCGCTGCGAGGCGCTCCAGCCCAGCGGTTCGGGCGTGCGCCGGATGCTCTGGCTCCACAGCAGTTCGTAAAGCGCGCGCTCCGCGCCGAAGCGGTCGCGCGGGTCGGCCGGACTGTGAAAATAATTTTTCAGCACGAACTCGCCGCGAGCGTGGCGCACGCGGAAAACGCGGTTGTTGCCGCCTTCGAGCAGCGGCGTCAGTTCCGCGTCACCGGCCAGTCCGCACTCGGCGAGAAATGGCCGGTAGCGCTCTTTTTCATTCGCGCCGGTATCAGGCGCAACCCTCTGGGCTTCGATGAAGCGCGTGATTTCCGCCCACGATTCGAGCCGGGTAAAGGCGCGTTCGGCTCCATGAAGCTGGTTCGGGTCGAACAAAACCCGCTGCGCTTGCGCCGGGAACGACGGCTCGGCGAGAAATTCCGGCAGGTCGTCAATGAAATGCGTGCAGCCCAGTGCCGCAATGCGGTCGATCTTCGCCTGCTTGGTCAGCTCCAGAAAAACCTCTTCGCGAGCGAGGCCGATGCGCGCGGGATCAAAAAAACCCTGAAACTCAAGCCAGTTTTGCGCGGCGGCGTGCAGGTCGTGTTTCTCGCCGAGGAACGGATGTTTCGTCTTGTGGCTGACGATGGAAACGCGGATGCCCGCCGCGCGGCAGGCCTGAAAAAATTCGATGACGCCCAAATACGGCGCGGCTTCCGTGATGCGCGGCCCATAAACATAACCCTGCATCTCCGTCCACGCGTCCTCGTTGTTCACGCGCCGCAGGTAGTTGCGCACGTCGGATTTGTTGACCGGAACTTCGGCGGGGATGAGATTTTTTTCGCGCGCGACCTTGTGGAACAACGCGTCGTAGCAAACGATCGTGTTGTCGAAATCAACGCCGATGTGCATGGCAAGAACGGTTCAACCGAGTGCCGCCTTGATGCGCGCCGACATGGCCGCCGCCGTGAGGCCGAAATGTTCGCGCGCTTCTTCCTGCTCACAAGTTTCGTGCAAAAATTCATCCGCCGTGCCGCAGCGGATGAGCCGCGCCTTCGCCGGCGCAAAAGCCGAAAGCCATTCCGCCACGCTGCCGCCCAATCCGCCGAGGATGCTGTGCTCCTCCATCGTGACCACGAGCTTGAAATTCTTGAACGCGTCCGCCAGCGTCGCCTCGTCCAGCGGCTTGATGGTATGAAAGCTCACCACCTTGGCGGAAATGTTTTGCGCGGCGAGCAGGTCGGCGGTTTCCAACGCGGCGGGCAGCATGTTGCCCGCGCTCAAGAGGCAGACATCCTTGCCGTCGCGCACCGGAATGGCCTTGCCGATTTCAAAATGAGGTTCGGTCTTGTGGACGACCGGTTCGCCCTTTTTGCCGATGCGGATGAAAACGGGATTGGGAGATTTCAGCGCCGCCTTCAGCGCGCCAAGCACCTCCATGGCGTCGGCGGGCGCGATCACCGCCAGGCCGGGCAGCAGCCGCAACATGCCCATCTCTTCACAAGAATGATGCGTCGCACCCAGCGAGGCGTAGGAAAGCCCCGAACCCGTGCCGACGATGATGACGGGCTGATGATGGTAGCAGACATCAACGCGGATCTGCTCCATGCAGCGATAGGTGATGAACGGCGTGATGGTGTAGCACACGGGTCGCAGACCGCTCAAGGCCATGCCCGCCGCCACGCCGATCATGTTCGCCTCGGCCACGCCGCAGTTGAAAAACCGGTCGGGACATTTGTCTTTCAGGTCGTCAAACAGCCGGTTGCCAATGTCGCCGCTCAACAACACGACGCGTTCGTCGGCCTGCGCCAGTTCGGTGATCTGCTTGGCAAATGCGTTTCTCATGCGAGTCCCAGCTCCTTTCGTGCGGCTTCCACTTCCTCGGTCTTCGGGATGCGGTAATGCCAGTTGTTGTCGTCCTGCATGAAAGAAACGCCCTTGCCCTTGATGGTGTTGGCGATGATGGCAACGGGCCGGCCGCTGCCGTCGGGAACATTTTTCATCAGGCGCGTCAGCGTGGCGATGTCGTGGCCGTCCACGTCATGCGCATTCCAGCCGAACGCCGCCCATTTGTCGCGCAACGAGGCGAGCGCCATGACCTCGTTGCTGCGGCCGGTCGCCTGCCACTTGTTGTAGTCCACGATCACGCAAAGTTTTTCTAGCCGCTGGCCGGGCGCGAACATCGCCGCCTCCCAGACCGTGCCCTCGTTGCATTCGCCGTCGCTCATGCAGACGAACACGCGGTAATCGCGTTTCTGAATCCGCGCGGCCATCGCCATGCCGACGCCGACCGGCAATCCGTGGCCGAGCGAACCGGTGGCCAGCTCCACGCCGGGCGCGCAGTTGGGCGCGGGCTGTTCCGCGAGCGGCGCGCGATGTTTGCCGAAATTATCCAGCCAGTCTTTCGGAAAAAATCCGCGTTCCGCCAGCACGGCGTAAAGCGCCGAAGCCGCATGGCCTTTGCTCAAAATGAAACGGTCGCGGCAGACGTCCGCCGGTTTCGCGGCGTCAATCTTCAGCACGTTCCAGTAGGCCGCGACCAGAATGTCCACGCACGAAAGCGCCGAGCCGAGGTGCGGCGTGCCGGCGGCGTGCGACATCTGGATGAGCCGGAGGCGCAGTTGCCGCGCGATGAGATCAAGATTGGGGGCGTCGCTCATTTGAAATGGATGATGCAATGGACAACTTCGCCGGAACGCATCTTCGCGATGCCGTCGTTCACTTCGGCCAGCGAAATGCGATGCGAGACAAAGCCGCTGGCGTCGAGACGCCCGGCGCGCGCCATGCGCACATAGCGGGGAATGTCGTCCGCCGGCAAACTTTCGCCGCCGTGCGAGCCGGTCAGAATTTTGCCGAGATGCAGCGGCAGCGTGTTGATGGAAATTTTTTTGTCGCCCGGCATCACGCCGACGCCGATGACGCGGGCGAAGTTGCCGGCGAGCGCGAAGGCTTTTTCCAGCACGGCGGGATTGCCCGTGCCGTCCACAACCACGTCGGGTCGCGCACCGCCGAGAATTTTCAACACGGCTTCGGCGAAATCTTCCTTCGCGGAATTGATCGCGTGCGTCGCGCCGTTCTTGAGCGCGACTTGCAGCTTGTGTTCCTGCACGTCCACCGCGATGACCGGATGCGCGCCCGCGAGGTGCGCGCCCAGCACTGTGCCGAGGCCGATGCCGCCGCAGCCGATGACGACGACGGCTTCGCCGATCTTCACCTTCGCGTTGTTGTTGATCGCGCCGAAGCCGGTGGTCAAGGTGTCTGCCAGCAGACAGCAGAGTTCAAAGTCCGTGTCCGGCGGCACGACGGTGACGCGGTTTTCGGAAAGGATGGCAAGCTGTTGAAACGTGGTGATCGGACCGGCGTTGCAGGCCTTGCCGTTCCAATTGTAGACCGCGCCGCGTGCCTCGATGCCGCGACCGGGACGCCAGTGGCAGACGACGCGGTCGCCGACCTTGACGTGGCGGACTTCCGGGCCGGTTTCGCGGACGATGCCGCCGGCCTCGTGGCCGAGCAGATGCGGCAGCCATTTGTCCGGGCCTTTCACGCCGTCAATCTCGCCCAGTTGCGAGCCGCAGATGCGCGAGGCCTTGATGTCCACCAGCACCTGGCCAAAACTCAAGGCCGGCAGTTCCACTTCGTCGAGCACGAGCGGCTTTTTTTGTTCGACCAAAATGGCGGCAATGGTTTTCACGATGTTAAAAGTTTAACAGCGAAATCCCGCTCTTGAGAAGCGTGGATTTTGAAATCGGTTCGGCGTTGCCGACAATTTTTACCGCTTGCGCGCCGGCGAGCTGACCCAGAAAAGTGGCGAGATCCACCGGCAGGTTGCGCGCCGCCGCCAGCGCGGCCACGGAAAAAAAGGCGTCGCCCGCACCGATGGTGTCCACCACGTCGCGTTCCAGCGGCGGGCAATGGCAGGCGGCTTCGCGGCTGTGCAGGCCGATGGTCTGCACCGAGCCGCGCGTGAGCCAGGCGTAATGCGCGCGGAAATTTTTCTTCAAGGCGCCAAGCTCCTCCGCAAAATCCAGCTCCCGCTGGCCGGCGGCCAGCTTGATTTCGTTTTCGTCCAGCGTGAAGGCGTCGGCGCGTTGATACTGCCGGTTGATGATGTTATAACCGTGGTTGTTGGAATTCGTCTGGCAGTTCAAGGCCAAGAATTTCGCCTGGTCCTGCACGAGTTCGCGCAGGCGGGCGTGCATCATGCCGTGGCCAAAATCCAGCAGCAGCACGACATCCGCCTTGCGGATTTCAGCCAGAAGTTTTTTCTCCAGTTGGCGCAGCACCGCCGGCGCCGGCGCCTGGGCGTCAATGAAATTCACCGAGAACAGCTTGCTCATCTCCGCGCCCTCGGCGAGCGGCTCGACGAAGCGCTGCTTGATGATGGTCGTGAAATCCGCCGCGCGCACCACGCAATCCTCGCCCGGCGCGACATGGTCACGGAGCTGTTTCTGCGCCCACGGTTCGCCGCCCACGAGGCTCAGATACTTCACGCTGCGGGCGAATTGCTTGACGTGGCGGAAGACGGCGAGCGCGCCGCCGCATTGGGTTTCTTCCCGGAGAAAACGGCCGGAGATGATTTTATTTTTCGAGGTCAGCCCCTGGACTTTTAACGTCGCATAGCGGTCGAAAATCGTGTCGCCGACGACCAGCACCTTCAGTCCGGCAAAGCTGTTGACGGCGTCGTAAAAACTTTTCCGCGAATAGCGGGCGGCCATCGTCTCGCAGAAAGTTTTCACCTGCGTGCCGAGATGGTCGAAATGCTGGTTGAGCAGCTTGGTGGAACTATATTTGACCGAGCCGATGAACTCGACGCGGCCGCCGCAGCGTTTTACGGCATTGATTTCGTGCGGCAGGTTGCCCTCGATGTCAAATTCGGGGTCGGCATATTCCTTGCCCTTGCAATAGATGTGCGGCCGGACGCATTCAATCGCCTCCACCGCGCCGGTGAACGGCACGAGGACGACGTAGTCCACGCAGGACATCGCCGCCAGGCTGCGGAGGCGGAGCTGCTCCTTGAAGAACGGCCGGCCCGGGCCCTTGTTGACAAACTTGTCGGCGGTGAGCGTCACCACCAGCACATCGCCCAGCTCGCGCGCCTCTTCGAGATGCAGGATGTGGCCGGGATGGATGAGGTCGTAAATGCCGTGCGATTGAATGATCCGCCTGCCCGCCGCGCGCAGTTTTTTGAACAACGCGGGCGCGGCTTCAAACGGAATAATTTTCGCGGCGGGCATCGCAACGGTTCAACGGGAGGCGAAGTCGTAGGCCTTGGCGGAGCGGCCGACCTTCATGAACTTCATGTTGTAATGCTCGGCGGCGTCAATGTCCGGAAACGCGCCGCCGTCCAGCACCCGGCGAAGATTGGCCACTTCCTCACGGATGGAGCTGACGGGTTTGTAACCAAGTTCACGCAAAATCTTCGCGGATGAAATATGATAATCGCGCTTGTCCAGCGTGTCGGTGACTTTGATCTCGACGTTCAACTCTTTCAGCTCGCCCTGGATAACTTTGGCGATCTCGATGACCTTGAGGTTCTCGAAACCGAAGTTGAACGTGCGGCCGTTGATCTTATTCGCGTCCGTCTCCACGAGCAATCCGTAGAGGTTGATCATATCGGTGATGCCGACGTTGGGACGGCGCTGCTCGCCGCCGTGGACGGTGATGACGCGCTTGCGGAGCGCGTCGGCGGTGAGCTTGTTGACCGTGAGATCAAAGCGCTGGCGCGGCGAATAGCCGCAGACCGTGGCCGGCCGGACGTTGACCGTGCAGAAATCCGGCGAGGCCGCCGCCGTCACCAGCCACTCGCCCAGCATTTTATATTTCGAATAGAACGTGATGGGTTCCGGCTCCAGCTTCTCGTCAATGTCCGGCACGTCGCGCACGCCAAAAACGCTGCTGGAAGAGGCGTTGATAAAACGCTTCACCCCGGCGGCGCGGGCCTGGGCGAGCAGCAGGCCGACGGCGTCAAAATTCACCTGCCGCGTGAGCACCTCGTCAATGTCGCCCGTCGGGTCGTTGGAAACGGCGGCGAGGTGGATGATCATGTCCATGCCGGCGACCGCCTTGGCGACGGCCTGCGGGTCGCGGATGTCGCCGCGCACGAGTTCAAAACGGTTCTGCCATTGCGGCCAGGACTTGTCGGCCTTGAGCGCATCGAGGCCGGCGTCGGTGTAGAGCATGAGGTCAATCACGCGGACGTGATGTCCGAGCGACAACAGGTGCGGCGTGAGCCGGCTGCCAACGTAGCCGAAACCGCCGGTGACGAGAATTTTCTTCGGTGTCATAAATCAGGGCTTGTGGATGTAATCCACGGGTTGCTTCTTCAGTTCTTCAAGGTCGCGGTTGATCCAGGCGATGGTCTCATCAATGCCTTGATCCAGCGACACGATGTCTTTCCAGCCGAGCGTTGTGCGTGCCTTGGTGCTGTCGAGCAGGTAGGCGGCGTCCTTGCCGGGGCGGTCGCCGACGACTTCCACCACGTCGCTGAAATTCACGCCCATCCGCGCGCAGATGCGCTCGACGAGTTCGCGGATCGAAATATAAAGGTCGGTGGACAGATGATAGGTCTCGCCGGGCACGCCGTCCTGCGCGACGCGCAGCGTGCCTTCGGAAACATCGCGCCCGTGGATGAACGAGCGCACCGAACGCCCGCCGCCGTGGAGCTGGAGCTTGCGGCCGGTCTTGATGGAAAAAACGGTGCGCGGAATGATGCGGTAAAGCTGCTGGCCCGGCCCATAGACGTTCGCGGCGCGCGTGAAAACGACCGGGAACTTGTAGTTCTTAAAAAACGTCAGCAAGTGCAAATCGCACGCGGCGCGCGACGCGGCGTAGGGCGTGCTTGGGTTGAACGGCGCGGACTCGGTCACGTTGCCGCTGCAACTGCCATAGACTTCCGGCGTCGTGATGTGGACGTATTTTTTGATGAACGGAAACTGGCGGAGTTTTTCATGCAAGCGGACATTGGCGACGACGTTGGTCTGATACCATTGTTCCGGGTGCAGCCAGCTTTCGGCCACCATGCTTTGCGCGGCAAAATTGAAGACGTAATCCGGCTTGAAATCATTGATTGCCGCCGCCAGCTCCTCCGTGTGGTGGTTCAAATCCAATTGTTTGAATTCAAACCGCGCGCCGGCGGGACGCGCGTCCGTCCAGGCGTAGGGCAGGAACGCCCGGCTCGCCTGCGCCGACCGGCTGGTGCCAATCACATCCGCCCCGCGCGCCAGCAAATGATCCACAAAGGTGGCGCCGGTGAACGAATTGCTGCCGATGACAAAAAATTTTCCAGACTTCACAAAAATGCCGGATTTGGTTTGGTTTCAGCTCCCGCCCGCGTAATCCGGGTCATTGAGAGAGCGATGAGAATTT
>Ga0316226_1003300_pt1 | contig 13994 bp, 4 predicted proteins | sample TBH18017metaG_FD_206009 | JGI IMG/M metagenome (GOLD analysis project Ga0316226, IMG submission 206009) | Freshwater microbial communities from Trout Bog Lake, Wisconsin, USA - TBH18017 | ecosystem: Environmental > Aquatic > Freshwater > Lake > Hypolimnion/Profundal zone | place: USA: Wisconsin... | reverse complement strand
GATTACAATGGTCGCCAACGCCGCCCTGTATGTGGTGATTATCAATTATTACATGAGGGAACATCAACGGGCAAGAGGCTATCTGGCGCAAATCGAAAAACAACGGCTGGAAATAGAAATCCAAAATCAGTTGAAAGTCATCAATGAAAAGCTTAAACAGGAAATCGATGAGCGCTGTCAGATTGAGCAGGCTCTGCGCCTGTCGGAGGAAAGATTCGCAAAAGCATTTCGGTCCAGTCCGGTTCCTATGTGTATTTTGACGCTGAAGGACGGACGCTTTATCGACGTGAATGAAAGCTTTATTCATGTTTTCGAATTCGAACGCCGGGCGATCATCGGTAATACACCTGCGGCGTTGACTGTTTGGACCAACCAGGAAGACTACCAGCGCGAAGTCTTTGCCAACAAAGCATTCTCCAATCTGGAAATAACTTTTTCGACCCGATCAGGCGACAAGCGCGCCGGGCTTTATTCCGCGGAACTGATCGAGGTGAACGGAGAACAGTGCCTGCTGGGAGTTATCCACGACCTGATTGAGCGCCTGCGCCTGGAGAAGGAGATGGCCCGGCTTGACCGTCTGAACCTTGTGGGTGAAATGGCCGCAAGTCTGGGGCATGAAATCAGAAATCCCCTTACTACGGTGCGGGGCTTTTTGCAGCTGCTGCAAAAGTCGGAGGTTCAGCATCGGGACTATTTTAACCTGATGATTGACGAACTTGACCGGGCGAACAGCATCATCACCGAATTTCTGTCGCTGGCAAAAAACAAAGCCTTGGATTTGCAGGCCAGAAATCTTAATACCATACTGACAAGCTTATTCCCGCTGATGCAGGCCGACGCACTGAAAACAGGCAACGAAATTACTCTGGACCTGGGAGAAATTCCCGAGCTGCTGCTGGATGAGAAAGAAATCCGGCAACTCATTCTTAACCTTGTTCGTAACGGACTGGAGGCCATGGCTTCAGGTGGAAAGGTGTTCATCAGGACTAGCTGCGAAGACCGGGATGTGGTTATGTCGGTCCGGGACGAAGGAGCCGGTATCGCGGCTAACGTGGTGGACAAGCTGGGTACGCCCTTCTTTACCACCAAAGACAACGGCAACGGCCTGGGGCTCGCGGTATGCTACAGCATCGCCGCCCGGCACAAAGCGCGCATCAGCGTGGAAACAAGTTCCGCCGGGACGACGTTTTTCATCAACATCGGCAAAGCAGCGTAAGAAGTTAATGCCGTTTTTAAAGCCTGTGCCTGAAGACACAGGCTTTTGTTTTTGGTCATTGCAGGGCAGGACAATGGCAACCTGGGAGCTAATATATACGGTAACTGAGGCTGGAGGATGGATATGCACAGCTTGTACTGCACCCCTTTGGGGGAGACGATGCGCGATGAATTTACCCAGGCGTTGATGGCGGCCACCCTTGCCGGGAGCGGCCGGGAGCAAGCCTTTCTGCTGCCTGGTGTTGACCTTTTGCAACCCACCAGACAAAGCATCCAGGCGATGGGGCTGCCGGGGTATGAAACCCCCAATCTGCTGGTTTTTGATGAACTTGTGGCCGAGATTGCGCGGACGGCAGGGTCCCGTCATCGGCGCATGAGCCGCATGACCCAGGAACTGCTGGTGGCTGAGGTTCTGGAAAAACTGAAAGGCGACGCTCGGCTGCCTTATTTTAGCTCAATAGCCGCTTTCCCTGGCTATGTGAGCACGGTGACCAGCCTGCTGGCCGAAATCAAGCGGACAGGTGCCTCGCCTGAAGAGTTTTATGCCGCCGCCGAGGCTCGGGAGTGGACGGCCAAGGACAGGGAAGTGCACGCGGTCTACGAAGCTTACCAGAAGCGCCTGGCCGAACTAGAGCTTGCTGATCTGGAAGAGCTCTATTTCCTGGCCATAGACGCCCTGAAAAACGACAAGATGCAGCTGCCATACCGGCACCTGTATATCAGCGAATTTTACATCCTTACCCCGCTGCAACTGGAAGTGGTCCGTCAGCTCCGCCCGCGGCTGTCCATGGATGTTGGCATTATTTTCGAAAAGAACCGGCCGGAAGTGTTCGCCGCGGTGGAAGGGACTTACGGCGCACTTGTCGGCATGGGCTTCACCCCCTCGTTCGTACCTGCCCGGCGCCAGACATCAGCTCCTTTGACCCATCTCAGGCAGAACCTGTTCAGGATCGACGGTCAGCCGGCGGACGACGCTGCGGGAGTGAGTGTGATCAGCAGTCCCAGCCGCGGCAAGGAACTGGCGATAGTGGCCGCCAAGGTGAAGGAACTGCTCTTGTCCGGGAGTCTCAGGCCGGAGAGAATTGCCGTAGTTGGGCGGGATACGGCTATGTACGACGATTTTCGGCAGACTTGCGGCGAATTCGGTATTCCGGTGGCGCTGCCCTGGGAAGAAGAACTGGCCGAGGCGCCTCTTGTCCGGCTGTTGGAAGCCGCGATCACCGCCAAACTTGAACAGGGCTCGCGCCAGAGTGTTCTCAATCTGATGAAATCGCCGCTGGCGGCGAATATTCTGCAGGACCCGGATGAGTTGGAACGCGCTGCTGCCGATGTATTCATCCGCACCTGGCGAGACTGGCAGAAAATATGGGACAAGGGCCAGAATCAAGACAGTGACGTAAATCAACTGCGCAAGGGCTTCACGCAGCTGCGGCGACTGGTCACCTCTTTGCCGCGGCAAGGCTCCTGCGGCCATATTGGAAAAGCACTCAAGGATTTTGTTGCCAAGCTGAACATCCCTGCTTTGCTGGGGGAAGGTTACCTCGACCAAAGATTGTCTCCGTCCAGTCTCAAGGCCGGGCTTCTTACCCTTGAAGCTGTGGTCGAGGCCGGCGGAATCCTGGACAACATCGAACAGGAGGTCGCCATGCTTGGTGACCCTGACCGGAGTTTTACCCTGGGGAAATATCTTGAACTCTTCCGCAAGGCGGTGGCTGCCGCTAAGCCTTTGAATCTGGAGCGTCACCAGGGTGACGGCGTACAGGTGGTCAGCCCGGCCAGGGTACGGGGCACTGCTTTTCATGCTGTGTTCATTCTGGGACTGAGCGACGGAGAATTTCCCCAACGTGCCCGTGAGAACTGGCTGTATGACGACCGGGACCGGGCCGCGTTTAATGACCTGGGGCTGGATATCCCCACTGCCGCGTCCCGTCGCCGGGAGGAAGACCTGTATTTCGCCGTGGCGGCGGCACTGGCTGACGAACTGCTGGTGGTCAGCTGCCGTGAAGACGCTGAGACGATGCCGTCGCCGTATATTGATGAGGTTGTGCGCCTTTTCGCCAAGGGCGCGGTACAAGCGGAAACGTATAGCGTCAGCGAGCTCTTTCCCGCTGGCTACGACGCCGTTTTTTCGGCGAAAGACCTGACCGGGCGGGCACTGCTGGACGCCTTTGGCGGTCGCTGCGCCGACCCGGTGGCTCCGGTGGCGGCTAAGTACGTCCTGGAGCATTTGGTTGACGGCGACTTTGCCCGGCGGTTGGCCGCCGAAGCTGAGCGCGCCGACGGCAATAGCCGCTATGACGGCCTGGCCGGCGGCGACGACCGCAGTAAATTCAGCATCACCGCCCTGGAGGACTACGCCCTGTGTCCTTTCGCCTATTTTGCCAAACGTCTTCTTGGCCTGGATGAATGGTCGGAGCAAGAGGAAGAGGCCGGCTTTGATATTGTTGGCACCATTTACCACGAAGCGCTGGCGAACTTTCTGCAGGCACACGCCGGTGAAATTCTCCACTCCGAACAGCTGGAGGAATATGCCTGCGAACTACTGGCGATTTTGGCGGCGATTTTCGACCGGCTGATTGCCGACAATAGAATCGTGGCCGGGAAACTTTGGGATTATCAGCGCCAACGGCTGGAAAAGGTGCTGCGCCGCTGGCTGGAATATGAAATCGGCGAGCAAAGCAGCGACGGTCTGGCTTTCGTACCGAAGTTTTTCGAATGGGGATTCGGTCTGCCGGTAAGGCCGGGAATGGATGGCGCTTCGGTGGCATCGCCGCTGACGCTGGACATCGGCGGGCAGCAGGTCGACATTGTCGGTAAGGTGGACCGTATCGACCAGGTCGGAGACAAGCTGGCGGTGATTGACTACAAACGTAAAGGCTGTCCGCCTTTTCGCAAACTGGCCCAGGGCATCGATCTGCAGGCCGCCCTATATATTATGGCTGTGGAGCGTTTCCTTTGTCCGGCTGGCGGAGAAGTTGCCGGCGGAGGTTATTATTCGGTGGAGGCCAGAAAAAAGGAGGGCGGCATGTGGCGGGCCGAACTTGCCGACGCCATCTGTCACCGTGCCGCCAAGCGGGACGGCAACCTGGACCGGGAGGAATGGTCTGCTGTTCAGGCTGCGGTGCGTCAGCAGGTCCAGCGCTATGTCGGGGGAATCAGGTCCGGGCACTTTGCCGTCAGACCGGCGGCGGACTGTCCGCCTTATTGCATTGCCCGCGAGATCTGCCGCTATCGCAAACACAATATAACGAAGAACACAGCAGGAGGGGATAGAGATGGCTGCTGAATTTACTCCGGCGCAAGCAAGGGCCATCAATTCCCTTACCACCAATGTTGCCGTGTCGGCCGGGGCTGGGGCCGGCAAAACTAGGGTGCTGGTGGAACGGTACATCAATATCCTGCGCCACAGGCAGGCTGCCTGCGACGAAATCCTGGCCATTACCTTTACCAACAAGGCCGCCAAGGAGATGAAGGAACGCATCCGGGCCAAGGCCACCCAACTGGCTGAGATTGCGCCAACAGAAGAAGAACGCCGTTTCTGGCGGGAGGTAAAAGGCCAACTGGAGTACGCTCCTATCGGCACCTTTCACAGCTTTTGCGCCAGGGCTCTGCGGGAGAATCCGGTGGAGGCGGCGCTGGACCCGAATTTTGCCGTGCTGGATCAACTTGAGGCCGACCTGGCGCTGGACAAGGCATTGGCCGAAGTGCTGGAAACCGGTCTGGCGGAAGCCGCCGACTGGCTTGACCGGCTGCTGGGCGCCTATGACAAACCGCTCATCGACGCTCTCGCGCCTGAGCTTTATGAAAAGCTGGCGGCCCAGGGTCTGCTGGGCGACGATCTGGCCGAACGCCTGAGCCTGCCCTATCGCCAGGCCCTGGCGGAAGTGGCTGGTCTGAAGGAACGGCTGGAACAGCTGTGCCGCGACCTTATTGCGGCTAAAGACCTATTGAAGCCAAAGTCGGCGCAACTGGGCCGGATCGAGCGTTTGGCCGACAACTGGAGCAAAGTCGCCTCAGCCATCCAGGCCGCAGGAAGTGATGACGAGGCCCCCTACAGGGTTCTTCACGACTACCTTGATGGTCTTGACCGTCGCTCTAAAGACAAGGAAATTGTCTCCGCCATCAAGGACACGCTGCAAGACTTGGACCGGGTGAAGGCGGACCGGGCGGCGCTGGCGCTGATACCCGACTGGTGCCGGCTGCTGCTGGCGATAAAAGCGGCGATGGACAGGTACAAAACTGAACACCGGGTGCTGACCTTCGGCGACCTGGAGGTTCAGACCGCCCGGCTGCTAAGCAGTCATCCCGGTGTTCGCCGGAAATACTTCAGCCGTATTCGCCAGATCATGGTAGATGAATTCCAGGACACCAACGAATTGCAGCGGCAGATTGTTTATCTTCTGGCCGGTGGCGACGCCGACGTTCTCAGAGGCGAAAAACTGTTTGTCGTCGGTGACGCCAAACAGTCAATCTATCGTTTTCGCGGTGCCGACGTGGCGCTGTTCGACCGGGTAAAGCGCGACATCGAAGCCGGCGGGGGCGAAACCGTGGATCTGGATGTCAATTTCCGCTCGATGGATGGGCTGCTGGACCTCTACAACGAATGCTTTGCCGCTATCATGGGCACCAGCGACGACACCGTCGCCTTCCAGTGCCTGCAGGCCCATCGCTCGACCGGTGAGACCGGGCAAGTCCGGGCTGAATTCATCGCAATCGGCAAAAACGAACTGACTGACGAGCAGACGGCCCGGGAAACTGAAGCGGCGGCGATAGCCTGCCGGATCAAGGCCATGGTCGCCGGACAAGAACAACTGATTGACCACGACACCTCGCCCCGGGCGGTGAGCTTTGGCGATATCGCCGTGCTTTTCCGCACAATGAAAGATGTCGATATGTACGCCGCCTCCCTGCAGACCGCCGGAGTGCCGTACTATATCGTAGGGGGGCGCGGTTTCTATAACTGTCAGGAAGTGCAGGATATTCTCAACCTGCTGAAGATCGTGGAAAACCGTTTCCAGGAAGCGGCGCTGGCCGGGGTGCTGCGTTCGCCGCTCTTCATGCTGGCGGATGAAACGCTGCGGCGGCTCAAAAACCATGGCGGCAGCCTGTGGCGCGGGCTTGAAAGCCATACCGAAATGACGGAACTGGCTGCTGACCAGCTTGTGGCAGCTGCAAAGGCCTGGCAGGTGCTGACCAGGCTGCGGGCCAGCAGGGGCAGCGTCGGGGTCGCCGACCTGATCAGGCAGGCGCTGGCTGAGACCGGCTATCAGAATTTCGTGCTTACCCAGTTTATGGGGCAGCAAAAATACGCCAATCTTAGCAAATTGATCAGCCTGGCCAAAAATTTTGCCGGCAAGGGTCTATTTACCCTGGGTGATTTTCTCCGCTATGTGGCCAAACTGGTAGCAGGCGAGGTGCAAGAGGGTGAAGCGGTCATCGAGAGCGAAGCCGGCGACACCGTCAAATTGATGACCATCCACAAAGCCAAAGGCCTGGAATATCCGGTGGTCTTTGTTGTTGATCTGAGCCGGAAATTCAAGGATGAAACCGCTCCCGCCCTGCTGGGAACCGGCGGCGAACTGGGTGTCAAGGTGCCCCTCGACGGCGGACTTGTTACCACGACGCCTTATATTCGAATCGCCGCAGCCGAAAAGCGACTGGCTGTGTTGGAACTGAAACGGCTATTGTATGTTGCTCTGACCCGGGCCAAGGACTATCTTGTCCTTTCCGCGGCAGACGACAAAGTGACCAAGGATAAAACCTTTAGTGAACTGGGCTCCTGGCTGGGATGGCTGGGTCGGGTCTATGGCTTCACCGAACTTGCCGCTTTGCCTGAGACGCTGTGTACCGACAAAGCTTCCATCTGGGTCCGACCCGCCGCCGCTGCTGTTTCGGCGTCGTGCCGGCAGCCCCAGGCAGCCTTGTCGCCGCAGACCGACCCGGACGGGCTGGCCCGCCTGATCGGCAATATCGGTCCACTGCCTGTCGCAGGCAGCCTCAGAATGATTTTTTCGGCCACCGACATCGGCAAGTTCCGGCACTGCCCCCGCCTTTTCTATTACAGTTTTATCGCTGGTCTGCCGGAGCTTTCGGCCGAAGGGCCCTGGGACTCCGGCGGCGGTCCGCCGGCTCATCTGACCGGGTCGGTGCTGCATCGCTGCCTGGAAATTCTGGAAGTCGGCCTTTCCTGGGAAAAATATCTGACCGAGGTTGTGGACGAGAAGGTTCCCGCCCGCTGGCGCGGCGCTGTGGTTATCGAGGCCACTCCGCTGCTGAAACGGTTCATCGCCAGTGACTTTTATCAAAGTTCCGGGCGTCTGCCGCTACGCAAAGAGTGGCAGTTCAATTTCTCTTTGCCGGATGACGTGAACTCAGGCGAATATCATTTTACCGGCAGAGTCGACGGCCTTGTGGATTACGGCGAAGGCGGGTATGGCATCATCGATTATAAAACCGACAGGATTGATGCCGCCGGCGCTGCGGCAAAGGCACGGGAATACACGCTGCAAATGGTGTTGTACGCCCTGGCGGGGGAGGCTGTACTTGGAAAACCGGTTAAGGACGCCAAACTGTATTTTCTTCGCCCGGACCGGTCTGTGGATGTGCCGCTTGACTTTCGGGCGAGGCAGGAGGCGGTGGCCGACATACTGTCGGTATGCCGCCAGGCGGCCGCATGCGCCGACGAGGCTGACTATCCCTGCAACCTTGAATGGTGCAGCCGCTGCGGATATCGGACCTTTTGCCCGAGAACCTGATAAAAACAAAACGCCCTGCCTTCTCAGGCAGGGCTATTTTTTAGGAATAAGTACTGTCTTATTTCTCATCTTTGCAACGAGGGCTGCAAGTGCTTTTCTCGTGGCATTCGTTTTCGCAGGCTACCCAAAACTCACAACCTGGGCCAAGACAATGTGTTGAACATCCGTACATGTTACACCCTCCTTTTGCTTCTTGTTCGGCTTCTTGGTCTAAGTATAACAAGGTGCGTTTAAATAATCAAGCGATTTTAACAAGTTAAATAAATAACATACACATTGTTACAAAAATAACTTAATAAAAATTAGAATGTTATGTTATGAACTTACTTATCTCGATGACAATGATAAAATGTTCACAAACTTGAAACATAGCGGAAGTACAGCAATCTGCCGGTTGGAGCAGAGGACGGAGTGGGCCTGGGCGGATTCGTGGTTTCCTCAGTTTTCTGCTAATTATATCTAAACTATGGAGGAATGTGTCAAAAATTGTTGAAATATGCAAGGGTGAGAAATGGGATAAATTATGCTGACTATTTTGGGGGTAAAGGTTCTCGCTAAGGGGAAAAAGGGATGAAAACGCTCAGATACATTTACAAACTCTCCGGTGCCAGGTTCTCTGTCCGAAACATGTTTCTGGCGATTATTTTGTTTGGCTCCGTTCTGGTCGCTGTGATCTGGGCGGGGGTTTATTTCAAACTGGAAAGCGAGCGGAAGTACGAAATTGAGGATGCCCGAAAACAGACTGCCAATTACGCCCGCGCCTTTGAGGAAAATACCCTGCGGACCATCAAGAGCGCCGATCAGGTGGCGGTGATCTTAAAATTTCAATATGAGCGACAAGGCCCTAAGGTTGACATGGCTCCCTTCATGCTTAGGGGCGACCTGGAGGTTCCGGACTATGTTCTTTTGTCTGTTGCTGACGAGAACGGCGATCTGGTGGCCAGTAATCAGGAACCTTTCGTATTTTCCAACATCGGCGACCGTGAGCATTTTCTGGTTCACAGGGATGCCGACACCGGGAAGCCTTTCATCAGCGCACCGATTATGGGCCGGTCCTCCGGGAAGTGGGCCATCCAGGTTACCCGGCGGATCAATAAGGTGGATGGTTCCTTCGGCGGGGTTGTGATTGTTTCCTTGGACCCGTATTATTTCACCCGGTTTTACGAGCAAATAGACCTAGGTGAGAGCTCGTCCATTGCCCTAATCCGCACCGACGGGATGGTATTAGCCTGGCAAAGTACACACGGGGCTTTCGTCGGCCTGGATTTCAGCGACAGAAAGGTGGTAAAGCTCGCCCGGCAAAAAGCTGAGGGACAATTTGATACCTCCAGTGTCGTGGATGGCGTGGCAAGAATTTATAGCTACCGGGCATCACCGGAATATCCTATCATTGTTGCGGTGGGGGTCGCCGAGAACGAAGCCCTGGCCGGCTATTATGAACGGCGCAGCGGCTATATAGCGATTGCTTTCTGCCTGAGTTTATTCATCCTGGGCTTTTGCGCCATGCTGATCGGCAGGATACTGGCCCGGCAAAGGTCCGAAACCATGCAGTACGTTCTTTATAAAATCGCCGCTACCGCCAACTCGTCCGCCAGCCTGCAGGACTTTTGCGGGTCATTGCACACCGCGGTCAAGGAATTGCTGCCGGCTGAGTGCTTTTTTGCCGCGCTCTGGGATGACGAGCAGAAGACGCTTCACCCTGTTTATCAGGTGAATAAGCCCAATTGTCCCGCTTGCGGCTGGGGCGTAAAGGACCTGCCGGAACAGGTCGCCCGGACAGGGCAGCTTGTAGTTGTTAACCGGGCGGCAGGATCTCGATCCCGGGACGGAGACGATGAGAAAACAGCCTCTTCGGTTAATTGGCTGGGCGCGCCGCTGAAACTGGATAATAACAAAGTTTTCGGTGTGATGGCTATTTACGGTTGTCAGAAAAGGAAAACTTACGGCATAAGGGATCAAAGGTTGTTTGCTTTTTTGTCCTCCCAGGTTGCCATAGCGATTGAGCGTCTGCGGGCCGAAAAAGAACTGCGCAAGTTCTCCCGGGTTGTGGAGCAAAGCCCTGTGTCGGTAGTCATCACCGACGCCAATGGGGATATCGAATATGTCAATCCGATGTTTGTCGAGACCACTGGCTATGAAGCAGCCGAAGTTATCGGCGAAAACCCTCGCCTGCTCAACTCTGATCGACATCCGCCGGAATTCTTCAGGATGATGTGGGATGCCCTGTTAAACTGTAACGCCTGGCATGGCGAAATCTGCAACCGCAAGAAGAATGGCGATATCTACTGGGAGAAAGCCTCGATTTCCCCTGTTCGCAACCCGTTCGGAGAAATCACGCACTTCGTCGGTATCAAGGAGGACATCACTGACCAAAAACGACTGGAAAACGATCTGTTGCAGGCCAAGGAAGCCGCTGAGACCGCCAGCCGGGCCAAGAGCGTTTTTCTGGCGAACATGTCCCATGAGATTCGGACTCCGATGAATGCCGTTCTCGGTTTTGTCCAGTTGCTGCAGCGGGAACCGGAGCTGACGCCAAGGCAGAGGCAGTACATTGACACCATCGACGATGCCGGCAAACATCTGCTGACCATCATCAACAACGTTCTGGAAATGTCCAAAATCGAGGCCGGCCGCAGCACACTGAATCCGACCGTTTTTGACGTGAATGCCCTGCTTGATGATGTGGCGCGGATACTGAGGGCGCGTCTGGAAGCCAAAGGGCTGGAGTTTGTTGTGGAGCAGGCCGGCGAAGGGCCGCTTATGGTCATGGCCGATGAAGGGAAACTGCGCCAGGTTCTGCTCAATCTGCTTGGCAACGCGGTGAAGTTTACCCAAGAAGGCGGGATTATTCTGCGCGCCCTGATAAAGCAAGAGCAGGCTGAAACGCTTTGTCTGCACCTTGAAGTGGAGGATACCGGCCCGGGTATTGAGGCTGAAGACCTGGACCGGTTATTTCAGTCCTTTGAGCAAACCCAGACCGGGCGGGACGCCGGAACCGGCACAGGGCTTGGCCTGGCCATCAGCCGCAACTTCATCCGGCAGATGGGGGGCGATATCACCGTCAAAAGCGAAGTTGGCTTAGGCAGTGTGTTCGGCTTTGATCTGATATTGGCAAAGGCCGACCCTGAGGAGGAAGCAGTCAGGAAAGAAGTGCGGCATGTGACTGGAATTGCCTCCGGCGAGCCGCGGTGGCGGGTCCTGATCGCCGATGATGTGGCATCCGGCCGTGAAATTCTCCACCAGCTGCTTGAAAGGGTCGGGTTCCAGACCCGGGTGACGGCGGACGGGAAGGAAGCTGTGGACGAGTACCTTTCCTGGCACCCGGACCTTATCCTGATGGATATGCATATGCCGGGGATGGATGGCTACGAAGCGATCCGCAAAATCCGGGTAAGCGGAGTTGGACAGGGAGTCCCCATTATTGCGGTGACGGCCAGCGCCTTTGAGGAGGAGCGCCAACGGATCATCGCCGCCGGTGCCAGCGATTTTCTCCGCAAGCCTTTCCAGGAAACCGATCTGTTTCAAAAAATACAAGCTCTTCTTGGCGTGGAATATGTCTACGACGACGCACAGACTTCTGAAATGGACGAACAAGGGGTTGTTGCCGCCCAACGCCTCACTCCGGAAGCGATCAAGCTACTCCCCCGGGAACTTGTCAGGGAGCTGCACGGAGCAGTCGTTGACGGCGATTACTACCTGATTCTGGAGATCATTGACCGGCTGACAGCCGGTGACGCCAATCTTGCCGCCGAGCTCAGGAATATGGCCCAGCGCTTCGACTTTCAGCGGCTGGGCGACTTGCTGACAGAAGAGGGGGACTCGCAATGAACGTGATCGCAAACCCCAAGACGGTGCCAGACATTCTTGTTGTTGATGATACCCCCGCCAACCTGCGTTTACTGGCGAGCATGCTCAAGGAACAAGGCTATCGGGTGCGCGTAGCGCCGAGTGGCTATCTGGCGCTAAAGGCCATTCAGAACAGTCTGCCGGATCTGGTTCTGGTTGACGTCAATATGCCGGAAATGGATGGTTACGAATTTTGCCGGCAACTGAAGGAAAGCGACAACTTTCATTCCATTCCGGTTATTTTCATCAGCGCTCTGAACGAGACCAAGGATAAAGTCCAGGCCTTTCAGGCCGGAGGCGTAGACTATGTCACCAAGCCGTTTCAGTTCGCTGAAGTGGAGGCCCGGGTATCGACCCATATCGAATTGCACCAATATCAGCAGCGTTTGGAAACCATGGTTGAAGAAAAGGTGCAGGAGTTGGCCGATTCCCAGATGGCCACCATCTACGCTTTGGCAAAACTGGCGGAATCGCGCGATGAAAATACCGGATTCCATCTTGAACGGGTGCGGGAGATTTGCAAACTGTTGGCGATAAGGCTTCAACGAGATTCTGACAGCAGGTTTCCGGTGGATGCGGCGTTTATTAACAATATTTTTCATGCCAGCACCCTGCATGACATCGGCAAAGTGGGAATTTCGGACAATATCTTGCTCAAACCCGGAAAACTTACGCCAGAAGAGTTCGAAATCATGAAGCTGCATACGGTGATCGGTGCCGAAACACTGGAAGCGGCCTGTGAACGATATCACCAGAATCATTTTATGAACATGGGGGTCGTCATAGCCCGCTCCCATCATGAAAAATGGGATGGCGGCGGATACCCGGATGGAATAGCCGGCGGGGCGATTCCCCTGGCGGCCAGGATCATGGCCTTGGTGGATGTTTACGATGCCCTCCGTTCCAAACGGAGTTACAAGGAGGCGTTTTCACGGGGAAAAAGCCGCAATATTATTGCCGGTGGCGGGGGAACGCATTTTGATCCGGCGATTGTCGCCGCTTTTCTCGCAATAGAAGATGAAGTTGATGGGTGCTATGAGAGTTGTGATGAATGTGTCTGAGGCAGGCTGTAGACAAGGCCAATCTGAATATGCTATAAAAATAAAAAACCCCTTTCGGGGTTTTTTCAGTAGTGTCAGCCTATGTAAATCAGATTCCCAGCCAGCCCATCAGATTGCTGATAAAATCGGGCGCCAGCGTAGAAATGAGCAAGAGCACAGTCAGGATGATCAAGGCGATGGTGAAAATCCAGGTGACTACACTATACCAGGCTGGGTTGACGTATTTGCCCATAATGGTCTTGTTGTTGGCGATAAGGACCATGAAGACGAGAATAGGCGGCAATAGTACGCCGTTAACCACCTGAGATGTCAGCATAATATGGTATAGCGACGCCCCGGGAATCAGTACCAGACCTGCCCCCAGTATGATCAGCAGAGTATACAGCCCGAAGAATACCGGCGCTTCCTCCCGGGTTTTGCTGACGCCGTGCTCAAAACCGAAGGCTTCGCAGACGGCATAGGCGGTGCTCAGCGGCAGGATAAACGCCGCAAGCATCGAGGCTCCCAGCAGCCCGAAGGAGAATAGCATGCTGGCGTATTTCCCGGCCAGTGGAGCCAGCGCAATAGCCGCATCCCCGGCGGTTTCAATGGAAATATTGTTGGCAAAAAGCGTGGCGGCGGTGGTGATGATGATGAAGAAGGCGATGAGCCAGGTGAAAAACGCTCCAAGCATCACGTCGCAGAAGGTATAGCGGTAGTCTTTGGCGGTCAGGCCTTTGTCAACCACCGATGCCTGGACATAAAACTGACCCCAGGGTGTTATGGTAGTGCCGATAACCCCGATGGCCATCATCAAAAAATCGGCGTCGCGGGAGAAACTGGGGACTACCGAGGCGATCAGGACTTCTTTCCAGGGCGGGTCGATTATGACGCCGGATATAATATAGCTCACAAAAGTCACGCACAGCAGCAGAAAAACCTTTTCAATCCGGTCGTAACTGGCCTTGAGCACCAGCCACCAGACCAGCACCGCCATAATCGGAACCGACAGATATTTGCTGACTCCGAAGATCTCAAAACTGGTGGCGATGCCGGAAAACTCCGAGGCTGTTGTGCCAATGTTGGCGATCAGTAAAACGATCATCGCAAAGAAGGTCCATTTTACGCCGAACAGTTC
>Ga0316226_1003293_pt1 | contig 14011 bp, 13 predicted proteins | sample TBH18017metaG_FD_206009 | JGI IMG/M metagenome (GOLD analysis project Ga0316226, IMG submission 206009) | Freshwater microbial communities from Trout Bog Lake, Wisconsin, USA - TBH18017 | ecosystem: Environmental > Aquatic > Freshwater > Lake > Hypolimnion/Profundal zone | place: USA: Wisconsin... | reverse complement strand
GGTGGCGGTTCTGTTTTGTTAATGAAATATTAACCGTTTTTGGGCTGCTTTTAATTAGTTTTAGCCATTATTCTTAGATATGACTAACCCACCGTGAAAAACGGTGGGTTTGCCGACAGTCTGGGCAAAGGGACTGTCCATAGGACAGTCCCTTTGCCTTTTCTTTTGGGAACTTACACTTACGATTGCCCCTAATGGGTGCAACGCGGTATCGGGGGGGCATTAGCCTGATATTAGCGGGCCAAGCGCAGCGTCGTCTCCCGGGCCTCCAGGGAAAGATTCGGGCCGATGTAGCCATGGCGGACCATGGCGGCCAGCACCACCGCCTGCCGTTGCTTGGCGGCGGCAAAGTCGACATAGGGAGAAAAAGCCGAAGGCGCGTTGGGCAGTCCGGCGAGCATGGCGCTTTCAGCCAGGTTTAAGCTGGCTGGGGTTTTGCCGAAATAGATCTTGGCTGCACTGGTAATGCCTTTAGCACCTGATCCGAAGTAGATGGTATTGAGGTAGATTTCCAGAATCTCTTCCTTCGAATAGCGCTGTTCCATGTCAATAGCAAGAACAACCTCTTCGACCTTGCGGCCCCAGGTCCGTTCCTGGGTGAGAAACAGGTTCTTTACAAGTTGCTGGGTTATAGTGCTGCCGCCTTCCTGCAGTTGACCGGTCTGGATATTGACCAGAGTCGCCCGCAGGATTCCTTCGATATCAACACCGGAATGGCTGTAAAAGCGGTTGTCTTCCACCGCGATAATCGCCTGTTGCATGATAAGCGGAACATCTTGCAGCTTGGTATAATTTTGTTTGTCAACTTTGGCCTGAGTCGCGCTTTTGAGTGCGAAAACACGGTAGATGCGCTCCCAGGCGTCTGCGGTGTCCGCGCTGACAGCAGCCGCTTTCGGCAGCGACTGCGGGAGGACATTGCCGCCGCCGGCCCACCAAAAAGCGGCGACAAACACGACGACAAGGCAAAGCCAAAACTTTTTGCTGGGCATGAATACCTCCAGGTATCGCGTTTAAGACTGGAACAAGGGAATCTTTCACTTGTATTTTACCGTAATTGACTGTGTTTGGCTAGGGTTGCCACTCTACTTTCCCGACATAACCGGACAAATCAAGGCATATTGTTGTTTAGAAGAGAGGCGGGGGTGGATGGCAGTGAAGGTAGTGAGGCTTAGTTGGCGGAGTCTCAAGGTAATTGCGGCTCTGGGGGTGGCCGCGCTGGCAATGCTCAACCTGCTGGTTCTGGATTATCCGGAGCCTGAAGATATCGAACAGGCCGACCTTACCATACTGTCCGGCAAAGTTATCGCCGTGGACCCCGGGCATGGCGGCGTCGACGGCGGAGCCAAGTACAACGGACTGGAAGAAAAAGAGGTTACTCTGGCCCTTGCGCTCAAACTCGGGGAGGTACTGCGGGCCAATGGAGCAACAGTCGTTTTAACCCGCGAGACAGACAGAGATTTCTATACCCGGGGCAAGGGCGGCAAACGCAACGACCTCTTGAAACGGGTTGATATTATCAACAACTCAGGGGCTGCTCTGTTTGTCAGTGTTCATGCCAACGCAATCACCGGATCTCGCTGGTTTGGGGCGGAGGTATACTATAACCCGAAACTCGCCGAGAACAGGAAACTGGCTGAAACGACGCAGCGGGCCCTGCATTCCTTCCCTCCTGGGAATAAGCGGCAGATAAAGCAGGATTCCAATATTTTGGTGTTGAAGGATACAAACGTCCCCGGTATGCTGATTGAAGCTGGTTTCCTGAGCAATCCGCGGGAGGCGTCACTCTTGGCTGATGCCGCCTATCAACAAAATATGGCTGAACACATCGCCAAGGCCCTGGCGTATCATTTCAACTATAATGTGGCAAGATAACCGACGAAAGGAGTGGTGTTGTGAAAAATCTCGTTGGCTGCGCCCTCATGCCTCATCCGCCGATCATGGTTCCGGAAGTGGGAAAAGGCGAATTGAACAAAATCAAAAGTACGGTTCAAGCGGCGGAGCAAGCGGCGCAAAGGCTGATGGAGCATAATCCCCACACCATTGTCATCATCACGCCTCATGGCCCTGTTTTTCAGGACGCCGCCGGCATCAGCGTTTATCCGCGGTTGAAAGGCAGCCTGGCCGCCTTCGGCGTGCCGGAAGTTACTTTGGGATTCGAAACCGATGGTCTTTTGGTGCGGCATATTCTGCGTAAAGCCGAACGCTTAGGAGTCAGTGTGGTGGAGTTGACCGACGATCTGGCTAAAACCTATCGTTTCTCCCTGCAGCTTGACCACGGCGCGTTTGTACCGCTGTATTACATGCATAAAGCCGGGTTCAAAGGTCAACTGGTCCAACTGTCAATGGGTATGTTGCCTTATGAGGAAATGTATACCTTGGGCAAGGCGGTTCAAGCCGCTATCAACAAGGTGGACAAGCGGGTCGCCGTAATCGCTTCCGGCGATTTGTCCCACCGTCTTACCCCTGATGCTCCGGCAGGCTACAGCCCCAGGGGAACGGAATTTGACCAGGCTCTCGTCAAGGCGGTCACGAATTTGGACGCCAAGGCGATATTGAATATGGACAAGGAGCTGGTAGAAGAGGCCGGGGAATGCGGACTGAGGCCGATCTGCTTTTTGATGGGGGTGCTGGGGGGAATCGAAGCCAAGGCCGAGGTTCTCTCCTACGAAGGTCCTTTCGGCGTGGGTTACGCCGTTGCCTTGTTTACTGTGAAGGAGTGTGAATGTCATGGCCAATGAAAGCGCTCCGGTGACGCTGGCCAGGCAAAGCCTGGAGCATTATCTCGCCCGGAGGGAAACTCTGCCGCCGCCAGCCGAGCTGTCGCCGGAGGTGGCAGGCAAAGCCGGTGTGTTTGTATCCTTGAAAAAGCACGGAGAACTCCGCGGCTGTATCGGCACTTTTGCTCCCACCCAACCGACCATCGCCGCCGAGATCATCCAAAACGCCGTCAGCGCTGGAACACAGGATCCCCGCTTCGCGCCGCTGGAGGCGAGCGAACTGTCTGAACTCACCATCTCGGTGGATATTCTGTCTGAACCGGAGCGGGTGGACGGACTGGCTGAGCTTGATCCAAAGCGCTATGGCGTCATTGTCCGTTACGGCCGGCGCTCTGGACTGCTGTTGCCGGACCTGGAAGGGGTCGACCGGGTGGAAGAACAGGTGGCGATCGCCATGCAGAAGGCTGGGATTTCGCCTCAGGAAGAAATAGAACTATACCGTTTCAGCGTGACCCGCTACACTTAGGAGTGATATCATGCATGAGGCGTTACACTATGAATCCCATCAACGCGGTGTCGTTTGCCGTCTTTGTCCCAAGGAATGCGTCATCGGCGAGGGGTTGACCGGCTTTTGCCGGGTTCGCCGCAATACCGGCGGCAAGCTATACAGTGAAAACTATGGCGCATGCTCGTCTTATGCGCTGGATCCTATCGAAAAGAAGCCGTTGTATCACTTTTATCCCGGCAGTTATATTCTGTCTCTCGGCACCTGGGGCTGTAATTTTTCCTGCCAGTTTTGCCAGAACTGGCAAATCGCCCAGAACTCTCCGCAGACGTCGGAGCTGGCGCCGGAAAAAGCGGTGGAAATGGCTGCAGGAGCTGGTGAGCGCAACATCGGCCTGGCCTATACCTATTCTGAACCCAGTGTATGGTACGAATACGTCCTCGACACCGCACGTGTCGCCCGGGAAAGGGGACTGAAAAATGTCCTTGTCACCAACGGTTTCATCAATCCCCAGCCCCTGGCGCAGCTGCTGCCGTATATTGACGCCTTCAATATTGACGTGAAAGCCTTTAATGACCGCTTCTACCGGGAAGTATGCGCCGGGCGGCTTCAGGACGTTCATAGGACGGTGGAGGCAGTCGCCGGAGCGGCTCATGTCGAGGTAACCTGCCTGGTGATACCCGGCCTGAACGACTCCGCTGCTGAACTTGAGGCGATGGCCAAGTGGCTGGCAGGCATCAATAAGGACATTCCGCTGCATTTTTCCCGCTATTTCCCCAACTACAAAATGACTGCGCCGGCGACTCCTGTCGCCACCCTTGAGGCGGCCTACAAGACCGCTCGCCGTCATCTGAACTATGTATATCTGGGCAATGTCGGCACCGTAGGGGTCAATACCCATTGCCCGGTATGCGATCAGCTGGTGATCGACCGTTTGCGGCGGTGCAGCAATCTGGCGGAAAATAAAAAATGCCCCCAGTGCGGGGGCGGGATCGCCATTGTCGGGGAGGTTAATTTTTAGTGAACCTCCTCTTTTATTTTCCGCCGGCGGCGGTAATAGAACAGGCCTACACCTAAAGCCACTGCGGCAAAGATGGCGATGATGATATAGTGGCCAATGTCGGTAAAAATGGCGAGAAGTGTTTGCCAGCTTTGACCGAAATAGTAGCCAAGCGACACGGCCAGCGTGCACCACACCGCGATGCCGACGGCGGTATAGGCGGTAAAAACGGTATAGCGCATATCCAAAAGTCCGGAAGCGATACTGATTTTCGTGCGAATTACCGGCAACTGGCGCCAAGGAATGATCAACAGGGGGCCATAGCGGATGAACCATTCGCCGATGATATCCAGCCGCTCAGGTCCGAGGCGGACAAGATGCCCCCAGCGGTAGAGAAATTTCCTCCCGCCCTTGCGGGCCAAGAGATAGATGGTGAAAGAGCCTGACAGGCTGCCGAGCCAGCCGGCCAGTATGGCGCCGGTCAGCGAAAAGGTGCCTTGATAGACCATAAACCCGGCAAAACCCATGATAAGTTCACTGGGGATCGGAATACACATTCCTTCCAGAAACATGGTGCAAAAAACGGCCAGATAGCCATAATCCATAACTATTTTCGTCAAACTATTCAGATCAGGCATGAGTCCTCCCAGAAAAAAAGATTGCAGCCACATCGTTGCATTTTTATACATCATAATGTATAATTATTAACAAAAGAAAAAATGGCTTCCGCCGCTGTTCCCGCTCACCGCAGAACTGCTCGATCGGCGCGGAGCCCAAAACTAGGGGGTAAAGGAAATGAAGGTCAGTATAATCGGGGCAACAGGCTATACCGGTGAAGAGCTATTACGCATTTTGGCGTCGCATCCGGAGGCAGAGCTTGTGTATATTACCTCTGAAAGCAGCACCGGCGAAGCAATCAATACGATATACCCTCATTTTAACCGATTTTATGATAAAAAACTAGCAAGTATCAGTCAGTTGGCTGAAATTGGCGCAGGCAGCGATGCTGTTTTCCTTGGACTGCCCCATGGGCACGCCATGGATGCCGCAAGAAAAATGCTGGAGGCCGGTACCAGGGTGATCGACCTTGGAGCCGATTATCGGTTTAGCGATCCGGCTGTTTATGAACAATGGTATAAAGTAACCCACACCCATCCGGAAGCGCAATCGGTATACGGTCTGACTGAACTTTATCGCGACAGGGTCAAAAATGCTTCTATTGTCGGTAATCCCGGCTGCTACACCACCGCCAGCATTCTGGCGCTGGCGCCGCTGGTCAAACACCGGCTGGTGGAGCTGGATACTATCATTGTTGATGCCAAGTCAGGCATTTCCGGAGCAGGGCGGGGTCTGGCTCTTAACAGCCACTTCAGCGAGGCCTTCGAGAATGTCAAAGCGTATAATATCGGCGGCCACCGGCACACGCCGGAAATCGAGCAGGCCCTCAGTGAACTTGCCGGAACCGCGGTGGTTATCAGCTTTACCCCGCATCTTATCCCGATGACGCGGGGGATTCTGAGCACCTGCTACGCCCGACTGAAAGCAGGTGTGAGCGCCGGGAATGTCGATCAGGCCTATGAAGCGATGTACGGCAGTGAGTTCTTTATCCGGATGCTGGGCCGGGGCGGGTATCCTGCAACCAAAAATACCCGGGGTTCCAATTTCTGTGACCTTGGCTGGCATGTGGACAACAGGACCGGCCGGGTGGTGGCTGTTTCAGCCATCGACAACCTGGTCAAAGGCGCCGCCGGGCAGGCGGTGCAGAACCTTAACGTCATGTTCGGGCTGGATGAGCGGACCGGACTGCTGCAGGCGCCCCTTTATCCGTGAGGCAGGCTGCTGGCGAAAAATCGGCTGACCGAACCGGCGAGAGGGGAATTCCTCCGCTACGGATAATATCCTACGCCGTTACCGGCAGCAAAGCTGCCGACGGCTGGGGATAAGAATCCCGCTACGGAAATCCCCTCTCGCCGGTCTGAGATATTTGCTAGTTTATATCTGGAGGTAATCATATGTTTAAAGAGATAACCGGCGGGATCACCGCCCCAAAAGGGTTTAAAGCCGCTGGAGTAAAAGCAGGCATCAAAAAAAGCGGCAAAGAGGATATTGCAGTTATTTACAGCACCGTACCGGCATCGAGTGCGGCATTGTTCACCACCAACGCTATGGCCGCGCCGCCGGTGATTGTTTCCCGCCAGGCGGCCGCCAAGGGTATTGCCAGGGCAGTGGTAGTTAACTCGGGCTGTGCCAATGCTTCCACCGGGGAGCAGGGAATGATGGACGCCCGGGCCATGGCTCATATGACTGCGTCGCTTCTTGGCATCGGTGTTGACGAAGTTCTGGTGGCGTCCACCGGGATCATCGGCGTAAACCTGCCGATGGGCAGAGTGGCCGAAGGGGTCAAGAAGGCGGTGGCCGAGCTGTCGGAAGAGGGCCATGACAAGGCGCTGCAGGGCATCATGACCACCGATACTTTCCCGAAGGTGTGCGCCTATGAGTTTGAGCTTGACGGAGTGACAGCGCGAATCGCCGGTATCGCCAAAGGGGCCGGCATGATCCATCCCAACATGGCGACCATGCTGAGCTTCATTACCACCGACGCCGCTGTGGCTCACCCGGTGCTCCAGCAGGCGCTGGCCGAGGCGGTCAACCTTTCCTTCCATATGATCACCGTGGATGGTGATACCAGCACCAATGACATGATCAGTGTGATCGCCAACAGCCAGGCCGGCAACCAGACAATCGACAACGCCGGCAGTCCCGCTTACCGGCAATTGGCCGCAGCGCTCAGGCATGTCTGCACCTATCTGGCCCAGCAGGTAGTCCGGGACGGCGAAGGGGCCACCAAGTTTCTGGCGATCACCGTCAAAGGCGCCAAAGACTTCGCTGACGCCAAACAGGCGGCCATGGCTGTCGCCAAGTCGCCGTTGGTGAAAACCGCCTTTTTCGGCCAGGATCCAAACTGGGGTCGGATCTTCTGCGCTGTAGGCTACTCAGGGGCCCAGGTTGATGAGCAAAAGATAGCGTTGGTTATCGGCGGTCTCACCATCGCCGCAAACGGAGTGGGAGCCAGCCCTGACGCCCAGGCACTGCAAAAGGTGATGGCCGCCAAGGACATCGCGGTGGAGATCGACTTACATGTAGGCTCCGGTGAGGCCACGGTCTGGACCTGTGACTTTTCGTATGAGTATATAAAAATCAATGCCGACTATAGTACCTGATTTGAGGGGGGAGAGGGACAATGCTCACGACAATCGAAAAAGCGGCGGTGATGATTGAGACACTGCCCTATATCCGGAAGTTCAGCGGGAAAACGGTGGTTATCAAATACGGCGGCAACGCCATGATCAATAACGAACTCAAGCGCAGCGTCATCCAGGACATTATCATGATGAAGTATATTGGTCTCAGGCCGGTGGTTGTGCACGGCGGCGGGCCGGAAATCACCGCACTGCTCAAGCAGATGGGCAAGCAGTCGACCTTTGTCAGCGGTCTGAGGGTGACGGACAGTGAAACCATGGCTGCCGCGGAGATGGTGCTTGTAGGCAAAATAAACACTGAAATCGTTGGTCTGCTCAATTTGCACGGCGCCAAGGCCGTCGGCCTGAATGGCCGGGACGCCAGCCTGCTTGTCGCTGCCAAACATCTTGCCAAAGTGCATGAAGGCGACCAGGTTAAAGAGGTGGATATCGGTTTTGTCGGTGATATTGTCAAGGTGAATACCGACATTGTTCTGACGCTGCTGGATCAGGGATATATCCCGGTGATCGCCCCTATTGGCGGGGGGACCCAGGGGGAAAGCTACAACATCAACGCCGACTACGTCGCCGGCGAGATTGCCGGGGCGCTGAAGGCCGAGAAACTGCTGCTGCTGACTGATGTAGAGGGAATCTATCGCGATTACAGTGACAAAAGCAGCTTTATCTCCACGCTGACCTTTGCCGAAGCCCAACAAATGATCAAAACAGGCAGTATCGACGGCGGCATGATTCCCAAGGTGGAAGCCTGTATCCGGGCTCTGGCGGGAGGCGCGGCTAAAACCCACATCATTGACGGCCGTCAGCCCCACTCGCTGCTGCTGGAGATATTTACCGACACCGGTATTGGTACCGAGGTCGTGAAAGAAAGGGGACAATAACATGAATGCTGATCAAGTAATGGCTGCCGAAAAACAGTACTATATGCCGGTGTTCACCCGGTATCCGGTGGTGCTGACCCATGGCTCCGGCCCTTATGTGTATGATATAACCGGCAAAAAATACATCGATTACCTGGCCGGTATCGCCGTCAATCTTCTCGGTCATGCCCATCCCGGACTGGTGGCGGCTATCGCCGAGCAGGCCGGCAAGATGATCCACTGTTCCAACTTCTACTATACTGTCGAGCAGGCAAAGCTGGTGGAGTCGCTGGCCAAGCTCAGCGGCCTTGATAAGGTGTTCATCGCCAACAGCGGGGCCGAAGCCAACGAGGGGGCTATCAAACTGGCCCGCAAGTTCGGCAAAACCTTAAATCCGGACCGCGTCGAGATCCTTACCGCCGAGCATTGTTTCCACGGGAGGACGCTGGCGACTTTAACCGCTACCGCCCAGCCCAAGTATCAGGAGGGCCTCGACCCGCTGCCGCAAGGCTTCGGTCATTTTCCCTACAATGATTTGGCGGCACTCAAACGCGCCGTTTCGGCCAAGACCTCCGCGGTGATCATCGAACCTATCCAGGGCGAGGGCGGTGTCAACATTCCTGATCCCGGATACCTGCAAGGGGCACGGGAGATCTGCGACGCCAGCGGGGCACTGCTGGTTTTCGACGAAATCCAGACAGGGATGGCCCGGACTGGTAAAATGTTTGCCTACCAGCATTCCGGCGTCAAGCCTGATATCATGACTCTGGCCAAAGGGTTGGGCGGCGGTGTGCCTATCGGCGCGTTCCTGGCCAGTGACAAGGTTGCGGCGGTTTTTCATTCCGGCGACCATGGTTCAACCTTTGGCGGCAACCCCCTGGCCTGCGCCGCAGCCAACGCCGTGCTGGCGGCTATCGCGTCCGAGGGGCTGGAGGCTAACGCCCAGGCGATGGGTGAGTACTTGCAGCAGGGTCTGACTGGTTTGAAGGCCAAATACCCGGCGCTGATCACCGAAGTCCGGGGCGCGGGGCTGATGGTCGGCATGAAGCTGACCCGGCCGGGGAAAGACATTGTCGAGAATTGTATGGAACAGGGTGCGTTGATCAACTGCACGGCCGGTGATATCCTCCGGTTTGTTCCGCCGCTCAACATCAACAAGAAGCATGTGGATGAACTGCTGGCGATTTTAGACAAAGTTTTGGCTGCTGTTTAGCAGCTGGAAACAGGAATAATCATGGCCTTTGTATAAAATATTAGAGGCTATAATATCATGGGGGTCTTATTTTGAGTTTGCAGGGGAAAGATTTACTGTCGATTCACGATCTGTCGGCTGAGGAAGTATATCAGATCTTTGATCTGGCCAAAAAGCTGAAAGCGATGCAGAAGAGGGACGAAGAACATCATCTGCTCAAGGGAAAAACCCTGGGGATGATCTTTCAAAAGGCGTCCACCCGGACCAGGGTATCCTTTGAGGTAGGCATGTGGCAGCTGGGCGGGACGGCGCTGTTTCTCAGCGCCAATGACCTGCAGATCGGGCGCGGTGAACCGGTGAAAGACACCGCCAGGGTGCTGTCCCGCTATGTCGACGGCATTATGATCCGGACTTTTTCTCACGCCGAAGTGCAGGAACTGGCCCATTACGCCGATATCCCTATCGTCAACGGTCTGACCGACCTCTTACATCCCTGCCAGGCGCTGGCGGATATTTTCACCGCCATCGAATACAAGGGCGACCTCAGAGGTCGCAAACTGGCCTACATCGGGGATGGCAACAACATGGCCAACGCGCTGCTACATGCCTGCGCCAAGGTTGGCATGGATATTGCTGTCGCCTGTCCGGCAGGCTATGAACCTGATCAGACGGTGGTGGCCGAGGCCAAGGCTGACGCCGCTGTCAGCGGCAGCAAGATAACGGTGACTGTCGACCCCAAAGCTGCGGCCGAAGGAGCCGACGTACTGTATACCGATGTCTGGGCCAGTATGGGGAAGGAAGTCGAGCAGGCTATCCGCAGGCAGGCCTTTGTCGGTTATCAGATCAATAGCGCCATCCTTAAGCTAGCCAAACCGGATGCTATGGTGATGCATTGTCTGCCGGCCCACCGCGGCGAGGAGATCACCGACGAAGTGATGGAAGGCCCGCGCTCGGCGGTGTTTGACGAGGCCGAGAACCGGCTTCATGTACAAAAGGCGATTCTGGCCCTGGTAATGGGGCAAAACTAAGGAGGAATTTTCGATGAAAGATATCAACAAAGTGGTGCTGGCTTACTCGGGTGGGCTGGATACCTCGGTTATTATCCCGTGGCTGAAAGAAAACTACGACTGCGAAGTCATCGCCATGTGCGCCGACGTCGGCCAGGGGGACGAATTGGCTCCTGTCCGGGAAAAGGCTTTGAAATCAGGGGCAAGCAAGGTTTATATCCAGGATCTCAAGCAAGAATTTGTTGAGGATTTTATCTGGCCGGTGCTTAAAGCTGGTGCGGTCTATGAAGGTAAATATCTGCTGGGCACCTCTTTTGCCAGGCCGATTATCGCCAAGGCGATGGTGGAGATAGCCGAAAAAGAGGGTGCGGACGCTGTGGCTCATGGCGCCACCGGCAAGGGTAACGACCAGGTGCGGTTCGAGCTGACTGTCAAGGCACTGGCGCCCCACCTCAAAATCATTGCTCCCTGGCGGCTGTGGGACATTCGTTCCCGTGAAGACGCCATCGACTACGCCGAAAAACACAACATTCCCATCCCGGTTACCAAGAAGCGTCCCTACAGCATGGACCGCAATATCTGGCATCTCAGCCACGAGGGGGCTGACCTGGAGGATCCCTGGAACGAGCCCAAGGACGATGTTTATCTTGTAACCAAGACGCCGGAGCAGGCCCCCGACAAAGCCACTTATGTGGAAATCGAATTCGAAAAAGGTATCCCGGTGAGCGTCGACGGCAAGAAGCTGGGAGCTGTCGCCCTGCTGGAGAAGCTCAACGCCCTGGGGGCGGAGTATGGTATCGGTGTTACCGATATTGTGGAGAATCGTCTGGTGGGCATGAAGTCCCGCGGTGTTTATGAAACGCCGGGCGGCGCCATCTTGTACTACGCTCATCGGGAACTGGAATACCTCACCTTGGACCGGGCCACCATGCATTACAAAGAGCAAGTGGCGGTGCGCTACGCTGAACTGGTGTACGACGGGATGTGGTATTCGCCGCTGAAAGAGGCGTTGGACGCCTTCGTCGATTCCACCCAGCAGTCGGTCACAGGTCTGGTGCGGCTCAAGCTGTACAAGGGCAATATCATGAGCGCTGGCGCCAAATCGCCTTATTCCCTTTATCATGAAGGGTTTGTGACTTTTGGCCGCGACGAAGTATACAATCAAAAGGACGCCGAAGGGTTCATCAACCTATTTGGGCTGCCGCTGAAAATCCGGGCCCTGATGCAGAAAGAGGCGAAAAAGAAATGACTAAGTTATGGGGCGGTAGATTCGTGAAAGGCACCGATAGAGCGGTGGAGGAATTTACCTCCTCCATTTCTTTTGACAGCCGGCTGTACAAACAGGATATCGCCGGCAGCATCGCTCACGCCCGGATGCTGGCCAAGTGCGGCATCATCGCCGGTAATGAGGCTGAGATTATCATCGCCGGGCTGCAGGGCATTCTGGCCGACATCGAGGCAGGCAACTTCAGCTTCGAGATCGCCCTGGAAGATATCCATATGAATATCGAGAAACGACTTACCGACCGGATCGGACCGACGGGGGGCAAACTGCACACCGCCAGGAGCCGCAACGACCAAGTGGCGCTGGATACCCATCTTTATCTGAAACAGGAGATTATCAGCATCGGCCAGTTGCTCTGCGACCTGGCGGCGGCGGTGCTGGAGGTGGCCGAAAAACATCAGGATACGATCATGCCCGGCTATACCCATCTGCAACGGGCCCAGCCTATCCTGTTCGCCCATCATATGCTGGCCTACCTGTTTATGTTGCTGCGGGACTTCAGCCGCCTCACAGGGGTGTGGGAGCGCACTGATATCATGCCGCTGGGGGCCGGAGCGCTGGCTGGGACGACTTTTCCCATCGACCGTCACTTTGTGGCCGAACAGCTGAAGTTTGGCGCCATCTACGACAACAGCATCGACGCTGTCAGCGACCGGGACTATATTTTGGAATTTTTGTCCTTCGCCTCGATTTTGATGCTCCATCTCAGCAGACTCAGCGAAGAGATCATCCTGTGGTCCAGCGCTGAATTCTCCTTCATCGAACTGGATGACGCCCACTGTACCGGCTCAAGTATCATGCCCCAGAAGAAAAATCCCGATGTGGCCGAGCTGGTGAGAGGCAAGACCGGCCGGATATTTGGCCATCTCATGGCTCTCTTGACTGTGGCCAAGGGTTTGCCGCTGGCCTACAACAAAGACCTCCAGGAAGACAAGGAAGGGTTGTTCGACACCATCGACACCCTCAAATTCAGCCTGTCAGTCTATGCCGCCATGCTCCGGGGCATGAAAGTCAACGCCCCGCGCCTTCTGGAGGCAGCCCGGCAGGACTTTGCCAACGCCACTGATATGGCCGACTATCTTGTCAAAAAGGGACTGCCTTTCCGTCAAGCTCACGAAGTGGTGGGAATCAGTGTGCGCCACTGTATCGAGGCAGGCAAGAAGCTCACCGATCTGTCCCTGGCGGAGTTCAAGCATTTTTCGCCGCTGTTTGAAACTGATATCCTGGAAGCCATCAAAGTGGAAACCTGTGTAAATGCCCGGAATTCCTATGGCGGCACCTCGCCGGAGCAGGTCCGGCAAGCCATCGGACGGGGTCGGAATATCCTTTCAAAGCAGCTTTCCAGGCTTGACACTTACCGGGAAAACAATATATAATCTTTGGTAAGGTCTTCCAAAGATGACGTGGATTTTTGCCAGGTAACAACGCAAAGGGGGCTTTCAAGATGGTCGACATTGCTGTCACCAAGGTGACCAAACCAGGAATCCTTCCGAATTCGGATAAACTGGGATTTGGCACCTATTTTACTGATCATATGCTTGTTATGGATTACAAAACGGGAAAAGGCTGGTATGATCCCCGGATCGTTCCCTATGACCAGTTTTCCCTGTACCCGTCTGCCATGGTGCTTCATTATGGGCAGGCGATTTTTGAAGGAATGAAGGCTTTTTGCAACAACGCCGGCGAAGTGGTGGTGTTCCGGACCATGGACCACTTAAACCGGTTCAATCGCTCAGCCGATATTCTCAGTATTCCCCAGATGGACACTGCGGTGCTCCATCAGGGTCTGCGCCAGCTGATTGAACTGGATAAGCGCTGGGTCCCGGAAAAAGTGGGGACTTCGCTCTATATCCGGCCGTTTGTTATCGCCACCGATCCTTATGTCGGCGTCAAGGTCTCGGATACCTACACGCTGTTCATTATCCTGTCGCCGTCGGGAGCGTATTACTCCGCAGGCTTCAACCCTGTCAGCATCAAAGTCGAAGATAAATACGTCCGGGCGGTGCACGGCGGTCTGGGTGAAGCCAAAACCCCTGCCAACTATGCCGCCAGCCTCAAGGCCCAGGTGGAAGCCAAGAAGGAAGGCTTTGACCAGGTGCTGTGGCTGGACGCTGTGGAGCGCAAATACGTCGAAGAAGTCGGCACCATGAATATCTTCTTCAAGATCAAGGGCGAGCTTGTCACCCCG
>Ga0316226_1003287_pt1 | contig 14026 bp, 6 predicted proteins | sample TBH18017metaG_FD_206009 | JGI IMG/M metagenome (GOLD analysis project Ga0316226, IMG submission 206009) | Freshwater microbial communities from Trout Bog Lake, Wisconsin, USA - TBH18017 | ecosystem: Environmental > Aquatic > Freshwater > Lake > Hypolimnion/Profundal zone | place: USA: Wisconsin... | reverse complement strand
CCCCCGGCCACGCCATTTGTCAAAGTATAGGTGCCGCCGCCAGAGGAGCTGAAGGTGATGCCCGCCGGCGTCACGAGGTTCGTGATAGTCACCAGGCAGTTGGTCGTGGTATTGATGCCGAATTGCGCGAGATTTTGGTCAATCCAGGCGATGTTGGCCGAGCCATTCAGCCAGTTGTTCCTGCCGCTCCCCCAAATGCCGCTGCCGTCCTGCGCACTCGTCGTGGAAGCGCCGGCATTCCAAATGAACGTCGCGCCCTGCATGAGCGTCGTCGTGAAATACCAGACCGGACCGATGGAAATATTCGTGCCGTCCACCTCATCCACGCGCCAGTAATACGTCGTGTTGGTTTGCAAGTTTATCCCCGGAAAAACATTGGTGGCCGCCGTGCGCCCCTGGTACTGGGCTGAATTAGTCGTGGCACCCGCCACCGCGTTCGAACTCGCACCAAAATAAACGTCGTGCAGCAAACCCCAGGACGCGCCCGGCGTCCAGCTCAACGCCGTGTTGGTGACCACCCCGGTCTGGGCCACCGCCGGGCTGGGATTGGTCGCTGCAAAACTGGCGGCCGTGGTGAATTGCCAAACCGCGCCGGCGCCAATATTCGTGCCGGAGATTTCGTCCACTCGCCAGAAGTACGCCGTATTGGGCAGCAGCAGCGGCAGGGAATAATTCGTGGCGCTGACGCGGCCTTGATAGCACGACGAATTGGTGAAGGCCGAGGCCACCACGTTGGAACTCGTGCCAAAGTAGACGTCGTTCAAATAGTTCGTACCTCCAGCCAGCCAGCCGAGGCTGGCGCCAATATTAACCCCCGCGGCGTAATCCATCGGGGCGGGCAACTGCGCCGGGAACGGCGGCAGCACCCATTGCAGCGTGTAACTGTTGCCGGTCGCCGCCGTCCATTGCACATTGCCGGCGGCATTGGTGGTCACGGATACCGGCACGCCTCCCAGCGACACCGTGAACAGGTTGGGCACATGGACGACGCAGGTCCCGTTGAAATCGGGGGTGATGGTCGCGGCGGCGGCGGCGTTCGTCCAAGTAATCCCCACCGTGTAACCGCCGCGGGCACGCAAGCCGGACACTGAGCCGGCTGACCAGGCGGCGGGGAGCGCCGGCAACAGATTGATGAATCCGGCATGGCTCTGTAGCAGCGTTTCCGCGATGCCGGCGGTGACCCCAATGCAACTGTCCATCTGCGCCACTTGGTTGTATCCGGAGAGGTTGGGCAGCACGTTCTGGTAATACTGCCAAAGCCAATAATGGGCGCTCCACCAATCGTGCAGCCGGGCATAGCGGGCCATGTGCTGCACGTAAGCCCAATCGTAGCGATCGGTATAGGTGTTCAGCTTGACGCGTGCCCCTGCCGCCAACGCCGGCCACGCCTCCGGCGTAATTTGCCGCCCCGGATACAAGCCGCAAAACTCCATCTCACTCGAGGCTCCCCCATTGCCAGCCGGTGAATCGGCGGAATAAAACCAGGGACGCAGCTCCCCCCATGGCCCAAGGCGCGGCAGCAGCAGGTTCGCCTGCAAGTTGGAAACCGTAGCCGCATAGACGGCATCCGTGTTCAGGATGCCGGCCGCCTGCTGATAATTGTTGAACACATCCCAGATGAATTCCTGATCGCAAGTCACGCCATCTTCCCTTGCCACTCCGGTTTCCGGCGACCAACCGTTGGTGACCACCAGCGTGCCCGCCGGCACGCCATTGGTGGCATATGGCAGGGACTTGAGATGCTGCTGCCAGAATTGGCAGGTTTCCTTCAACATGGGATAAGCGGAGTTCCTTAAAAAATTCGTGTCGCCGGTGAACACGTAATGATCCCACACATACATGCAGTACTAGGCATTGGCGCCTTCAATCCAATCCCAGCCCTGGCCGCCATTGATATTGTGGCTGGCGCGCGTCGCCCAGCCATTCGTGCCGCCAAACCCGCCGCCATAGCCGCCGTTGTTGACGCTGGAACTGGTGTTGGTGGTGAAATACCGCCACACGGGAATCTGACTTTGCAGATAATTGACAAATGGCTGGAAGCACTCGGCCAGATTGACCAGTTCTTCCCCCGAATACATCATCTGGAAGTTGAGGTCCGAGTGATAATCGCTGGACCAATTCGGATTGTTGCTGTCGTTCCACAGCCCTTGCAGGTTCATCGGCAAGGCGCCGCGCGAGGCAGAAATCATCATGTAACGCCCGTAGGCAAACAGCAGCGCATCCATTCCCGGATCATCGTCGTTGGGAATGTTGGCGGTGAGTCGCTGGTCGGTCGGCAAATTCGCCCGCCCGGCGGGCGCCGGACCGAGGTCAATCGAAACGCGGTTGAACCAGGCCGAAAAATCGTTGGTGTGCGCCGACAGGAGGGTGGCGAAAGCTTTGACCGCTGCCGCCGCCGCCTGCGCCGCGACATTCGCGTGCGGATTATTGCCCGCATAATTGTCCAGGTAATTCGTGCTGTAACTGGTTCCCAGCGCCACCACCAGCAGCAGGCTGTCGCAATTGGTGAAGTGGATCACACCGCCAATGTTGACCAGCGTGCCGCCGCTGTTGGTCACCTGCAATTGCGCCTCATATAATTCACCGTTGGCCAGCGCGCCGGAGAACATCAAGCCGCCTGCGACCGACGAGACGCTGTTGGAGTGGCCGTCGGACAATTGGAGGCTGCCGGTGTAGCTGGCCGACGCACTTGCGGTGAGGTGCACCACCAGCACCTGGTCGGGCGCGCTGCAAAACAGGGTGCGGGTGTACCCCGTGCCACCATTGGTGTAACTTACCGTGGCCACTCCCGTGTTGAGGTCCAGCGTTCGCGCGTAGCCGGTGTAACTCGTTTGCGACGGCAGCGCGAGGAGCAGATTGCCAAAAGTCTGGTAGGAGCCAAAAGCTCCGGTGGGGCCTTCGTCGTAGCTGCCGGTGATATTTGTGGTGCCGGACCAGAGGCTATCCTCATTCAGAACCACGCTTTCGTTCGAAACGTTGCCCGGCACAATCCCTCCCATACGCCCGTTGCCGAGCAGCAACCCCTGGGTCATGTTCACGGTTCCCGGCGCGCTATACCAAAGCGTGAAATCGGACGCGACAACGGCCCGTGCCAGCAACAGGCAGCCAAGGGCACCGATCACGAATTCAATTTTGTGTTGCGATTTCAAGTTTGATTTCAAGTTTGGATGGTTTCTTTCGCGATGGCCATGATGCCTTTCAGAACCCCAATTTTGCAAACCCTAAAGGAAAATCTAAGGAGCACACCTCCGCAGGCCGAAGCCATACAGGAAGCGGGCAATCAAGTGGCTGGGATAACCCGCCCGGTCCCGGACGTGCTACGGAGGTTGAAAATATTGGTTCCTCGACGTTTGTAACGGGCAAAGCGGACTCACCACCCCCTTAAAGAGCAGCGTGCGGCTTCTTAATAGAATCTCGCATTTAAACTTATCATTACTTCTCAATGTTAGAAAGGGTATCAAATCATCCGCGCGGTTCGGTCGCGGAGCGACCACGGAAATTAGCCAGCTACGAAGTGGCTGGCAGCGATCAAATCGGTCAACCGTCCTGAAAGGACGGTGGAAGGTGATTGCCCGTCCTTTCTGTCGTCCCTCCAGGACGAATTATTTTAGTCCCCTTCACCAGACACTGGCGTGTCTGGCCAATTTCCGAGGTCGCTTCGCAACGACTCGATTGGCTTGAGGAGGGTGTCAGCACTCCCGTGGAAATCGCCGAAGGTGTAAGTGTTCTGCCAGCGGACGCGGGAAACGTTGGCGCGGCTGGAACAACTCCGGGCGTACCGCAGACCGTCGTCGGAAATCGGTCCGTCAATGGCCGCGAACCCATAATATTGGTACTCAGTCATGGCAACGCTTTCTCTTCACAGGAGAGGCACCCTGCACAACGCGATAAGAATCGCCCAATTTCGGCCTCGTGGAAAGCCGATTTTCCCCTACTCTTTCCTCAGCGCATCCAGCAACGGCCCGCGTAAAGCCGCGCGCGCCGCCAGCCAGCACCAAAAAATTCCCGCAACAGCCAACGCTGCCAAGGTCCATGCCACCGTGCCGGAAAGCGCCGCCCCGTCCGTCAGCCCCAAGGCGGGATAAACCGCCACTAACGCTGCACCCAACCCGATGACCAGTCCCAAGACCACCAGCAGCCAATGCTCGCTCAGCACCAATCGCTGAAGTTGTGCGGGTCGAAAACCAACGGCCTGGAGCAACGCCAGTTCCTGGCGACGCTCTAAAACGTTTCGCAGCACCACGATCCCCATGCCCAGGCTGCCCAGCAACAAGCCGAGTCCGCCCAAGGCTTGGAATATGCCTAGATAAGTGTTCTCCACCGCCATGAAATCCGCCAACCGTTGCCAGGCCGGCTGCATGTCCAGACCTTTATCCTGTAGCTGGCGAGTCAGCTGTTCCGCCACCGCCTCGGTCTGCTCCGGCGGCGCATCCACCAAAAATGCGCGGTATCCCGCCACGGAGGGAAAACGCTCTAGGAAGTCCGCCTCGGAGATCAACAGGCCGCCTTGCAGAATCGAACTGGCCAAAATGCCGACGATCTGGACCTTGAAGGCTCGCCCCCGATCGTCCGTGTAAGCAATCGTTTCGCCCAGCGATTTGCCCAAGGCCCAGCGCACCGTCTGTTCATCGCCAATCGCCGGCACCACGTCAGGCGCAGGCCGCTGGTTCAACAAATCCCACGCGCCTGACTGGGCACCCGCAGTTCCCCGCCCACCGGACGCCGACTGCGCCAGCGATTGCCCAAAGGCAAACGCCTGCCGCCGCTGCAATTCCTCCGGCCGCATTCCCAGCAATCGCGGCTGCAACGCGCGGTTCAGATTGAGACAACTCGCGTCGTCCCCGTCCCGAATCCGCAACGGCACCACGGCCACTTCGCGCAGGGCTTCCGCTGGCAGGTTGAAGGCCTGGCGGCCACCGGCGGTATTCAAATCCTCATAAACGGGCAGTGTGGATTGACCGTACAGGGCGAAGCCGCCGGTTCCCGAATGCCGATCCAACGCGGCCGCTCGAGGGTTCTGGCGGAATGCACTTACCGCCACCACTAGGAAAACGCCGACCGCCAGCACGCTGAGCGTGGTCAGGCTGCGAAGACGTCGCCGCCCAGCGTTGCGCCAGCCCAGTTGCGCCATGCCCTGGGCGGGCTTGATACTTTGGGCCAGGCCAACCAACAGACGATGGGTGAATCCCAGTCCGGCGCACAATACCAGCAGGCCGGAACAGAAAAACACTTCGGCCTGCTCGGAGCCTTGGCCACGACCACTCGCGGCCACCAAGACCAAGGCGCCCAGCAAACCGGCCACGCCCAGCCCCACACCCAGGTGGGCTCGGAATCCGCTGGCCGGCGCGCCTCCTCTTTCGACTTCCGCGCCACTCGCCAGCAACGACGCAAGCGAACGCCGGGTTTGACCGCGCTGGACCAACACCATGGCCCCAATGGCGGCGAACAACCCCAGTCCCGCGCCTGTGAGCAACGAAGTCGTTTCCGCGTGATAACAAAAGTTTGCGGTGCCCACCGCGCCGCGCCAGACGGTCGCCAATCCGTGCAAAGTCAGCTTGGTAAACGCCACTCCGCTCAACAGCCCCAGCAGCGTTCCCAACCCGGCCACGCAAATGCCTTCCAGGAGAATAATCCAGCGCACTTTCCGGTCAGTGAAACCCAGCGCCCGCAGAAGACCGGCTTGGGCATTGCGCTGTTCCAGGTGAAACCCGAAAAGCAGCGCGGTCAGCAGAATCGCCGCCGCGATCAAAAAGAAGCTGAAGCCGAGGAAGAGTTGACCGAAGTCCTGGGATTGTTCGCTGGCCTGCAAAGCCCGCGCGCGCACGTTGGTGAAAGCAAACCCCAGCGCGGCCGGATCAATCTTCTTGCGCAGCAGATGTTCCAGTTCGTTGGCGGCGGCTTGGACCGTTTCACCGCCGGCCGGAAAACTAATCGCCGTCAAATTGCCGAACCGGTTGGCCCACAAACGCTGGCCCGTCGCCAGCGATACGAAGGCCTTCGGAGTGCCTCGATATTGGCTCCAATAGGCTTCATCTTTGGGCCGAATGCGGTCGAGGTTGATCGGAATGCCCGGCTTCCAGTCGCGACAATTTTCGGTGTCCGCCAGCCCGGGAAAATCGGGCATCCATGTAGTATCCGACTGGAGCGGAAGAATCTCGCGCACGCGCAAGGTCGTCGTCTGCTCCTGCAACTCCCGCCGTTCGCCAATCACGAAATAGCGGAGCGTCACTTCGCTCCCGGGTTTCGCGCCCAAGTCCTCCGCTAGCCAGGTATTAATCGCAATTTCATTGTCGCCCAAAGGAACCCCGGCTTGACTGGGGGCGGCGGTAGCAGTAACCGATTGAGGCGTGGTCTGATCTCGGAGCGCCGGCCTCAGGCACGGCTCGACGGAAGGCGTGGCCGCAACAAACGAATAGGGGGTGGCCTTATCGCCCAGCCGAATTTCATTCACAAAATAGGTCAGCACGCCGAAGGCGTTGGTCGCCACCGCGAAGGCCGCATCCGCAACCACCGGATCCAGAAACACCCGCTTGGTTCGCAATTCAACCTCGTTTTGTTCGCGCCGTTCGCGCCATTCGATATCAGCATCCGCCAACGTCCAAACGGAAGCCAAGGCAATGTTCGCCGTCGCCACGACGTCGCGCATCTGTGGTCCTTGTCCAACCAACAGCGCGTTGGCGCGCCCGGCTCGTTGAATTTGTTTTTGCAGCACGTTCAGCGGCAGAAACACCGAGCAGACGGGCACCTGATTGCCCTGCAAACTGAAACGCCCAAATTGCCCGTCGCGGACAATGTTCCGGACGCGCAAGCGAATGGCCACGGAGGCATCCGGCTGACCGGCCAGCGGCAAGTCGCGCGAGACCCAGGCCGGTGATTCCAGACGCACCACCAGCGGGTCACCAATTCCGAGGTAAAGCCGGCTGGCCAGCGTTTCATTAACAGCGACATCGTCGCTGGCGTAACGGTTGCTTAGCTGGTTCTCCGCCGCCGCCGCCGAAGGACCGAAGTTCCAGAACCGTTCATCCACTCCCAACACTTGGACGTCATTGGCGCGACGGTTGCCTTCGGGCGTAGTCACCGCGCCACGCAGCATCAGCAACGGAGCCGTGGGAGCCTGGAGCAACGGCGCCAATTCCTGGGCGAGATCGGCGCGAAAAAAACGGTCGCCCGAGGTCAATGCCAGCTCGGTCCGGCCCAGTCGCTCCAGCGCCATTTGTCTGAGGCTGAAGCGCACCGAATCACCCACCACCAGCGCTCCGGTGAGCAGAGCGCAAGCCAGGATCGTTCCCAGCAGCACGCCCAAATGTGCGCGCCAGTAAAACCGCAGACTGCTAATTATTAATTTGCAAATGCTCATTCTGGTTGGAACAGTGCAGTTGACAAGACCTTAACCACAGATGGACACAGATCCAAATTTGTAGCCGCCGAAGTGATGCGGATGGTCGAGGCCAATACTCCCGTCCGCCTCCTCACGTCGGCGCCTACGAGCGTCGCACGATGTTATTTCTTTATCTGTGTCCATCTGTGTCCATCTGTGGTTGAACTAAATTATTCCGGCTTAGCCAACCGCCAGCATCACGCCGTCGCGCAGTTCCAATACCCGCTGCATCCGCCCTGCCAATTCCCGCGAATGGGTCACGACGACCAAAGCGACCCGCTCTTCTTGGTTCAATGCTTGCAACAATTGCGCCAAGTTTTCGGCTGCGGCATGATCGAGCGAGCCGGTAGGCTCGTCCGCCAGCAGCAATTTGGGCTGGTTGATCAGCGCGCGGACCACGGCCGTCCGCTGACATTCACCGCCGGAAAGTTGGCCAGGCCGATAATGCAGTCGCGGTTTAAGGCCCACGCGGTCAAGCAAGCGTTCCGCCCGCTCCCGCGCCGCCGCCGTATTCAAGACCGCTGAATTGGCCAGGGTCGGAATCAGGACGTTCTCCAAAACGGTGCATTGCGGCAGCAGATGGTGAAGCTGGAAGATAAAGCCAATTTCGCGGTTGCGGATGCCCGCCAGCTCGTTCGCGCTCAAACCGGCCAGATCCCGGCCGTCGAAGCGGACGGTTCCCTGCGTGGGCTGGTCCAGCGCGCCGATGAGGTTCAGCAAAGTGCTCTTGCCGCAACCGGACGGGCCGACAATCGCCACGGCTTGGCCGGCATCGAGTTGAAAATTGACGTCGCGCAGCACCTCTCCGGAAGGCATGACGTAGGCTTTTTTAACATGGGTGAGTTCAACGAGCATGAATTACCTTTTGCAGGATGGCCGCGGTATTCGCGGTCATCGCCGCGATGCTGAATTTATCCTGAACCGCCTGGCGACCGGCGGCGCCTAGTCGCCGGGCACGCGCCGGGTCGCCCAGCAATTCATCCAGCGCCGCCGCCAGCGCCGCCGGCTGATTCGGTTCGCACAGCAGGCCGCCACCCGTGGCCGCGAGTACTTCTGGAAACGCGCCATGGCGGGGCTGGACAACGGGCACGCCAGCGGCTTGCGCCTCCAAGACGTACATACCGAACGCTTCGCCGTAAGTGGCGGGCACCGAGAACACCGCAAGGCTGCGCAGAAAGTCCGCCTTCGCCGCCCGGTCAAGGTTCGGGAGAAATTCCGCGCGGTCGCCAAGTTTACTACGCAGCGCTAAAACGAATTGCTTGTCCTGGTTGGTCATCGCGCCGGCAACGCGCAGCCGCGCGCCCGGCATCTTGAGTTGCAGAAACGCCTCCACCAGCGTGTCCATGCCCTTGGTAGGGTGCATCCTCGCGAGAAAACCAATCACCGGTTGCGACGTGTCGGCCGACAGGAATTCGCCCATGGCAATGCCGGGGTGGACCACGGATACACGCGCGGCGGACAGGTTTAATCGTTTGGTCATCAGGTCAGCAAAATACCGGCTGACGCCGATGAAGTGGTCTATCCCGGCGCAGCGCTGAGTGAGCAGTTCCCACGAACGCTGCCGGTAGGGCTCGGGAAGCGCATCGAGAAACGAATCTTCGCCTTGCAGCGTGCATACGATCGGGACGTCAAATTCCCGCTTGAGCCGGGCGGCCAGGCCGGCAAGCAGCGAATTGGACAGGCAAATGACGTCGGGTTTGGGTTGCGCACGGAGCCAGGCAATAAGGCGTCCGAGTTCCGCATGCGCGGCATCCGGCTGGAGCATGGCAAGGGTGGATTCGCCCAATTGCCTGGGACTGGTCATGCCCACCAACCCAGCCGCGAGGCGGAGCAGTGGCGGCGCGCTCATGGCGCGGTCGAGCCAGCCGGGCACCGGAAATTTTTGGCTCAAATAGACGCTCAAACCGCTCAGAAAAATCGGGGTGCCGGCGCTGGCGGAGGGCTCGTCCACGATGAGCGGCAGATAGAGCGGAACCATGAGCGCGTCGTGACCGCAGTCGCGCAGGCCACGCACAAGGGAGTTGTCGCGCAGACAACTGCCGCAATAGAAGTTTCCCGTGCCGGGAGTGAGTTGAACGATGCGCATCAGGGGATTGGTTTTGGGCCGAAAGCGTAAACTCCGCCGTCTTCGCAGCCGATGACCACCAAGCCATTGGCGACCGCGGGTGAAGCGGTGAGTGGTTTGCCCAAGTCATACGACCACAGTTTCGTGCCGGTGGCGAGGCTGAGCAGGTAAAGTCGGCCGTCCCCAGAACCGCACACCACTTTATCGCCAATGACTGCCGGTGAACTGTCCACGTCTCCTTGCGTCGCGAAGGTCCAAAGCGGCTTGCCAGTGGCCCGATCAAGACAGTGGAGTTGCTGGTCGCGCGCCCCAATGACCACGTACTTCTCCGTGACAGCCGGCGAGGAAAAGCACGGCGCGTTGGTCTGCTTGGTACGCCATACGATATTGGTGCCGGCGAGGTCGAGGCAGAGAACTTCATCGCCGAAATGGCCAACGTAGGCATGGTGACCAGCAATGGCGGCGGAACCGGGAATATAAGCGCCGGCTTCAATGGCGGCCACTTCCTTGCCCGTCGCGGCCTCGAGGACGTGGATTTGGCCGTCGCAGCCGCCAAAGACCACCTTGCCGTCACCCACAGCGGGTGCGCCATTGATGTAGTTGCCCGTTTCGTGGTTCCACACGGATTTGCCGGTCGCGGCGTCCACGCAATGGAGCTGAAAATCGTAGCTGCCCACGAGAATGCGCCGGGAATCGCCCGCGCGGAACCAGTTGGCGGCGCCGAGAATTTTATCGCCCGTCTCATATTTCCATTTCAACGCGCCCGTGGCGGCATCGAGCGCATAAAGATTATGGTCCACGGAGCCGACGAACACCGTGCCATCCAGCACCATCGGCGGAGCTTCGATGCCTTGCGCGGCTTTAAACGTCCATAATTGCTGGCCGGTGGGGGCCGAAAGTGCGTACAGCAAGCCGTCGTCGGAGCCGATAAAAACCCGATTATCAGCAATGGCCGCCGAGGATTTGATGGCTTGGCCGGTTTTGAAGGTCCACCGGAGATCCAGCGCCTCGGGCAAACGGCCCGCCGCGACCCCCGTCAAACCTTGGTTCCCGTGAAACATGGGCCAGGCGGCCAGCGCGGCGTTCAAGGCGATCAAGGCGTTTGTCATTTCCCGTCATTAAACCAGCGCCAAGGAGCTGAGCAAAGGGCAAATCGAAGGTGGAACACAGATTCCTTAAGTGTAACCACGAGTTCGCCTTTGACTCCGCACGCGGTAGAGCCGCTCCGTGAAACTGGGGTCCCGTTGTCCCGCGATATCGTTGTCTCACGTCCCGTCTCGCCTCTCTGCGTTCTCCGCGCCTCTGCGTTTATTCCCCTTCCATCTTCCATCCTTTTTAGGCGCGGCGTCAGTCGCGCCGTGCCTCTGTGATTCATCTCCCCCGGAAATTGATTTGCCGCCGCTTGATTTTCCGACAACCATGAATCCATGAAACGTTTGCGACACATCTTGATTCCGAACTCAGCGAAAACCTGCGTCACAATGATGAAAACAGGCATCTGGATCTTGATGATCCTTGCTTCCATGGCGGTTGGCGCACGCGGCGCGGACACGGCAGACCTGTCCGGCGATTGGAAATTCCGGCGCGACGACCACCAGGCCGGATTGCGGGAAAAATGGTTTGCCGCGCCACTCGCGGGCGAGAACACCATCAAGTTGCCCGGCACCATGGACGATGCCAAACTCGGCCTGCCGAACCCGGTCAAGTCGTCGTTGGCCGATTTGTGGCGGCCCAATGTCTATGAAGGAGCGGCGTGGTATCAGCGCGAGATCAAAATCCCCGCCTCCTGGCAGGGCCGGCGCGTGACCCTTTTCCTCGAACGCTGCCGCTGGGTGACCCAGGCCTGGCTGGACGGCCAGCCCTGCGGCGAGCCTCAAGACAGTCTTATCGCGCCGCACGTCCATTTGCTGGGCACAGACCTCCAGCCCGGCAAACACACGCTGACGCTGCTCGTGGACAACACCAAGAAAATTGACCTCGGCACCTTCGTCTCCGCGTTGTACGGCGGCACGCAGGGCAATCTCAATGGCATCGTCGGCCAAATCGAGCTGCGCGCCATGCCGCTGCTGTGGCTGGATGACGTGCAAGTGTATCCCGATTGGCAGACCAAATCGGCGCGGGTGCGCGTGCGCATCGGCAACGCCACCGGCCAGGCGGGCGCGGCATCAATCACGCTCAAAGCGCTTAAGTCCGTGCTCGCGACCAATATCTCGTGGACGGCGGATGGCGGACAGGCCGACTACCAAATCGCCTTGGGCGATGCCCCGGCTTGGGACGAATTCCATCCCGCACTTTGCGCTCTGGACGTGGAGTTGAACGGCGATTCCGCCACCCGCCGGCACGCGGTGTTCGGTCTCCGCGAACTGACCCGGCGCGGCACGCAGTTTACCATGAACGGGCGGCCGCTGTTTCTGCGCGGCACCCTCGAATGCCAGGTCTTCCCGCTCACCGGCCATCCGCCCTGCGACGTGCCCTCGTGGCGGCGCATTTTCCAGATCGAAAAATCCTACGGCCTCAATTTCATCCGGTTCCATTCCTGGTGCCCGCCGGAGGCCGCCTTTGCCGCGGCGGACCTTGAAGGCATCATGATTCAGGCGGAAGCGCCGCAGGCGAATGTCCAAGCCGGGTCCGATCCGGCGCGCGACGAGTTCACGGAGGCGGAATTGATGCGGATGGTCCGCACCTACGGCAACCATCCGTCGTTCTGCCTGATGACGCTCGGCAACGAATACGGCGGCAAGAGCGAAGTCCTCACTCGCTGGGTTGACCGGCTCATCCAGGAAGATCCGCGGCATCTCTATTCCTCCGCCTCCGCCGCCCAGACCACCGCCAACCGCCAGTGGACGGAAAACACCTTTGGCCGCGGCGTCCACGGCCCCGGCACCATGTATGACGTACGCGGCGCGATTGCGCGCGAAACCGTCCCGCCGGTCGGCCATGAAATCGGGCAGTGGGTGTTTTTTCCCAACTTTGACGAAATGAAGAAGTACACGGGGGTCATGCAGCCGAAAAATTTCGAGATCGTCCGCGATGATTTGCGGGCAAAAGGGATGCTCGACCAAGCCCCGCGTTTTTTCCAGGCCACCGGCCGGCAAGCGGTGCTGCTCTACAAGGAGGAAATTGAACTGCTGCTGCGCACGCCGGGATTCGCCGGGTTTTCGCTGCTCGACTTGCATGATTACCCCAGCCAAGGCACCGCGCTCATCGGCCTGCTCGATCCCTTCTGGGATTCCAAGGGGTTCATCAAGCCTGGCGAACATAAGCGCTATTGCGGCGCGGTGGTGCCGCTGCTGCGTATGTCCAAGCGAACCTGGACCACGGCCGAAACCTTTTCCGCCACCGCCGAACTCGCCAATTACGGTCCGTCGGACCTCACCGGTTCACATCCGTTCTGGAAGCTGGCCGATGCGCGCGGCCGCGAAATCGCCCGGGGCAATCTCCCGGCGGCCACTGCGCCCACCGGACAACTCTCGCTTATCGGCCCCATCAGCGCGTCGCTCGCCAAAGTTTCCGCACCGTGCAAACTCACCGTCACCGTCGGCTTGGCCGGCACGAAATACTCGAATTCTTGGGACCTTTGGGTATATCCAGACGAGCCCACGCCGCAGCTTCCCGCCGGCGTCACCGTGTGTACCGCATGGGATGAGGCAACCAAGACTGCGCTGGCTAACGGTCAGACCGTACTGCTGTTGCCAGCCAATAAATGGCTCAAAAATTCGCTCGGCGGCAAGTTCCTGCCCACCTTCTGGAGCCCGGTCTGGTTTCCCTCGCAGCGGCCTGACACCATGAGTATCCTCTGTCAACCGAAACATTCGCTGTTCGCGCTATTCCCCACGGAATTTTACAGCGACTGGCAGTGGTACGACTTGCAACAGAATTCGCACTCGATAATCCTCGACGACACGCCGGCGGATTTCCGCCCGCTGGTGCAGGTCATTGATAATTTTGCCCGGAACCATAAGCTCGGCAGCGTCTTCGAGGCCCGCGTCGGCAAAGGGAAATTGCTGGTCTGCGCCATTGATCTGACCGCCGATCTGGCGGAGCGTCCTGCGGCGCGCCAGTTCGCGCGAAGTCTGTACACCTATCTGGCCTCGCCGGATTTCCACCCGCAAGCCGAACTCGCCAGCGCCACGCTCGACCGGTTGTTCGCACCCACGGCGACCGCCCTGCCGGTGGCGCACATTCACGCGGACAGCGAACAACCCGGCTATGAAGCCGCCAACGCCACGGACGGAGACGAAGCCACGATGTGGCACACCCTTTGGGACGGTGACGCTCCGGGATTTCCGCACTGGCTCGAAATAGAAATGGATGCGCCAGAAAAGATTGCCGGGTGTACCCTCCTACCCCGGCAGGACAGCAATCGCAACGGTTGGATCAAGAATTATGCCCTGTACGTCAGCCAGGATGGCAACCATTGGGGCGAACCGGTGGCCAAGGGAACCTTCCCGGCGAATGACCAGTTGCATGCCGTCAAATTCGCCACGCCGGTCACCGCCAAGTTCGTCAAATTGGTGGCTTTGAGCGGTCACGCCGACGGCCCGTGGACGTCGCTGGCGGAATTCAATCTCTTGAAGCCTGTC
>Ga0316226_1003286_pt1 | contig 14026 bp, 10 predicted proteins | sample TBH18017metaG_FD_206009 | JGI IMG/M metagenome (GOLD analysis project Ga0316226, IMG submission 206009) | Freshwater microbial communities from Trout Bog Lake, Wisconsin, USA - TBH18017 | ecosystem: Environmental > Aquatic > Freshwater > Lake > Hypolimnion/Profundal zone | place: USA: Wisconsin... | reverse complement strand
GTGGGTTGTTTAAGCATCAACCTCTATGCCATCAACCCTTCCCGCAAAGCGACCTTTTTCTTACTTCGGAGTTCGGGCTTAATCCTCCATTTGCCGGTGGTCGCCGGCGCGGCGTTTGGCCGTTTTGCCAAAAGCCGTCCCCGTATCTGGCTATTGACAGCGGCCCGGTGGCACCTCGCGGTTTATGGCCTGTTGCTGGCGGCGGTGTTCACCACGGACGCTCTGGCAGACGGTCCTGCCAACGAGCAGCCCACCGAAACCGATATCGCTGTCGTGACCGCCGGCGTGCTCGAGCATACGCAGTTCTCCCATTGGCCGCTGAATGAACTGCTGTCCACCCGGGTCTTTGCAGGTTACTTGGACGCGCTGGACGGTTCGCATTTGCTGTTCCGCCAATCTGATCTTGATGAATTCGCCTGGCTACGGCCGAACCTGGCCCAGATGACGGCATTCGAAGGCGACCCTTGGCCGGCTCATTTGATTTACGCGTGCTTCTTGGAACGGCTGGCCGAACAAGTGAATTTCGCGACTAATTATCTGCAATCCGCAAAATTTGATTTTACCGGACACGATACCTGGCAACCTGAACGGCACGACTTGATGCGTCCGCGCGACTTGGAGACGGCCCGTGCTCTCTGGCGAGATCAGGTGCGGTCAGATTATTTGCAGGAGAAACTCGCCGGATTGCCGCCTGCAGACTTTCTGCCACGGCTGAGGCAGCGTTATGTGCGCCGGCTGCAAATTGTGGGCCGGTTCGACCACAACGAGGTGCTGGAGATTTACTTGGATGCCTTTGCCCATGCGTTTGACCCTCACTCCGATTATTTTGGACACGAGGCCGCACAGGAATTCAATACCGAAATGAATCTGTCGCTGGTCGGCATCGGCGGCTCGCTCGAAGACAAAGGCGGCAATTGGATCGTCGGCGACCTGGTTCCGGGCGGTCCCGCGGCTCAGAGCGGTTTGCTGCATCCCGGCGATCGAATTATGGGGATTGCGCAGGGCGACAGTGAGCCGGAGGACGTGACGGCCGTGCCCTGGTGGCATTTGGCTAATTTGATTCGCGGTCCCAAAGGCTCCACGGTACGGCTGATCATCATCCCGGTTGGCCAAGGCAGTGCGGCCACGAAAACGGTGTCGTTGGTGCGCCAAGACGTCAGACTTACCGACGAGTGCGCCCAAGCGACTATCGTTGATCTGCCGCTGACCAACCACGCCACCTTGCGATTGGGAATTATTAACCTGCCGATATTTTACGAAAAAAGCAACCAAAATGGCGGCGCCTCGGCCGATACCGCACGATTGCTCAAGCGGTTGGGCCAGGAAGGTATTACCGGCTTGATTTTGGATTTGCAGCGGAACCGGGGCGGATCGTTGCCCGAGGCTGTTGGACTTGCCGGGCTGTTCATCCCGGCCGGGCCGGTGGTGCAAACGCGCGATTCGACGGGGCAGGTGGAAGTCGAAACCTCGCCTGGCACCAACGCCTTGTACGGTGGCCCGCTGGTGGTGTTGACCAGCCGGCTAAGCGCCTCCGCGTCGGAAATCGTTGCTGGCGCCTTGCAAGATTACGGGCGGGCGTTGATCGTCGGCGATTCCTCAACTTTCGGCAAAGGCACCGTGCAAAACCTCGTGCCGCTGAGGAAAATACTCCATGTGTCCGGCTTCGGGGCCGTCAAGGTGACCGTGGCCAAGTTTTACCGTCCCAGTGGAGCTTCCACCCAGCTCAAGGGAGTCATACCGGATATTGTCCTGCCTTCGGAAACCGACCTTCCCAGCATCGGCGAAGCACGGTTACCCAACACTTTGCCGTGGGACTTGGTGCCACCAACGACTTATACGAACTTCGATTGGGTGCGGCCAGTGCTGTCCGAAATCTGCGCCAAGTCGCGTGCGCGGGTCAATGCCGATCCCGGTTTTCGCTTGGTGCGCGCCAAACTGGCCGCCGCGGTCACGCAAGAGGCTCAACCGCTTTCGTTGAACGAGACTTCCCGCCGGCAGGAAAATGCCAGAGCGGACGAGCTTCAGACTGAACTGCGCCAACTCCGTCTGGCGGACTCGGCCCGCCGGCCGCGAACCTACGACCTCACTTTGGTCAATGTTGAGACCGTAGGCTTGCCACCCGCCCGCCCGCCAACGCCGCCAACTGCGGTGGCCACCCAAGCCCACGTCGCGGATAATGGTCCAGACGATGACCTGGAACTGCGCGAAGCGGAAAATATTCTTGCCGATTACATTCAAGCGCTCCGGGCGGTTCCAAGATAAATCAGTGCTGCCTGAATAAAGGCAGGGGTGAACACCCCATGGCAAAGGCGTCGCCGACCAGCCTATTCCTGCTCCATGGCACATAGTAAATTTTCCAGCAAGCAGATGAAAAAACCAGCGAGCGACTTGCGGTCAACCGCGTTCGCGGACTTAAACCAAGACGCCATTAAGCGTGTGCCGTCACAGGGCGAAGTGGCCACGAGGGCCTATTTCAACTATTTGAACCAAGGTTCGCAGCCTGGGCACGATGTGCGGCATTGGTTGGAGGCGGAGGCGCAGTTGTTCGCGGAGAGCCAACTTGCCCCAAGTCCAAACCCTCAAACGCAGGACAACTTTGTCTGCGATGCAGGGATTGAATCCGGATTCGCCAGCGAGGATCACAGGCCAGACCGAAGTCAAATCATGCCTGGCTCTCAAGAGCTTTTCCGCACTTGCGCCTTGCTATGATTCAACGTCATGAATGCAAATCCAGTGTCTGAAGTTACCTTGACAAAAATTCCGCCGGACTCGGCAAGGGAATCTGAGACATGGGGGAAACACCCCATAGCAGCGGGAATACGAACGGTGATATTTTATCCAATATGAATAGGAACCAGAAACTGACTTTCGCATATAGTGCTCTCGTCACGGCCGCATATCCGGCGTGGCTGGCGCGCTTGGCGGGCAAGCCACCGCGAAGTGCGAACCAAGCCCGGCCGGCGGTGTTGCGCATTTTTCATTCTTTCCGCGAAAGCACGGCCGGCATGAACCCGATAAAAGTGCTGGCCGACCAGCTCAAGATCGGGCTGGCAATTGCCATGCTGGCCGCCCTAACGGGATGCATAGGCGTGGTAGGCGGCGGCGGTGGTTATGTCGGCGGCGGCGGATGGTGGTGGGATGGCGGCGGGTGGTGGGGTGGCGGCCACGGATATGATCGCGGACACGATGTGCGCGGCTTTAGCACCCGCGGAGCGGCCAGTCGTGGAGCGGCGCATGGCGGCGGCGGTGGGCATGCAGGTGGTGGGGGCAGACGTTAATCGCATAACTGATTGCACAAAATCATACTTTATCAATTTACAGCTATGAAATTTTCAAATCTTTTGACCCGTATTCCCAGCCTTTTGACCATCGTGTTTTTGACCGGTGCCGGCGGTGTTTCGCCAACCAGCCTGTACGCAGCGGAGCCGGTTTCGGAACGGCTGTTCGCATCGCCGGAGGAAGCCATCAAAACCTTGCAGACGGCCACCGCAGCCAAAGACCAGGCGGCCTTGCAGGAGATCTTCGGTTCGGGGTTTCAATCACTCAAAACCGGCGACCAGGTGCAAGACGCGGATAATGCGCAGCAGTTCGCCGCCGCAATGGCCCAGAGTTGCCATCAAGTAAAAGAGGGCGACGACAAAATCACGCTCGAAGTGGGCACGAATGCATGGCCGATGCCGATTCCGCTGGTGCAGGCGGACGGGCAGTGGCGTTTCGACACAGCGGCGGGCAAGGAGGAAATCATCAATCGCCACATTGGCAAGGATGAACTCTGCGCGATCGGCGTTTGCCGGGTTTATGTGACCGCGCAGCGGCAGTATGCCAGCCTGAACCCGGCCGCTGGCGGAGTGGTGAATTACGCCCAAAAGTTCAAGAGCACGCCTGGCAAAAAGGACGGGCTCTACTGGCCGGCGGCGGAGAACGAGACGCCCAGCCCGTTCGGGCCGCTGGTGGCGGAAGCACATGCCGAGGGTTATGTCTCGCATCAGGGCGCGGGGCCTCCCTTTCATGGATATTACTTCCGGATTCTGACCCAGCAGGGCGAGGCCGCGCCCGGCGGAAAAATGGATTATATGAGCGACGGCAACTTGACTGGTGGCTTCGCGCTGGTGGCGTATCCGGAACATTGGGATCAATCGGGCATCATGACCTTCATCGTCAATCAGGACGGCAAAGTCTATCAGCGCAATTTAGAGAAAAGATCTGCCCGGATTGCGGCGGCGATGAAGGAATACAATCCGGATGGCGAATGGACGCTGGTGCCCGATGAGGGGGTAACGGACGCAGTGACCGAGAAATAGGGCCAACCAAACCAAAGCGGTTGATCGATATCAGCATGAAGCCATTGCCTAAAATCGCGTTGCTATTCTGCCTGTTCGCAGGCGCCGCGCCATCGGTGTGGGCGCAAGCGGCAGTTCCGCCGCCGATGCCGGCCTATCAACCGCTGCCCGCCGCGCAACTGGACCAGTTGCTCGGCTCGATTGCGCTGTATCCCGACCCGTTGATTGCCGAAATTTTACCGGCCTCCACCTTGCCCACCCAAATCGTGCTGGCGGATCGTTATGTCACCGTCGGCGGCGACCCCAACCAGATTGCACAGCAGCCTTGGGACGCCAGCGTCCAAGCCATGGCCCGCTACCCCAGCGTGTTGAAATGGATGGATGACAACTTGAATTGGACGGCGCAAATTGGACAGGCTTTCCTCAATCAGCAACCGGATGTGATGGCCTCCATTCAACGACTGCGAGTGACCGCTGCCAAACTCGGCAACTTGCAATCCTCCCCGCAGCAACAGGTGATTGCGGACGGCAGCCAAATTAAGATTGTCCCGGCGGATCCGCAGGTGATCTATGTGCCGGTCTATCAGCCAGACCAGGTTTATGCTGATGCCGCCTATGGCTCCCCGTTCATCACTTTTGGCGGCGGCTACGCCTTCGGCCCATGGATGGACTACGATTGCGACTGGGGAGGCGGCAATCTCATATACTGGGGCAACGGTTACGCGCGCCCAGCCAATTGGTGGCACGAATCAGCACGTCAGCGGGACATGAGTCATGCGGGCGTCTGGCGCGCAAACAACCATCCGGGCGCAGTCGCGGGCAACCGCGGCGACCGGGGTTATGGCGGCAGCACCCTTTTGCGTGGGGCCAATCCGGCGGACATCCGACAAGCACTGGCCCATCCGGTGGCGCAGCCAGCCGGACGGTCAGCAAGTGTTTCCCGATCCGCGCCCGCCCAAGTTGAACGTGCCACACCGGTCAGCCGGCCGGAATCGAACGGCGCCTTCATTGGCGTAAAAAGTGCGCAAGCAACGAGAAGCTACAGCAATCGCGGCCAGCAGAGCGTGCAGGCGGTCACTCGCTCCGCGCCCGTTTCGCGGCCAGCACCTTCCGGCGGAGGAGGAGGCGGACATGTTAGTAGCGGGGGCGGATTCAGTGGCGGCGGCGGTGGCGGCCATGCTGGTGGTGGTGCTGGCGGCAAGCGCTAATTTTATATTCTCATGATTTTTAAACATATGTTACCGATCACGATGAGCAGATTCTCTTTTTGGCGTCAGGCACCACTGGCGATATTGGGCTTGGGGGTGACACTGCCACTTTGTGCCGTGGCGGCAGACGAACAGGCTTTCAATACACCGAATGAGGCCGTGAATGCCTTGGTAACTGCGGCCCGAAATCAGGACACCAACGCCATCCGTCTGATTTTTGGCTCGGTCGGACATGAGTTGGTATCGCCCGATGTCGTCCAAGCCTCCGAGGAATTCCAAAGGTTCGTGGAACGGCTGTCGGAAAAAACGGAGTTGTTCAAACATTCGGATTCCAACATGGTCCTGGAAATCGGCGCGGACGGCTGGCCCTTTCCCATTCCGCTAGTCCAACAGGGCGCGCAATGGCACTTTGATACCGCCGCCGGCAAAGATGAAATCCTTGCCCGCCGCGTCGGCCGGGACGAATTGGGCGCGATCAATGTTTGCCTCGCGTATGTGGACGCGCAGCGCGAATATGCCAGCCAGGATCAATTGGGAGACGGCGTGCTCGCCTACGCGCAGTTCCTGCGCAGCACGACCGGCACCCACGATGGCTTGTTCTGGCCCGCGAATCAACCGGGCGACACGCTGAGTCCCTTGGGACCGCTCATCGCGCAGGCGCGCGTGGAAGGATACCACCGCACCGCCAAAATGCTGAACGACGAACAAGCACCCTATCACGGCTACTATTTCAAGATCTTGACCCGTCAGGGAAAGCACGCTCCTGGCGGAAAGTATGATTACCTCATCAACGGCCGCATGATTGCGGGATTTGCCCTGGTCGCCTGGCCGGACGAATGGGGCAACACGGGCGTCATGACCTTTGTCGTCAACCAGCAAAGCAAGATCTGGCAAAAGAATCTCGGTCCCAAGAGCGCAAAAATCGCCAAGGCCATGACCTGTTATGACCCGGACGATACTTGGACCCCGGTACAGTAAGATTGGTAACGAACGACACCGGATGGCCGCGTTCCGCAAATTTGAAATGCGTTCCCAGGCAAAGACCGGCCTGGCCCTGGTTTCCCTGGCCTTAATGGTCTTCTTCGCCGGCTGCAGCTTCGCGCCGAATTATACGAAACCGTCGGTCCAGACTCCGGTCGCTTTCAAAGAGCTGTCGCCGTCGCAGTTCAATGCAACGGACGGCTGGAAAACCGCCGAGCCACAGGACAACTTGATTCGTGGCCAGTGGTGGGAAGTGTTCCATGACCCGGAGTTGAACGGCTCTGAAAGCCAGGTGGCTGGTTCCAACCAGAGCGTTGCCGCCGCGCTCGCCAATTTTCTCGGCGCGCGAGCCGTGGTCAAACAAGCTCGCTCACAGTATTTTCCCACCGTGAGCGCCAATCCGTCGGTCATTAACTCGCGGCAACCATCCCCGTCAACACCATCCACTTCCGTGACCAGCACCGAATACGCGCTGCCCCTTGACGCCTCGTGGGAGCCGGATTTGTGGGGTCGCATTCGCAATGCCATGAAGGCAAATTCGCTAGAAGCGCGAGCCACCCTGGCTGATCTGGGAAACGTGCGGCTAACCGTTGAGTCGGAGGTGGCGGTGGATTATTTTGAGCTGCGCGTGCTGGACGCGCAAAAGCAGCTATTGGATGCGTCGGCAGTCGCGTATCAGAAGACACTGAAGCTGACTTGGATTCAGGAGGGCACGGGACTGGCGTCCGGCCAGGACACCGATTTGGCCGAAACGCAACTCGAAATCACCCGCGCCCAAGCCACCGACCTCGGCATCCAGCGTGCACAATTAGAACACGCCATCGCCATGCTCCTTGGCCTCCTTGATCGCCATGTCCAAACATCGGCGGAACTGAATCTATGACCATCCTGAAGAATGAACCTGTCCTGCCAGCGAGCCAGGTGGAAATCCACCGCAGCGGACGTGCCGGGTGGTTGCGCGCTGCCGTGCTCGGATCAGACGACGCCATCGTCTCGACCGCGAGCCTTATGATCGGGGTCGCGGCATCCTCCGCCCCCCAAGTGGCCATTTTGGTCGCCGGTGTGGCGGGACTGGTCGCCGGAGCGATGTCCATGGCCGTCGGCGAATACGTTTCGGTCAGCTCGCAACGCGACGCGGAGCAGGCAGACATCGGGCTGGAACAGCGCGAACTTGCGTCCGAGCCGCAAGCCGAGTTGCAGGAACTGGCGCTGATTTATGTGAAACGAGGTCTGGAGCCGGAGCTGGCAATGAAAGTCGCGAAGCAACTTAGCGCGCATGACCGGCTTGGCGCGCACATGCGTGATGAACTCGGGATTGACCAGGCCTCCCTCGCCCGGCCGCTGCAGGCGGCGTGGATATCCGCCGCCAGCTTCGCCGGGTTCGCCGTGGTACCGATTGCAGCTCTGCTCATCGCGCCTGCGGCTCTGCGCATCCCCATGATCGCCGCCTGCTCGTTGCTGAGCCTTGCTGTGTTGGGTGCGTTTGGCGGACACCTCGGTGGCGCGCCGCTCGGCCGGGCAGCGTTGCGAGTCACTCTTGGCGGCGCCCTGGCCATGACCGTGACCGCCGTCATCGGTCGAATCCTCGGCGTTTCTGTGGGTTGAAGGATGGAAAAGGTCTCCTTTTTGCCAGCATTCTCACCGATGCCGGGATCATTCCTGGCATCAAAGTGGACTGCGGAGCCGAGGACTTGGCCGGTCATCCGGGAGAGAAAATCACCGAAGGTCTGGACAAATTACGCGAACGCCTCGCGGAATATTTCCAAATGGGCGCAGCGAATCCACCACCAAATGGCAAATTCAATTCGTTCGATTGGTTGGGAAAACAGAAGAATTTGACAACGATGCGAACTGGTGGCAGCATCACTAACTGGATTCCGTTGCGGGTATGCAAAGATCAGCAAGAGGGCTATATGCACTCCTTTGTGCACTTTGCCCCGCAACTGGCAGGAGATTATGCCGCGGGAAACACCTCGTGCAAAATCCCTTGATTGAAATGGTGCGGTAAATCAAGAGAAACCGGCTCTTTCAATAGCCGGGAGCTCTTGCAAAACTTGCGTAACTACCTACGGAACAGCAGGTTTCAGGTTCAACTCCTGATGGGTGCACAATTTTCGCAAACCACTCTATTCCAGTAGCTCCTGCAAATTTTCAGCTTCGCTGCGCCGCAACCCGAACCCATTTCTGCAGGTCAACAATTCAGTTCTTGATTGAAACTGCCCGTGGAACAGAAAACACGGAACAACACAGAAGACCACGCTCAAAACCACATTTTATTTTTTCATAAGAATTCAGGTTTCAGGTTTCGGACTTTCAACTCTTGCTTCCGACGACCTGGCCTCACGCTTTCCGCTTTCCGCGCCGCGCCGCCGTGGTATCCTTCGCCGCATGTATCGCACGCAGGATTTACATGTCAAAGAAATCGTCCCGCTGCTGTCGCCCCGCGCCTTGAAGGCGCTGTCGCCCGCCCCCGAGGCGGTGAACGATTCCGTGGCGCGGGCCCGCGAACGCGTCATCCGCATTTTGCGGCAGGAAGACCCGCGGCTGCTGGTGGTGATCGGCCCCTGCTCGATTCACGATCAAGCCAGCGCGCTGGAATACGCTGCGCGGTTGAGCCGCCTGCAAAAGCAACTGTCCGACCGTTTGGAAATTGTCATGCGCGTCTATTTTGAAAAACCGCGCACCACCATCGGCTGGAAGGGGCTGATCAATGATCCCCACTTGGATGGTTCGCAAGATATCGAAACCGGGCTGAAGATCGCGCGCAAGCTGCTGCTGGAGATCACTAGCTTGGGCCTGCCGGCGGCCACGGAATTTCTCGACCCCATCGTGCCGCAATACACCGCCGACCTCATCACTTGGGCGGCGATTGGCGCGCGCACCACGGAATCGCAGACACACCGCGAAATGGCCAGCGGCCTGTCCATGCCCGTGGGCATGAAGAACGCGACCGACGGCAGCCTGCAGGTGGCCATTGACGCCATGGGCGCCGCGCAGCATGCGCACAGTTTTCTGGGCATCAACGAGGACGGCGTCACGAGCATCGTGCGTACCAATGGCAATCCAGACGTCCACGTGGTGTTGCGCGGCGGGCGCGCGCTGACCAATTACGACGCCGCCAGCATCCAGGCGGCCGAGGCAAAACTGATCGCCGAAAAGCTGCCGCCGGTGCTGATGGTGGATTGCAGCCACGCGAACTCGGAAAAGAAATTCGCCCGGCAGGAAGAGGTCTGGCGCAGTGTCATCGAACAGCGCGCGGGCGGCACCCGGTCGCTCATCGGCCTGATGGTGGAAAGCCATTTGCAGGAAGGCAACCAGCCCATCCCCCCATCGCTGAATGCGCTGCGCTACGGTGTCAGCATCACCGATTCCTGCATCGGCTGGGAAACAACGGAACGAATGTTGCTTTGGGGTTACGAGGCCTTGGCCAGAGCCAAGCAGTGACGAATTTGTATGGCATTAGCGACACCCAAGACTGGAATATGGACAGGGCTTGCAAAATGAAGGCAGTTCATTTATTCAGCGGTACGCCGAATTGATAGCCAGGCCGATTTCTTTTGTGCAAATGTTGAAACCAGAACCAATACATTTCAGTTCTGTGGGTGACCCAATCTGCGGGATGCTGTTCCTTCCGCAGGCAGGCCCGCCGTGGCCGGCCCTGATTATTTGCCACGGGGCGGGAGAATTTAAGGAAAATTATATTGAACTGTGCGAATATCTGGCCGGACGTGGCGTGGCCACGCTCGCTCTGGACATGCACGGCCATGGCGCGAGCGGCGGCGAAAAGTATTACATCCAAATGCGGCAATGGGTGCCAGATATTATCGCCGCGATTGACTTTCTGCAGACCCGCCCGGAAATTGACTCGAAGCGCATCGGAGCTTTTGGCCTGTCGTCGGGCGGGACGGCGATTTTGGAGGCGGCTGTGGTGGATGCGCGGCTCCAAGCGTTGATCGCGCTGGATGCCACCGTGCGCAACTCCCTGCCGTGGCCGCTGACCGCCTTTCTGAAGACGCTCGTGTGGCTCGGCGCGGTGAAAAAACGTCTCACCGGACGGGACTGGCGCGTGCCGCTGGCAAAACTGAGCAAAGCTAATCTCGCCTCCGATCTGGAAATTCAGAAAAAGCTGCTGGCGGACCCGCGGGCGCTCGCAGCTTTCCTGGCTTTCCCCTTCCCCAGTTCGGCCGAGGCGTTCTTTGTGGATACCTTGAAACGCGCTCCGCAAATCCAAGCGCCGACGCTGATTTTGTGGGGGGAAGAGGATAAATTGGATCCGCCGGAAACCGGACGACTGTTGCATCAGGCGCTGGGCGGCGAGAAGGAATTGCACATTATTCCTGGCAACGGCCACGTCGGGCACTTGGACCGCAACCGGGCCAAGGTGTTTGAATTGACGGCAGATTGGGCACTGAAAAAACTGGGCGCGGCCAGACCCCGGAATGCTTCCGCCGGCCGGGCCAGGATCATTGAGGGCGCCGCGGCCAGGACGCTGGGACAAAAGGAAAAATGGGCCTTGTTGTCCCCTTTCCTGACGCAACACGGAAGCGAGTCACTGGCTTATCCGACGCTGCAAGCCGGGATGGAATACTTCATTGACGACTGCGGTTACATCGCCTACGTCACGGTGCGGCATCCGGTTTTCGCCCGTGCGCCCAAACAGATCGCCTTATCCGATCCGGTGTGCGCGGAGCAGGATTATGCCAAAATCATCCGGCATTTTCTGGAGGCGCATCCCGGGGCGGTATTCGGCTGTATTTCCGAGGCGTGCGCGACGGTGCTGCGGGAACTGAAATTCAAGGTTAACACTATTGGATTCGAGGTCGAGCTGCCCATTCAGACCTACAATACCCAAGGAAACTGGAAAGACCTTGACATGATCAAACGCGCCCGCAACGAGGCCAAACGCGAAGGCATCACCATCCGCGAAGAAGTCATCGAACAGGTCAATCGTGAACAGCTTGCCACCCTCTCCCGCAACTGGATTGGCACCAAGAAAGTGCATGACCGCGAGATCTGGATTTACGCGCGCCGGCCGGTGCTCGAGGCCGAGACGGATGTCCGGAAATATGTGGCCTATGACCGCGCCGGCTGCGTCGCCGGGTTCATCTTCTACGACCCGATGTATCGGGCCGGAAAGGTCTTTGGCTACGCGGCCAACATTGTGCGCAGCGACGAGGCGCGGTTCGGCCGGCTGGCCACCGCCATCCACATGACCGCGATGGAGCAGTTCAAAGCCGAGGGCAAGGAAACGCTGAACCTGTGCCTCGCGCCGTTCGTGAAACTGGACGGCGGGAAATTCAACGATGACTGGGGCTCCAAGAAGTTTTTTGAGTGGAGCGCGAAATACGGCAACACCATTTACAATTTCGCGGGGCTGGTGTTTCACAAGTCGAAGTACCGCGGCCGCGAGAAATACCTCTATTTTGGCTCCCGCAGTCTGTTCCCGAACAACGACATTTATCTTGCTTTTCTGGCTGCTGAGATCACCCGCAGCTATTTCGAAACCCTGGGCCGTTTGTTGTGGGGCATCGTCACTTTCAAAACCACACACAAAGCCGGCTCCACCAGCCAAAATCATGAACCAAAATAAATCACCCATCATCGTTGGCCTGGCCCTGTTCGCCGCGCCCTTCTTGGCCGAGGCCGACACCAGCTCTATCAACAACACCAACACCGCGCCAGCCGCGCCGCCGCCGGAATCCAGTCTCGTGCGTTTCTGCAAGCAGGATTATCTGCTCGGCGACTGGGGTGGCGTGCGCACCGACCTGTCGAAACACGGCGTTGATTTTGAATTCCTTTACGCCGCTTCCTTCCCGGACAACCTGGTCGGTGGCCTCCAGCACGATACGATTTATCAAGGCGCCCTGCTGATGACGCTGGACCTGGACTCCGAAAAACTGCTGGGTTATCCGGGGGGCAGCTTTCATGTCGGGTCGCTTTGGCTGAACGGCCAGAAGCCTTTTTCTGATCAATATGTCGGGGATTTAAACAAGGTCAACTTGCTCGATTTTCCGAACAGCTTCCGCTTATGGGATATTTGGTACCAACAAAAATTTCTCCATGACCAACTGTCCCTCAAGGTGGGCGATATGGTGGTGGATGAGGATTTCATCGCGCCCGACTATTATAATTCGCTGGCGTCCATCAATTTTCTCAATCAGACCTTTTTTTACCCGACGGTGGCGTTTGATGTCTATGACATTCCGGGGTTGCCGCCGCAACATCACGGTTTGCCTTCCACGCCGTTCTCCGCGCCGGGGGCGCGTCTGCGCTGGGATCCTGTGCCGCAAGTTTACGCGCAAGCCGCGGTGTATGGCGGCGAGCCTGATCAAAGTGATTCCGGCACGCACTTCAACCTGAGTGAATCCCAGGGTGCTTTGTGCTATTATGAGGTGGGTTATCGCCTGAACCAGCAAAAAAGCGATTCCGGCCTGGGCGGCAGCTACAAGCTGGGCGGCTGGTACCATACGGGCAATTTTGACGACGTCTATAGCGGCGTGGTCGCGGAGGCGCTGCAGGCAGGCGGCGTGGCGGGGTTCCCGGTCGGCGTCCACGGGGATAATTACGGCTGGTATTTACTCGCGGAACAACAGCTTTATCGCAAGCTCGGCAAAGACGACCCGGCCCAACAAGGTCTGGCGGGTTTCTTCCGTTTGTCCGGCGCGCCTGCCGACCGGAATCTGGCGCAGTTTGGCATGGACGGCGGCCTCGTTTACAAGGGCTTGGTGCCCAAGCGCAATTGGGACACCCTGAGCTTGGGTGCATCGTATTTGGGAATCAGCAAGGACATCCGCCGGGCGCAACGCGACGTGGACGCCCTGGCCACGGCTGCCGGCGCACCCGCCCCGTTTTCCAAACTGGCCGATTATGAAGGCGTTTTGGAATTGAGTTATAAGGCGCAATTGACGGCGTGGTGGACGGTTCAACCCAGTTTGCAACGCGTGTTCCATCCTGGCGGACGCGTGAGCGGCGACATTCCGGACGCATGGGTGTTCATCCTCCAAACCACGTTGCGGTTTTGATTTTCAGCCATATTTTCGACCGATATGAGTAAAGCTTTGAACGGAGCCCCCAGCAGCCTTCGCGCCGCCGGTCCGCCACCCCCGGCTGTCACGCCGGCCAAAGCCAGCACGAAGGACAATGGCATCACCTTCCACACGGCGGACGGAGTTGAATTGCGCGGCACACTGGTGCGGATGACGAGATTTGCCGCTTTCTTCGAATTGCATAATCCGGGCACTGTGCCCCATGATTCGGAAGTGCTGGCCAAATTTGAAATCGTGTTTCAAGGGAGAATCATTTATTTCGGCAGCGCCACGGTCCGCGGCATCGTCAGCACCGGGGTGACAGTGATCTGCGAGGTAACGTTGGCCGGGGAATCCTGGGCTGATTTGAGTTCGTTGGTTGACACCCGGCAGCACGGCCAGTTACTTCAAGAATTCAAGGCGTTTCTGTTGAACTGGCAGAATAACTACAAGATTTTGCCTGAATTCAAAATCGTCATTGCCGACCTGCACACGTTTCTGACGGATGCCCGGTTGTGGCTGGAGAAGGCGG
>Ga0316226_1003284_pt1 | contig 14027 bp, 12 predicted proteins | sample TBH18017metaG_FD_206009 | JGI IMG/M metagenome (GOLD analysis project Ga0316226, IMG submission 206009) | Freshwater microbial communities from Trout Bog Lake, Wisconsin, USA - TBH18017 | ecosystem: Environmental > Aquatic > Freshwater > Lake > Hypolimnion/Profundal zone | place: USA: Wisconsin... | reverse complement strand
GGTTGCCGCACCTCGTCGATCGCTTCGTCGCAAACTACACCAACGGCAAGTCAGGATGGGACAAGAACGGACTTGCCGTCATGGAGCGACTCTCAGCCACCAATGCCCTGCTCCATGTCGCGCTCATGCAGATTCCTGTGCAGGAGATCAGGCAGAAACCTTTCCTCGCCGCGGTTGTCAACGCCCAGATCGAAGTGGGCATGCCTGGGCGCGTCACCGCCACAGCACGAATTGCCATGCAGGATGAAGGCAAGGCCACCGCCCTGAAGGACCTGATCAGCGGTCTCGTCGGCCTGGATCTGACCAGTGAGATCAAGATGGATTACCCTGATATTAAGAAGGCCATCCTCGACGGACTCAAGCTGGGCACGGATGGCAGGACCGTCAGCCTGTCATCCACGATGGACGTCGAACTCCTGCGCAAATTGCTGCGGACCAAAGGGCTTCAACTGAACTGATACACGGCCACCGGTCACGGCTTCTTGCACCTGGTGCAGCAGGTGTCGTGCAGGCAGCGCACAAAGGTGGTCGCGAACGCGAAGATGACGATCAACAGCACGACCTGTCCGAATGTTGCCCAGCTCATTTCACCCTCCTTTGACTTGGTTTCACTTTGCCTGCGTCTTGCCTCGCGCGATCTCTGCCGTGAAAGGCCAACTGGCTTTGAGTTGCGCCACGGTGCCGTTGAAGACGCTCACGTCCATGTCCGGTTTCGTGCCGGGGATGGCCTTTTGCGGCAGGCTCTCACTCGAGAACTGCCACAGCCTATAGGTCGGCCAGGGCACCATGGGAAAATCCGATGAGGTCGCGCTGAACTTGGCGTACCAGAGCGGAATGCCGGCAAACGCCTTGATCCCATCCTTTGTCGCGATCCGCTTGGCGTTGGTCTGGCTGGTGTAGAGAACCGGGTAGCGGCCCAGCCGTAGCTTCACGCGCCTGACGAATCGTATGGCTTCGGCGGCGTTCATCAGTCTGGCCGACGTCACGTCCTCCAGATCCAGCGCGATCAGTTCGTCCGCCGCGGGCTTGACGGTGTCCACGTAATAGTCGGCCTGCTTCTCGGGATCGCCGGCGATGCCCCAATGGTAAGAACCCCACAGGTAGCCGCGCTTCTTGGCTTCGGCTTTGCGCGCCAGGTAGCCGGAGTCGAGCCTGTTCGTGCCGCTGGTGGCCTTGTGGATGATGGCCGTTACGCGCGGCTCTGTCGCCAGTTGGTTCCAGTCGATGCTGTTCGCGGAGTAGAGGTCGATCACCAGGGCGGTCCTGGGGTCACTCCACGGCCGGTCGAACTCGGCGGCCGAGGCCTGCCCCAGGAAAGCGAGAGCAATCAGTGCGGCGGGTACTCGCGCGTTCCAGACACGCCCAAGCACCGATGCTCGACGATCATGGGTCATCTCTTCGCCTCAGGGTCTGAGTCGGTAGCGAAATCGGTAGCGCGTCGTTCCGCTTGGATCGGCAGGACATGTCAACCGGCGCTGCCGCGGGCCGCGAGGATGGCCAGCACGTCCTGGCTGGAGCGAGCCGCAAGCAGGGCCTGGCGGCCTTCCGCGTCGAGGGCGCGCGTCATGACGCCCATCAGCCGCGTGTACTCGGTGGTGGCGGAAGGTGGTGCCAGGACCATGATGAAGATGCGGGACGGCTCGCCATCCGCCGCGCCGCAGTCGATTCCCTCGCGGCTGATGCCGAAGGCGCAGACCATGCGGTCCGCCGCGGACGTGCGGGCATGGGGCAGCGCCACGCCGTGCTCAAAACCGACGGCGCACTCTCCGGCGCGCGCAAAGACATCGAGGCGCGCCTGGTCGGGCTCGGAGACGGCGCCGCTGCGCGCGCAGAGCGCCAGCAGTTGGTCCAGCGCCTCCTCGCGCGTGCTGGCGCGGAGATCCAGCGAGATGCTCTGCCACGCCAAGGCTTGAAGGGCGGCGGCGCGGCCGCCACCCCGCGGCGTCTGGCTGCGCGCGACACCGGCCAGCACGGTATACATGTCCTCGGCCGTGTCGCAGGCCAGCAACGCGGCGCGACCCTGTTCGTGCAGCGCCTGGCCGACCAGCGCCAGAAAACGCAGGTGGGGGGCGGCGGCGTGCAGCGGCGCCAGCACCAGCACGACGATGCGCGCGGGCCGGCCGTCCAGCGCCTCGAAGTCCACGCCTTCCGGCTTGAGCCCCACCGCGCACACCAGCCGGTCCACGGCATCGGTGCGTCCGTGCGGAATGGCCACGCCGTTCTGCAGGCCGGTGGGAAGGCTCTGTTCGCGCTCGAAGACCGCCCGCGCCGCGGCATCGCGATCGCGCACCAGCCCGCGGCTGTGCAGCAGGTCCAACAACTCGGCGATCACGCCGGCCTTGCTGTCCGCGCGCAGATGCGGCTGCATGGTCTCGGCGGTCAGAAACGGCCGCAGGGCGGCGTTGGGCGGCGTCGCCGCAGGCACACCGGCGGTGGTGGACGCCTCCTCCTGCAGCCGCTGGCGCAGCGTCATGGCGTCGAGCGGCTCACGCAGTTCGCGCATGCCTTGTTCGACGCCGGCCGCCACCTCCAGCATGGCGTTGTAGACCAGGTCGCGGTCGGTGGCTTCGCAGGTGAAGACGATCTCGCCGCCCGCGCGCTGCACGCTGATCACGCTCGACTCGCGCGCGAACTGGTAGAGCACTTCGCGCCGGTTCAGCAGGCTGACATAGAAGCCCTCATCCTCAAACAGCTCGATCAGGCGGCTGAGCACCAGCCGTGCCGCCTGGTGGGACGGGAAGTGGAAGTTCAGACGCAGACTTTCCGGCGTGCTGAAGCCGTGCCGCGTGCCGGCTCCGCCATGCGCAAAGGTCCACGCGGTTAGCATCGGCGCGGCCGCACCCGCTACCAGGAGGAGCAAGACCACCGCGGCCAGCAACTCCGCCGGCATGGCCTCCAGCGCCAGTGCCGCCAGGATGACGGCCAGTGTCATCTCGCCCCGCGGCAGCAGGCTGGCGCCGGCGCGGCAGCAGCCGCGGCCGTTGAGTCCCGCGCACCAGGCCAGGACGCTGACGCCCAGAGTCTGCGCCAGCAGGACCGCCAGCAGGAAGAGCAGCGCAAAGGTCAGCACAGAGGGGTCAACCATCAAGGCCGGATCGACCCGCGCACCGACGAAGGCAAAACAGGCGGGAATGAAGGCCGCGTGGAGGAAGTCCAGGCGCTCCTGAATCTGGTGGCGCAGGTCGGTGGCGGCCAGGGCGACGCCCAACACGTAGGCGCCCAGCAGCGGCGTCAGGCCCAGGCACCAGCACGCTCCGCCCGCCAACAGGGCGCAGCCCAGGCCATAGACCGCGACGTCCGTGGTATTGCGGTCCGGGTCGGCGAAGCGCTCCAGTCGGCGCGCCGCCACAATCGTGATGGCCACGATCGCCACGCCAACCCCCAGCGCCTTGAGCAGCATCCACGCCAGTCCGGCCGTTGCCGGCTGGCCGCCGGCCACGTTGAGTCCCAGGCCGCAGGCCACCACCAGCAGTCCCACGGCCAGCAGATTGTCGAGCGGGGCGCCCGAAAGCACGATCCGGCTCTCGGGCGTTTCCAGGCGGCGGGCTCGCGACAGCGAGCGCGCGACCAGACCGATGGAGGTGACGGCCGCAGCCACAGCGGCCAGGGCGGTTTCCGGTTCGCACCAGCCAAAGGTCCGGTGCAACAGCGACGGCGCCAGCAGCACGATGGCGCCCGCGCCCGCGACCAGCGCGGCGAGCATCCCGGCGGCGCCGACCAGCACGGCCGAAGCCGAATAGCGGCGCACCATGCGCAGGTCGCTCTCCAGACCGACGAGGAAAAGCAGCACCACCAACGCCAGGCCAATCACGCCACCCAGCCCGTTGTCGGACAGGGAACCCATGTCGGCCGCGTCGCTCACCAGGCGCAACGGCGCGCCTGGCAGGCTGCCCAGCACGTGCGGGCCGATCAGGATGCCCGCGGCCAGCTCGCCCAGCATGGATGGCAGCTTCCAAGCGCGGAACAGGACTCCGCCCATCCGCGCCGCCAGCACGAGCAAGCCAAGTTGGAGGATGAACTGCATAATCAGGACAAAAGGGCTGTCCGGGGTTGCTCGCGGCACACACCGCACCACGTGGCACAACGTATCACCGCTGCCGGGCCGCAGCAACCTCGTTTCCGCTGCCGGATCCGCCCCGGAGTGCGGTTGTGCGGGCGGTTTGACCCTGCCGCGCGATTCTGCCACACTGCGCGGCAGGAATTGTCCGCTTCGCCGCGGCGCAGAGCGCCTGCCAGACAGGCCGGGAGAAGCCATGCCTCTTGATCCGCTCGAACACGCAGACCGGGAGATCCTGCGCCGGTTGGCCGCGCGCAAGATGGAGATTGCCGCCGATCCCACCAACCGGGAGCGGCGCGATGCCTGGCTGCATCATGACCGTGCGGCCGGCGGACGCACCATGATCCTGGCCGAGTGGGGCGGCGTGCGCGACCAGCACCGCCCCTTTGGCGAGCATCGCCTGGGCTGCACAGGCAAGTGGGCGCGCGGCCTCGAATGGACCCTGCGCGAGGAGATCGCCCGGTTTGAGGAGCTGGGCGATGATCACGTGGTTGAACCGTGGCTCTCGGTGAACTGGCGCATCACAGCGTCAGACTATGGCGTGCAGCCCGTCATGCACACGACGACCAACGAAGGTCACCTGGCCGCCCGCAACTGGGATCCGCCGATCCGTGATCTGGACCGCGATTTCGGTCTCCTCAAGCCGCGCAGCTTCGCGGTCGACCGCGCTGCCACGCAGACCGAGCAGGCGCGCGTCGCGGATGCGATCGGCGATATCTGTGCCGTGCAGGTGCGGGGAAACCCCTACTGGACGATGGGCATGACCATCGTCGCCATCGATCTGATCGGCCTCGAAGGTCTGATGCTGGCGATGTACGACAATCCCGACGGACTCCACCGGCTCATGGCCTTCCTGCGGGACGATCACCTGGCCTGCAATGCCTGGCTGGAACGTGAAGACCTGTTGAGCCTGAACAACGCCAACGACTACATCGGCTCCGGCTCTGAGGGACACACCCGGGCCTTGCCGCAGCCGGAGTGGCAGCCGGGACAGCCGGTCCGCCTGCGCGACCGGTGGGTGCTGCTGGAATCGCAGGAGACAGTGGGCGTGGGGCCCGAGCTCTTTGAGACCTTCATCTTCCCGTGCCAGCATGACCTGGCCACGCGCTTCGGCCGCGTGTACTATGGTTGCTGCGAGCCGGTCCACAGTCGCTGGCATGTGCTGAAGCGCATTCCCAACCTGGCGCGCGTTTCGGTGTCGCCCTGGGCGGACGAGGCTTTCATGGCCGCCGCCTGCGGCACGCAGATCGTCTACTCGCGCAAGCCGAACCCGACACTGATCAGCACGGCGGTCTGCGACGAGGCGGCCATCCGGGCAGACCTGCGCCGCACGCTGGATGTGGCGCGCGGCTGCCGCATCGAACTGATCATGAAGGACGTTCACACGCTGCGCGAGAGTCCCGCCCGGCTGGCCCGCTGGGTCGCCATCGCGCGCGAGGAGTGTGCGCGCACGCCGTGAGGCTGCCAACCTGCATCCGCTTCCCCGCGTCAGGACAAATCACACAGCCATGCCAGCCTACCGTCATCTCTTCGGTCCCGTAGCCTCGCGCCGATTCGGCCGTTCGCTGGGCGTCGACCTGGTCCGGCCGAAGACCTGCACGCTGAACTGCCTTTTCTGCCAGTTAGGTCCGACACCGTCCACAACGATCGAACGCCGCGGCGACGTGCCGCTGGCGGAGATCCTGGCCGAACTGAGCGCCTGGCACCAGGCCGGCGGGGAGGCCGATTTCATCACGCTGGGTGGTTCCGGCGAACCGACGCTGCATCCCGATTTCGGCGCCGTGCTGGCGTGGATCCGCGACCATCTTCCCTTCCGCTCGCTGCTGCTCTCGAACGGCTCCCTTTTCGCGCGCGAGGATGTGCGCCGGGATGCGGCCCGCGCGGATGTGGTCAAGGTCTCGCTGCACGCCTGGGACCAGCCCTCGTTCGAGCGCCTGACGCGACCCCATGCCGCGCTGCGCTTTGACGAGATTCTCGAGGGCTACCGACGCTTCCGCAGTCTCTTCCGCGGCCAGTTGCACGTCGAGGTCTTCGTCGTGCCCGGCATCAACGATCATCCCGCGCAGATGGCGCGCGTGGCCCGCCTGGCCGCCTCGTTCCGGCCCGATGCGATCCAACTCAACACCATCGCCCGGCCGCCGGCGGAAGCGTCGGTGCAGACGTGCGCGCCGGCCACGCTGGCCGCCCTGGCCGCGCTCTTCACGCCGGTGGCGGAAGTGCCACAGGCAGCCAAGCCCGTCGTCAACACGCCGTCTGTCGACGGTGCCCCGGATGCCGCCGCCCTGGAGGCGCTGGTGCGCCGCCATCCCGCTTCGGCGGAACAACTGGCCGCGCTCTCCGGTCGGCCGATGGAAGCGGTGCTTTCATCCCTGAAGGCGCTGGCCAATCAGCACCGCATCCGGCTGGTGCGACGCGACGGCGTCTGGTTTGCGGCTCCTCCATGACATCAGACACCCCACATCGCGTCCTGCGCTGGTGCGGGCCCCATCCGTTGGTGGTCGGCTCGGCTTCGCCACGCCGTCAGACCCTGCTGACCGGACTGGGGCTGAGCTATGACGTCGTGACAACCGACGCGCACGAGATCCACGATCCGCGCGATCCGGTCGGCACCGTGGTGCACAACGCCCTGGCCAAGCATGCCCCATGCCGCAAGCTACGGCCCGACGCCTGCATCCTGACGGCCGACACCCTGGTCCTTTTTGCGGGGCGCCTGATCGGCAAGCCTCGCGATCTGGCCGAGGCAGCCGAGTTCCTGCGCGCCTTCTCCGACAACACCCAGACGGTCTACACGGCGGTCGCCCTCTCGCGCCCCGGCGCCGATCCTGATCTGCGCGTCGAGGCTTCGTCGGTCCACTTCCGGCCGCTGAACGAATCCGCCATCCAGGAGTACCTGCAGCGCACGCGGCCGCTTGATCGCGCCGGCGCCTATGACATCGATGAGAACGGCGACATGCTGATCGCTGGGTACGTCGGCTCCTACACCAATATCATGGGGTTGCCGCTCGACGTGGTGGCCGACTGGTTTGTCACGCACGGCTTGGCCAAGGACCATCAAATGTGAGTCCAACGGGGACGGGCTTGCCTTCGTCGCGTGAAAAGGCTAGCATGCTGGCAACTTCTAGGACGGGTTTTTGCCTATGCCGAGTGACGATGCCATTGAGGTGCTGGGAACGGTAGTCAAAGTGCTGCCGGCCACCATGTACAAGGTTAAGCTCGATAACGGGCATGAAGTGCTTGCCCATATTTCAGGCAAGATGCGGAAGTTCTTCATCAAGATCGCCGCGGGCGACAAGGTGACACTCGAGATCTCGCCCTACGACCTCTCCAAGGGGCGAATCATCTACCGCCACAAGGCCTAAAGGGCTGGCGGACGAGCATCAGTGGACGCTGAGGATGGCGTCCATTCCCCTACGGATCGGCGCGTTCCTGTATCTCCGCGAGGGCCGGCGTCTTTGACGTTTTACCCTAAAATAGAGCAGTTGAACCGCAGTTGAACCGCAGATGAACGCTGATTGGCATGGCGTTGCGACAGAAACGGCTTTCATCGATCCGGTGAACATGGTTTTGCGCTGCAATGTATTGATTGCGAGGAGCCTATCCGCGTTGATCTGTGTTCATCTGCGATTTCAAGGTTTATAGCCCGAAGAGCCGCAGGCAGCGCCGGAAATCAGCCGGCAGCGGACTATGGGCGCGCAACCGGCCGGGTTTCAGCGGATGCTGGAGCTCGATGTCGGTGGCGTGCAGCATCTGCCGCGGAATCTCCTGCATGCGCGGATCGCGCGCCACCTTGAAGCCATACTCATGGTCGCCCATGATCGGATGGCGGATGCCCGCCAGGTGGACGCGGATCTGATGCGTGCGACCGGACTCGATGCGCAGCGCCAGATAGGTCGCGTCGGGGTTCGAAGTCAGGGTCGTGAGATGCGTGGCCGCCGGCTCGCCTTCGATCGCCTCCCGGATGGTCGATGCGCGCCGTTCCATGCGGCCCACGCAGATCGCATGGTAGACCTTCAGCACGCGGCGCATCTTGAAGATGGAAACGGCTGCATCGAAGGCCGCTACGGTGCGCGCCACCATCAGGCATCCCGAGGTGTCGCGATCCAGACGATGGACCACACGCAGCTGCGGCGCTGCCAGTTGCTCGCGCAACCGTTCCTCCACGCCTCCCGCTCCGACGGTCACCAGACCGGCGGGCTTGTCAATAAACAGGTAGTGTTCGTCCTCGACCAGCACGCGCAAGCGTTGCGGGCGCGCCGGACGCAGCGACACGGCTGCGGCCGAGCGGGCGGATGTCTGGACCTGGTCGCCACGCCGCAGCGTATGGTGAGCCATCCAAACCAACTGATGGTTCACCCAGACGCAACGTTCGTCCAGCAGGTTCTTGGCAGCCCGACGCGAAAAACCAAGACGACGCGCCAGGAGTGCCTGGACTGTCTGGCCTTGCTCTCCTTCGGTCACCACCAGCGTCGTCAGCGGCGATTTTTCCGCATGCATGATCTAGCGCCGGCTGTCGCATGCCAGCGAATCGCCCTCCTCGATTTCACAATTCCGAGAAAAGGGATCGCGGCCTGCCAGCCCTATCCTTCCTGGATTTCAATCATCGAGCAGACCATGCCTGCCGATTCCGTTTCACTACTGCCATCGCGCGCAATCGCGGCGGCGAGGGCCAGAGGGCGCGCTTGGCCAGCCGTGGTGGTGTGCAGCATGCCCAGCCAACGTTCGCCCGCATTGGCTTTCTGGCATGCCTCAGCCCAGGCCGCCGCATCGCCCGGAAAGAGCTCCGCCAGCGGCTTGCCCAAAATCATCTCGGCCTTGTCCCATCCCAAAAGCGTCAGAAAGGCACGGCTGGCGTAGGTCACCAGTCCGGCGGCATCGCAGACGGCCACGGCTGCCAGATCATTATCAAGGGCGTTTTGCAGACTGCGGGAGAACCGCAGTTGCCGTTTGCGCTTCTCGACATTCCGCACGGAAAAGACGTAATCCCCCGTGTTCATCAGGTCGATCGTGCTGATGGATACTTCGGCAGGAAATACCGTGCCATCCTTGCGGATGCAGCGGGCATCGATCATCACGTGCCGATCCTCTGCCAGCCCCTGCCGCACGCGATCCATCAACTGCCGCGTGATCCCCGGTATCAACTTGGCGATCTCCATATCCCAGACTTCGTTTTTTCCGAATTGGAAGGACTCGGCCACGCGGTCATTGCCGTCGATCACATGGCCTTTGGGATCGGTAATCAGAATGGCGTCGTAAAGGCCTCTTAACAGCTGACGGTAGAGGGACTTATGGTCTGAACGAAATCCGTTCGTGGCCGGCTTGGCGGCCCCTTCTTCAACCGGCACGACCGCAGCATGATCGACCACTTTGTCCGCCGCCGCGGGCGCCACCGGAGCCACGGGCGCCGGCTTTGCCACCGGAACGGGCGCTGGCGCAGGCACGCCGTCCGGTCTCTTGAAGAGAAATTTGAGCATGACACTTCTCCATCCAAAGGTTTCATTTTATCAGAGAGCAACCGCAATGCCAATTCATCGTGTGGTGCGATCTTGGCCCTCCCTCCTGCACAGACGCTGCGCAAAACAGCCCCAAGCGACGGGGGGATTTTCGGCACGGCCAAATAGCCACGAGTCATGGCATGGGTTCTGCTTTTGACTATTGGAGGCTGAATAGCGGCCGATTGTTTGCTGAAAGGAGATGACGGCATGGGTCTCGCATATACGAAGGCAGATCTGATTCGTGAACTGGCGCTGGCAGCGCGCATCAGCCGGCGGCGGGTTGAGGCCGTGTTGGATGCCTTGACGCAGGCGGCATACCGGGAGGCCAAGCAAGGGTTCGCCGTGCCGGGAATCTGCCGGTTGGACGTTGTGCACCGCAAGGCGCGGCAGATCCGGAATCCTCAGACCGGCGAGATCCTGCTGGTTTCCGAGCATGACGCCTTGCGCGTGCGTCCGGTCAAGCGTGCACGTGACATGGTGGCGCCGACCCCGCGAGCCCTGGTGCAGCGCATCCCCCCCGCCACCCCGCCCGCATCCGATGTCGCGGTCGCCACAGCCCCGGCAGAAGCAGGCCCAATGCCTGCCAGCGCGCCGGCCGCGGCGGAGACACTGGAACAACCCACCCCTTCCGCCCCGGTCGAGGCGGCGCCCGCACCAACCGCGCCGACAGGTGCCGTGTCGGCAGAGACCGCCCCAGCGGCAGCCGCGGCTGCCGCAACGGCCCCGGCGAGCAGCCCCGCCGTGCCGGAAACCGAGACCGAGTTTCTCTCGTTTCGCTGCAAGGCTTGCGGGCAGGAGATTGAGGCGCCTCTGGATATGGCCGGCAACCCTTCGGAGTGCCCAAGCTGCGGCGCCAGCCTGATCGTGCCCTATCTGTCTGAACCCGGAACCATGTGGGACCGCGGCGCGCCGACCGCAAGCGAACAGCCGCCTCCTGATCCCAAGGCGCTCGAAGCCATGAAGGGGCGGACCATCCGCATCGAACTATCGGATGACCTGTGACCCCAAAAACCAGTTGAACCGCAGATGAACGCTGATCGACGCTGATTTGGCACGGTCTTGCGACAGAAACGGCTTTCGTCTATCCGGTGAATATGGTTTTGCGCAGCAACGTGTTGATGGCGATGAGGCTATCCGCGTTGATCTGTGTTGATCAGCGGTTTAAAGGGTGGCCGGCGGGAAAGAAGAAGGCCGTGGCGCACGGGGCGTCACGGCCTCTCAATCGACCCGGAAAACCGTCTTACTTCAGAACGGCTTCCTTGGCGGCCTTGGCCAGACGGAACTTCGCGACCGTCTTGGCAGGAATCTTGATCTGCTCGCCCGTGGCCGGATTGCGGCCCAAACGCGCCTTGCGCTGCACCTTGATCAACTTGCCCAGGCCGGGGATCATGAAGCCCTTCTTGTCCTTCGCGCCGGCGTAGGCAATGGCCAGCAGCGACTCAACAGCCGTCTTCGCCTGTTTCTTGCTGATGCAAGCCTCGTCGGCGATGGCGGCCATGATCTGAGCCTTGGTCTTCGGCGCCTTCTTCGAAGCAGTAGCCATGTGAGACTCCTTTTAGTGTTTCAGTCGTTGGAGGAGACAAGCCCCACCATTCGTTTGAAATGTGCGGCAAAGACTGGGGAAACGCAACAAAAAAAGTGGGATTGCGCGGAATTCCCCTTTCTTTACTGGTCATCGCCACCGGAAAAGAGTGTTTTCAAGGGTTTTCTCTTGTTCCAAACGAGACCGGCGGCTACCTTCCACCCCATGACGTCCCGCCCCGAAATGCTGCCCGAACTGCTGTCGCCCGCGGGCGACAGCGATGCTGCCTATGCCGCCCTGCACTTCGGGGCTGATGCCATCTACACCGGTCTGCCACGCTTCTCGGCGCGCGCGGATGCCGTCAATCTTTCGCTGGCGGAGCTTGAGCAGGTGGTCGCCTATGCCCATGCGCTAACGCCACCGCGGCGCGTCTATGTCGCGCTGAACACGCTGCTGCAGGAGCACGAATTGGCCGACGCGCTGCGCATGCTGGACACCGTGGACGCCATCGGCGTGGACGCCGTGATCGTTCAGGACCTCGGCGTCCTCCATCTGGCGCGACACGTCTTTCCGCGCTTGCGGCTGCATGCCAGCACCCAGCTCGCCGTGCACAATCTGGACGGTGTGCGCGCGCTGGCCGCGCTGGGCTGCCAGCGCGTGGTCCTGGCGCGCGAGACGACGATTGACGAGGCCGCCGCCATCTGCCGCGAGGCCGGGATCGAAATCGAACTCTTCGTGCATGGCGCGCTTTGCTACTCCTACAGCGGCCTGTGCCTCTACTCCTCGCATCAGAGCGGGCGCAGCGGCAACCGCGGCCGGTGCGCCTACTGCTGCCGCGAGCCCTTCGCGCCGGAGGATGGCGACGCGCGACCGGGCTTCCCCTTCTCCATGCGCGACCTGGCGCTGGCCCCGCACCTGCCGGCCCTGGCTGCCGCCGGCGCGGCCAGTCTCAAGATCGAAGGCCGCATGAAGAGCGCCATCTATGTCGCCTGCGTCACCGATTACTACCGGCGCAAGCTCGACGGCCGCCTGACGCCGGCCGAGGAAGCCACGCTCGTCCAGGACCTTCAGACGGTCTTCAGCCGCCCCTGGACGCAGCTCTATGCCGGCGGCCGGGATGCGCCCTCCTCCACGATCATCGACGCCGTCGCCATCGGCCACCGTGGCGCGCCGATCGGCGAATCACAGGCGGTGCTGCGCGACCCGCGCGACGGCAGCCGCTGGCTGCGCTTCGCCACGCGCCGACCGCTGGAAAAGCACGACGGCCTGCAGATCGACCTGCCGCGCGGCGGCAAACCCTTTGGCTTTCCCGTCGATGACCTGCGCCGCAGCGGCAGCGCACGGCTCGCGTTCACCGTCCCCGCCGGCATCACGGTTGAGGTGCGTCTGCCCGCAGAGGAGACGCCGGACATTCCCCTGGGCTCCACGGTCTTCTGCTCGGCCTCGCAGGCCGTGCGCCGCCGCTACCAGATTCCGCGGCCGCGCGCGGCCGACTGCCGTCTGACACGGCCTGCGGATGTCCGTGTGACGCTGGCGCCGGAGGGCTTCACGCTGCACGCGGCTGCACGCATCGACGGCCCCGACCGCCCGGTTGAGGCGACGATCGCCACGCCGCTGGCGCTGACGGCCGCGCGGCAGCCCGACCGCACGGCCGACGCCGTGCAGCGCGCGCTGGCACGCTCCGGCGACACGCCGTGGCAGGTGGCGCACCTGACGCTCGATGATCCGCAGGGGCTCTTCGTCCCGGCCTCGGTGCTCAACGAGGCGCGGCGCACGCTTTTCGCCATGCTGACGGAGCAGGCCGAAACCCGGCGCCGTGCGCGCTGCGAAACGGCAGGCCAGGCCCTGGGCATCGGCACGCCGCACGCCAACCGCGCCGCTGCAATTCCCGCCGAAGAGGTCCGCTGGACAGCCAAGTTCAACCTCGATGGTCCCGTCCACACCGGCTTGACACGTGTGGACGAGATCGTGCTGAACATCGGCCATCCGACACCCGCGGCCGCGCGCAACGCGCTGCAGGCGTGGCTGGAGCAGGTGCCGCGCAGCCGCCTGCGCCTGGCGCTGCCGCCGATCACGCGTCCGTCCCTGGAGCGTGCGCTGCATGCCACGCTGGAGGCGTTGCTGGCGGACGGCTGGACCAACTGGGAGTGCGCCGATCTGGGCGGATGCCACGCGCTGCGTATGCGCGCCGCAGAGATGCCGCTGAATCTGACCGCAGACTGGACCCCCTCCGGCATGAACCATGTGGCGCGTCAGCAACTGGCCGAACTGGGCATCACCCGCAGTGTAGCCTCGCCCGAGGATGTCGAGGCCAACATCGTGGCACTGGCAGGCGTCCCGGGACCGGCCGTTGAGGTGCTGGTCTGGCAGCACACGCCGCTCTTCATTTCTGAAACGGCTCCCGTCCTGACGCGCGAAGCGTCGCGTGAGGCGCCCCTGATGTTCGTCAACCGGCGCGGCGGAAGGGTGATCACGCGCGTCATCGATGACCGCTGGGTCACCGTGGCCGAGGAGCCGTTCTGCCTCGCAGCGCACCAGGCTGGCCTGCAACGCGCCGGCATCCGCTGGTTCCGCGCGGACTTTGCCTGGTCGCCGCCCGATACCGTGCGGCTTCCGGCCTGCTGGGACGATCTGCTGAGCGGCCACGCGCCCGCGGCCTCACATACCGCCAACTTCCTGCGCGGATTGGCCTGATCCGAAACCGGGTTGGTCGCCGGACTGCACGCGCCATCCCGTGGGCGTCGGCTCCACAGGCCAGGGCGACGCGTCGGTTTGGGCTTCTGCTCCCATCTCACCTTTTGCGAAGTGTGAGCCTAGAAAGAGCAGTTGAACCGCAGATAAACGCTGATAGACGCCGATTGGCATGATCTTGCAACAGAAACGGCTTTCATCTATTCGGTGAACAGGGTTTTGCGCTGCAACGTGTTGATTGCGATGAGTCTATCTGCGTTGATCT
>Ga0316226_1003282_pt1 | contig 14037 bp, 15 predicted proteins | sample TBH18017metaG_FD_206009 | JGI IMG/M metagenome (GOLD analysis project Ga0316226, IMG submission 206009) | Freshwater microbial communities from Trout Bog Lake, Wisconsin, USA - TBH18017 | ecosystem: Environmental > Aquatic > Freshwater > Lake > Hypolimnion/Profundal zone | place: USA: Wisconsin... | reverse complement strand
TTCATCGGCCAGCCGGCGGCGACCATGCCCTTGTAGCCGCCGATGAGCGAGTGGACTTTTTTGTAGCCCATCCGCTGCGCCGCGTCGCACGTCAGCGCCGAGCGGAAACCGCCGCCGCAATACATGATGATTTCCGTGTTCGCGTCGGGATAAAGTTTTTCGAGGTCGCGTTCCAAAATCCCTTTGCCCAGATGCACCGCCTCCGCCGCGTGACCGGCCGACCACTCGTGGTCTTCGCGCACGTCAATCAGCACGACCTTGGGATGCGCGGCGATTTTGGCGCGCGCCTCGGCGACGCTGATTTCGTTCACATGACGTTTGGCGTCGCCGACAATTTTCAGAAATCCGGGTGAATGATCCATGCCGCAAAGTAAGTTTTCCCGCGCGCCCGTCAAATCAATTTCCGCCCGGCGGCCGGGTTAAACGCCGGTTGCTGAACGCCAAAATACCGCTTGCATCCTGGCCAAAACGGGGGAAGTTCAGGTATGGATCCGTTCCGACATGAATTGAGCGGCCTGACCACGGGCACAGGCTCCCACGCGCACCTGCTGGTCGCGGAAAGCGGCGGGCTGGTATTGATGGAAACGCCCGAAGCGGTGATGGAAGAAGTCGAATTCCGCACGACGCACGTCAGTTCGTTGCTGGAAGAGATGTTCGAGGAAGCCAAAAAACACGACAACTTCTGGGAACCGGACGAAGGGTGATGTGTCCGTGAGTTCGGTTGGTGCCGGCCAAATTTCGGCTCCGCCTTGGAGCCGCAACTTATGGGTGCAGTTTTCGTTCGCAACTTTTCCGTGATGGCTTAACTTCGCCGCGTGTCGGAAAACAAAAACAACGCCTCCATCGCCGGCAGCCTGCTGCTCGTCGTCCTGCTCTGGGGCGGCAACAACGCCGGAACCAAGTGGCTGGTCGCCGCGTGGCCGCCGGTGTTCACCGGCACGACCCGGTTTTTGTTTGCCGGCGTCATCCTGCTGGCCGTGCTGCGGTTCACCAATCTGCTGGGCGAATTTCAGCCGCTGGCACCAGCCCAGCGCCGTCAGCTCTGGCTGCGCGGCGGCCTGGGTCTGGCGGCTTACACCGTCGCGTTCTGCTGGGCGCTGCGGCTCACGTCGACCTCGCACGTCGCGCTTTACATCGGCGCGTCGCCGGTCTGGGCGCTACTGGTGGAACAGCGCCCGCAGAAAAACTGGTCAAGCGTCCGCCGCTACGGCGCGGCGCTGCTGGCGGTGACGGGGGTGTTGGTTTTGTTCTGGCCGGCGTTGAAAAATTCCAGTTTCAATCTCGCCGGCGAATGCTGCGGCCTCGGCTCCAGCCTGCTCTGGGCAAATTACAACCACCAAAGCCGCATCCTCGCGCGCAACATCCACGGCGTCGAAGTCGCCGCGAATTCCATGTGGATGTCCGGCGTCTGGCTGCTGCCCATCGCCCTGATCGAAATCACCCGGCACGGCCTGGTGCTGGACGCGCCGCATCTCGGCATTCAGTCGCTGGCCGTGCTGTTCGGCGGCGTGGTGCCGTATGCGCTCTGGAATTCCGCCCTGCGCCACTGGCAGACCAGCCGCGTGATGCTCTTCAACAATTTAATCCCGCTGTCCACGACCGTCTGGGCGCACTTCGCGCTCGGCGAACCCATCACGCCGACGTTTTGTGCGGCGATGGTTTTGACCGTCGCCGGCGTGGCGCTTGGCCAGACGGACTGGTCAAAAATTTTCAAGGAACCGGAAAGTTTTTAACCGCAGAAATTTTATGGACGTGAAAAACATCAATGAAATTGCGCCGTTCACCACCAAGGACGGCTCGGAAATCCGCGAGCTGCTGGCGCACCGCAATTCCGCCATCCGAAACCAGAGCCTCGCCGAAGCGCGGCTGCCCGTCGGAGGCGCGACGCAGGAACATTTTCATCCGCGCGCCGAGGAGATTTATTACATCACCCACGGCGCGGGAGAAATCCGCATCGAAAACGAAACGCGTGACGTGAAGGTTGGCGATGCCATCGCCATCCCGCCCGGCCAGAAACACAAGCTCTGGAACACCGGCAACGAGGTGCTGCGCCTGCTCTGCTGCTGCGCGCCCGCCTACGAGCACGCCGACACCGTCATCACGGAAAAGTAATTTCAGTTAGAACCAGTTTTAGAATCCGACGAGTTTGCCATAAATCCAATATGCGGCGAGTAGCAGGATGATGACGCACACAATCAGCCCGACGACATGCACCGGATCGGAAAGATTGATGCCGCCGGATTGTTTGAAAACATGACCGCACTGTGGACAGCTCACCGCGTTTCGGCTGACCTGATTGGCACAGGAGGGACAAGCCAGCGTGTTTGCCGAACGCGGAGCAGCGGGCTTGGCCGGTGGCGACCAGGGCGAAACCGGCCGGTTCATATTGAACCAGTGGCCACAAACGCAATGCACCATTCCGGCCTCCGCCAGTTCGGTATCATTTTCAGAGCGGCATTGCGGGCAGGAAATTTTCATGACGTAAAAAGTTTTTGGCCGGTTCCCAATCCAATGTCGCCTCTTCACCACGCGCCCGCCGCTCCGCCGTTTCGCGCAGCGCGTCGGCGTGCCATGCGGGCGATTCCAATTCCGCCTCGTCCCGGCTCAAGTCCCCCACAAGGTTTCCATGAGCTTCAACTTTTCCTGCCGTGGCAACTGCTGGATTTCAAGGGCACTCATGCCTCCAAGATGAAACTGGCCTGGCTAAATTGCAAATGTTCTTTGCCGTCGTCGGAAAATCCCTTTTGACCGCGCGCCGGTTGAGTCCTACGCTTCCCCCCGTGCGCGGCAACCTGGCAAAGACATTTCACCTGGCGAACATTTCGGCGTTCCGCCACGCCGCCGTGCCCAAGTCCTACACCGACCAGCTCGGGCGGAAACTGTTCCTCGCCCTGCTCACCGTCCAGGGGCTCGGCGCTTTTGCGCTGATCACGCTGGGCGTCATCCTGAAAAAGCACCGCGTGGCGCGCGGCGTCATGCGGCCGCGCGTCCGCCATGAAATCAACCGCGCCGGCGTGGCGCTGCTGCCGATGTTTTTCTTCATCGCGCTGGCGCTGGGATTTCTCGTCGTCGGCCAGACGGTCTCCGCGCTGGCGCAGGTCGGCGCGACCAGTTATCTCGGCTCGACGATGGTGATCGTCATCGTGCGCGAACTCGGCCCGCTGCTCACGGCGACGCTGGTGCTGGCGCGCGTCGGCACCGCCAACGTCATCGAGCTGGGCACGGCGCGCGCGCTCGGTGAAGTCGAGGCGCTGGAGGCGCTCGGCATTGACCCGGTGCATTATCTCATCGTGCCGCGCGTCATCGGCATGGCCGCCGGGATTTTTTCGCTGACGATTTATCTGATCATCGGCGCGCTGGCGAGCGGCTACCTTTGGGTGTTTTTTTATTTTCAGGATGTGTCGCTGACTCCAAGCGATTATTTCAAGCAGATCGCCGAGGCGCTAAACTGGCTGGACTTCGCGCTGCTGGCGCTGAAGACGATGGCGTTCGGATTTTTCATCGCCATCGTGACGTGCTACCACGGCCTCGCGCAACCGCTGCGGCTCGAAGATGTCTCGCGCGTGGCCGTGCGCGCGGTCACGCAGGGCGTCGTCGTCTGCGTGCTGATTGACGCCATATTCATTGTGCTTTATCTCGTGACATGAGCGATACCACTTCCAATCCAGCAGTCGTTGAAATGCGCGCGGCCAGCATTTGCACGCTGCGCGACTCGTCACTGACGGTCGTGGAAAATGTGAACTGGTTGGTCGCCTCCGGCGAATTCTGGGTGGTCGCCGGCCAGCAGCAGTCCGGCAAAAGCGATCTGCTGATGACCGCCGCCGGCCTGCTTTTGCCGTCGAACGGAAGCTGCCGTGTGTTCGGCTGCGAGACGGATGCGTTCGGCGAAGCGCAGCTCGATGAACGCCTGCGTGTGGGTTTTGTGTTTGCCGGCGGAAAATTGTTCAGCCAGTTGACCGTCGCGGAAAACGTGGCGCTGCCGCTGCGCTACCAGAAAAATCTTGCTGACGCCGAGGTGCTGCGTGAAGTCGAGACGCTGCTGGAAATCATGGAGCTGACACCGTTCGCCAATTCCACCTCGGCCAACCTCGCGACCAACTGGCGGCAGCGCGCCGCGCTCGCACGGGCCTTGATTTTGAAGCCGGAATTGCTGCTGCTCGACCAGCCGCTCGGCGGCCTCGGCGCGCGGCACCGCCAATGGCTGCTGCACTTTCTCGAACAGCTCCAGCGCGGCCATGAATGGTTTGGCGGCCGGCCGCTGACGATTATCGCCAGCACGGATGATTTGCGCGCGTGGCGGAATCCCCAAAGAAAATTTACCGTGCTGGACGAAAAAACTTTTTCTGTTTTAGGTTTGTGGAACGAAGTCGCGGCGTCCGCCAGCCACGCCGTAAAAGAATTGCTGGCCGAGCCGGCTGGCGCAACAATGTGACCCGATAAATCTATGCCGCTGCAAGACCTGACCCCGCAACTGCGCACACGCCTCAACAAGATGGAGCGCGCCGTGGGCTGGTTCGTGTTCCTCGCGACCGCGCTGCTGCTGTTTGGTTTCGGCTATTACATTTATCACACAGCCGAGCACAAGGGCTGGTTCAAGACCAAGGCAAAATTCGTAACCTACCTCCAGACCTCGACCGGGTTAAAAATCGGCGACCCGGTTTTCTTGCGGGGCTTCACGGTCGGCAACATCACGCTGGTGCATCCGTGTCCGCCCGGCGACCGGCACAATGTGGAGGTGCAGTTTGAGGTGCAGGAGCCGTATTTTCGCTACATCCGTTCACGCGGCTCGTATGTGAAGGTCAACTCGGGCTTTCTGGGGCAGAGCCAGCTTGAGGTGACCAGCGGCACCAACGGCGGCTATGCGCTGTGCGTGACGCAGCCGATTTTCTGCAAGCCCATCCCCGAACTGGAACAGCTGGTCGCTGCGCAGCCCGGCCAGTGGCAGCTTTCGCAGTTTATTTTTGACGCGCATTCCAACACCATTTTTTGCCCTACCAGCCTTACGACGGGCTGACCGTTTCCAACCTTGAGGCGCTGGCGGCCTTGAACCTCGAATCTAATTCCCTCTATGCCTACAACAACAAGCTGAACCGCAGCCATATCGTGGCCAGATGGCGCGAAGACCTGCAACGCTACGATTTTTACGACGATAAAAAAGACCCGCCGGTGGAATTGCCCGCGCAAGATTCCATCCCCATTGCCGACCGGCTGGACCGGCTCGTCGGCCAGATGGAAACCGCGCTGCCCAACATTTTGAGCCTGACGAACCGGCTGGCCGCCGTGCTGGATAACGCGGCGAACGCCACTTCCAACCTGAATTCGACGATTGTCGCCGTGCAGCCGCTCGTCACGAATTTCGCGGACATCAGCGGCCAGTTGCGCGAGCCGGGCGGGCTGACGCTGTGGGCGCTCGGCACGAATTCGCATTTCCAGCTTGAGTCCGCGCTGACAAACGCAAACTCGCTGCTCGTGAACGTGGACACCAATTTGAACCAGCTCACAATGGAAGTCGGCGTGACGCTGGAAAATCTCGCCGGCATCACCAGCAACTTGAATGTTCAAGTGCAATCGAATTCTAACATGCTCGGCAGCATCTCCAAGGCAGTGGTGGATGCGGACGACTTGGTGCAGGGCTTGAAGCGCCACTGGCTGCTGCGTTCCGCCTTCAAGACGAAGGCGACGAACACGCCCGCGCCCGCATTAAAATCTCCGCACGCGTCGGGCAATTGACCGGCCGGTTCAGGCCGGATTCCCCATCATCCGGCGCAGGCGGTTCATCATGGTTTCGGCGAAACGCTCGTAAGGTTGCAGGGTGCGGCCGTGGATTTTAATTTCATCAATCGTGGCGAGCGACATCGCAAAATCAAAATCGCGGAAGGCGTAGTTGCGCTTCACCCGCCGCAGCCAGCGGGTCAGGTCCGTGATTTCCTCAATGTCTCCGGCCACGCCGGGGTAAAACGAAATTCCCCAGTCGTCGCGGCGTTGGAAGCCGTCGCGTTCGTTGTGTTTCTCAAACCACGGATCGCAGAGCAAAATGCAGATGGAACCGCGCGCACAGGAGCCGAGCCGGTAAAAAACCATCCGCGCGCCCGTCTCGCCAAACTGGTCGTAGGCGATTTCCAGCGCGTCCTCCGCCGGCGGCGTGAAGCGGGTCTGGAAGCCGACGCGCAGGCTGCCGGGAATCGCGCGCGACGGTTCGAAGCAGAGGTTCTCGGAAAAAATCCAGAGCGGTTCGGCCGGCAGCTTCTGCGCGGCCAGAAATTCCCGCCAGGCGGCCAGCGCCTCGCGGAACGGTGGCCGGGTGATGGTTTTTTCCTCGCTCATTGACCTTCTGATTTCCGTCATTAGTGCCGGTTTTTGCGGAACCAATCAACAAATAACGGGATGCCTTTTTCCGCCTTCACCTGCGGCTGGTAGCCGAGCATTTTTTGCGCCTTGGAAATGTCGGCGAAAGTGATGGGCACGTCGCCGGGCTGGAGCGGCTGCCGGTCAATGATGGCTTTTTTGCCAAGCGCGGATTCGATGAGTGAAATCAATGTATCCAGCCGGATGGTCTGCGATTCGCCGAGGTTAAAAATTTCAAAACCAAATTCTTTTTTCGTGCAGGCGATGACGCCTTCCAAAATGTCGGAAACAAACGTGTGGTCGCGCGCCGTGCTGCCGTCGCCAAAAACGGGAATCGGTTTGCCGGTGTCAATGAGCTTCGTGAATTTGTGAATCGCCAAATCCGGCCGCTGGCGCGGGCCATAGACCGTGAAGAAACGCAGCATCGCCACGTCCATTTTGTAAACGTGATGATAGGTGTGACCGAGCGCCTCACACGCCAGCTTGCTCGCGGCGTAAGGCGAGATGGCGGAAAAAACCGGGTCGCGCTCGCTGAACGGCACTTTCGCATTGACGCCATAAACGGACGACGACGACGCGAGGGTGATTTTTTTGGCGCCCGTTTTGCGCGCGGCTTCGAGCAAGTTGACCGTGCCTTCGACGTTTACACGCTGGTAAAGCGCCGGTTGTTCCAAGCTCGGCCGCACCCCGGCACGCGCGGCGAGGTGGATGACTTGGTCAAATTTGACGGCGGCAAACAGCTCATTTACCGCGCGAACATCGGTGAGATCGCCATGGACGAAAGTGAATGGCTTGCCAAGCGCCGCGATGGCCGAGAGCGTGCGGCGCTTGATTTGCGGGTCGTAAAAATCGTTCAGGTCGTCGAACGCCCAGACGCGGTGGCCGTCGTGCAGCAGGCGTTCGCAAACGTGCGAGCCGATGAAGCCCGCGCCGCCGGTGACGAGAAAATTCATGCCGCCACGCTAACAACGCCCGCGCCGGCTGTCGAGAACAGCCAAGACGGAAATGTTGGATTATTCAGCAAAGAGCAGAATCGGTCCATTACATTTTATTTGCCCACCATCACCAATGTCTCTGTAAAAAGGATCTACCACTGAATTGGGTTGAACATTATCTTCCATTATTAAGCAAAGCCTGTCGTCGGGATTGATTTTCCAAAAATCACATGAGACTTCGAATTCATAAAGAATATCAGCATTTGATGGTTTAGTGGCAAAATTCTTTGACTTTCTCACGGATGAAAAACTAAAAGAGGCGTAATTATTTGCAACCTCATTTTCCCGTCTGTTTAAAAGCAGTGTGGCGCGAAAGTTATTAGCAAGCGCAAAACTAAATGTGCCTTGAAATGTTCCCCTTACCGAGTAGCGTCCTGGTTTTAAACTATCAATAGCTGCAAACTGTGGGCCATATACACCAGCAATATGAAGCCTATCATCCACTCCTTTTGTTACTTCTGTTTCTAGATTTCTAACCTTGTGGGTATTGAGTTGATGGGGGAACAAATAACCAAATATATGTAAAACTAGAGCGCTACACCCAATAAATATCAGGACATATTTTAGTTTATTTGAAGGCGACATAATTTGTGAAATCAAGTTTCAAAAATGCGGCAAGCGATGGTCAAGTTTAATTTGAAAGTTTTTGCGAATTGAGTCACGCTGGTTAAACGGTTAATTTTTGCGCGTAAATGAAAGTCACTCTTAACTGGCTCAAACTATACGTTGATTTCAACTGGTCGCCCGAGGAATTGACCGAGCGGCTCACCATGCTCGGCCTCGAAGTCGAGAGCGTGCAAAAAATTTCTGGCGCGTTCGACGGCATCGTCGTGGCGCAGGTCGTCACGCGCGACAAACATCCGGGCGCAGACAAGCTCTCGCTCTGCCGCGTCAACGACGGCAACGGCGAACGCCAGATCGTCTGCGGCGCGCAGAATTTCAAGGCCGGCGACAAAGTGCCGCTCATCCTGCCCGGCGCGTCGCTGCCCATGAAGCCCGGCGACAAGGAGCCGTTCACCATCAAGGTCGGCAAGATTCGCGGCGTGGAATCGCACGGGATGTTGTGTTCGCACGAGGAATTAGGAATTGAACCGGAAAGCATCGGGCTGAAAAAAGAAGACGGACTTTTAATTTTGCCCGCCGATGCGACCGTTGGAAAACCGTTCGGCGAATTTCTCGGCCGCAGCGGCAGCGATGTGGTCTATGACCTCGAAGTCACGCCGAACCGGCCGGACTTGAACAGCGTCATCGGCATCGCGCGCGAAATTGCGGCGGTCACCGGCAACCCGCTGAAAATTCCTGAAATCAAGCTGGCGACAAATGGCGGCCAAACCGCTGACTTGGTTTCCGTTCGCCTTGACGATTCAGAATTTTGCCCGCGCTACACGGCGCGCGTCATCAAGGGTGTCAAGGTTGGTGCGAGTCCCGACTGGCTGCGCAGCACTTTGGAAAAAGTCGGCATCCGCAGCATCAGCAATGTCGTGGACGTGACGAATTACGTCATGCTGGAGAGCGGCCAACCGCTGCACGCATTCGATTATCATCTCATCGCCAAGAGCGCGGACGGCAAGCCGACCATCGTTGTGCGGCGTGCAAGCGCCAGCGAAAAATTCAAGACGCTCGACAATCAGGAGCGCACACTCACGAATGAAATGCTCCTCATCGCGGACGAGAGCAACGGCATCGCACTCGCCGGCGTCATGGGTGGCGCGAACACCGAAATCAACAGTTCCACCGTGGACGTGCTGATTGAGAGCGCCTATTTCGCGCCGGTGAACATTCGCCGCACGAGCAAGCTGCTCGGCCTGCGCAGCGAATCCAGCTACCGCTTCGAGCGCGGCGCGGACGTGGGCATCTGCGACTGGGCGAGCCAGCGCGCGGCGCAGTTGATTTTGGAAACCGCCGGCGGTCAGTTGGCTGAAGGTGTCGTGGACGTTTATCCGCAACCCGCCAAAACCAAAACCCTCACGCTGCACTTCGCGAAGTCGAAGGACTTGCTCGGCATCGGCATTTCGCACGCGGAACAAATTGGGTTCCTCACCAGGCTCGGACTGGACATTGCCAGGCAGGAACCCGGCGAATGCACGTTCACCATTCCGTCGTGGCGCGTGGACTTGAAGCGCGAGGTGGACTTGATTGAGGAAGTCGGACGGCTCTACGGCATCGAAAAGATTCCCGCCACGCCGCCGCGCGGCGCGCTCGGCGCAAACGCGTTTGATTCGGTCTATGACCAGATTGGCGAAGTGCGCCGCATTCTCACCGGGCTGGGGTTAAATGAAGCGCAAGGGCAAACTTTAATTTCAAAGGAAGAATGCAGAATGCAGAATGCAGAATTGGTCGCGCTCGCCAACCCGTTGAGTTCGGACATGGACGTGTTGCGCCCGTCGTTGTTGCCCGGTTTGATTCATTCACTGCGGCACAATGTCTCGCGGAAAAATTACGACGTGGCGCTGTTTGAGATCGGCCGCGTGTTCACGAATGTCAACGGCCAGACGAAGGAAAATCGCAGCGTGGCCATCGCCCTCACCGGCCAGCGCGCCCTGCTCTTCTGGAGCGGCGACGAACGCGACGCGAAGTCTGACGCTTACGATTTGAAAGGGGTTGCGGAGGAGTTTCTGGAGCAATTTGGCCTGCGCGGACTCGTGTTCGGCAGGCGCGCGGACAGCACGGCGCTGTTCCTTGAATCCGCCGCCGTGACGCTCGGCGGAAAACTGCCGCTGGGCGAACTCGGCCAGTTGCTGCCGACGCTCGCCAAAAAATATGATTTGCGCGACGCGGTGTTTCTCGCGGAGTTCAATCTGGATTTGCTCCTGTCCAAACGGAACCCGGCAAAGTCGTTCAAAGCCTTGCCGCAATTCCCATCAAGCCGCCGCGACGTGGCGATGCTGGTGCCGGAAGCCACGACGCACGAAGCCGTGTTGCAATCCGTCAAACAGGCGAAGGCGGCGAATCTGGAGAGCGTAGAGCTGTTCGACGTGTTCCGGGGCAAGGGCGTGCCGGACGGACAAAAGAGCCTGGCCTATGCGTTCACCTATCGCGCTGCGGACAAAACGCTGACCGATGCAGACGTGAATTCCGCGCATGAAAAAGTTTTGGAGACGCTGAAGACGCAGTTGAAAGTGGAACTGCGCGCGTAAGGATTATGAACGAAAAGCATAACAAAAGGCCGTTGGTTAGATTGCCGTTTGTTCTGCTTATTTTGGCCGGAGTTATTGTGGTCTGGCTGGCAGTCATTCTGCCAGGCTCGCCACTGATGTGGTCAATTGAAAAGAACACCGAGCGTAAAAAAATCTATGCGCTTGCCTACGCGCGAATCGAAGCCGCAGGCGGATGGCAGGCTGTCGAAACGGCGAGTCTGAATCTTTCAACAAACGCTGTGAATGGCTTTTTCATCAGCCGCGGCTTGGACAAATCTCTGTCTCCGGTGCTATTCAAACTTCAGCCAAGAGAAATTTATATGTCGCCAAACCCGGATGGCGTTCCCGTCATGCGAGTCCAGCTTTTTGGAGTGCATCGGACTGGTTATTTTGATGCCCCCTATTTTGGGATTTGGGTGATATGCACAAATGTTTCAACAAATTACATTCCACCGATTGACCAGCATAAACATGGAATGGCGGGAGAGATCGAGCGCAAGGGTGCTTCGATTTTTGAAGTTCGATAGTCGAACGAAAATTATTCGCTGACACCGAGCGGCGGCATCGGGCAGTCCAGCGTGTCAGCGATAGCGCGGAGCAGTTCGGCTTCCGCCTCCACAATCACGCCGTCCGCGCCAACCACCTGGACGGCGGATTCAAGCAGGTTCTTTTTGATGATCGGCACGGCCAGCGCCAGCCGGTTCAACGCGGTGTCGAGCGGCTCCACGCCGCAATTTTCACGCGACAGCAATTCCAGCGGCACATTGGCGGGCGCTCGGAGATAGGGCGTGCCGGCGGCGAAGGCTTTTTGAATTTCATCCACGTTGTCGCTGCCGACGTTCGCCAGTGCGGACAAAATTACGGCGCAATCCGGCACCAGCGGCTTGAGCGTGTAAAACTGCACCGCCGCCGCCGACGTGCCGCCAAACTTCGACGCGAGGTGGCGCAGAACAATTTTTTGCAGGACGAATTCAAACAGCTCCACTTTCCCGTCGCTACCGACGAGCCATTGCAAGGTGTCGGAAAACTGGTTGAACTCCGCCGGCGTCAGATTGCGCAGCGCGCCGAGAGCAAGATTCACCAGCGGCAATCGCGCCCGCTGGGCGGTGGCGACAACGTCGGGGAACAGCGCGGCGGTTTTTTCGGAAATGGAATTGGAAACGCGGCGGGCGATTTCCGCGAGCTGCTGCGCGCGCAGTGTTTCATCGGCCGCCAACAGCAGCGCGTAAATCAGGGCGGTGGCATCCAGCGGTTGGCGCGCGGCGGCCTTGAGATTTTCCGGCAGCGCGGCGCGCAACTGCTCGGCATATTTCAGATGCAGCGGCGTGGGATTGCCGAGGTTCGGCAAAACGGAATTCGTGCGGATGACCGGCGGCGTGTCAGTGCTGCCGGCGATGACGGTTCCGCCCATGATGCCGCCCAAAATTTCCGGCATCGGCGGGTGCGTGTGCTTCAAATCGGAAATTGCCGCGCGTTTGACGGTTTCAATTTGTTCCTCCTTGAGCGGCGGAAACGTGCCGTCCCACGCGGGGTCAATGGCATGGATTCGGTCGGGAATCGGCGGATGCGTGGCCATCGCGCCGAAGAGCGCGTCGCCAAGGCCGTTGCCGAAAAACATGTGGCACAGGTCGGGCGCGTGCTCGGATTCCAATTTTGAACCGAAGCCATAACGGCCGATTTTCTGGAGCGCTCCGGAAAGCCCGCCGGGATTGCGCGTGAATTGCACGGAGGAGGCGTCGGCGAGAAATTCGCGCTGGCGGCTGACGGCGGCCTGAATCAAGCGACCGAAGAAAACGCCAATGGCACCCAGGGCGATGAGCGCAATGCCAAGCAGCGGCAATGGATTTTTGTCGCGGCTGTTGCTGCTGCGGGCGTAAAGCAAAATGCGGCCGATCGTGGCGATGCAGAGCAGGCCGAAGATGATGCCGATGAGCCGGAGGTTCAGCTTCATGTCGCCGTTCAGGATGTGGCTGAACTCGTGGCCGATGACGCCCTGCAACTCGTCGCGCGACAGCATCTCGATGCAGCCGCGCGTGACACCGATGGCGGCGTCGCCGGTGGTGTGGCCGGCGGCGAAGGCGTTGATGCCCGGCTCATTGTGCAGCACATAAACCTGCGGCATCGGCACGCCGGCGGCGATGGACATTTCCTCGACGACGTTGAGCAACTTGCGTTCGTTCAGGTCGGTGGTGGTTTGGCTAACGAGTCGTCCACCCATCAATGTCGCGACGGCGCTGCCGCCAGCGGCAAGCTCGTTCGTCTTGTAGGCGCTGCCGATAAAAATCACCGCCAGCACGCCGAAGGTCGCGCCGAGAAAAATGGTCGGATTCCACAAGGCGAACTGGACGGGCGCGTCGTTGTAATGGTGCTGCTTGGCTTGCACCCCGGCAAAGACCACCAGCGAAACAAAATAAATCGCCACAATCAGCAGCACGACGGCGACGATGAAATAAAGCACCAGCCACTTGGTGTTGCGGCGGGCCTGTTCTTGGCGGGCGAAGAAATCCATGTTCGTTGAATCGTTAAAAACGTGAATCGTTGAACCATTTTCCGATTTAACGATTCAACAATTCAACGAATCACGAAAAAGAAACCTTCGGCGCGTCCTTCTGCTCCGGCTTGTCCACGACGAACAGCTCCGCCGACGCGAAGTTGAAGGTGTTAGCAATGAGGTTGCTCGGGAACACCTCGCGGTCGGTGTTGTAGGTCATCACGGAATCGTTGTAGGCCTGGCGCGCGAAGGAGATTTTATTTTCCGTCGAGGTCAATTCCTCGGTGAGCTGCATCATGTTCTGGTTCGCCTTCAGGTCGGGATACTGTTCGCTCACCATCATCAGCCGGCTCAACGTGCCGCCGAGGCCGGATTCCGCCGCCGTCAGATTTTTCATCGCAGTGGCGTCGCCGGGATTGGCGGCGGCGGCCTTCGACGCGGCGTAGGCGATGTTGCGCGCGGCGGTGACGGCTTCGAGCGTGCCGCGCTCGTGCGCCATGTAACCCTTGGCCGTCTCGACGAGATTCGGGATGAGGTCGTAGCGGCGCTTGAGCTGCACATCAATCTGCGCGTAGGCGTTCTTGTAGCGGTTGCGCATCGTGACGAGCTTGTTGTAAATGCCGGCCACAAAGGCGATGGCAACCACGACAATGAGGACGAGAACACCAAGGGCAATGAGCAATGGAATCATAATATTTCTTTCGTTAAGTTCACTGACAGTTTTACCGAACCACGCCGCCGGGCAATGATAATTTCACTTCAAATTTGGAACCGCTCCGGAGGGACGAGTTCCACGAGTCCTGTTTTTGAAAAATCAGGGATTCGTGGAACTCGTCCCTCCGAAAATAAAAACTCACGGCACGACCTCCACCGGCATTCCGACCCAGACCAATTTCAATAAATACTCCGCGTCCCAGTTCGCCAGCCGGAAGCAGCCGTGCGACTCCGTGCGCCCGACCTGCTCCGGCGCGGGCGTGCCGTGCATGCCGTAGCCCGGCTTGTCCAAACCGATCCACGCGACGCCGACGGGATTGTTCGGGCCGGGCGGCAAAATCAGCTTGTGCCCGAT
>Ga0316226_1003275_pt1 | contig 14068 bp, 9 predicted proteins | sample TBH18017metaG_FD_206009 | JGI IMG/M metagenome (GOLD analysis project Ga0316226, IMG submission 206009) | Freshwater microbial communities from Trout Bog Lake, Wisconsin, USA - TBH18017 | ecosystem: Environmental > Aquatic > Freshwater > Lake > Hypolimnion/Profundal zone | place: USA: Wisconsin... | reverse complement strand
AGACCGTCAGGCAGAACGCCAGTGCCGCCCCCGCCCGCCAGAACCGGCGCGGCTCGGTCAGAGCTGTGCGTTCGAGATTGCGGGCGCGCGCTTGGGCCGCCTGAACCGCCTGACGCGCAAACCGGCCGGCGACGCCAGCGGGTGGCGCGGCTTCGAATTGGCAGGCGTTGATCAGCAGATTGTCGCCGATGCCGCAGCGCACCTCCAACTCACGCGCGGTGCGTTCGGGACGCACGCGCCAGATGCGAGGCTGCACCAGCCGCCGCCAGGCCATCTGGCCCAGCCAGACCACACCGGCGACCAGCAGCAACACGCGCGCCGCCAGGGGCAGGCGCAGGGCGTTATCCAGCCAGCAGCAGGCGAGCCCCACGGCGAGGACCTGGACCACGGTGCGCAACCCGAGTTGGGCCAGACGCGCATTGCGCGCCGCGCAGCCCAGTTGCAGGAGGCGATTCTGAATGGTGTCGTTCACACGTGCGCTCGAGGAAGAAGGCTAGAGGCTGAAGGCTGGATGCGGCGACGCGTCTGCGTTGGCCCTGCGAGCAGCCCATGTACACATTCATAGAGGAGTTCGCGGGAAAGGTCACGGGGAAAATCGGCGGGCGCATGCGAGGCTTCAACCGCACGAGAGCCGCGCTTTTTCATTCACCCTTGAAACCGCAGATGAAAACAGATCAACGCGGATCGGTTCATCGCAAACAACACGGTGCAGCGCAAGAACATGTTCACGGATCGATGAAAGCCGTTTCAGTCGCAAGACCGTGCCAATCCGCGTCGATCGGCGGTTCAACTGCTCTGCTTAGGTTCACCGGCCATCTGACGCATCGGGACGGCGCAGGCGGTAAACCCGGTACTCGCAGCCCGCGTTGTCCACCGCGTCCAGACGCCAGCCGTGCTCGCGCAGGCCGGTGGTCAGGTGGTAAATGCGGTCCCACTCCCCCAGCATGATCAGGTCGTCGGGCCGGGTCTCGCGCGCGATGTCGTCCACAGCTTCGGCGCGCTTCTCGCCGCCGCTGGGTCCTGTCAGGCGGCGATGCCAGACCGTGCTGCCAGGCGATTTCAGCCCGACGAGGTCAACCAGGGCAAAGCGCGTGGCCCATGACACATAGCCGATGTCGTGCACCAGCAGTCGCGCAGACGGGTCCAGGTGCGCGTTGCACCAGGCCGCGATCGGAAAGAGGTTGGTGCGTGTGTCCTCGCGTTTGCGCGCCATGGCGTCCAGCCACACGGGCGAGAGGGCCAGTGCCTGCACCGCGGCAGCCATCAACACGGCCGATGCGGCCAGCCGGACGCGCGGCGCGTCCAGCACCTGCAGACGCACGAGCCCATACAGCAGCACCGGCGTCAGGACATAGAGATACCGCTGGTCGTAGTGGCCCAGCGCGCCGGGAAAAACCACGGCGTAGACGATGACCAGGATCACGCCAAACGCGAGCCCCGCGCGGCCGGCGCCCGTTGACCGGAGGCCGGCATATCCGACCGTCAGCAAGCCCATGGCCAACGCGAAGCTCCAGAGAAAGCCGCCGGTCCAGGCCAGTTTGACGGCGGATGGAAGCCCCTGCTCGGCGAAAAACACCCGCTTGGCCGCCACTGTCGTGGGAAAAGGCAGGCCGGTGGCGGACGCATAGACGGCGCACCACGGCAGCGCCGCGAGGCACGCCGCCAGCGCGATTCCGATCAGCGCCTGTCGCCGCTCCGGACTGCGCGTACCATGCCACGTCTGCATCACCTGACACCCGAGCAGCAACGCCGCAAAGGCCGTCAGTTCGGGCCGCACCGCCGGCATGGCGCCGCACAGCGCGGCCAGCCCGTAGCGCGCCGCGGCCGTGTTGCCTGATGCCAGCGCGAAACTCCACGCAACCGCCGCCATGGCCCAGCCGGTCTCGAGCCCGTTCGTCAGCTGGTAAGGGGTCAGGCCGACCAGCAGCGCACAGACCAGAACAGCCGCGACCTTCCAGCGCGGCAGGTGGTGGGCCAGGCACAACTGCAGCACGCCGGCGGCATAGGCGTAGATGCCCAGCCACAGGACCACGCACGCCGCCGGCAACGGCGCCAGGACACGCATCCAGAGCGCCAGCAGCGCCAGGTGCAGCAAACTGGTTGCGCCGGTCAGCGGCGAGATGCCGGCGAAGCTGGCATCGGTTCCGTCCAGCATCGCCCGCGCATTATGCAGCGTGATGTAGGCGTCATCCACCGGGAAGACACTGGCATCCTGGCGGCACGCAAACCCAACCGCCGCCGCGCAGACGCACGCGACCACGACGAGATGCCAGACGAGGCCGGCGCCGGACGGGAGCCAGGGGCCCGTCATGGTGGTCGTCGGAGAGATGCTCTTCGTGACCACGTCGTGTGTCCTCACTGCAACCTTCAGCTCTCACTCGTCCATGGCATGAATCAGAACGACGCCCAGCGGAGACGGCAGTCCGAGAAAGATGTCGCGCGCCCGGCTGGTGGCATGGCTGCGGCAGGCCCAAATGCCCTTGAGCAGCAAGGCGCCGGGATGATCGGCGTGCCCAAGCCGATGCAACCGCTCCGGCACATCCAGGTCGTCGACGGTCAGCACGCGCTCCGTGCCATCCGCCAGCTTCAGATGCACGCCATCTTCACCGAGATCGCCGACAACACCCGTGATGGGCCCCTTCAGCAGGGACACGGTCACGCTCTTTCCGGCAGAGGCCAGAAACGAATCCAGCACGCTCTGCTGGGCTGCCAGCGCCTGCGTGATCAGCACGGAGAACGCCGCGTAATCCGGCTGATCCGTCAGGGAGGGTTGTTTCCGACTCAGATCCGCCAGATGCTGGCTGGCGGCCGGCAGCCCCTTGTGCAACAGGGTGCGCGCCAGACGTCGCACGCCTTCGTCCGCCGACAGATGCGCGGGTGGCGGGGCGATGGCCGCCGGCGACGGCATGGCGGGACGGACGACGGGAGTCGCCGCCGGTGGCGAGACGGCCGGCGGCAACACCGGCTCGTCGTGTCTTTCGACCATGCGTGGCGGCGGGACCGGCAGCGACACCGGCAGCGACACCGCCCGGGGCGCGACGACGGTGGCAACGGCGGGAACCGCGGGGACCGCCGCGGGCGGCACGACGGTGCGTTGCGCGCGAATACGCCCGATCAGAAACCAGACCGCCACACCCACCGCGATCGCAATCACCAGCAGCGTCAACAGCGCCATCAGCGCATCACGGACCGGGCGCTGCGGCGCCGGCGCGGCCAGGGCGCGATGCCGCACCGTGTCCGACTCCTCGGCGTTCAGGAAGATGGTGCTGGCGCCAGGCGAGGGCTCGCCGCCTGCCGGCAGCATGCCACGCCGCACACGCCGGATGTCCTCCAGCACGGCCTTCCAGTCTGCCGGACGGTGCGCGCGATCTTTGGCCAGCAGCCGTCCGATCAGTCGCACGAACGGGCGCGAGAGTTCCGGCACCTCGCGTGCGGGGTTGGGCACGCAGGCGACCATCTGCTTCTGCATGATGTCGTCCGCGCTGTTCTCATCGGCGAAGAGCAGATGCCCGGTCACCATGTGATAGAGCGTGGCGCCCAGCGCATACATGTCCGCGCGGCAGTCCAGGTCCGACTGGCCGGTCACCTGCTCCGGAGACATGTAGGCCGGCGTGCCGAGGACCTCCTGCTCCACCGTGCGCGCCTGCATGCTGGAGATCGCGCGCGCCAGCCCCAGATCCGTGATCTTCAGGCTGCCATCGGCGTCAACCATCACGTTCTCAGGCTTGATGTCGCGGTGGATGATGCCGAATGAGCTCCAGGCATAGTCCAGCGCCGAAGCCACGTTTTCGGCAATCACCAGCGCATCGCTCTCGGGAAGACGACCTTTGCGGCGGATCCACTCGCCCACCGTGTAACCGTCCACCAGTTCCATCACGAAGTAGTAGATGCCATCCTTGAAATTGGCGTCGTACACCTGCACGATGCCCGGATGCTTGAGCCGGCCAGCCGCGCAGGCCTCGGCGCGGAAACGTTCGATGTCGGCGGGGTCGGAGGCGAAATGGGGCGCCAGCACCTTGATGGCCACGAGTCGGTCCAGCGACGACTGGCGCGCCTTCCAGACCGTGGCCATGCCGCCCACGCCCAGTCGATCGATGATCTCGAAATTCTCGATGTGAAACGGTTCGTTCATCGTCCCGTGCAACCTTCACCGTGGCACTTCGGGCAGAGCCGGTCGGCCAGCCCATGACAGTCGGGACAGACGCCGCCGTCGGAGAGCTTGCCGGTTCCATGACAGCGGGCGCAGCCGGACCATCCCTGGCCGCCGCAATCCTGGCACACCGGGCTGCGCCCGGAGCCGTGGCAACTCTTGCATGCCACGGTGCCCTGGCCGTGGCAGTCCGGGCAGGGATTCCAGCCGGTTCCCTGGCAGAGCGGGCACTGCTCGCGGCGGTTCAGGCTGCTCTTGGTCGTCAGCGTGTTCAGTTCCTTGCGCACAATCCAGCCGTTGTCGCACCCCTCGTTGTTGCACTTGACGTGCCCCGAGCCCTTGCAGCGGCCGCAGTCTTCGACGCCCGTGCCCTGGCAGGAGGAACAGGGCGTGGGCGCAGCGGTCCGGATCAGCGCCTGCTCGCGCACGTTCAGCCGGTCGGCGAGTCCCTGCGGGAGCCAGACGCGGCCGCACGCCACCCGCCCCTGCGCCTGCTCGCGTGCATCGAAATCACGCCGGGCCTGAGCCAGCAGCACCCGCAGTTCGTCAGCGGTGCGGTTGACGCGCATCACGCCGGATCCGCCGCAGGCGGTGCAGGTGAGGCCCTCGGCCACCTGCGTGTTCTTGTCGCCGCTCAAGCCCTGGAACTGCACCGTGCGCCGGCCGGTGCCATTGCAGATGGAACAGGGACGCGTCGACTGCTTCACGGCCGCGCGGTTTCGTTCAAGACCTTCCGCAAGCACCGAGCCGCTGCCCACGGCAATCGTGTCGCGCCGCACCAGCCGGCTGAGCGCCAGGGCATTCTCGCAATATGCCCAGGCCAGTTCCGGACGCAGCACCTGGCAGTCGAGCGCCGCACGCCAGTCGGTGCGCGCGGCCTCCATGGCCTGCGTCGAAACCGTGTCTGCGTGCGGCGCCTCCAGCGCACTGCTGGCGGCGGCGTCAGCCTTCGGCGGCGGCAACGCCGCGCCGCAATGGGCACAGATCGTCGCCGTCGCATCGACTTCATAGCCGCACTTCGGGCACACCAACAGGCCTGCCGCCCAGATCGTACAGGCTGCCACGCATACCGCGAGCAGACCAATCAGCCATCGCCAAGCCTGTTTCATAGTGAACCTCGCGTGCAACGGCTTCGCCGCTGCATCCAGTCGACGGATCCTGTTCAACCCGGCTTCCTCAACCGGCATCTACCGGTCGAACTGGGCATCAAACGCAATCGCGCTCGGCGCAAAATCGACCCGGCGCACGAACGCGCAGGCCTCCCGTGCCCCGTGACAGCGATCCATGCGGGAATCCTCCCACTCGACCGAGAGCGGCCCGGCGTACTTGACGTCGTTCAACGCCACGATGATCTCCTCGAAACGGACGTCGCCGTGACCCAGCGAGCGGAAGTCCCAGTAGCGGCGCGGATCGGCGAAGTCCGTGTGGCCGCCGAAAACGCCCACCGAACCATCGCCATGGCCCCACCAGGCATCCTTCATGTGCGCATGGAAAATGCGGTCGCCGAAGCGGCGGATGAACTTGACGTAGTCCACCCCCTGATAGCCCAGGTGCGAGGGATCATAGTTGAAGCCGAAGGCCGGGTGGCCGCCCAGGGCCTCCAGCGCGCGCTCGGCGGAGGCGATGTCAAAGGCGATCTCCGTCGGATGGACTTCCAGCGCAAACCGCACGCCGCAATCGGCGTAGACGTCAAGGATCGGCTTCCAGGTTTTGGCGAACGCCTTGTAGCCATCGGCAATCTGTCCCGGCACGCAGGGCGGAAAGGCGTACAGCAGATGCCAGATCGGCGAACCGGTGAAACCGTTAACCACCTTGACGCCCAGGTTGGCGGCGGCCTTCGCGGCCTTCTTCTGCATCTCGATCGCCCATTTGCGGGTCGCAACCGGGTCGCCTTTCAACGCCTTGGGCGCAAAGGCATAATGCCGCGCGTCGATGTTATCGCAGACGAGCTGACCCGACAGGTGGTTGGAAATCGCCCAGCAGCCCAGGCCGCCATCAGCCAGCACGGCCAACTGGTCCTCGCAGTAGCTCTTGCTCTTCGCCGCCTGATCGAGGTCCAGATGGTCGCCCCAGCAGGCCAGTTCCAGACCGTCATAGCCGAAACCTTTGGCCATGCCAACCAGTTGCCGGAGTGGAAGATCGGCCCATTGTCCGGTAAAGAGCGTCACCTTGCGTGCCATGCGTCAATCTCCTGTTGTGCCTTCTGACAATAGACCAGCTTTTGCACGCCTCGACGGGGCGTCCTCAGGTGTGCAATCGTGGTCGCTGGCCCCAAAGACCGTTATGGGCAAAGCATAGCCAACCTGCCGGGTGCGGTTCAATCCAATTCCGGCGAAGACTTGCGGAACGCCTGGCCAATCTGGCACAATCCATGTGCCTTTCAACAGCCAGGAAATACCATGCGATTGCCCGTTCTCATAGTGGCAGCCCTCTGCGGTCTGATGCGCGCCGGAGTGTGGGCGGCCGATGAGGCCAAGCCGGCGGCGGCCGATGCCGTGCCGGCGCTGCCGCTACCCGCCGAAGTCGTCAAGCTGACCGACGTCTATCGGACCGAACTCTCGCGCATTGCGGCCCAGCACGCCGAAAGCCTGAAGGCGCTGCCACCAACCTACCAGGGCCAGCTCGCGGCCCTGCAGAAGAAGTTGCAGTCCTCCGGCGACCTCGACGGCTATCTCGGCGTCACCAAGGAGATCACCCGCTTTGCCGCCGCCATCCAGGGCGAAGCCGACCCCTTCGAGAAGAACCCCGAAATGCCGGAGACCGCGCTGGTCACCACGCCCGAAGCGTTGCGCGCCCTGCAGGATCAGTACCTCAAGGACTGCAAGGAGAAGAGTGACCACCGCCACAAGGCGATCGACGATCTCTCCGCAGCCTACATCGCGCGGCTGGAAGCCCTGCAGATCGACCTGACCAAACGCGGCCGCATCAATGACGCCATCGCCGTCAAAAGCGAGATCGATCGCCTGCGCAAAGGCGTGGCGGACGGCTCGCTGGTGCAGCAGGCGCTGACCATGATGGCCGCGCAGCCGGCGAAACCCGCGGCGAGCGCGCCGCGCGACGAAGCCATGGCAAGCCGCGCCTCCGACTGGAGCCGCTGGGAGTGCGAACGTGACGGCAACTTCGCCTGGGAAGGCAACCTCTTCCTCCATGCCGACCTGCCGGATGCGCTGAGCGTTGACTTTGATCGCCACAGCGGCAAGGGTCGCATCTATGGCCGCAGCCCGGTCGATCATAAGACGGTCGACAGTCGCGAACGCTCCTGGTTCGGCAAGGCCGTCGAATGGAAGGTGCCCGATGCCAGCCTGCTGAATGCCACCATCGTGCTCCAGAACCGCGAGGTCGCCGCCGGCCAGGACAGTGGCCCGACCGCCCATCTGGTGCTGCTTGACGATAACAAGGGCCAGGTCGGCGAGGGTCTGGACATCGCGCTCATGCGACGCGACGTGACGCTGACCGTCTCCCATGACGCGGCGTCCGGCAAGTGCCTGCTGGGCTGGACCGAGGGCAAGACCCGCAAAACGATCAGCCTGCCCGCATCGGGACCGCTGCACATCCTGCTCGGCGTGACCGTCCACAACGCCAGCGAGCATTGCGACACCACCATCGAGTTGCGCTGACGTTCTTCAACGGAGGCCGCCCCGGCTCAACAGCGCGTTGCCCACCTGCAAGACGCGCGGCGTGCCGAGGCGCGCCGGCCAGTCGAGCACGGTCGGGATGCCGGGCAACAGGTCGAAGAAATTGTCCGGCAGGCTGGCTTCGCCATCCAGGTCCAGGCATACCCGCCAGGCAAAGACGTCGCTGGTGAAGACCGCCTTGCCCTGCGCCAGCCGCACGCGCACGCGCGCCCGTGGCCAGCGCATCTCGCGGTAGAGCGGCTGGATCAGCACGTCGCGTCCACACTCGCTCCCGGCCTCATCCAGCAGGCGCGCGAAGGCGACGTGCGTCGTCTCGCCGCGCCGTTTCCAGACCGCGGCATCGAATGAGGCCAGCCGCACCACGCCGTTGGCCGGCAGCGCCACCGGCAGCCACTCATCCACCGGATATCCGCCCGCCAGCCGGCACAGACCGAAGTGCACCTGGCCGCGCCAGGCCTGACCCTCGTTGATGCCATAGACGTTGACCCGCCCCTCCTCGCAGGCCACGGCCACGCGCAGCGGCAGGAAGGCGCGGCGCACCGGATGGAAGGCCGGCGTGCGGCGCAAGGCGTGGTCCACGATGGTCCAGCTGCGCACCATGGGCCAGCAGTCGTTGTACATCCAGAAGACCGCCGCAGCGCAGTCGAACATGCGGCGGCGGAAGGCGCGGATGTACTCCTCCAGCCCCTGCCCCTGCACCACCCCAGCCCAGTACACGTAGGCCTCAAGCGTCAGGCCATCCGTCTTCAGGCCAAGCCACTGCTCGAGCATGCGGTCGGGCCAGCGCGGCCCGTCGCCCCAGTAAGCCACGCTGTTGTCGTGCTGCTCCCAGGCGAACGAGCCCGGCCGCTGCTGTCCGGCGGGCAGGCAGCTGCGCACGGTCGGCAGCGCGGTCGGGCCCAGGATGCCGCCCTCGTTCGGGAAGCGGCAGACCATCTCGCGGTACTTGCGGAAGTCGGCATCGTGGAATCCCAGGCTCCAGGGATGCTGGTCGCCGCTAAGGTTGTCGGCGGGATCGCGCGAGCCGGGCGAAAAGGGCGAACTCGGCTGGTAGTAGCGGGTGGGATCCTCGTCCAGCAGGACGCGCGGCAGCACATTGTGATAGAGCGCGTGATCGGGCATGATCGCGCCCGTGCGATCGTAGCCCCATCCATAGTAGCCGGCCTCGATCTCGTTGTTGCCGCACCAGACGATCAGGCTGGCGTGGTGCGAAAGCCGGCGGATCTGATAGGCCGCTTCAGCGCGCACGCTGGCGGTGAACGTTTCATCCGTTGAGGGATAGCGCGCGCAGGCGAAGATGAACTCCTGCCAGACCAGCACGCCGCGCGCGTCGCACAGGTCGTAGAAGTCGTCGCTCTCGTAGAGGCCGCCGCCCCAGACGCGCAGCAGGTTGAAGTTCGCCTCCAGCGCGCGCTCCACCAGCGCCGCATAGCGCCGCCGGTCCAGCCGTGCCGCAATCGGATCGGCCGGCACGAAGTTGCCGCCCTTGACGAAGATCGGCTTGCCGTTCACCTCGATCACGAAGAACTGCCCGCCCGCCGGATGCGGATCCTGGTTGACGCGCACGTGGCGGAATCCCACGCGGCGCGTCACGGCGGCGACGCGACGTCCGGCGACCGTCAGCACGGCCTCCACCGTGTAGCGCGGCTGGCGGCCATGCCCGACCGGCCACCAGAGCGCCGGCGCGGCCACGGCGGTGCGCGCCGTCAGCCGTTGCAAGCCGGGCTTGACCGCCACCCGCTCGCGCGTGCGCGCCACGACCGCGCCGGAAGGCGCGCGCACGGCGATCGTCAGCACGCCGCGCTGTGGCTTCGCCGACAGGCCCTCGACGAAGAGCCGCGTCTCGACCTGGCCGTTGCGCAGGTTCGCGGACAGCGAGGCCAGCACCGTGGCGCCGTCGACGCGCGTGCCGGAGGCGATCTCCAGGCGCACGCCGCCCGTCAGGCCGACATTGAGCAGCTGCAGCGCCCAGTCCCAGCCGAACTGGCTCTGCACCGTGCGCAGCCAGTGGCGCTTGGTGATCGTGTTCTCCCGGGCGGCATAGCCGTGCACCGGCTTCTCCGCCACCGAGCGCGGGCCCGCCTCGATCTCCACCACCAGCACGTTCTCGCCCGGCCGCAGGTCGGCGCTGACCTCGATGCGGCAGGGATGAAAGGCATTGGCATGGGCGCCAATCTCGCGGCCGTTGAGGAAGATCTTGGCCACCAGCTCCAGGCGTTCGAACACCAGCCAGGCGCGCGCGCCGGCAGCGAGGCGCGGCGCGCGAAAGGTGCGCCGGTACTGCCAGGCCGTCTCTTCGACCCAGCGCGCCGACAGCGCATTGAGCCCCACGGTCGGCTCCTCGATCAATCCCGCCCGCATCAGGTCGAGATGCACTTCGCCAGGGACATGGGCCGGTAGGGCGCGCGCCATGTCCGCATCGGGCTTGAGCAGCCGCGCCGTCAACCCGCCGCGTTGAAAGTCGGTCCAGCGCAACTGCCAGACGCCATTGAGATCCAGCGTTCGATTCATCGTCCCTCGCTTGCCTTCCGATGGATGGAGAAGCCAGAACGATAGCGCATCGTCGCAGCCCGCGCAACGCAGGCCCGCGTGTGTGCAGGTCCGCGTGTGGCAGCAATTGACAGCGGCGCGCGGCATTGGCTATGATACACGGCATTGTGAGCTTTGAACGGTCCAACCTGCCGCTGCTCGACACCCGCCTGCCGGGTGTCCGAGTGACCGTATCTGTCCTTGTACCCCGGGCGGTGGGGGTTGGCCGGAGCAACGAATAAGCGCAGTCAAAACTGACAATCGTTGTTCCAAACCAGCAGCCCACCGCCCTCAACCGCGGTGGGTTTCTTTTTTCCTGACGACCACGTTTCCGACAGCGAGTATCATTATGAAAGTGAAAAAACCGACCAGGCAGCACATGCCGCGCAAGGCCGCCACGCGCGCCGGCGCCAAACCCGCTTCCCAGCCCGCCCAGCCGGCTCCCGCGCTGCGCACCGGCGCCCAGTGCGTCGTGGACGGACTGGTGGAGAACGGCGCGGAGGTCGTCTTCGGCTATCCCGGCGGCGCCGTGCTGGACATCTTCAACGTCATCGGCGCAGCCCCGATCCACTTCATCCTGCCCCGCCACGAACAGGGCGGCGTGCACGCCGCTGACGGCTACGCGCGGGCCAGCGGCAAGGTGGGCGTCTGCCTGGTGACCTCCGGACCTGGCGCCACCAACACCGTAACCGGCCTGGCCACCGCCTATATGGACGGCGTGCCGCTGGTGTGCGTCACCGGGCAGGTGCCGCTGACCATGATCGGCAACGACGCCTTCCAGGAAGCCGACACCACCGGCATCACGCGGCCCGTGACCAAGCACAACTTCCTCGTGCGGTGCGCGGATGACATCCCGCGCGTCATGGCCGAGGCCTTCTACATCGCCGCCTCCGGCAAGCCGGGGCCGGTGGTGGTGGACATTCCCAAGGACGTGCAGCGCCAGAAGACCGCCGCGCGACGGCCGGAGCATGTCGACATCCGCAGCTACCGGCCGAACATCCCGATCGATCCAAACCAGGTCGCCAGGCTGGCCGAGGCCATCAACAAGGCGCAGCGCCCCCTGCTCTACGCGGGCGGCGGCGTGATCGCGGGCAATGCCGCGGCCGAACTGGCCGCGCTGGCGCACCGCGCGGACATCCCCGTCACCACGACGCTGATGGGTCTGGGCGCCTTCCCCGAGACCGATCCGCTCGCGCTGCGCATGCTCGGCATGCACGGCAGCTTCGCCGCCAACAGCGCGGTGCAGCACTGCGACCTGCTGATCTCCGTGGGCGCGCGCTTCGATGACCGCGTGACCGGCCGCATGGACGCCTTCGCGCCCCATGCCACCATCGCCCACATCGACATCGATCGCTCGGCCATCGGCAAGAGCGTGCGCACGCAGCTGCCTGTGACCGGCTACGTGCAGCCTGTGCTGCGCGCGCTGCTGCCGCAGGTCACGGCCTGCACGCACGATGGCTGGCGCGACCAGGTGCGCGCCTGGCAGAAGAAAGAGCCCGCCTTCACCTATCGGACGGTCGCCGGTCAGCTCATGCCGCAGTACGTCATCGAGCAGATCGACGCCATCAGCAAGGGCCAGGCCGTGATCGTGACCGACGTGGGCCAGCACCAGATGTGGTCGGCGCACTTCTTCAAGTACACGCGCCCGCGCTCGTTCATCTCCTCGGGCGGACTGGGCACCATGGGCTTCGGCCTGCCGGCCGCCATCGGCGCCCAGCTGGCCCGGCCCGGCGAACTGGTCGTGGCCATCGTGGGCGATGGCGGCATCCAGATGAACGCGCAGGAGCTAGTCGTGGCCGTGGAGCACGACCTGCCGATCAAGGTCGTGATCATGAACAACGGCCACCTCGGCATGGTGCGGCAGTGGCAGGAGATCTTCTACCAGCGCAACTACGCCGCGGTGGTGCTGGGCCGCAAGAACCGCCTGGCCAACGAGCGCATCGTGCAGGAGAAGCCGACCGGCTATCTGCCGGACTTCCTGAAGCTGGCCGAAGCCCACGGCGCCTGCGCGTCGCGCGTCACGCGCGCCCAGGACGTCGGGCCAGCGTTGCGCGAGGCCTTCGCCAGTCCCCGGCCCTGGGTGATCGAGTGCATCGTCGCGCCGGAGGCCAACGTGCTGCCGATGGTGCCGCCCGGCGCCTCGCTTTCCGAGATGATCTGCAACCTTGCCTGAGGAAGAAGCCATGAAACACATCATCACCGCGCTCGTCGAGAACAAGCCCGGCGTGCTGGCCCGCATCGTCGGGCTGATCTCGGGCCGCAGCTACAACATCGAGACCCTCAACGTGGGCCCCACCCAGGATCCGACCACGTCGAAGATGACCCTGGTCGTGCTGGGCGACGATCACGTCTTCGAGCAGGTCATCCACCAAGTCGGAAAACTGGTGGACGTGATCGAGGTGGTCGACGTCACGCGGCGGCGCCACCTGGACCGCGAGCTGGTGCTTGTGGAAGTGGCCACGGCGCGCCACTCGCGCAGCGAGGTGCTGGAGCTGGCCACGCTCTTCGAGGCGCGCGTCGTGGATGTCAGCGAACACTCCGTGATTCTGCAAATGGCCGGCGATCACCAGGGCGTCGAGGATTTCCTGCGCCTGCTCAATCCCTACGAGATCCTCGATATCTCGCGCTCGGGCCAGATCGCCGTCGCGCGCAAGGAACACGCGGAGTGATCCATGCCAGCCGTCCCTGACAGTCAGACGCGTCTGTTTGCGGTCTTCGGACATCCGGTCCGGCATTCGCTCTCCCCCGCCATGCACCAAGCGGCGTTCGAGGCCCTGGGCCTGAACGCCGTCTATCTGGCGTTTGACGTGGAGGAGTCCGCGTTGCCGGCCGCGCTGGCCGGCCTGTCAGCCGTCGGCGCCGGCGGAGTCAACCTCACCATCCCGCTCAAGCGGCGCGCCTTTGAGCTGCTGCCGCGCCTCGACGCCACCGCCCGGCTGCTGGGCGCCGTGAACACCGTCGCCTTCCGCCCGGAAGGCATGACGGGCTACAACACGGATGGCATCGGCTTTCTGCGCGACCTGCAGGCGACGGCTGGCTTTTCACCCGTTGGACGCCGTATCTGCGTGGTTGGCTGCGGCGGTGCGGGCCGGGCCATCGCCCTGACCTGCGCCACCCAGGGCGCAACGACCATCGCGCTGGCCAACCGCACGCCCGAGCGCAGCCAGCAACTGGCAGACGAAGTGCGGCAGCAGGCACCAGCCACGCGCGTGGAGCTCCTTCCGGAAGATCCCGCGTCCTGGATCGACGCCGTGCGTGCCGCTGAACTGGTCGTCCACTGCACCTCGGTCGGACTGCATGCCGGCGAACGCTCGGTGCTGCCCCCAGCCGCCTTTCGTGCGGGACAGGTGGTCTATGACCTGATCTACAACGTTCCGGTGACGCCCTGCATGCAGGCAGCGCGATCCGCCGGCGCGCAGGCCATCAACGGTCTCGGCATGTTGGTGCATCAGGGCGCGGCTGCATTTGCGATTTGGACCGGCCAGGAACCGGACGTCGCCCGCATGCGCGCCGCCATCGAACCTTGGGTTCGCCCGCCATCCTGACCTCCCCGTTTGCGCACGATCAAGACCCGACCGCCTATAGCCTTTAGCCCACTGCCTTCCCATGCACACCGACTTCGACACGCTGATCCGGCATGCACGGGTCTTTGACGGCACGGGCGCTCCCGAACAGCGCCTGGACGTTGGCCTGCGCGGAGAGCGCATCGCCGCGCTCGGCGACCTGGGCGCCGCCACCGCCAGGCAGACCGTCG
>Ga0316226_1003274_pt1 | contig 14069 bp, 11 predicted proteins | sample TBH18017metaG_FD_206009 | JGI IMG/M metagenome (GOLD analysis project Ga0316226, IMG submission 206009) | Freshwater microbial communities from Trout Bog Lake, Wisconsin, USA - TBH18017 | ecosystem: Environmental > Aquatic > Freshwater > Lake > Hypolimnion/Profundal zone | place: USA: Wisconsin... | reverse complement strand
CCAGAAGGCATCCAAAAGCCAGATTGTGCAGAACGGTATGGGTTGTGACCGCGATCAGCGAGCCTCGATCATAAAAGGGAACCAGCTTGACGCCCGCCGGCAGGCTCCCATCGCTGTTCATTTTGGCGATTTCAGCCTTGACCTTGGGCAGCATTTTGGCGGTTTGCTCCGCGCGACTCATCACCACGATGGACGCCGCCACGTCGTCCTCCTGGTCACGCCCGCATATTCCAAGCCTGGGCACATAGCCCACCTTCACTTTGGCGACATCTTTCACCAGCACGGGCACGCCGTTTGACTGGCTCAGGACCACGTTCTCAATGTCATCAACCTTGTACCCCTGGGTCAGATCATCGTTGCCGCCGTCATCTATCAAGCCGACGCCCCGGATGTTGATGGATTGCTGGCCGATGCGGATTTCGCGCCCGCCGACGTTGATGTTCGCGTTGCCCAGCGCGGTCAATATCTGCGGCACCGTCACGTTAAAGGCTTCCAGTTTTCGGGGGTCCACTTCGACATCAAATTCCTTGGTTGTGCCGCCCCAACTGTTGATTTGCACGATGCCGGGAATGGTCGAGAGCCGCCGCAATACGATCCAATCCTGAACGGTGCGCAGATTGGTCAGTCCAAAATGCTTCGGACCAGTCACCTGGTACCGGTAAATCTCCCCGGTCGAACTGTTCTGCTGGATTTGGGGTATTTGATTGCCCGGAAGGGTGACATTCTGTTGTATCGCTATATCCGCCTGCGCGTACGCAAAGTGGTAGTCAACACCATATCTGAACACGACACGGATAAAGGACAACCCGTAAAAAGATGTCGAACGGATGATCTCGATGCCGGGCGTCGTGTACAACCCGATCTCAATCGGAATCGTGTAGTAACGCTCCATCTCCTCGGCGGAGAGGCCCGGCGCCTGCGCCGTGATTTCCAGGATGACCGGCGTTGGATTCGGATACGCCTCAATGTTGAGTTTCTTGAAGGCGAGAAAACCCGCCCCGGCGAAGGCCAGCAAGACGAACACAACAATCGCGCGGCGGCTGAGGCAGAATGCTACGAGAGGCTTGAGCATGATTGGCTTTTGTCCATTCGTCTAGTCGCTCGGCGGGGCGTAGAGGATGTTGCTGATAAAAACGGCCCCATCCGTCACGGCCTGTTCTCCGCGCCTCAAACCTTCCAGGACCTGGTATCGGCCGTCTCGTTGCAGTCCAATCTTGATGATTCGCTGCGAAAACCGGCGCCGGTCCGTGGTGACCCACGCCGCCATCGTGCCATCGCCGTTCCGAACCACGCCGTTCATCGGAATGGCGACGGACTCCACGGGGTCCTGAACTTGAATCACGAAATTGACGAGCATCCCGGGCCGCAGTTCATGCCTTGGGTCCGCGATTTCGGAGCGGACCGTGACCCTGTGCGTGTTGGAATCCACTGTCGCGTATATCTTTGAAATCGAGCCTTTGAAAACGCGACCGGGACAGGCCGCCACCCTGGCTTCCACCGGCTGCCCCGCGCGAATAAGCGCGCTGTCGCTTTCGCTGACATTGGCGAGCATCCATTTCATCGAAACGTCGGCGACTGAAAAAGGCGCCGGCGCGGTTCCGGGCTGGACGAAAAGCCCGGGCGGCGCGTTGAAGGTTGTGACCTGCCCAGTCAACGGGCTGGACACGACCAGCGCGGAGTCTATCTTGCGCGTGGCGATGATTTGGGTGATTTCAGCCTCGGTCTTCCCGAAGATGCGGACCGCGTCCCGCGCCGCCTTGAGGGCGCCCTCGGACGTCTGTTCATCGGAGGCCGCCTGTTCCAACTCGCGTTGGGCAACTCCGTTGGTTCCGTAAAGGTCTTTGACGCGCGCGAGTTCCTTGCTCGCGAGATCGAAACTGGCGGCGGCCCCGATCAGGGCCGATTCGGCCTGGATGAGGTCTGGACTATCAATCGTATAAAGCGGCTGTCCCTTTTGAACGTCGTCCCCCAGTTCGGCGAATGTCTTGAGTATCTTTCCCTGACAGGGCGGAAACACCTGGACCGACAGATCATCAACAAAACCAATGTTCCCGACAGCCTCCTTTTCAACGGGGAAAAGCCAGGTCCCCAACGCTTCGATTTTGATCGCGTTCAACTGGCCCGGCGCCAGTTCCACGCTGTCATCAGACGCAGGAGCGTTGGAAGCCGGCCCCGGCGGAGGGAGGGTGTTCGCGTGCTGTCCCGACCCGGCTTTCAGAAGCAGGGTTGCGAACACGACTGCCGCAACGGCGGCGGTCATGGCGGCTGTTTTTCTGTCAAATTGAATGAAAGGGCGACGCTTCACACCCGCAACGATAACTGGCGCGCGGTGGAATGGATGTAGAGCACCGCCTAAACCTTTTGTAGGGCGGGGTCGTACGCCTTTTGGGCGGAATTATTTTTCTTGCTGGCTTTCGTGCCAGCGCACGGCTTCACGCAACAGTTCGGTGGCATTATGAAGCTTGAGCTTTTCCTTGATGCGGGCGCAGAAAGACTGGACGGTCTTGAAGCTCACGTGCAGTTCCTCCGCGATTTGGCGCGTGCTGCAACCGCGGCCCAGCAACTGAAACACCTCCAACTCCCGGTCGCTCAGGTTTTCAATCACGGAGCCTGTCGTTTTGGGCCGTCCATCTACAAACTTTTCGGCCATCATCATGGCCATCTTGTCGCTGAGGTAAAGCTTCCCGCCAAGAACACAGCGAATCGCATGGAGGATTCGTTTGGTCGCCTCCCTTTTCATGATGTAACCCCGCGCCCCGGCGCGCAGAGCGCGTTCGCCATAAAGCGCCTCGTCGTGCATGGATAGCACGATGACCATCACGCCGGGATGCCCCGCTTTGATGTTCTTGATGAGTTCAAGGCCCGATCCCCCCTCCATCGAAATGTCCACAATGGCAATATCGGGATGGGCCGCGCCGATTGTTTGCAAGGCATTGGGAGCGCTGTCCGCCTCGCCGCAGACTTCGAGGTCGGTTTGTTGATTGATTAAATTGGCCAGCCATTCGCGCACCAGGGGATGGTCATCCACCAACAAAACTTTAGCTTTTTTTGTCATCGCTTTCGGAAATAAAGCCGGGATCGGGCCATTTGCAAGTGACGCGGGTGCCGCGCGATGGCTGGCGTTCCACGCTGAAGACGGCGCCGATCACGCTTGCCCGGTAGGCCATGATCCGCAACCCCATGCCTTTGCCCTCCGGCGGATTTTGGGGCAGGCCAACGCCGTCATCGGCAATCGTCAATATGACGTCATCCGCGCCAGCCTCAAGGCGAATAACGATCTTTTTGCACTTGCTGTGTTTGATGGCGTTGTTGGCGGCCTCTTGCGCGATGCGGTACAGATGCATGGCCACGCCTGGATCGGGAATCGCCACCGGCTGATCGCACTCAAAGGCGCATGGTGTTTCAAACCCCTCCGTGATATTGGCCGCCAATTCCCGCAGGGCATCCTCGAACCCCTCCCCAGCCAGTTCAAATGGATGAAGTCCGCGCGCCAGCGTTCGGGTAAGCTCAATGGCTCCTTCGACCATTTCCACGATATGGTCCATCGCCTTCGTTTCGGGAAGCGATTTGGCCGCCAATTGTTCGCTCAGAACCTGTCCCGCCAGGGCCGTGCCGGTCAGGTGCTGGCACAAACTGTCGTGCAAATCGTGGCCTATCCGGCGTTGCTCGCGCTCGCTGATGCTCAGGATTTCCTCTTCCAGCCGCATCCGCTCCCGCATTTCATTGTGAAGCGCGGACGTTCGCTGCCGCACGCGTTCCTCCAGTTCGCTGTGCAAGGAACGCAACTTGGCCAGAATCCAAACCACCACGAAGCAAAACGCAAACGCGATCGCGCCGTTCCAGGCAAGAATCAGAGAACTCGAATACCGCGCGCCCGCGATCAAGTCGCCCCCGATCGAAACCACGACGCACAGCGCGGATATGAAAATTCCAAAACCCCGGCCCACAAACCACACCGCGATAATCACTGGAATCAGGTAAAACGCGAAAACATTCAGTTCGAAACCCGTGAGAAAATCGAAAAGGCCGACAATGGCGGCGATTTCCAGGCACAAAACCACCCGAAACGCCTTCGAATGCGCATCCAATCGTTTGAATTTTCCGGTCATGCCGATATAAGCAACAAGGTTTGCCGTCCCCCGTCATCATGGCCCGTTCCCCCGCGCGGTCAACCCTGGTTTCGTGTTTGCCGGCCAGCCTTGACCGGACGCTTTTGGGGGCAAAAGATATTTTTTTAAAAACGCTTGAGTCAAGCAAGTGATTATGATAAATTCCACAAGGAGTGCGGGCTGTCAGCAGAAACCGGCCCGCAAATGCAAATGAAACGACGCATTTATGTCGTGGATGACCAAGCGGCCGTGCTGGACACCGCCGTCATGATCCTTCGCGCCATGGATGCCGGGTGGGAGGTCGCGGGTTTCAGCGACCCGCATGCCGCCCTGGCCGCGGTCAAAGCCACGGCGCCTGACTTGGTCCTGTCCGATCAGTTGATGCCCGGCATGTTGGGGAGCCAATTGTTGGAGGAGGTCAGGAACATCGCCCCGGCGGCTGTTCGCATCATCATGTCGGGCTATGTTTCGCTCAACAAATTGACGCTCATCACGTCGGCGCATCAGTACATTGCCAAACCGTTTGACGTGGCCAAACTGCGGGACATGGTGAAGAGAAGTTTCGCCGCGCAAGAACAAATCGTTAATAATGGGTTGCAATCGCTGGCGACTTCCTTGCGCTCGATTCCGTCGCTGCCGCAGGTCCACCAATCGTTGCTGGCGGAGCTGCAGGACAACCGCACGGCCGGATCGGCCATCGCGCGCATGGTGGGCGCGGACGCCGGACTTTCCATCAAGGTGCTGCAACTGGCCAATTCCCCGCTCTTTGGACAGGGGTATCTTGTCGCCAACCCCATTGACGCCGTGATGTGCCTGGGCACGGAAATGATCGCGGCCATCGTGCTTTCGCAAAGTCTTTTCCGCCATTACGAGCCTTTGAAGCATCCTGATTTGAATTTGCCCCGGGTCTGGAGCCATTGCTGGGAAACGGCCTGGCTGGCCCAGTATTTGTGCCGGCAAAAGAACCTTTCCCACCGGGTGGCCGAAGAGGCTTTTCTGGCCGCGCTGCTCCACGAGGCGGGACGATATGTTCTGGTGGACAATTTCCCGGCGCAATTCAGCGCGGCTTGCAAGAGCGCGCGCGAGGCCAAATCCCCCCTGACACCGCGTCTGCTGGAAACTTTCCAGGCCACGCCGGCGCAACTGACGGCTTATCTGATGGAGCTTTGGGGCATGCCGACCGGGGTCATTGCCGCCATCTCCATGCAGGACGGTCCGCAACGGGAGCAGGACGGCGTTTTTTCCCTGGCGTCCGCCCTTTACATTGCCGATCACATCGCTTCGCGCAAGACGCCTCCGGATGACTTCCCCGTGGAGGAATGGGACGCGGATTATTTGCGGAAGATCGGATGCGGGGACGACATTTCCACATGGGCGAACCCGTCTTTTTCCCTCGACTCCGTCCGCAGCCCGTCACAAAAGGATTGAAATTGGGGCGCGGCGCGGATTTTATTGGATGCAACATGTTAACTGGAACGTATACAGCCATAGTCACCCCGTTTCGCGGCGGCAAATTCGACGCCCCGGCCTTCAAGCGGCTCATTGAGATGCAGATCAAGGGCGGCGTGGATGGCATCGTGCCCGCCGGCACCACGGGCGAATCGCCAACCCTGGATTACAAGGAGCATATTGAGTTGATCGCGCGCGCCGTGGAATACGCCCGGGGGCGGATCCGGGTCATGGCCGGCACGGGCGGCAATTCGACAAGCGAAGCGGTTTACTTGACCCAAGAGGCTGAGAAAGCCGGGGCGGATTCGTCGCTGCAAGTGGCGCCCTACTACAACAAACCAAGCCAGGAGGGGTTGTTTCAGCATTTTCTGGAAATCAGCCGCGCAACCAAGCTGCCTCTGGTTCTTTACAGCATTCCCTCCCGGTGCGGCGTTGAGATCGGGGTTGAAACCGTCCGCCGCCTGGCGGGAGCGACTCCCCGCGTGGTTGGAATCAAGGAGGCCGGCGGCAACGCGGACCGCGTGAGCCAGTTGCGCGCCGCCCTGGGTTCCAGATTTTCCATTTTTTCAGGCGATGACGCGCTGACGCTGCCTTTCATGTCCCTGGGCGCGGACGGCGTGATCAGCGTCGTCTCGAATGTTCTCCCGCGGCAAGTTTCCCGCCTTGTGGCGGCTTTCCGGGCGGGAAACCCGTCCGCGGCGCTGAAGATCCACCAGCAGCTTTATCCGCTGTTCAAAGACCTGTTCATTGAGACAAACCCGCTGCCGGTCAAAGCCGCGCTGGCGATGATGGGCTTCATTGAGGAGGAATACCGCCTGCCGCTGGTCCCGATGAGTGCGAAGAACCGGGCCATTCTCAAATCCACCCTGCTTGAATGCGGGGCGCTGCGTCATGACTAAAATCATCATAGCCGGAGCCAGGGGAAGAATGGGCATGGCTTTATCCCGGTGCGCGGAAAACCAGCCCGCGCTGGCCGTCATCGGACGGATTGACCTGGGTGACGATCTGGGCGCGGTTCTGGGACAAGCCGACGTGGTGATGGATTTCACGTTTCACCAGAGCACCGTTGAGTTCGCGCGGCTGTGCGCGGCGCGGCAAAAGGCCATCGTCATCGGCACCACCGGCCACACCGAGGCGGAACGGAAGGAACTGGTCTCGATTTCCTCGCGGATTCCCATGGTGTGGAGTTCGAATTATTCCACCGGAGTCAACGCGTTGTTCTGGTTGACACGGAAGGCCGCGGAGATTCTTGGGGAGGGCTTCGACCTGGAGATTGTTGAAATGCATCATCGGTTGAAAAAAGACGCCCCGAGCGGCACCGCGGCCGCGCTGGCGCAAATTCTGGCCGACGCCCGGAAGTTGCCGCTGGAAGAGGCGGCCCGTCATGGCCGGCACGGTCTCGTGGGCGAGCGAACGGCGGGGGAGATTGGCATTCACTCCCTTCGCGGCGGGGACGTGGTCGGGGACCACACCGTGATCTTCGCGGCGGCGGGAGAGCGATTGGAATTGACCCACAAAGCATCCAGCCGCGACACCTTCGCGCTGGGCGCGCTCCGGGCCGCGCAATGGGTCGCCGGCCAAAAACCCGGCCTTTACGACATGCAAGACGTGCTGGGTCTGACCATCGTCCACCCGGACAATGTGTAGCGCTTTTTTCGCGTGATGAGCAATAAAGATTGGGCCTTTGTCAGCCTTGGTTCAAACCTTGGCGATTCGGCGGAGATTGTCCGGCGCGCATTCACGAAACTCCAGGCGCTCTCCAACGCGCCGCTGCTGTGCTCGTCGCTCTGGCGCAGCGCGCCCGTGGATTGCCCGCCCGGCTCGCCCCCCTTTGTCAACGCGGTGGCCGGACTGCGCCCGCGCCCGGACGAGACGCCGGAATCACTGCTGCGCCAGTTGCAGGAATTGGAGGCGGCATTCGGACGAAGGCCGCGGAAGGTTCGCAACGAACCGCGCCTGCTGGACCTGGATTTGATCGCGTTCGGCGCGCGAGCCGTCAACGCGCCGGGGTTGGTTTTGCCGCATCCGCGCGCGCATTTGCGGCGGTTTGTCCTGGGGCCGCTGGCCGAGATCGCGCCGGGATTTGTCCTGCCGGGGCAGGCCGTCAGCGCGGCGGAGTTGCTGGGCAAATTGTCAAGCACGGAGATTGCAGTGAGGCTCGCGTGAATTTCCGGCGCACTCCCCGACCATTTTGCTCCCAGAACTCTCGCCCAAGGAATTTTTTATACCGCGAACGACGCGAAACACACGAAAGGTCTGGCTTTTTCGCGTGGTTCGCGTGGTTCGCGGTTTACTCGGTTTTCTATATTGGCACAGATTTTGCCCGGTTCTCATTCGGGTTTGCGGTCGTTAGACAAGAGTTCTTTATGGAAAAATAAACCGCGCAACGCTTCCGCCGCCGACGAGGCTTTGGCGGACAAGCCGCCCCGACAAGTGTTTGGCCATGTCGCCATTGCTGGTCCCGCCGCAGCTCCATCTGCGGAGCGAAGGAGGGTCCCCAGCATTGCGCCCCGGCTGCCCTCGCAACTCTGGTGCTAATGCCGCCACCACCAAGGCTTTGAGGTGGACGCGCTTTCCTCTGAAATCATGCTCCGTTGAAGGTGAGAGCCACTTGCCAGCGCCATATGCTTCCTGATGAGCTTGGCAGCCTTTCTGTGTTCGTACCATTGATTAACGTGCTCAAACATAGTCACGATTTATCCGCTCCCTTTTTCTTTCTCGAGGTTTCTTGGGGAAGTTTGATCAATTTTGGCAGACGTCCAATCCAAAACTCGATGTTGCAAAACAGCTTGGCCATGAAATCTTGCGACTTGCGCGGAAATTTACGTTTTTCCGAACATTTGGCTGGTCGCTGGTTTTCTTTGGTTGCCCACCGACTACTACAGGATGGGATCGGCGTCCCGCCGACCATCCCAACAACGGAGCACCTCGACGGTTCGCGATTCAGGTTGCACCCGGTAAAACACCTTGAAGTATTTCTTTACGATCAATCGCCTGACTGCGGGACGTTGACGAACTTTTGGATGACGCTCTGGAAAGAAACAGAGGCTTTCACCGCTTTGAATAATCATGTCACCCAGCTTGCGCGCGGCTGAAGGATTATGAACGGCAATAAACCTCACTATGCGTTCAAGATCGGCTAGAAAGGTGTCTTTGAATATTACCCTGTAGTCCATTCATTCAACCGGGCGCGAACCTCTCGCTCCGAATGCCCCTGGCCTGGAGCCGCATCGGCTTTCGCAATCGCTTCGTCCAGCGAGGCCAACAGACGCGGGTCACTCTCGTCGCACTCGTTGACCCCGGACTGGCCTCGTTCCTTTTCCACAAATGTCATCCACGATTTTAAGGCGAGGCGGCGGAGTTCATCCGGACCCAATTGGTCCAATTCAGCTTCAATTTCCACCAGGCTCATAGCGCTGTTAATGTAGCCCGCCGCCCTGGAAAGACAAGCAGGATTCGGCAAGGAGGAAGGGTGCGCGCGTTTACAGCTTTTGCAGGGTGACGCCTTGTTGATGAGGTTGAGGCCGGTATCCAAACCATTCTCAATGGCTCTGAGGTTTGGTGTGTAGTCGAAGACGACGCAAGGCGGCATCTCAAATCCTAACCCTCCCCCCATTCGCAAAGCGATGCCACGTGCGCGGCGGAGCCGTCGCGCAGCCAGCCGTCCAATTGCGCCGGGTCTTTGAGCTGCTGGCCGCGCAGGCGGGGCACGAGCACGAACTGGCAGCGAGCTTCCGGCAGCGCGCTCATGTCGCCCCATAATTTCTCGAATTGGGCGACGGGAAAAATGTCCTCCTGGCCGCGGCCCCATCGTTTCTTGACTTCCTTCAAGGTGATGTAAGTCGGCATCCGGGCGGCGACTTTGCGGATGGCCGCGGAAACTTTGTCCGCGTCCGGCAGGTCGGCGGCGGACAATTCAAAGAGAGCCAGCAGTTGCTTGAGGTCAATCCACGTGGTCAGGGAATTGTAGTACGAAAGAGCGAACTCGTCTTCCTCCCGCGGCATGGCCAGGCCCTCCAGGATGCGCGGGCGGCCCTGGACGCGGGCCAAACCGCCGCCCCGGTCTTCCAGGCGGCGGGTGATGACTTCGAAAGACAAACAGGCCTCCTGCCGGATGTGCAATCCCAACAGCGCGGGGTCCAAATCCACGCCGAGGCAGTCAATATTATGGACCAGCAGATGGCGCAAGTTCGGGCGTTCGCGCAGTAGGCGCAGCAGGACGCCGTTGCGCATCAGGTTGGCGATTTCGTACCAATGACCCACCGGATGCAGGCATTGGGCGGGGACGTTGTCGGTGTAATCGCTTCCTTCGCCAGCCTGTCTGGCCCAGGCGATGAGGGCGGAGCGGAGGCTCTGGCGGACTTTCTGGGCTTGTTCGTCCAGCAATTGCTGGGGCATTTCCTCCCAGAGAAAGCGCAGGTCCCGTTCCATCGGTACCAGGCGCAGGCCGATGGCGCGGCCTGGGGAGAGGCAAAGCGGCCCCGGGTAGCCGCAGTTGCTTTGACGCTGAAGAAACGCCTCAATCGGCGCATGTGTCAAATAGCTTGTCGTAATGACGTGCGGCAGCAAGACATTGTGGGCGCGGCCGGTGCGCCGGCTTTTGGCCAGATGTACTTCCAAAAAAGTGCGGTGGCGTCCGGCCCATTTGCAAAACGGATGGAGGGCCTTGACCACCCCCGCCCCTTGCGTCCAGCGGCTGCCGATGCCCGCCGCCAGGGTGACAATCGCAGCCGCCCCGCTGGCGATGGCCTCGCGCCCCAGGGCCGCATACTCGTCCGGGAGCGCGGCGGTGGCATCGAACACGTCGCCGGGTTGGACATCCTCGATGACGGCGCTGGCGGGGAGGCGGTTCTGCGCCAGACCGATGCGGCCATCCTTGATATCGGCGCGGATTTGTTCGTGTTCGGCGCGGTCAAAACCATTTTCGGCCAGCATGGACTCCAAACTTTTCTCCGCCGCGGACTCGCGCCGCAAACGCGGGAGCAGGCGGTCGAACACCTCCCGCGCCACCCCGGCCAGTTCGGGCCTGGCGTGGCTGGCGGCGGCGAATTGATCCAATTCGGCGCGGCGCAAGCGCGGGAGGGAGTGTAAATCCAGCTTGAGCAACTGGGGCACGACCATCGCGTAATAAGCCGGGGGAAGCAAGGCCCCGCCGCCCGGCAGCAAGTCGGCCCAGGTCCCGCGCTCGTTGATGGCGAAATCGTAAACCACCGGTTCCATGGCAAAGGGAAGCGCGTTTTCCAGATCGCGCTTGGTTTCGGACATGATGGCTTGAAGGCGGTCCTGGGCCTGGGCCTTGCGGGAGGGGGCGAAAATGAAGCCCATGCCTCCGCCGGACATGCCGCCTAGCATCCAGAACCCCCAAAAATCGCCGCCAAATTCAGCGCGCGCCTTGTCAATCAAGGTTTCCGTGTAAAAATTGCCGGCCCAGGGAATGATCGTTTGAATCGGCCCGGCGAAGTTGCGCGAGGTGGCGGCGCCGATGCGCCGGATGTCCTCCGCCCGCAACGCGGCCAGGATTTCGTCCAAAATGCCCAGGGCTTCCCCGCGCGCCTGCCATTCCGGCTCGGAGCGCAGCAGGTATTTTTCAGTCACCATTTCCAGGATGGGGCCGACGTTCTGAGCCATGCCGCCATGAACGAGCACCAGGCTCTCTTGCAATTTGCGGCGCGCGTCTTCCGAGGCGTCGTCAAGGCTGAAAACCTTGTGGGTCGGCATGAGGCGTCCGCGGCTTAGGCCGAATTCGGCGTCGCCTTCGGCGGCCAGGGCGCCCTGAATGAGTTTAAGGCCGGGCCAGACGCCGCCGGAATCCTGCCACCCGCCGCCGGAGCCGCCGAGCCATTCGCCGAGGATGGCGCGCGCGAGCACCAGGCGGCGCTCGTGTTCGGCAAGGGGGCCTTGCAAGGAGCGGGCCTGCCCGGTGGCGCGCATGCAGGCGGCAATGAGGGCCGCGAGCAAATTGGTGGAAACCGCCAGGCGGGATCCTTTTGGGATGTTGTTGACGCTGCTAACCAGTTCCAGTCCCCTGCCCGGCCCGGCAAGGCGCGCCAGCAAATCAGCCAGGCTTTGGCCGGAGCCTTCGATTCCCGGGGGCACGATGCCGGCGGCGATGACGGCCGCTTTTAAAAGGCCGAGATAGTCGCGCGCAAAATCAAACACTTCGCCCAGGCTGGCAACGTCCGCCGTCACGCCCAGGTCCACGCTGACCAGGCGCAGCACTGGTTCGTCAATGACGCGCAAAAAAACCTCAATCGGCGGTTTGGGCGCGGGGTCCCGTCCGCGCACCCCCAAGTCCACGGATACGTTGAGGACTTTCGCCCCTTCGGGATAATCCATGCCAAGAAAGAAAATGTCGCTCCAGGCGCTGTGCGTGAGGTCCATGCGCACGGGGGTTTGCTCGCGCAGGACGGGGTAAAAGCCGCCGGCATCGCGTTCCAGCATTTCAGGGCGGAGACGCAACGGCTGGTCGGCGGGGTGCCCCATGCGGAACATCCACTGGTTGCCGGGCACCGAGCGGACGCTGCGGCGAACCTGGTCGGCCAGGGTCTGGATGCCCAAACGGCCATAGGAGGCGGCCAGGGCGCTGGAAAGGGCGTCGCTGGGGCCGTCGGCGCGCTGGGCGTCGAGAAACACCTTGATTGCTTCCTCAAACCGCCGCTGCAACAGATGCGACCAGCCGGCGAAGGGAATCCGGCCCGGCCGGCTCAGTGCCGGGCGCTCCGGCAGATGAAAGCGGTGGATGGCATAAAGAAAAAACAAGGCGCGCACCCGTTCGTAAAGACTCCCGCTCTGGCGTCGGAACTGTTCCAGATCGGCGCATTCCACCAGCAATTGTTCCAGCGAGGCGCGGCGGCAGACGGAATCAAGAGATTGGTTGCGCGCGGCGGGGTCCGCAGCGGTGATGATCTGGCGCAGAAGGGGCATTTTAGGGGAGTGGAAGTGAGAGTAGGATTAAGGATTAGGAGCAGGAGGAGGAGACGTTAGAGCAAGCAATTCCACCATGTTGGAGAGCACTTCGTCGCGGTCGCGGCCGGCAAGGGCGAGGGCGAGTTGGGCTGTCAACAATCCGTATTTGAGGCCGATGTCGTAGCGCCGGCCCTGCAGTTCCAACGCAAGGTAGCGCTCCCGTCCGGCGAGGGAGTCGAGGACCGGACTGAGGGCCCCGCCGGTTTTGCCGGCCGAGTTCATTTCAACCAGGCGCTCCATGACGATTGGGGTCAGGACATGCATGCCGAAGAAACAGAGGTAGCGTCCGGCCCTCAAACCCGGAACAACCAATCTTTGCTCGGCTTCGGTCGGGGTCGGTTTTTCCAGGACGGTGTCAATCTGGTAAAGGCCCCGGCGTCCTGGAACCAGGCGCCCGCCAACGGCCCCATAGTAAGGCAGTTTGCTTTCGTGGGTGGCTTGGACGGCTGAAACCGAGCAGGATTCGGCGCTGGCGGCCTGGACCAATTGTTGCGCGCAATTCTCCGCCGCGCCGCTGACGTAGAGATGGTCGCCGACCAGGAGAAGAAACGGGGCGGCGGCGGTGAAGGCGGCGGCGCATTGGACGGCATGGCCGTAACCGAGGGGAGAGGGTTGCTCCACGAATTGAAGGCGGCTGGCGTGGGGGCCGGCGGCGGCGAGGTAAGCCTGCCGATCGCCCGGAGAAATCACGACGCAAATCTCCTGAATCCCGGCCATGAGAATTTCTTCGAGAATGATGGCCAGGGCGGTTTTCTGCCGGCCATCGCGGTCCACCAAGGATTGGAGGGGCAAGGCGCGCTGGTTTTTGCCGGCGGCGGTGATGACAGCTTTTGTAATTTGCACGGAATGGCTTTTTTTTATGGGTTCCAAGTGAACGTTATCATTTTCGGCGCAATATTCAGCATCCAAGATCAATCTTCGGGTTTTGGATCCCGGCTCATCAGAGTCTGCACCGCCAGGCGAAGGTCCTTGCCCTGGTAAAGCATGGCGTAAACTTCGTCAATGATGGGAGTTTGGACGCCAAGTTTTCGGGCGAGTTGAAACGCCGCGCGCGCGGTTGAATAACCTTCGGCCACGCTGTGGGTGCCGGCAAGGATGGTCTCGACTTTCTCCCCCCTGCCCAACCGCTCGCCAAAAGCGCGGTTGCGGCTCAAGCGGGAAAAGCAGGTGACCGCCAGATCTCCCAAGCCGCTCAGACCGGAGAAGGTTTCCGCGACGGCGCCCCGCGCGACCCCCAGGCGGCGCATTTCAGCCAGGCCGCGCGTGATCAGGCCCGCCTTGGTGTTGTCGCCAAAACCGAGGCCGTCGCCAATGCCCGCGGCCAGGGCGACCACGTTTTTGATGGCGCCGCCCAACTCAACGCCCAGCACGTCCTGACTGGTGTAAACGCGAAAGGCGGGGCGGCCAAAGAGCGTCTGCACCACTTTGGCGGTTTCCGGCTGAGGGTGCGCCGCCACGATGGCGGCCGGAATGCCGCGGGCGACTTCCAGGGCGAGCGTGGGGCCGGAAAGGGCCGCCGCGGCGGCCTTGGGCATCGCCGACTAG
>Ga0316226_1003273_pt1 | contig 14071 bp, 12 predicted proteins | sample TBH18017metaG_FD_206009 | JGI IMG/M metagenome (GOLD analysis project Ga0316226, IMG submission 206009) | Freshwater microbial communities from Trout Bog Lake, Wisconsin, USA - TBH18017 | ecosystem: Environmental > Aquatic > Freshwater > Lake > Hypolimnion/Profundal zone | place: USA: Wisconsin... | reverse complement strand
CCTCGAAATGCCGGACCAGCTCTTCAGCTTGTTCGTCCGTCAATGTCGGGGAGGCGATGAAGATGGTCTCATAGCGACGCATCGTTCCTCCTCATGGATATGAAGCCCCGGCAAGAACCGGAGCAAGGAGGTTCCCTAGAGCGGGAACGCGAACCCTAAGTTTCTCAGGGATGTCCGGGGAACACAAGTTTAATCCTTCGCCTCCGGCTGCCAGAAAGAGCCGGGATTGACCGTGCCGGCCAAGGCGCCCAGATCACCGGTCTCCTGGAGCAGCTGCATGAACCGGGCGAACGGCGCGTCCATGGCGTCGATCAAGGCCCACTCCGGGTCGGTCCACTCGCCCAGCACGAAGTCCACCAGCGGCCGCTGGAACGGCCCGATGCCGAGGCGCAGCCGGGCCAGGTCCTGGCGCTGGAGTTCGCCGAACACGGATTTCAGGCCGTTGTGGCCGCCGTCGCTGCCGGACAACCGGAACCGGCCCTGGCCGAGCGGCAGGTCCTTGTCGTCGCAGAGCAGGATCATCCGGGCCGGATCCTGGGTGGCCGCCGCCTCGGCGCAGGCCAGGCCGCTGAGGTTCATGTAGGTGCCGGGCACCAGCGCCTGGAACGGCGGCTTGAGCTGGTAGATGGTGCCGAAGCGCAGCCGGCGCGCCACCCGCGGGGCCGGGCAGTGGCTCTGCATCCAGCGCATGAGCATGAGCCGCCCGAGGTTGTGCCTGGTGGCGGCGTACTCTTCGCCGGGGTTGCCGAGGGGAACGAGCAGCCACATGGGGGGAATGTCCCAGAAAAAAGGGCGGACCCGGAAGTCCGCCCTGCGTGGATGGAACCGTTGTCGTCCTTACTTCTTGCCCTTGGGCGCGGCGGCCGGGGCGGCGGCCGGGACGGCGGCGGGGGCGGCTGCGGCGGCGGCTTCAGGCAGCACTTCCTCGGCCTGTTTGCCCAGCACGGAGCAGATCACGTTGTGGGCATCGCCGTGCAGGGTCATGTGGGCATCCAGCACCACCTGGTCCAGGCGGAGCGAGTCGCCCACCTTCAGGTGCTCGACGTTCACGTCGATGTGGGCGGGAATGAAGGTGGGCAGGCATTCCACTTCGATCTCGCGGTGGGTGAAGTCGAGGATGCCGCCTTCCTTGACGCCCAAAGGCATGCCCACCAGCTTGATGGGAACCTTCACGCGCACCTTGTGGGTGGGATCGACCCGCATGAAGTCGACGTGGCTGAGCCGGCCGGTGACGGGATGGCGCTGGACTTCCTTGATGATGACGTGGCGCTTGATTTCGGTGCCTTCGCGCTGGAGGTGGATCATGGAGTTCAGGCCGGTGTCGCTGGCGATGATGCGGGCGACGATCTTGGGGCTGATGGCGATGGCCACGGGGGGTTCGTTCAGCCCGTAGATGACCGCGGGAATCATGCCTGCGTTGCGCAGGGCGTTGTTCGACGCCTTGCCGGTGGTTTCGCGCTTGGCGACGGGGATGATCTCTTCGGTCATGGAAGCCTCCTACCTGGCCGGCTGGTTCCGGCCCTCTCGTTGGGATGTGGGGCCGGTGGGGCCCCGTAAAAAGACGAACATTCAGCCTATCCAGGAATGCCTTAAAAGGCCATCGGAAATCCGCCGGGCGGGCCGGGAACAATGAATTTACATGGGGTATCTCGGCCCAGAGCGGGGGTTTGGCGCATAATGGGCTGCATGAGCAGAACTTTCCCCAAACCGGAAAATTACCTGAACCGCGAACTGAGCTGGCTGGACTTCAACGAACGGGTGCTGGAAGAGGCCGAGGATCCCAGCGTGCCGCTGCTGGAGCGGGTCAAGTTCCTGGCTATCGTTTCCAACAATTGGGATGAGTTTTTCATGGTGCGGGTGGCTGGCATCTGGCGCCAGATCGACGCCGGGATCGTCCAGCCGGGCCCCGACGGCCGCACCCCGCGCCAGGTGATGGGCGTGCTGTCCAGGCGGATCCACGACCTGGCCCTGCGCCAGCACCGGGTGTTCCACCGGACCATCGAGCCGCAGATGAAGGCCGAGGGCATCTTCATCCTGAAGCCCGAGGAGCTGGACCAGGTCCAGCGGGACTTCGCCCAGGACTACTTCGAGCGCAACCTGCTGCCCCTGATCACGCCCCTGGCGGTGGACACCGGGCACCCGTTCCCGCGCCTGGGCAACCGGGTGCTGGTGCTCATGGCCGAACTGGAAGCGGCGGAATACCTGGAGGAGGAGAACCTTCCGGTGTCGGCGCTGGCCATCATCCACGTGCCCACCACCGGCTCGCCGCGCTTCCTGCGGGTGCCCTCGGTGACCGGCGGTCACATGTTCGTGATGCTCGAGGACGTGGTGCGCATGAACCTCGAGCAGGTGTTCCAGGGCTATGCCATCCGCAATTGCCATGCGCTGCGGGTGACCCGGGATTCGGACCTGCCGGTGGAGGAGGATCCCGGCGAGGACCTGATGAAGATGGTCGAGGAGCACCTGCGCAGCCGCCGGCGCGGCGCGGTGGTGCGCCTGCAGTACGAGCAGGGGCTCAGCCCGGTGCTGCTGGAGATGCTCATCGAGGAGCTGGAGCTCGCCCCCGAGGACCTCTACCCCACCGACGGCTTCGCGGCTTTTTCCGACCTCATGCAGATCTATACCCAGCTGGACCTGCCCCACCTCAAGGATCCGCCGCTGCCGCCCCTGCCGGTGCCCCAGCTGGACCCCCACGCCAGCATCTTCGAGGCCATCGCCAAGAACGACATCCTGCTCATGCATCCGTACCAGAGCTTCGACGACAGCGTGGTCCGCTTCGTGCGCGAGGCGGCCGACGACCCCAAGGTCCTGGCCATCAAGGTGACCCTGTACCGCATCAGCCCCACCAGCCCGGTGGCGGCGGCCCTGGAACGGGCCGCGGAACGCGGCAAGCAGGTGGCCGCCATCGTCGAGCTGCGCGCCCGGTTCGACGAGGAGGCCAACATCGCCTGGGCCCGGCGCATGGAGAAGGCCGGCGTGCACGTGGTCTACGGCATGCCCAACCTCAAGACCCACGGCAAGGTCTGCCTGGTGATCCGCCAGGAATCCGGCGGGATCCGCCGCTACTGCCATCTCGCCACCGGCAACTACAACGAGCGCACCTCGCGGCTCTACTGCGACATCGGCCTGTTCACGGCCCGGCCGGAGTTCGGCGAGGACCTTTCCAACCTGTTCAACCTGCTCACCGGCTACACCCGGCCGCCCAAGCTGAACCGGCTGATCATCGCCCCGCAGCAGTTCCGCCAGGCCCTCTATGACCGGATCGACCGGGAACGCGCCCATGCCCTGGCCGGCAGGCCCGCCCGGATGATCCTCAAGATGAACTCCCTGGTGGATCCGCCGATGATCCAGAAGCTCTACGACGCCAGCCAGGACGGCGTGGCCATCGACCTGCTGGTGCGCGGCTCCTGCAGCCTGCGCGCCGGGGTGCCCGGCCTGTCCGAGAACATCCAGGCGGTCTCGATCATCGACCGGTTCCTGGAGCACGCCCGGGTCTACCACTTCACCAACGGCGGCGACACGGAGACCCTGCTGGCGTCCGGCGACCTGATGCAGCGCAACCTGGATCACCGGGTGGAGGTGGCCTTCCCGCTGGTGGACCCCATCGTCGCCGCCCAGGTGATCGAGATGCTGGAGCTTCAGCTGCACGACACCACCAAGGGGCGGGTCCTCGGTCCGGACGGCGGCGTCCTGCGCAGGGGCCTGGACCCGTCCTGGCCGCCGCTCCGCAGCCAGTCCCGCACCTACGAGCACGGGCTCATGACCAGCGGCATCAAGGCCGTCACCCAGAAACTTCCCGAAAACTGGGATGCTTTGCTGTAGTTTGCCGACCCGCCCTGGTACGTGTCAGGCTATAGCCTGGAGATCCATATGGGAACGAGAATCAGTCGCGCCGCGATTTATGATGCCCTCAACAGCTACCAGGTGCCGGGGACCGAAGCCACCCTCGTGGCCCTGAAGGCGGTGCGGGCCATCGATGTGGCCGAGCCGAAGGTGACGGTGCAGCTGCACCTGCTGGACGCCTACCGGGACCGCGAGGCGGTCATCCGCCAGGCGGTCCTGGACGCGGTGGGCCGGGTGCCGGGCGTGGAGCAGGTGGAGCTCCAGCTGGACTGGGAACGCACCCCCGAACCCGAGTTCAGGAACCTGCTGCCCACGGTCAAGCACTGCCTGGTGGTGGGCTCGGGCAAGGGCGGGGTGGGCAAGAGCACCGTCGCCGCCAACCTCGCCGTGGCCATGGGCCAGCTGGGCCTGAAGGTCGGCCTGCTGGACGCGGACCTCTACGGGCCGAGCATGGGCATGATGTTCGGCATCAAGGAAGGGCCCGAAGGCACTCCGGAAGGCAAGATCGTCCCCATCGAGAAATTCGGCATCAAGCTGATGTCCATCGCCTTCCTGATCGACGAGGACCGGCCGGTGATCTGGCGCGGGCCCATGCTGAACAAGGCGCTCACCCAGTTCCTGGGGGACGTCCTGTGGGGGGATCTGGACTACCTGTTCATCGACCTGCCGCCCGGCACCGGCGACACCCAGATCTCCCTGATCCAGAACGCCAAGGTCGAAGGCGCCATCATCGTCAGCACGCCCCAGGACGTGGCCTTCCTGGACGCCCGCAAGGCCATCGGCCTGTTCCAGACGGTGAAGGTGCCGATCGCCGGCATCATCGAGAACATGTCCAGTTTCCACTGCCCCAGCTGCCACACCGAGACGGCCATCTTCGGTCACGGCGGGGTGAAGGCCGCCGCCAAGCGCATGGATCTGCCGTTCCTGGGCGAGATTCCCATCGATCTGGCGATCCGGCTGGGCAGCGACGAGGGCGTGCCGATCGTGGCGGGCCATCCCGAAAGCCCCCAGTCCACGGGCTTCCTCCGGATCGCGAGGGCCCTGCGAAAGGTCTGAAGGCTAGTCCAAAAATGATTTTGTCGTTGCTCGACGTCGAGGTGGGCCGCGCAAAACAAAAGCAGATCCGCACCCATCTTCTTGGCCCATCCCAACACCCTGGCAAGTTCAGGCAAAAAGACATATACGCAGAGCAAGCAGAGGCGCTGAGGACGCAGAGCGTGTCAAGGCGCCGCCCCACTCCGCCCGGGCCCTGCTCGCTGCGCTCGCCGAAGCTCTGCGAGCTTCGCGTCCAATGGGCAGGCGGCCCTCCACATGCAAGCATGTGGCTGGCCGCCCACCCATTGGCCGTGACGGGCCTGGGCTATTCTTGCGGAGCATCTCAAAGATAGGGAGATTGGGATGCGCACCGATGGCCTGCCTTTGACATCCAGAAAGCGCAGCCAACTGGAGCCCTGGGCTAAAGGAAGGACCACCCCAGCCCGACGGATGGAGCGGGCAGGGATTCGGCTCTTGCTGGCGGAAGGAGCCGGAATCCGCACTTCGCCGAGAAGGTCGAAGACATCGTTACCCACAAGACGGAGGAAGTGCGGGCTTGGGTGGCCAAGCACAGGCGCGTTCATGTCCACTTCACGCAGACCCCAATCCCTTAATCTGAAAGGCAACCCACGCCGAGAATGTCAGCAAAGCGGCGCGGGTCAAAACCGCCCTGCTGAACCAGCCGGTCGGTTGAATTCCCCGGGGTCCCCCCACCCATCGCTTTGCCGAATCCTTGGCCTGCTCTGGAGCCGAGGCCACGACAATGAGGTTGAACCAAGGCCCGTCACGGCCAATGGGTGGGCGGCCAGCCACATGCTTGCATGTGGACGGCCGCCTGCCCATTGGACGCGAAGCTCGCAGAGCTTCGGCGAGCGCAGCGAGCAGGGCCTGGACGGAGTGGGGCGGCGCGTTGACTCGCTTGGCACGCTCTGCGTCCTCAGCGCCTCTGCTTGCTCTGCGTATATATCTTTTTAACAGCAGTTACCGAACCCACGAATTGGACCCCCACCCCAGGACCTGATAAGGAATAGTCCGGGTGGGTCGATATGGTTCCGCTAATCCGATCGGCCTACACTAGCTCGGAAGTCCGGGCTGGGCCGCCGCCGTCCAGATCGGCAGCCGGTCGGCGAGGCCCAGGTTCGCCAGGTAGGTCTCGTCCAGCCGGGCCTTGGCGAACACCGCATGTTCGGGGTTGTAGGCATGGATGGTGTCGGCCACGTGCACGGCCAGGGCGGGGGTCAAGGCCCGGACCGGCTGCTGGGCGATGGCATGGTGGTAGGCGGCCGCCTGCACCACCGGGTCAGGGATGCCCCAGAGTGCCAGGAGATAGGCTCCCACCTCGCCGTGGGTGGCGCCGAACACGTGGAACTCGGAAGCCTCAAGTTCGCCTCCGGACCGGTGGTTGGTTTCCAGCACCCTGGCGTAGTCCTCGGGGAACCGGGAGGCGAGGATGAGGATGCCGATGTCGTGCAGCAGCCCCGCGGTGAAATACTGGTTGGCCCGCTGCGCGCCGAGATCCTCGGCCTCGGCGATGCGCCGGCTGGCCGCGCCCACCGACAGGCAATGCTGCCACAGGTGCTGGAGGGTGAAGGTGGGGATGCGGAAGGCGCCCACCTGGCCGAACAGGCCGTGGGCCAGGACCAGGGCCTTGAGCAGGTCGACGCCAAGGTAGGACACCGCCTCGGATGCGCTGGTGACCTCGTGCCTGAGACTGAAGAAGGCGGAATTGGCCAGTTTGAGGATCATGGCGGTCATGGCGATGTCCTTGGCGATGACCGCCCCCAGCTGGTCCACCGAGCCGCGGTCCGATTCCAGGAGGGTGGTGATCTCCCGGTAGAGGTCCGGCACCGCGGGCAGCTGGCCGATGCGGGCGATCAGCTCCCGCACGTGGTCGTTGCCCACCCGCTGCCCAAGGCCGTGGGTGAAATTGGCCAGGGACTTGATGAAGGCGAGGTCCGCCGGCTTGGTCAGGAACTGGTGGACCCGGCCGACACTCTGCACGGCCACTTCCCGGTCCGCCTCCGCCGCCAGCAGCAGCCGGACGGTGGAAGGATAGCGGGCCATGATTTCCTGCAGGAATTCAGCCCCGCCCATCCCGGGCATGCGCAGGTCCGCGACCACCACATTGAACGGTTGCCGGGCGAAGGCCTGCAAACCCTTGCTGGCGCTGTCCAGGAATTCCGGTTCCCATTCGCCGTCCAGCAGCGGCGCCTGCCGGCGCAGGTCCTCAAGCACTTGTGGTTCGTCGTCCACGAACAGGATTCGACCTTTGGCGACCATGTTGATTCCTTCCGCCCTGCGCTTCAATCATCGGCTTTGTGGAGCTTTTTGATCACATATCTGGGTCGGTCGCGGACTTCCTGGTAGATGCGACCAATGTACTCGCCTAATAAGCCAAAGGCCAGGAATTGGGCGCCCACGAAAAAGAATAGCACGGCGAACAGCGTGAAGACCCCCTGGGCCGCCCCTTCCGGATGCAGGATCCGGTATATCAGCAGGATGATACCGAAGCCAACGCCCAGGACGGAAACCGCCACGCCCAACACGCTGAGCATCTGCAGCGGCAATAAGGAAAAACTGGTCAGGAGATCGAACTGGAGGTTGATCAGCTTCCAGAACCCGTACTTGGAGTCGCCGGCGGCACGCTCGGCATGGGCCACCGGAACCTCGGTGATCCGCTTGGCGAAGCTGTTGGCCAGGGCCGGGATGAAGCTGGACCGCTCCTTGCACTGCAGCATCGCGTCGACGATCTCCCGCCGGTAGGCCCGGAGCATGCAGCCGTAGTCATGCAGCTTGACCCCGGTGGTCTTGCGGGTGACCGCGTTGACGATCTTGGAGGGCAGGGTGCGGAACAGGCTGTCGTTGTCCATCCGGCCCTGGCGCCAGCCCCCCACCACATCGAAGCCCTCCTCGATTTTGGCGACCAGCTTGGGGATTTCCTCGGGCGGGTTCTGCAGGTCGGCGTCCATGGTGACGATCACCTCGCCCTGGGCCACGTGGAAAGCGCCGAAGATTGCCGCGTGCTGACCGTAGTTGCGGTTGAATTCCACCACGGAGACCCTGGGCTCGCGCCGGGCGATGTCCTGGAGCTGATACAGGCTGCTGTCGCGGCTGCCATCATCGGTGAAGACCACTTCCCAGGGCCGGCCGGGGTCATTGAAATTCTCATCCAGGACCTTGAACAGGCGGTCCCAGAGGTTGGTAATATTGGCTTCTTCATTGAAGATTGGGATAACGATGCTGAGATAGGGGGCCATGCGGATCTCCGTAGCGATTATTCTAACCTGGGAAGAGTTAGGAACAGGAAACGCAGTGCCGTCCGGAGCCGGACCATGAACGCACCCAGGAAATTCCCCACGATCCGGACGGCGCTTGTCGCGTGTCTGGTGGCGGCGGGCCTGCGCGGCCAGGAGCCCGCCCGGGCGACCAGGCCTGCCGGGAGCACTCTGGAGGAGCAGGCCGTGGTGCGCGAGATCACCAAGATCCGCATGTTCCCGAGGGAATACGCCAAGTACCTGCGCGCCCTGGGTGTCCGCTTCCAGGGCACGCTGTGGCGGCTGCGCGACCACGTCCCGATCCGCACCAACGAAGGCCGGGGGGCCGTACTGGAGGCGGCCGAATTCCTGGAGCAGGTCCAGCCCATCTCCGGCCAGTTGGCCTTCTCCGAAGGGCTGCGCGCCGCGGCCTGGGAGCACGTGGCGGATCAGGGGCCATCCGGGCAGACCGGGCACGTGGGCCGTTCCGGATCCACCTTCGGCGACCGGATCCGGCGCCACGGCACGCCGGGAGCGTTGATCGGGGAAGTGATCAACTATGGTCCCGAGACCCCGCGCATGACGGTGATCCAGCTGGTCATCGACGACGGCGTGCCCGACCGGGGCCACCGCAAGAACATCTTCAACGCCGATTTCCGCGTGGCGGGCGCCGCCATCGGCGAGCACAAGGGCTATGGCACCATGACGGTGGTGGACATGGCGGACGCCTTCACCGAAAAACCTTGAGAGCCTTCATGCCGCCGATGATCGCAACGCTGGTCCTGTCCCCGCTGGCCGCGCTCGGCCTGTGGATGCTGGCGCGCCTGCTCCGGCAGGCCAGGAGCGACCGGCTCTACCGGGCGGCCGCCCAGGCCCAGGAACTGGCCTGGGAAGAGCTGATGCGTTCCCTCCACGTCCAGACCCTGGTCCTGGCCAACAGCGGCCTGGGCATCGCCCATGTCAAGGACCGCCGGATCCAGTGGGCCAATCCCAGATGGGCGGAAATCTTCGGGGTGCAGCCGGAACACCTGAAGGGCGTCAGCCTGGCGCCCTTCCACCAGGACGCGGCGGGCTTCGAAGCCTTCGGCCGCGAGGCCTACGCGACCATCGAGCGGGAGGGACGGTTCACCGGTGAAGTCCGCCTGCGCCGGGTGGACGGCAGCCCGTTCTGGGGCCTGCTGGTGGGCAGCCTGCTGGTGCCGGGCCACCCGGAGGAGGGCGCGATCTGGTGCCTGGAGGACATTTCCCGCCGGGTCGAAGCCCAGCAGGAGCGGGATGATGCCCTGAAGCTCAACCAGAAGCTGATCGCCGCGTCGCCCACCGGCATCATGCTCTACCGGGCCACCGACGGGACCTGCATCCTGGCCAACGAGGCTGCCGGACGGACCGTCGGCGGCAGGGTCGAGGACCTGCTCCAGCAGAACTTCCGCCGGATCCCAGGCTGGGTGGAGTCCGGGATCCTGGACCAGGCGGAGGCGGCCCTGGCCACGGGCGCCGAGCGGACGCTGGAAACGGTCGTGACCACCAGCTTCGGCCTGATCCGCCAGCTGGGCTGCACCTTCGTGCCGTTCGAAAGCCGGGGCGAACGACTCCTCCTGCTCATGGCGTCCGACGTGACCGAAAGGGCCCATGCCACGGCGGCGCTGCGCGAAAGCCAGGAACGCTACCGGACGGTGGTGGAGGCGCTCAACGAGGGCCTGCTCATCGTCGGGCCAGACCAGCACTTCAGCTACTGCAACGACCGGGTGGCCGAGATGCTGGGCTACACGCCCCAGGAGCTGATCGGGCGCTACCGGACCTTCATCGTGGCCGAGGAGGACCTGGGGGTGCTGGAGTCCCGGCGGGCCACGCGCAAGGCCGGCGCCACCGAAGCCTACGAGCTGCGGCTGCGGAAGAAGAACGGGGAGACCATGGAGGCGCTGCTTTCGGTCGCGCCGATCCAGGACAGCCAGGGCCGTTTCGTGGCCTCGCCGGTGCTGGTCACCGACATTTCCGTGCGCCGGCGCACCGAGCGGGAGCGCGAGCAGCTGATGCTCGAACTGGAGCAGAAGAACAAGGAGCTGGAGACCCTCGTCTACGTGGCTTCCCACGACCTGCGGTCGCCGCTGGTGAACATCCAGGGCTTCAGCCAGCGCCTGGGCAAGAGCCTGGACGAGGTGGAGCGGCAGCTGGCCGGCTGCGGGTCGATCGAGGACCTGAGGACGGCCGCCCTGCCCCTGCTGCGGGAGCGGATGCCCGCGGCCCTGGAGTACATCCGGGCCAGCGGGGTGAAGATGGACGCCATCATCAACGGCCTGCTGCGCCTGTCCCGGGCCGGGCGCATGCTGCTGCGCAGCGAGGTGCTGGACATGAACCAGCTGCTGCGGGCCAGCGCGGCGGCCATGGCCTTCCAGCTGCAGGAGGCCGAAGGCGTGCTCGAGCTGGAACCGCTGCCGCCCTGCAAGGCTGACCCGGCGCAGACCGCCCAGGTGTTTTCCAACCTCCTGGACAACGCCATCAAGTACCGGCACGGGGATGACCCGCTGCGCATCCGGGTCTCGGGCCGGGTCGAGGCCGGGCTGGCGATCTATTGCGTGGACGACAACGGCATCGGCATCCCGGTGGAGCACCGCGCGCGCATCTTCGAGATCTTCCAGCGCCTGGACCCCCAGGGGCCGACCAAGGGCGAAGGCCTGGGGCTGACCCTGGTGCGCCGGATGGTGGAGCGCAACGGCGGGCGGATCTGGGTGGAATCGGCCCCGGTGCGGGGCAGCCGGTTCTGTGTGGAGCTGCCGGCCGTATAATCGGAATGCGACCTTTCCCGGAGACTCCATGCTGGCAACCCAGGCTCAGACCTTCACCATCCTCATCGCCGAGGATGACGACGGCCATGCCGACCTGGTCATGGAGCAGCTCCGGGACGCCGGCGTGGGCAACCCCATCACGCGTTTCCGGGACGGCCAGGAGGTCCTGGATTTCCTGCTCCCGGCCGCGGGGCCGACCTGGGACCAGCCGTGTCTGCTCCTGCTGGACATCAACATGCCCAGGCTGGACGGCATCACCGTGCTCAAGCGGCTCAAGGCCGAGCCGGCCACCCGGAGCATCCCGGTGGTCATGCTCACCACCACCGACGATCCGCGCGAGGTGGCGGCGTGCTATGGGCTGGGCTGCAGCCTCTACATCACCAAGCCGGTCGGCTTCGAGGCGTTCGCCGAAACCCTCAAGCGCCTGGGCCAGTTCCTGCAGGTCCTGCAGGTGGCCCGGCCATGAGCGTCCCGGGCGCGGCAGCCGCGGTCAGCATCCTGGTGGTGGAAGACGACCTCGGCCTGGCCGAGCTGATCCGCGAAGCCTTCCTGGAGCGCGGCTGGGCCTGCGTCCACTGCGGCACCGGGGCCGCCGCGGCCGACTGGCTGGCGGACCACCAGCCCAGCCTGGCCCTGCTGGACTACTCCCTGCCGGACATGACCGGGGCCGAACTCATCGAGCGGACGCCCATCAGGCATTTCATCGTCACCACCGGTGCCGGCGACGAGCGGGTGGCCGTGGCGATGATGAAACGCGGCGCCCTGGACTACCTGGTGAAGGACGGCATGTTCCTGGAAACCCTGCCCGAGGTGGTGGAGCGGGCCCTGCGCCACATCAGCACCGAGCAGCGCCTGGCCGAGGCGGAAATCAACCTCCGGCTGGTGGAGGAGGACCTGGTCCGGGCCCGGAAAATGGAGAGCCTGGGCCTGATGGCCGGCGGCATCGCCCACGACTTCAACAACCTGTTCCAGGGCATCCAGGGCAATCTGGAGCTCGCCCGGCTCAAGGCCGCCGACCCCGCCCTGCAGGCGCCCCTGGACCGGGCCTTGAAGATCCTGGACAAGGCCTCCCTGCTGACCCACCGCATGCTCGAATTCTCCGGCAAGGGCTTCCGCCGATCCGAAGCCCTGGCGCTGAACCCGCTGGTCCAGCAATGCCTGCGCCCGTTCATGGACCTGGGGGAGCCTCGGATCCAGTTCAGCGGGCAGGCCGGGCTGCCCAGGATCGAAGGCGATGCCAAGCAGCTGACCCAGGTGCTCACGGGCCTGGTGCTCAACGCCAAGGAGTCGCTGGCGGCCAGGGGCGGCGCCATCCAGGTGCGCCTCGAGCTGTGCCTGGGCGAGGCGGTCGACGCCGGGGGCGTCTGGATCCACCCGGCGCCCCCCGGTCCCGCGGCGGTGTGCCTGGTCGTGGAGGACAACGGTTCCGGCATGAGCCGGGAAGTGCTGGAACGGGCCTTCGACCCGTTCTTCACCACGCACCGGCCCGGCCGGGGCCTGGGCCTGTCGGCGGCCCTGGGCATCCTCAGGACCCACAACGCCGGACTCTGGGTCGACACCGCCGAGGGCCGGGGCACCACCTTCCGGATCCACTTCGCGCCCTGTCCCGAGGACGAGCCGAAGGACCAGGACGCCGCGCCGCCGGAACCGCGGGTGGAGCGCAAGACCATCCTCCTGGTGGACGATGACGAGGATCTCCAGGAAACCCTGGCCGAATTCCTCCGGGACGACCTGGGCTACCCGGTGCTCCAGGCCCGGGACGGGCTGGAGGCCGTGGAAATCTACCGGAGGGAGCGGGAGCGCATCGGTCTGGTGCTGATGGATTCCACCATGCCCCGGCTGTCCGGGCCGGACGCGCTGCTGGCCATCCTGGCCTTCGCGCCGGAGGTCCGGGCCATCCTGTGCAGCGGGGGCAGCGAGGAAACCTGGCGGGCGGCAGGCGCCACCGGCTTCCAGGGCTTCCTGAAGAAACCTTTCCTGCTCAAGACGCTGCAGGAGACCCTGGTGCGGGTGCTGGGATAGATCGGATCCGGGACCCGGACGACTAACGCTCGAAGGCCGAATCGAACGCGGCGGCCGGGGGGGCGAAGTCCAGACGCCGGCAATAGGCGGCGCTTTCCTTGGCTCCGAACACGCGGTCCATGCGGGCGTCCTCCCATTCCACGCTCAATGGGCCGTGGTAATGGATGTCGTTCAACGCGACGATGATCGCCTCGAAATCGACCATGCCCCGGCCCACGCTGCGGAAGTCCCAGTAGCGGCGGGAATCGCCGAAACTGGTGTGGCCGCCGAACACGCCGACTGAACCGTCCCCTTTGCCCCACCAGGCATCCTTCATATGGACGTTGAAGATGCGGTCGCCGAACCGGCGCAGGAAACCGACATAATCCACGCCCTGGTAGCCCAGGTGGCTGGGGTCGAAGTTGAACCCGAAGCGGCGGTGACCGTTCACCGCGGCCAGGGCCCGCTCGCTGCTGGCGCTGTCGAAGGCGATCTCGGTGGGGTGCACCTCCAGTGCGAAGTTGACGTCGACCTGGTCGAACACGTCGAGGATCGGCAGCCAGCGCTGGGCGAAATCGGCGAATCCGCGGTCCCAGTAGGCCTGGGAGGTGGGGGGGAAGGCGTAGAGCGAGGCCCATACGCTTGAACCGGTGAAGCCGGTCACAGTCTTCACGCCCAGGCGCGCCGCGGCCCGCGCCGTGTCCTGGACCTCCTTGGCGGCGCGCTGGCGGACCCCTTCGGGATCGCCGTCGCCCCAGACGTAGGGGGGCAGGATGCCCTTGTGCCGCTCATCGATCGGGTCGCACACGGCCTGGCCGACCAGGTGGGTGGCGATGGCGAAGCACTGCAGGCCCGCCGATTCAAGCAGCTTGCGCCGCTCGCGGCAATAGGCCTCCGAGGCCAGCGCCTCCTGCACGTCGAAATGGTCGCCCCAGCAGGCCAGCTCCAGGCCGTCGTAGCCCATCTGTTTCGCCAACGGCGCCAGCTCGGCCAGCGGCAGGTCCGCCCATTGTCCGGTGAAAAGGGTTACCGCTCTTTGCATTGGACTCCTCCTTCTCGAAAAGGGTGTTCAGCACGGGAAACTAATCGGCCCAGCGGGTCCACTTCGCCTCGGAACGCGAGGCCTGGACCGTCTTCTCGATGAACCGCACGCCG
>Ga0316226_1003272_pt1 | contig 14072 bp, 10 predicted proteins | sample TBH18017metaG_FD_206009 | JGI IMG/M metagenome (GOLD analysis project Ga0316226, IMG submission 206009) | Freshwater microbial communities from Trout Bog Lake, Wisconsin, USA - TBH18017 | ecosystem: Environmental > Aquatic > Freshwater > Lake > Hypolimnion/Profundal zone | place: USA: Wisconsin... | reverse complement strand
GAATGCGGGCATTCCCTCCTTCCGCGCGAAGTTGGCGCGCAAGCTTGCCGTCGAGCAGCAGGTCGCATTGGAGGCCAGGCATGTGTTGGTGACATGCGGGGCAGCTGGCGCGATCACGGCGTTTTTCCGCGCGGTGCTGGAACCCGGCGATGAGGTGGTCTGTCCGGCGCCGTATTTTGTGGAATACGGTTCCTATTGCGGGCATTTCGGAGGCGTGCTGAAACCTGTGCCGTCCCTGCCGCCGGATTTCCAGCCCGATCTGGCTGGCCTTGAACAGGCCATCGGCCCCCGGACGCGCGTGCTGTTGATCAATTCGCCCAACAATCCGACCGGTTGCATTTACCATGCGGCGATGCTGCGCGCGCTGGGCGAACTGCTGGCCCGCCACAATGCCGGTCGCGAACGGCCGATCTTTCTGGTGTCGGACGAGCCGTATCGCATGCTGGCGTACGGAGGCGTGACGGTGCCGCCGGTGCTGCCCCTGTCGCCCTTTGCGGTGGTGGTGGGATCGTTTTCGAAGAGTCTTTCCATGCCGGGCGAGCGCATTGGTTATCTGACCGTGAATCCGGCGATGCCGGAAGTCCAGTTGCTGCTGGATGCGGTCACCATGACGAACCGGACGCTGGGATTTGTGAATGCGCCGGTGATTGGTCAGGCATTGGCCGAGGCCTTGCTCGACACCGGCGTGGACCTGGCAATCTACGATCGGCGTCGGCATGCCATGGCCCGGGTGCTGACGGACGCGGGAATCACCTTTGCTTTGCCGCAAGGGGGGTTTTATTTCTTCCCCGCCGCGCCGGGCGGCGATGACCAGGCTTTTGTGCAGGAACTGCTGACGGAAAATATTCTGGCCGTGCCGGGCCGCGGGTTCGGTTTTCCAGGCTATTTCCGGCTGACATTCTGCACGGACGAGTCCGTGATCCTTCGCGCGGCGAAGGGATTTCAGGCGGTCGCGCGGAAAATGGCGGCGAGGTAGGGCGCTCGCGCCAAGAGCCACGCGGACGGCGCGACGAGCCGTCCCTGCCGTATTCGAGTCGCAAGGGTTTCAAAGGTACAAACAATTTTCATCCGGTTCATATTGCTCGTGCTTGGATTAACCGCCTGGTCGTGCTGTGCGGCGGAAGAGGCGCGCCGGTGGCATGTGGAACAGGCACAGGCAGCGGACGCCTGGACGCAGGTGGAGCGGAAAGAGCACGCCGGCGACACGAATGTCTGGATCGCCCGCGGCATGGTGGCCGATCGCCGCGCGCACACGCTCGAGTTTGTCGTCGACGCCACCGGGCTTGGATCCGGCGCGATCGCCGAGTTTCTCGTGGTCGGTGAAGCGAGCGACAAGGATTACGAGGCCGTGACGGTCTCGTTTGCGCGCGCCGCGGACATCTGCCGCGGGTTGGAGTTTCTGGGACTGCCGCGCGGCCGGCCAACGAGTCCGGAGCGCTGCCAGTTCTGGCCACAGGGTGAATACGTGCAGGCGACGATCCGCCAGCTGGGACGTGCCCCGAGCGAGGGCCGGCCGTTGGCCGGTTGCCTGCTGGATCAGAGGCCCCATGCAATGCTATCCGACCGATTGATCTATGCCGGCTCGTGCTGGCAGGACGGGATTTGCTTGGCGGATGCCACCTCGCCCGGCGCTTTGATTTCCACGTACAACGAACCGACCGCCGTGCTGGAGTTTCCTGACCGCATGCCCCAGGCCGAAGTCTACGGCAGTCTGGTGGTTTCCACGAATGGCGGCTTCGATCGCGGCGCGCTGCTGGTCATCGCATTGACGCCCGACATGCTTCCCAACGGTGTGGCGCGCGTCGCAAAGGTCTCTTTGCAGGTGCGCCGCCGTGTACAGGCCGACCGTGACGGAGTGGCGGGGGTCGAATGTGTCACGTGCAGTCCGGATCCGGCCATTGGCGCAGCCACGAACGATTTTCAAGGCGCGCTCGAACGGCTGGCAGCGCTGGCAAAGGCCGGACGCGATCCGTTTGTGACCGTCTCGCTGGATGATGCGTTGACGGTCGGCACGGCGCGCGATCTGGCGCGCGTGCTCGCGATGGTCGAAGGCGTGGCTGGTCTGCGCGTCGACTCGCCGCCGGCCGGGCAGCTTTATTTCAAGGCGTTTCTGCCGGACGAGCGGTGGCGCGCACGGGCCGAACGTCCGTCGCAACCATGGGAACTGCACGCGAGCCGCAATCCGCAGGGCGCCTGGAACTGCACGCTGGTGCAGATTCTGGAAAGCTGGAGCAGGGAGGGACAACTCGCGCCGGATTTGCAAGCCACCCCTTTTTCGCTGGGTCGGCAGGAGGATTTGCCGGGGAAGATCCGGGAGCTGATCGAAGCGCAAATCGCCGGCATCCGGCAGAAACGAGCAGCGGCCGGCCGGGCAACAAGCGCGGACGATCTGCATGCGCTGGCCACATTGAAACGCATCAACACCATTTTTGTGTTTGCGCCGCCGGATGCGCCGCTGGGGGCGTTCCTGCCGGCACTGCGGCTGGTGCATGACACGCTGCCGCAGGTGCATGTGTTTGTGGAATGACGGCGGCAGGGCTGCGGCGGTCGGGGCCGAGCGCCCGCCGAAGATGAGGAAGAATGTGAAAAACAAGGCACCTTCATTCCTGGATGCGCTGACGCGCGGGTTGCCGCGGGACGGCGTGTTGCTGGTCGTGGGTGTGCGGCGGCAACAGATGCGCGTGATCACGCGGCGCGGCGTCTGGCGCACGTTCCGGATCTCGACGGCGGTCAGCGGCCTTGGCAATGTCAGCGGCTCGCATGCCACGCCTCCCGGATGGCATCGCGTGGCCGGGTGGATCGGCGCGAAAGCGCCGGCCGGACAGGTGTTCCACTCGCGCCGCAGCACGCGCCGCGTGCTGGCGCCGGAAGCCTGGCGAATGCCGGAAGGCGAGGATCTGATCCTCACGCGGATTCTGCGGCTGGCAGGTCTCGAACCCGGCGTGAACCAGGGGCCGGGAATCGACAGTCTGGCGCGATATATTTACATTCACGGCACCAACCACGAGCAGCGACTTGGCAGGCCGGCATCCAGGGGTTGCGTGCGCATGGGCAATCGCGACATCATGGAACTCTTTGGCTTTACCCATGGGCGGAAGGCATGGTGCTGGATCGGGTGAATAATTTACGGAGGATGAAGTGGATTTCCGGTTTTTAATTCGTGGTTTGATCATCGGCTTCTCGATCGCTGCGCCGGTCGGGCCCATCGGCGTATTGTGCATTCGCCGGACGCTCGCCGATGGGCGCATGGTTGGTTTCGTTTCGGGTTTGGGGGCTGCCACGGCCGATGCCATTTATGGCTGTCTGGCGGGCTTCGGCCTGGCGGCGGTCGCCGATTTTCTGGTCAATCATCAATTCTGGTTGAGTCTGCTCGGCGGCGGCTATCTGAGTTGTCTGGGGGGGCGGATCCTGTCGGCAAGGCCTGCGGAGCAGGCAGCCAAGGCCAAAGGAAAAGGTCTGTATGGGGCTTATTTTTCGACGTTTTTTCTGACGCTGACAAATCCGGTGACGATTCTTTTCTTCGGCGCGATCTTTGCCGGCGTGGGCCTGGCCAGCGCGATGAAGCGCTCTGATTCGGCAAGCGGTTTGATCCTGGGAATCTTTCTCGGGTCCGCCTTGTGGTGGCTCGGGCTGAGCATGGGCGTCGGAATTTTTCGGGAGCAAATCACCGGACGCGGCTTGAAGTGGGTGAATCGGATTTCGGGCGGCATCATTCTCGGGTTTGGTATACTGGCGCTGGCGCAAATGCTCTAGGCCTCGACAACAGCCACGGTGACGACACCTGCCCATGCGGATAATTTTTTATGACGAAGACGACAGCACCGCGATCCTCCATCGCACGTCCGGCAAAAGGACAATCGACGAACCGCCCGCGTCAAGTCATCTGGTGGACACAGGGCGGCGGGTTATATGCGCACGAAGTCCTGAAAGGCGTGTTGGACTATGTCCGCGAACATCCGGCCTGGACGCTTCATCCCATGTGGGATCCGCCGGAGCGCGAGTGGCGCGCCTGGAAGGGAGATGGCATCCTTCTCTGCTGCGACTTCAAATCGAAGATCAATCTCGGACGTTTGCTGCAGATTCCCATGGTGGATCTTTCTGCCAGCCGCTTTTTTCCCACTTTGCCCTGGGTGGAATCGGATAATGCAGCCATGGGAAGATTGGCGGCAGAACATCTGCTGGAGCGTGGATTGAAGCATTTTGGGTTTTGCGGCATATCAGGAAAGAACTATTCGGATTGGCGTCGTGACGGGTTTGTGCAGCGCCTCCGGGCGGCAGGGTTTCCGTGCGCTGTGTTTTGCCCCTCCGGCAAACGCGAAATCGCGCCCGCGGAAGCGATCGCGAAGTGGCTGAAATCGCTGCCAAAACCGATCGGCATTCTGGGTGATCCATCCGCCCGCGCGCGGGAGATACTGGCGGCCTGTCAACGGCTGGGTTTGGCTGTTCCGGAAGAAATTGCCATTATTACCTCCAAAGCGAACGCCGAGTTCGACTTGTTGGAGAAACCGGTCTTGTCGAGTGTGAACGTGAATACCAGCCGTATCGGCTATGAAGCGGCGGTCTTGCTGGAGCGTCTGATGTCAGGAGCCATGGAATCCCCTGGAACGGCGCATCTGATTGCGCCGCTTGGTGTTGAATCCCGGCAATCCACGGACATGCTCGCAATTCCAGATCCGCAAATCGCCGCATCATTACGCTACATCTGGCAACATGCCTGCGAGGGGATACAGATCAAGAATGTCCTTCGGGCGGTGCCGCAATCCCGGCAACAATTTGAACAACGTTTTCAACGGTACGTCGGGCGCACACCGCATGACGAGATCATCCGCTTGCGGATGAATCGGGCGAAGGAGCTGCTGGCCGGAACCAACCTGCCGTTAAAGAATATTGCCGAATGCACGGGATTTATCCGCGCGGCATATCTCGCCACCGCATTTCAGAAACTCGCAGGTATGACGCCGGGAAAATATCGTCTCATACATGGATCAATAGGCGGCCAATAAAATATCGAAATCGTGGGTATAAAATATCGCAACTTCCCGCAATTGCCGATGTGGCTCAAACCATGGCATACTATTCCACGAGTAGGATCTGGCAAAATAGAAATAAACGGGCGTTATGAGTGCGTACGCGATCCAGAAAAATTCCTGTGATGGCATCGGCTATTCCATCGCGGAATTGAACGATGTGCGGCACGTGTTTGCCGCGGCTGTGCCGCGACGCGGCGAGACCTTGCGGGCGCAGGCTGCCGATGCCTTGCAAATCATCGAGACCGTCAATGATGTCCACGGGGCGGGCGACTCCATCGTGCACCAGGCTGTTTTCGTCGCCGATGCCGCGCTGATTGATGAATGCCGGCAGATCATGCGCGACTTCTATGGACCGAACATGCCGGTCACCACGTACATCCCCCAGCCGCCATGTGAAGGGCAGTTGTTGGCGATCGAGACCATGGGGATGGGCCGGAAAAATCAGGATGTCAAGGTGCGGCGGGTTAATGAAAACCTGGCGCTGGTGCAGCATAATGGCATCACCTGGGTGCATGCCGCGATCGCGCCACAAGCCTGTTGCAGCCATGCGTACGATCAGGCGGCCGGCGGTTTCCGTCAATTGGGCAGCTTACTGGCCAACGCGAACATCCGCATGGATCAGGTTTTGCGCACGTGGTTGTACCAGGGCGGGATCGTGGCGGAGGAAGGCGAAAGCCAGCGGTACAAGGAATTGAACCGGGCGCGCGCGGACGCCTATCGGGGAATCGATTTTTTGAAGGACCGGCTGCCTAAAACTCATCGCGGGCATGTTTACCCGGCAAGCACGGGCATCGGCGCCGATGGTCGCGGCCTGGCCATCAGTGCAATCGCTCTGGCAACCGAACGCACGGATATCATGGCTGTGCCACTGGAGAATCCGCTCCAGACGCCGGCCTATCAATATCCTTCGCGCTACAGCCCGACGAGTCCGCAGTTTTCACGAGCCATGGCCGTCTCCTGCGGCAATATGGCCACGATCTTCATTTCGGGCACGGCCAGCGTGACCCATTCGGAAGTGCGGCATATCGGCGATGCGGGCGCCCAGACGCACCAGACGCTGGACAACATTGCCGCGCTGATTGATGAAAAGAACCTCTCAAATCATGGGCTGCCCGGGTTGGGCACTTCGCTGGATGGATTGGGACATGTGCGCGTTTACATCAAACGGCAGGAAGACTATGTCCGCATCCGCGCGGTCTGTGAAAAGCGTCTGGGCGAGCTGCCGACGATTTACGCGCTTGCCGATGTCTGCCGTCCGGACTGGCTGGTGGAGATCGAAGGCGTCGCCATTTCGCGCAAGGATTCGGGCGTCCGCAGGACAGGCGAGGAACGGTAGCCTGTCCTGGTTGCAAGATCCAATGTAGATATCAGCCCATGGCGGGAAAAGTCATGACGACGCCAGGAATAAGTAAATTCTCGATCCTTTCCCTTTGCATCGTCCCGGTGCTGTTCGCTTCCTGCCATTTGTTTGCCCGCGAAACAGATGCCCTTCCTGCGGGGGCTTCTCCTTATGAAAGCGCTGTGCCGGCCACTCCGGCCGCGCCCATCGACAAACTGGTTTTCGGCCGGTTGGCACAGTTGGGCATTCAACCGGCGGCGCCCTGTTCGGATGCGGTTTTTATCCGCCGCGTGTTTCTGGATACGATCGGCCTGCTGCCCACCGCACAGGAAGCCCGTAAGTTCCTGGAAAACAAGACGCCGGACAAACGACGGACGTTGATCGACCAGTTGCTGGCGCGGGATGAGTTTTCGGATTACTGGACCATGAAGTGGGCCGACCTGCTGCGGATGCAGTCCGAATTTCCCATGAATATCTGGCCCAATGCCGTGCAGGAATACGCCCGCTGGGTTCACAATGAAATCAGGAGAAACCGTCCGTACGACCAGTTTGTCCGCGAACTGCTCACCACCAGCGGCAACAACTTTCGCGATCCGCCGGTCAACTTTTATCGCGCGGTGCCGGCCAAAAAGCCTTTGGATATCGCCAAGACCGTGGCCTTGACGCTCATGGGCGAACGCGCCGACAAATGGCCGAAAGAGCGTTTGGCGGGCATGGCGGTTTTTTTTGCGCAACTCGGGTACAAGTCCACAGGCGAATGGAAGGGGGAAATAGTTTATTTCGACCCTGGAAAAGACACCAATGACGCCGCACGGGCGGCTGTCTTTCCGGATGGCACAAAAGTTCAACTGGCGCCGGATCAGGATCCACGCGGCGTGTTTGCCGACTGGTTGCTCGCGCCGCAAAACCCCTGGTTAGCCCGCAATATCGTAAATCGCGTCTGGTCCTGGTTGCTGGGGCGCGGCATCGTCGAGCCTGCGGATGACATCCGCGCGGACAACCCGCCCAGCAACCCCGAACTGCTGGCGTATCTGGAAAATGAGCTGCGCGCATCTCGCTACGATCTGAAGCAGATATACCGGCTGATTCTGAATTCGCAAACCTATCAGCTTTCTCCCCTTGCGCGGGAGAACAGTCCGGCAGGCGCCCCCAATGCCGCCGCTAATTTTGCCCGATATCCGGTGCGCCGTCTGGAAGCGGAAGTCCTGATTGATGTCATCAGCCAGATTACCGGAACGACGGAGACCTATGTCAGCGGCACACCCGCGCCATTCAGTTATCCGCCTGAAAAACAACGCTCGGCTCTCTTAACAGACGGCGGCAATACCAGCTCTTTCCTGGCTTTGTTTGGCCGTCCCGCGCACGCCACAGGCGTGGAAGCCGAACGCAACAATCAAATTTCGTCCGATCAGGAACTGCATCTGCTGAATTCGAGTCACTTTCGAAAGAAAATCGAGGGAAGCAGCCGGTTGAAAAACCTGGACCCGAATGATCTTTATCTGACGATATTATCGCGTTATCCGACGGATGCAGAACGCAAGATTGCGCAAACTGCCGCCCTCAAGGAAGACCTCGCGTGGGCATTGGTCAATACCGCGGAGTTTGGCTATCGGCATTAGAAAACAGACTATTCGGCTGAAGGCAATCAGGCAAAAAATCAAGGCGTCAGCCTGCAAACTGAAATCTGGAGACGCAAATGAAAAACCGGCCACCCTCACATCTCATCAACGGTCCGCTGACGCCGGATCGCGCCAGCCAGTTGGCCGGCTGGTGCGGTCAATCATTATCCCGGCGCGAGGCCTTGCGCCGGATTTTGTGGGGTGCCGGCGGATTGCTGCTGTGCAATCAGTTCGGCAATCTGCGCGCTCTGGCTGGAGATGCGGCAGCTTTGCCTGCGGCGGCATTTCCGAAGACCGCTTTACCCAAGGCCAAGGCCAAATCCGTGATTCAAATCTGGCTGGCCGGCGGGCCATCGCACATCGATTTGTTCGACCCCAAACCGGACGCGGGCATCGATTACAACAACGGCCTGAAGGGCATCGACACCAATGTCGCCGGAATGCGGATCGGATCTTACCTTCCAGTTTTGGCAAAACAAGCCGATAAATTCTCAATCATCCGCAGCATGACACACGGCATATTCGCGCATGAAACCGCAACGTATCTCACGCAAACCGGCTGGGGGCCCGGCGGAGATATATCGTATCCAAGCGCAGGCGTGGTGGTTTCGTTTTGCAAGGGGTACGATGCCGGCTACAAAGGCGTCTTGCCGCCGCTGATCGAGATCACTTCCACGCAGAAAAGATATGCCGAGGTTGGCTGCCTGCCCATGAAATATGCGCCGTTCGCGACCGGCGGCGATCCGGGAAGGATCCCGTTTGAGGTGGAGGGCATTGTCGCGCCGGGCATCTCGTCCCAGCGCCAGCAGGAGCGTCGTGAATTGCTGCGCAAAATGGACACGCTGCAGGAGAACATGAAGTCCGATCCCCAATTGGCGCCCCGCCGTGTGTCCATGGAGACCGCATACGACCTGATTCTGGGAGATGGCGCCAAGGCCTTTGACATTTCCAGGGAAAAGCCCGCGACGCTGAAGCTTTACGCGCCGCATGCCCGCACAAGTTTCGCCTACTCCTGCCTGATTGCGCGGCGGCTGGTGGAAGCGGGCGTGCCCTATATCGTCGTCAACGACGACGGCGGCGTCAATGGCATCTGGGATTCGCATACCAACAACTTTGGAATCCACGGGGACAAATGCTTTCAAGACTTGGATGGCGGTCTCTCGGGGTTGCTGCAGGATTTGTCCGATCGCGGCCTGCTGAGCAGCACCCTTGTCACGTGCGGCGGCGAATTTGGCCGGACCCCGAAAATTGATTTTTCGCCTTCGTCTGGCGGCGGCGGGCGCAGCCATTGGGGGGCGGCTTATTCCATGGTGGTGGCCGGCGGCGGATTCAAGGGCGGCCACCTTGTGGGCGCCACCGATGCCCATGGTGAAGAGGTGAAGGACCGCCCCGTTTCGCCAACCGATCTGATCGGCAGTATCTATGAACTGATGGGCATCGATCCCGACACCAAACTGCCGAACCCGAAGGGAATCGAGGCGCACGTGATGCCCCGCCCCTCGGAGGCCAAGCAGTATGGTTTGTTGCGGGAAATCATGTGACGTGGGGAAAAGACAGAAGCGTCATTCATCCTGAATTCTGCGTTCTGACTTCTGGCCGTTACTGGAGAACTTGAACTTGAAACAACTCGTGCGAAAAGCGCTGCTCTCCGGACTGCTTTCCATGGCGCTGCTGCCATTTGCCGAGGCTGCAAAGAATGACCCGTCCATCGGTTGCGTCTATCCCGCCGGCGGGAAACAGGGAACCACCTTTGAGGTGACACTGTCCGGTTCCGACCTGGAAGAAGCCACCCATGTGTACTTCTCCGGCACGGGTGTGCAGGCAAAAGTGATCGAGCAAAACCCACCGGGTAATTATTCTAAAAATCATTGGACCGGAGTTAAGTACCGGGCGTTGATGAGAGACCAACTGCCGCAGATGTCGTCGGCTGAACAAAGCATGGCGCAAGCCAACCTACGGGAGCTCGATATTGCAAGCGCGCGTTATCACAGAAGACTTCAATACCCGCCGTTGAGGGAATGGGTCATCCTGCAGGTGACAATCGCCGCCGATGCGACACCGGGCGAGCGGGAATTGCGTCTGGAAACATTCAAGGGTTTGTCGAATCCGCGGGTGTTTTGCGTCGGTTCATTACCTGAGATCAGCAAGCCTGCCCTGGCTTTCTCAAGACGTGATACAAAATTCGATAACGACCGACCTGTCCCCCCGCCCGAACCGGAGATGAGCCTGACGCTGCCGGTGGTGGTGAACGGCCAGATACCGGCCGGCGATGTGCATCGCTTCCGGTTCACGGCCAAACAAGGGCAACACCTGCTGATTGCCGCGAGTGCACGGGAATTAATTCCATATCTGGCTGATGGCGTGCCCGGTTGGTTTCAGGCCAATCTGACACTGTACGATGCGCAGGGGCGGGAACTGACCTATGCCTCCCATTACCGCTTTCACCCCGACCCAGTGATCTTCTTCGATGTTCCGAGCAATGGCGACTATGTGGTTGAACTCCGGGACTCGCTCTACCGCGGACGTGAGGACTTCGTTTATCGGCTCACGGTGGGTGAATTACCGTACGTGACAAGCATTTTCCCATTGGGAGGACCGGCGAATGTCCCCACTACCGTCAAGCTAAACGGCTGGAATCTTCCCGCAAGCAGTCTGCCGTTGAATAATCGGTGCCCGCCGGGAATTCTCCCGGCCGGCCTCCAGCAGGGGCCGGAGTATTTCAATACCATGCCGTTTGCGGTGGATACCTTGCCGGAATGCTTGAGCACGGGATCGAACCATACGCCCGCAACCGCCCAGACCGTCATCCTTCCGGTCATCGTCAACGGCCGCATTGAACAGCCAAACGAATGGAGCGTGTTTCGCTTCGAAGGGCAAGCCGGCCAGAAGATCGTCGCCGAGGTCATGGCGCGCCGGTTGAATTCGCCGCTCGATTCCGTCATCAAATTAACCGATGCCTCCGACAGGCAAGTGGCGTTTAATGACGATTTCACGGACAAAAGCCTTGGCAAAAGCTTCGAGCAGGTTGATTCGTATGTTCGGACGACCCTGTCCGCCGCCGGCACATATTATTTGCACCTGAGCGATGCGCAGCGCCATGGCGGCCCGGAGTATGCCTATCGTTTGCGGCTCAGCGCGCCGCGCCCGGATTTTGCGCTACGTGTGGCGCCGTCCAGTATCAACGCGGTTCCCGGCGCGCAGGTTCCGATCACGGTTTATGCCTTTCGGCACGATGGGTTTACAAATGCGATACAACTGGCGCTGAAAAACATGCCCCCGGGTTTTGCACTCAACGGCAACGGCATTCCCGCGCTGCCCGACTTGGGCACGAATCTGAATCAGGTCGTCACGAACCTGACCCTGACGGTTCCCAATCAACCCACCGCGGTTCCTGTCAATCTGGACATGGAGGGCAGCGCATCCATTCAGGGCCGCCAAGTTGTACGTCCAGGAGATCCAGCGGAAGAGATGATGCAGGCCTTTTTCTATTGGCATGTCGTGCCCGTTCAGGAACTGAAAGTGGCCGTAACCACCCGGCAACGTTCGCAAAAAATTGTCAGTGTTCTTCCCATCCGGCTTCCGCTTGGCGGAACCGCGCGGGTGCGTGTGAAGACGGTTCTCGATCAGCTCACCTGCAAAATCTGGGGATATCCACTCACCTTTGCGCAAGCGCGCGAGAAGGATATGCATTCATCGACAAACTACGGTGCGCTGTTCGTGCAGATACTCGATCCCACGGAAGCATTTGCCGACACCAACACGCTGGCGACTGTTGAGGGAAAGAAAAAGTACAAGGCGGCGATTGCCGAGAAAAAGGAGATGGAGGGGATTTCCGTGACAAAATACATGCTCACGGGTGAAGGAGTCGATTTTGTGGTGCAAAGCGATGCGGCCAGAACCAGGCCCGATTTGAAAGGCAATTTGAACCTTGTTATTAAATCTTACAATTTCGATTCGATTACGCTCCACCCCATTGAATTCTTTCCGCCCATTCCCTTTGAAATCGTGGGCAAGAGTCCGTGACGCCGCCGGGAACAGAGCGTGCGTGCTGCAGGCCTCCGGCCCAATGTTACTCTTTCATTTGGCAAATCGTTTTGTTTTCCTATCCAACTACGGTAAAAACCATGGCGTCAACATCTCAACGCATAGCACCAGATGCTGCAGGGTGCGCCGCGCGGGTAGGGCGGGGCCGCCGGACCCGCCGATCTCCTGCAACATGGAGGCAAACCTTGGTTTGCCTCCGCTGGCGGCGGGTGCAGCGCCCCCGTCCTACCAGTGCAGCCGATTCGCTGTCAACAGGATACCCCGGAAATGAAACAGGAAAGACCATTCAAATGTTCGTGACATTGGGCCAGAGGCCTGCACCACGAGGCTGTGTCTGAGTTTATTCTGGCGACAGGAGTTGAAGTGCTGAAAATAACAAAGAGTCTCCAGCGCTTGGCACGCCAGGCAGCTACTACCGCATTTGCGCTGCTCTTTGCCGGGCACAGCGCGATTGCAATCTGCGCCGACATCCCCGGCTGGCGCGGGGACGGCAGCGGTCGGTTTCCAACCGCCAATCCCCCGACAACCTGGTCGCCGACATCAAACGTCATTTGGAAGACGCGCCTGCCCGCGTACAGCGCCTCCTCGCCTATTTTGATTGGTCAGCGGCTTTTTCTCTGCGCGGAGACCAATACGTTGATTTGTGTGGATGCAGCCAAGGGAACGATTCTCTGGCAGAGAGCGGCCAATGGCTATGACGACGCTCTGCCGTCTGCACTGGCTGCCAAGGCCCGTGAGGATGAGGCCGCGTCGATTAATCCTCGCGCGAAACGCGATTTGCTCCAGAAAGAAAGCAGCGCGGTGGGCACACAATTGCTTGCGGTCAAAAAAGAAGCTCAAGCACTCCAAACGCAATTGAATGCCTTGCCTGGCGACACGCAACTCCAGCAAATAATAGCCGAGAAAAACAAACAAATTGCACGCATCAACAATGACCTGAAGGACAAAAAAGCGGCTATCGACAAAATCCACCAGGAACTGGATGACTCCTGGGCCATGCCGCGGGTGTTTTTCAAGACCGGCTATTCCTGGCCAACTCCCGTCAGCGATGGAAAGCTTGTTTATGCGCTTTTCGGGACCGGTGTCGCCGTTTGCTATGACCTGGATGGCAACCGCAAATGGATCCGGTTGGTTGAAAGACCGGTTCCTGGCTATGGCCTGCGATCCTCGCCCGTCTTGTGCGGCGATCAATTGCTAGTGGACGTGCGTAATGTGAGCGCGCTAAACGCCGCCACCGGAGAAACCAATTGGAGCGCAGATTTGATCCCAGGCGATTTAGTGCTCGCCACCATTGGCGGTCAATCCGTGGTGGTCACGGCTCACGGCGAGATGGCACGTGTCCGTGACGGGAAAGTGCTGGCGAAGCACAAACTTGCCCGCCCCTGGCCAAAGGGCGATTCGGTGGTCACGCCTGTGCTGCAGGATGGCGTGGTCTATTTAACAGAAGCCGCCACGGTGGTTGCCGTCAAACTGCCTGCACAAGCTCCGGAAACAACCATCGATGCAAAAGACTTGTGGTTGTGGCAGCGCGATGTGAAGCAAGGCGGCGAATTTTTCAAGGGGTCCCCGGTGGTTGACCATGGTCTGGTTTACGAATTTCCCGGGCTCGGGAATGTACTGACAGTCCTGAACGCAACCACGGGCGAGATCGTGTACGAAAAAGAAATACAGGCGAAGCTGAATGGTTGCTATCCCAGTTTGACACTGGCAGGCACATATATGTTTGCCGGTGGCGAGAGCGGAACGATGGTTGTCTTCGAGGTAGGCCGCGAATACAAACCGGTGTCCGTCAACACCCTGGAAGCATTCCGCGCCACACCCATCTTCAGCGGCAAGCGCATGTATTTGCGCGGATTGCAAAATCTGTACTGCATTGGGGAGTAACGCGTGCAGAAAATATCGAAAGGATTGACCACTCTTGGCCAAAACAGCAGTTTGAAAGTTGAAGACCTCCGGCGACCGTGTACGATGGGTTCATGGTACAAACACTCATCACCGCGGTTAGCGCCGCGGACACAGTCGCGGAGGTGGCATCATGGT